>Ga0335077_10001495_pt1 | contig 27862 bp, 43 predicted proteins | sample Lox_Sample_31_FD_207151 | JGI IMG/M metagenome (GOLD analysis project Ga0335077, IMG submission 207151) | Soil microbial communities from Loxahatchee National Wildlife Refuge, Florida, United States - Lox_Sample_3.1 | ecosystem: Environmental > Terrestrial > Soil > Wetlands | place: USA... | reverse complement strand
CGACGCTGCCGGCGGTGTTCGCGACACCCGTCATGATCATGGCCATGGAGAACGCGGCGCTCAATGCGATCAAGCCCTACTTCGAGGCCGGCGAAAGCGCGGTCGGCACGCGAGTCGACGTGAGCCACCTGGCGGCGACTCCCGTCGGCCGCCGGGTCGTCGCCTTTGCCGAGGTCACGGGCGTCGTCGACCGCCGCATCGAGTTTCGGGTGCACGCCATGGATGGCGACGAGGAGATCGGCCGCGGCACCCACGAGCGCGCCGTCATCGATCTGGCCAGGTTCTCCAAGCGCCTGGCAGCCAAGTTCGCCAACCCCGCCGGCTGAAGCGGACGGCGACTCGCCAACGCGGCCGCGAGCCTCGCCGAGGATAGCACTGCTGGACTTCCGACACGAACGCCCGGGTGCGTCAACGGCAACGCGGCAGTCCCGGCGGAGGATGCGCAAATGAAGAGCCAACCGAAACCCGGAGGCCAAGCCGCTTCCAGGCTGATCGACGAAAGGATTGCGCAGCTCGATGACTGGCGGGGCGACACGCTGGCGAGGATGCGCGCTCTCATCCGGCAGGCCGACCCTGACGTCGTGGAAGAGTGGAAATGGATGGGGACACCGGTATGGTCCCACGACGGAGGCATCTGCACCGGAGAGTCGTACAAGTCCGTGGTCAAGCTGACCTTCTTCAAGGGCGCTTCCCTGAAGGATCCTCGCAAGCTCTTCAACTCGAGCCTCGACGGGAACGTCCGTCGCGCGATCGACATTCACGAGGGTGAACAGATCGACGCGAGCGCATTCAAGGCGCTCATCCGCGCAGCCGTCGCTCTCAATGCATCCGGCGGCAAGAAGCCCGCGAAGCGCAGCTAGGCATCGGGCAGCAACTCGACCGCGACGCCGGCGCGGATCGTATTGTGAACCTCGGCTACCGCGTCCGTTTCGCGCAGGAGCCGGGCCAGCTCCGCCTCCGGCGCAGCCGATTGGACTTTGGCGCGGTAGCGAATGTTCGTCGCCGCCAGGCCCACGTCCGGAAAGTCGGCGCTGGCCTCGACCTCCACCGCGTCGATGCGAACGCCCAGGCGCGCGGCTTCGCGAAAGAGGTCGTTGCAGTAGCAGGTGGCCAAGGCGAGCATCAGGAATTCGCCGCCGTTGACCGACGAGCCTCGGCCACTGCTCTTTGGCGCGACGTCGAGCGATCGGGTGACGGCGCCGGTGCTGACTTGCGTCCGGTGGGCCGAAGCGCAATTGCAGACCTTGGCGGAGATGAGCACTGATCGGACCTCCGGATTACTTCTTTGCGGGGCGCCGCGCCGTCGTGGCGGTGAACGCGATGCTCATCGTCCGATGCCGGGGAGCCTGGCTGCGAGCCACCGGCGTTTCGGGCCCAGCCTGCGCCGGCGCGAAGTCGTTGCAAGACATCAGGCGACCTGCTGGCCGATCCACCAGGTCGTTCCCCCGGCATCGCGGAAGCCGCCACGCTTGTCGGGATCGTCTCTCCGGACAGGCTCCTGGACGGGCTCCGCGCCCGCCTTCAATGCGCGGGCGAACGTGGCATCGACGTCGGGAACGTAGACGTGCACGTGCGCCGGCACCGCGGGCCAGCCGTCGATCGCGTCCGCCACCATGATGACCGTGTCGTCGATCCGGACCTCCCCGTGCTTGAGCTTCCCATTGCCCCGGGGAATCACCCGGAGCGGCTTCGCATCGAACACGGCAGCCAGGAAGTCGATCGTGGCCTGGGCGCCATCGACGATCAGGTAGGGCGAGGCGGAGCTGTAGCCTGTGGGTTTGAATGCCATGGGTCGTTCCTCACGATGCGACGACGAAGGATTCCTCTCCCTCGAGGCGCGCGCGGCCGGGCCTACGACGGCTCGCGTGCCGCTCGCAGCAACTGATACGCGAGACAGACCGCCAGGAGCAGAAGAATGGGAGCGGTGGCTAGCCCCGGGGTGTAGCCGCCTTCGCGAAGCGACCACAAAGGATGTCCGATCCCGTTGACGATCTCGATCGCCACCCAGAACCACGCGAACGCCGCTGCCGCGGGCCAGCCGCGCCGCACCGGCCAGAAGAAGCACCACAAGCCGAAGGCGAAGAGGGAAGCATTGAGCATCACGAAGCCGCGCTCGGGGTTGGACGATACGAGGCCGGTGAGAAACCGCGCCGGCGAAAACGATTCCCAGAGATGACCGAAATATTCTTCGAGGGAATGAGCTGCCTGCGCAAGCACCAGTGCCGCGAAAGTCGACTGGAAGCGCGGCATGCCCGCGGCCTACGAGCGCTCCCTGGCCAGCCTGCCGACGAACGCCCTGCCGGGGTTGTTGCCGGCAATCCACTCCTCGGGCGGAAAAAGCTCGAACAGGCCGACCTTGATGAGCGTCGGCACCGCGAGCTCCAGCTCCCGCTCCACCTGGCCGCGGTGCCCCGCGTTGTAGAGAGCGACGTTGTGCAGCATCGTGGCGACCGTGCCGGTTTGAACGGAGCTGCCGTCCTTCAGCTTGACCGCCGGCAGCGTCTCGCCTTGAGCGATGATCTTGGTGTTGACCTCAGCAAGGTCGCGGGCATTTTCAGGGGTGGTCATGGGGCCGACGTCCGTCTGCGAGGCTGAGAAGCGATACGCTACCACGAGACTCGGGATCGCTGGCTCGGTCCGGTCTCGAGGAACGAAGCGAAGCGGCGGCCAGCCGATGCGAGCGCTCCGCTCGAGCACCCGGTCAGGCGGCGGGTTCATCGTCTGTCGCGACGCCTCGACGCTTGCGCACGGACCAGTAGAGCGCGCCACCCACCGCGCCCACGATGACGCCCAGCGGGCCGGTGATGAAGATGCCCAGCAGAGGACCCTGATTGGCGCCCGGCGTGAAGATCATGGGACTGAAGAAGCCTATCGAGAACGCCACCGCGCCGGTGACCAGCGCTCCCAGAAGCACGGACGTCGCGAGACCGGCGTGCAGGGTCTGCGTTTGTCGCCAGACATAGCGCACGACGAGCACGGTCGCCAGCACCGCGACGACGAAGGCCGTCCACGCCGGCAGCCCGGCGATGCCGAGCAGCGCACCGCCGAACCAGTACGTGAAGTAGTACGTCGCGACGGCGCAGACGAAAGCTACGAAGAGGCGGAACAGGCTGCGCATCGCAGTACCGTTCAGGAGTCCACGCTGACGGGCCGCGAGACCACGCGCGTACGCACGGCCACGGCCCCGGGCAGAGGGCCGCCTGCGGCCGGTGCGGTCCGACGCGCAGTCGTGCGGCATGCAGGCATCCGCTACTGGATCACCTCGTCCGCGCGCAGCAGCAGCGATTGCGGAACGGCCAGGTTGAGGGCTTTGGCGGTCTTCAAATTGATGATCAACTGCAGCTTCGTCGGCTGCTCTACCGGCAGGTCCGCGGGCGATGCGCCGCGGAGAATCTTGTCGACGTAGGTCGCTGCGCTGCGATACAGATCGGGTATGTACGGTCCGTAGCTCATGAGCACGCCGGCCTGCGCGTATTCGGTGGCGTCGGTAATGGCAGGCAGGCGATGCCTGATCGCAACGTCTGCGATGCGCTCCTTGAGCAGATAGGTGAGCGGGCCGATGATGATCAGCAGGGCACCCACGCGCTTGCTGACGAGCCCGGCGAACTCGCTGTCGAAGCCCTCGGCCGTCCGGATGTCCGCGACGTCGACCGTCAGGTCGAGCTTTCGCGAAGCCTGTTCGAGCTCCGCGAATCCGACCTGGACCGATTTCTGTCCGATGACTCCGACTCTCGAAAGGTTGGGCACGAGCTCCTTGAGCATGGCGAGGTATTTCGCCCACAGCTCGGAGCTCGAGTCGGCGCTCAAGCCGGTGACGTTGCCTCCGGGCCGCGCCAGGCTCGCGACAAAACCCGATCTCACCGGATCGAAAGCGAAAACCATCACGATGGGTATCGTCTGCGTTGCCTGCCGGACGGCGGCGACGTGGATATTGGTGCCGGTGACGATCACGTCCGGCCGCAGGCGCACCAGCTCGGCGGCTAGATTGGGGAGGCGCTCCATCTTCCCGCCCCCGTAGCGCTGCTCGAAGACGACGTGGCGGCCCTCGACATAGCCGAGCTCGCGCATCCCCTCCCGTAACGCGTCGAACAACGGCGCGACCGATTCACGCGTCGCGCCGAGGAGAAAGCCTACGTGATAGACCTTCTCGGACTGGGCATGGGCCGCGGAATGCGCGATGACCAGGCCGCCCGCAATAAAGGTCCGCCGATCCATCCTTGGATACCCCCTGACGAACACGTAGCGCGTGATAGTACGCTAGTCCGCGCGCGGTTCGGACGGGAGCCGGTCGCCGGCGCAGCCGTGCCGCTTGCCGCCTAGCGGCGGGGCCGCCTGCCGGCAGGCCGTGCGCGAGGGCCGCGGGCGAGGCGCCCAGGCAAGCGAGGCGTCAGGCCTCGCGAGAGACCTCGGCGGCGATGGCTTGCGCGGGCTGAACCTTGGCGAACGCGCCGTTGAGCGCGGCCAGGTACGCCAGCTGAACCTGCGGCGCATCGATCGGCTGGCCGGAGAACTGCAGGGCCTTGGTGGCGCAGCCATCCTGCGCAAGCAGGCACTCGAAGCCAAGATCGGCCGCGGCGCGCACGGTGGTGTCCACGCACATGTGAGTCATCATGCCGGCCACCACGAGCCTCGAAGCGCGGACGGCGCGAAGCTGGTCGAGCAAAGTCGTCTCGCGAAAAGCGCTGGGAAAGTGCTTCGTGACGACAGCCTCTCCGGCCGAGGGCTTCGCGGCCGGGTGGAAGTCGACGCCCGTCGTGCCCGGCAGGAAGAACGTCGCGCCAGGCCGCCTCGCGACGTGCTGCAAGTGAAAGACCGGCAGAGCGCGCGCTCGAAATGCCTCCAGCAGGGCTCGTGCTTGCGCGACCGCGTCCTCCGCGCCGACCAGCTCCATGGCGCCACCCGGGAAGTAATCACGCTGAAGGTCGATCAGGACGAGGGCAGTGGTCACTTGAGTATCGAGTGAAGGCATCGGAACAGGTGAGGTGACGTCGAATCCGCGTGCGCTAACCGCGAGCGGAGTGACAGGCTACGCAGAGCTTGTTGCCCTCCGTGTCGCGGAAGTAAGCGCCGTAGCAGTCGGCGTGATACTCGGGCCTCGGTCCCGGCGCTCCTTCGGAAGTGCCGCCGTTGGCCGGCGCGACTTCGTAGGCTCGATCGACCGCTGCACGCGTGCTCGCAACGAAGGCCACCATCTGCCCGTTGCCGGCTGCATGAGGCTGCCCGTCGAATGGGCTGCCGATCAGGAAGAGCGGGCGGGGTCCGGGTGAGGACTGCCAACCCGCCCACGGGCGGTCTCTCTCGCAGAAGCGCTCCTCGATTCCGATAACGGACAGCAGTGCGCGATAGAAAGCCAGCGCGCGGTCGAAGTCCCGGACGCCGACGAAGATGTCAGAGAACAAGCGCGAGCTCCGCCTGCAGTCTCTCGTCTAACGGAGCAGCTTCGCCGGCCGCCCGCGGACGGCGGCCCAGCTTCGCCGGCGAACGGCGGGGTCGAGCGCATTCATGCAATGCGCCTGCGGCGAAGCCGCCGCGCATTGGCGGTCGCGCGGCGGTGGATGGGGGCGAGTCCGCGACCGAGAATGCCCAGGCCCGTCCGCGCGCCCCACGCCGGAGACCACATCTGCGACGGCCAAAGCGCCAGGTTCAGATTCGCGCGCCAAAGGGCCAGGTACATGGCGCTCCACGACTCGCAGAACGCGGCGAGCTTCTCCGCTCCCATCCGATGAAACTCGCGGCGGTCGCGGGCCGAGGGGGAGGGACCGGAGAAGGCAAGCCGCGCGAGGCGGTGCGCCATCACGTGCGGCGCGGCCAGCGAAAGCTCGAAGGCTTGCGTGGCGAGGCGCGCGGAGTTTCTGCGGCGACGACGCATGGATGACCTTTCGCGACCAGGCAAGCGTTAGCGAAGCGAGCCGGACGAACCGGGTTTCGCGCCTGCGCTCCACACGCGGACCAGCCTTGCGCCCAACACGGCCAGCGGGATCAGCGAGCCCAGGAACACGATGTGATACCACGCCGGGAAGGTAGCCCACAACCCGACGTGGACCGGCACGAACAGCGCGAGGAGCAGCACGGCGAACAGATAGATCGCCAATGGAGTGCTCCTGCCGATGGAGGCGCACGCCGCCCCGGCCGCGACCGAGGCGACGGCGCCGAGGATCAGCCGTGCGACGAGCATCCCCGAAGTGAACTGCATGGCCTTTTCGACGTCGCTGTAGCCGGCCACGAGCCAGCGGATGACGAAGTTGCCGACGGTGGCCACCGCGAACCAGACGACGAAGCCGGCGAGGATCGCGACAGCGGTTCGCAGCCAATGGGGCATGATCAGGTGACCGGCCAAGCTGCGGAAAGTGCGCTGATCGTAACGTAGTACCCGTCCGGATCGCGGAGCGAGAACTCCACGGTCCCCGTGTTCGGGTTCACGTGGGGCTCCTCCTCGAGGCGAGCGACGAGGGCCCGCGCTCTGGGCAGCGCCGCCTCGAGATCGTCCACCCGGAAAAACAGAAGGAGGCCGTTGCCCGGCTTCCCGCGACCGGGGCTCATCAGGGAGGGATGCTCGTGAGCGCTCCACGCGTGAAGACAGAGCAGCACCGTGCCGTCCGAGTCGAGGATCTGCCCGAAATCGTCATGAACGGGAGGAGTTTGCGGCTGGCCGAAGAGCGACTGGTACCACCGCAAGCTGGCAGCCACATCGCCTACCGCAATGATCGTCCACGTGCGCTTCATGAGCAACCCGCGTGCTACCCCGCGCTCAGGCGCGACTTCATGTCGGCGTACGCGACTTCGACCAGCGTCCGAAGGGCCCTGGCATCGACCCGACGGTTGGGCCGGAGCTTCACGTGGCGCATGAACTTGCCGGTGCCTTCCAGCAAGCGCGCCGGATCGGGGAGCTCTGCGCCGCAGAAGAATCCGACATTGACGTGAGCCCTGAAGGCGTTGACGTAGGCGAATGCCGCGTCACCTGCGCACGCCGTCGGATGGCCGTCGTGCAGCAGCTCCCGGACGTCGCTGCCGCACCGGCGCATGACCTCGAACCAATGCTGCGCGATCGCCCCCAGCTCGCCCGGGTGCTCGCGCATCCACGCTTCGACCGCGGGATCCCGCGTTGCCGCGCTCGGGAAACGGAAAGGCTCGCGCATCATGGCGACACCTCGATGTCGGGTCGAGCGGAGGCGACGGACCGATGGGCCGCCGGCGAGCGGTCAGGCCGCACTCAGCGCTCCTTCGAAGGCTTCGTGCCAGCGGCCGCGCTCCACCTCGAAGCAAACCATGCCGAGCTCACGCGCGGGTGCGATGTCGCGAACAGGGTCGTCCCCCACCATGATGCACGCGCCCGGCGCGACGCCAAGGCAGCGCGCGCCCGCCCGGAACATGGCGTGGTCCGGTTTCCAGCAGCCGGAATCCTCCGGGGTGATCACCGCTGCGACGTGCGACCGCAGGCCCGTGACGGCGACCTTGCGAAGCTGCTGCTGTCGATCCCCGTTGGTCACGATGACCTTTGGAATATGCGCCGAGCGCTCGAGGAACTCGCGAACCCCGGGAAGCAGTTGGCACGACGCTTCGTAGGCTCGGAGGTAGGGAAGAAGCGCTTCATCGGCCTCGGCGTCGGTAAGCTCTCTGCGCAGAAATTCGCGAATGCGCGCACGGCGCTGCTCCTGGAACGACACTTCCCCGCGCTCGTGCCGGTCCCAGTGCCTGGCGAAGATGCTCCGCCATTGCGGCAGCAGGGCGGAGGCGTCTTTCGCATCGAGCGACGCCCGATGAGCCTCGAGCAGCGCGCCGAAGGCGATCGCCGTGGATCGGTGGTCGTCGACCAGCGTGTCGTCGAGGTCGAGCAGGATGGGACGCACGACGCGAGCTAACCGATAGAGCGGTTCGGCTGCGCGCGGCGCCGGCGAGCGCTCCGCTCGAGCAAAGGGTCAGGCGTCATCTGCGGCGATCGAGCGCGAGAATCGACAAGCCGGCGGCGACAAAGGTGAGGCCCGCGCCGACGTTGGCGGCGAGGATCGCCCTGGGCCGGCGTGCGAGCCAGCTCGACAGCCGACCGGCGAAGCAGCCGAGCAGGGTAAAGATGATGGCCGTAAGCATCGAAAATACGGCGCCGAGCACGAGCATCTGAGCGTAGACGGGCCCCCGTCCCGCGGATACGAACTGAGGTATGAAAGCCACGACAAAGAGTCCCGGCTTCGGGTTGAGGACGTTCGAGAGCAGGCCGGTCATGAACACTCTCGGCAACGCCTGACGCGCGGCAGGCGAAAAGGAGATCAGGCTGCGCGACCGGAGGGCCTTGTAGCCGAGCCAGACCAGGTACGCAGCGCCGATCAACTTCACCAGCCAGAACGCGACAGGAGAGGTTTGCAACACCAACGCCAGACCGAGCGTGGCGGCAACCGTATGCAACATGATGCCGATGCCGGCGCCCGCCGACGACAGCGCGGCCGCGGCAGGGCCCTGGCTCAGGCCCCGACCGATGGCGAGAATGTTGTCGGGTCCGGGCGCGATGACGACGACGAGCACGGCGACGAGGTAGGCAAGGAGAACGTCGGTGGGAAACATGGCAACGTCGACGGTGGGCTGGCGCTCACGCGTATTTGTTCATCCAGTACTCCCACGGTCGATGAAGCACGGCGTGGTGCAGCTCGTCCGCCAGCCGAGCCTCTTCCGGCGCGAGGTACGTGGGCTCGCCGAGTGACATCGCGATGGGCTGGAGCTGCGCGTTGACCGTCGTGTACACCGCGCGGAACACTGCTTCCTTCAGCGACCCGCCGACGACCGTCGCTCCATGGCCGCGCATGAGCACCACGGCGCTGTTTCCCAGCGTCGCCGCGAGAGCGTGGCCGAGCTCGGCCCGGGTGATGAGCAGGTTGGTCATGCCGTGCTCCTTGCGGATATCGAATACCGGCACGCCGGCCGCGAGGAATCCGCACATGTGGTAGAGCGGGCGCAGCGGTGTCGCGCTCACGCCGAACGGGATCAGCGCCGGCGCGTGGGTATGCACTACCGCCGTCACATCGGGCCGGACGCGGTAGATCTCGCCGTGGATGAAGCGCTCGATCGACGGCCGAACATCGACCGGATGAACGACGCCGCTCCCCGCGTCGAGCTCGACCACGCCCGTCTCATCGAAGGGGCCACCCGCGTTGCTCCGGGTCATGAAGTAGTGATCGGGTTCGAGCGGATTTCGAACCGAAACATGGCCGAAGCCGTCGATCACACCCTCGCCGACGAGGATGCGGTTGGCCGCGAAGAGCTCCTCGAAGGTTTGCTGAAGGGGGGTAGCCATGGGGAAGGTGCAAGTCTACCGAATTGTCATGCCGAGCGAGTGACGCCGACCTGTGGCGAGCGCTCGGGTCGCGCTTCGCCGCGAGCAAATGGCCGCCGATCCGCGGAGAGCCTATTCGGGATAGAAGCCGGAAGCCACCAGGCCCGGAACGCCGTCGATCGTCACCGCCTTGACGTACGCCCATTTCTGCGATGGCTGGGATTGACCGGGCTTCGGGAACATGTAACCGACCCACCCGGATCCCTTGGTCCTGGCCACGCGGATGATTTCGTCGTGAAACAGCTTGCCGTTCGCGTCCTTCTGGCCCGAGACTTTCGTCCCCTCGCGTGCCGGGAAAGCCGGGTTCAGGAGAACGTCCGATTGCAGGTCGTAGGCGTACAGGTATGTATCGTCGTGGAACCACTCCGAGCCCTTCATCCTGAACTCCGCGAAAGCCGCCTTGCCCTCGCGGTCGATGAGCGCCGCTGCCCGGTCGACCAGCGCCTCCGTCTGCCGGGCCTTCTCGGATGGGGGCGGACCCTGAGATGCCGCGAGCTGCGGAATGGCAAGCAACGCTGCAAGGAACAGGATGCCCCCGGGCAAGTTTGTTCTGGCCATGGCCAACCTCCGATCGTAAGCGGCTGCATGAAGAGCTACCCGGTGCCGAATGGATCACTCGACAGCGCGGCCGTCAGCGACCCGGTCGAGCGAGTCCTTAGGCATCCCGGCTATGCAGAAGTTCGTGCCCCTAAGGCGTGAGCGCTCCGGTCGAACGAGAGGTCAGCCGGCACTTTGCGAGACGCGCTTGCGCATGGTGATGCTGGTCGGCCGGTCGTACCCGGGATGAGCGGTCTCCGCCACCTTCTCGAAGCCAAGGGCCGCGAAGGCCTCGTGGTTCTCGCTCAGCTCGACCCGGGTCTGAAGCTCGAGGAAGGGCCGCAGGTTGTCGCGGGCGATCCCCTCTGTGGCGGCCAGGAGCGCTCGGGCCACGCCTCTCCGGCGCGCAGTGTCGGCCACCGCGAGCTTGCCGACATAGACGCAGTCTTCCCGAAGGGCCGCGAAGGCACAGCCGACGAGCTCGGTTCCTTCCGTTGCGACGAACAGGATTTCTTCCTTCGCCTTCTCGCGAAGCGCATCGACGCCCATATCGTTCAAGGACGACGGAGGGTCGATCCGCGACTCCATGTAGGCGAACGCCCCTCGCAGAAGAGCGAGCAACTCGGGCCACGCGCAGAAGTCGGGCGGAGCGACGCGGATGCGCATCGGGGTCGGCGCCGCGTGGCGAAGGAAGGCGAGCGGGGCGGGGCGGAGGGGCGAGACGCGCCGGTGGGCGGTCCGCCTACTCCTCGAAGCGACGGGTCGCGTCGCGATCGCGCTCGTATCGTTTCGAGAGCGGAAACGGCGGCAACCAGGACTCGCGACGGACGGTCCAGACTTCGTAGGTCGGTGTGAGCTGGTCCGGGGCGTCCAGCGAGCCCAGGTTCACTTCGATCTCGTCCGCGGTGCGGGCGAAAACCGACGAGCCGCAGCGGGGACAGAAGTGGCGGCCGGCGTAGTCGCGTGTCTCGCCCTCGAACGTCACCGCATCCTGGGGGAACACCGCGAAAGCTTGAAAGAGCGCGCCGTGATGCTTGCGGCAGTCGAGACAGTGACAGAGGCCGACCCGGTACGGCCGGCCAGACGCCACGATGCGGACGCTGCCGCAGAGACAACCGCCGGTGAATCGGTCCATGCTGCATCTCCTCTGATCGAACGGATGGCGCAGCAGCGCCGCCGGCCCCTCCGTCCCCCGATTGCCGGCCCCGTGCCGTTCGACGTAGGATCGGCGCTCAGCATCATCCTTGTTGCCTGGAACGGACCATGACGATAGCAGGTGGATGCCTCTGCGGGGCGATTCGCTGGAAAAGCTCGGAGCCGCCGATTGTCACGCGCGTGTGCTGGTGCCGGGACTGCCAATATGTCGGCGCCGGCAGCGGAACGGTCAACGCCTGCTTCCGCACCGCGTCGTTCGTGGTGACGGGACAGACGAAGGACTATCCGAGCGTCGCGGACAGTGGCAGCAAGATGCACCGGCGATTCTGCCCGTCGTGCGGGACGCCGCTCTTCAGCGAGGCAGAGACGCGCCCTCACCTGATATTCGTCCGCGTCGGTACCTTCGACGATCCGAATCTTGCCAAGCCCGATATGACGATCTGGACCTCATCCAAGCCGCGCTGGGCCTGCATCGACGCCGAGTTGCCGCAAGTGGCGAAGCAACCGCCCCCCGCGGCGTGACGGTTGCCCGATCTGCCGGGCGACCCGGCCGCGAGCGTACGGCGCGTGAGCGTGGCCGTCGGGGCGTCCGGTTGTGCGAGCGGTCAGGTGTCTTCGCTTTCATCCGAGCGAGACGCCAGCCGCCACGCCAGCAGTCCCAGCAGCGAAGCGACGCTGCCGAGAAAGCACCAGAACCAGGCGAAGCCCTTTGCATCGGCGATGGTCGAGGGGTCCGTGAGACTCCCGAGCGACGAGAATCCGGTAACGGCCACGCTGAGGCAAATGGCTGCGAAGATTGCGCAGACGATCATCGTGGCGCGCAGCGAGAGCTTCATGACCGCGTGCTCATGCGTCGCCCGGCTCGAACAGCTCGATCGGGTTGCCCGAGGGATCATTCGCCAGAATCTGTCTTCCGCCGGGGCCGGAAACCACTTCGCTGCGCAGCTGCGCACCGGAGCGGGTCAGCTTTTCGATCAGCGAGTCGAGATCGCTGGTTTCCAGCACCAGCCTGTTCCAGCCGCCGGGAACGGGCTTCGAGCCGTCAGCCAGCGGCCGCGCGGCGGAGCTCGCCGGGCCGCTCAGCCAAAGCGTGAGATCGCCGCGCTTAACCATGGCGAAAGGCGGCCCCCATCGCTGCAGCAGCTCAAAATCCAGAACGCTGGTGTAGAACGCCACGGCAGCGTCGACGTCTGCGACGAGATATCGGACGACGGCCATTCGCTAGCTCCAGATGGTGCCGCGTAACGAGCCGAACTTGCCGGCGGCGAGCGGGCTGTGATGTCTTTCGGGGCGCATGTTGCGGGCTATTGTAAGTCAGCGTCATGCGACAGGTACCATCCTCGCGAGACGAAAGCCAGCACACGCCCCCGGTCATGCAGAGCTGACTGGCCGCGCGGAGGGCACGCCGATGCAACCGGCGAGCCGCCCGTTCGAAGGGCGTGAGTCAGGCCGCCCGCGGCGACCAGCGCTTGCTTCCGAGGAGAATGCCATGGTTCTGCCCGGGCGCATTCAGCGCGTAGATCTTCAGCGCCGACCAATCGAAGCAGGCCTCGAGCTCCGCCAGCGAGTCCGTGTCGAGTGATTCGTACACCTGGATCACGCAGAGGATGCGATTCGGCGCAACCGACTCGAACAGCCATTGGACGATCTCGATCACCGGCGGATCGGTGCGCCGCAGATCCAAACCGGAAGTCTGCTTCAGTGCATCACCCCACGGCGGCGCGATGAAGACGATCAGCAGCTCGTCGGCCGTCGATGAGAGGTCCTCGATGCCGGAACGAAAGTCGGTGTTGAGAATTTCGATCGGTAGCCCGAGCGCCGAAACGTTCTGGTGCATGAGCCGAAATACGCCTGTGTCCGCCTCGAAGCCCACGCCCTTCGCACCCGGCAGATGCCGCATCAGCCAATACAGCGTATTGCCCGAGCCGGCGAACGGATCGATAACCAGGGTACCCGCGGAGTGGGGCGCCTCGACAGCCGTCGCCGCGACATCGCGGCCCATGGCATTTGCCAGCACGTCTCGAGTGCATTCGACTGCGGTCCTTCCCATCAATCGAACGCCCTTGGCATACCAGTCTCCCGGGCGCATCCCGTAGACGGATACGTAGTCGGGGTCGCCAAAGCTGTCGGCGCCGTAGCGCTGGACCTCCCAGAGCTCCAAGACCGCGTTGCGTTTGCTGCCGCTCAACAGCAGGCGGCGGTCGTAGCGCGGTCGCGATGTGCCCGCCGTTTCCAGGGTCATTGGCAGTGCGAGAGCGTCACCGGCTATGCGAGCCCTAGAACCAGCGTAGCGCAAGGGGCCGGAGCAGTTTCGCGCCTGTTCACTGAGCTTCCGCGACAGGAAGAGCAATTCCCCTTACTTCTGCGGCGTTCTTGGATGGTCCGGCACGTTATAGAGTACCCGCAGCCGGAAGTTTCCGTACCAGGAAAGTTGCACGTCATTGTTCTTCGGCAGCCTGTCCGCATCGGCAGGAAGAAGCTCGAGGTCGTTGGCCAGCAAAAGCCCATTGTTCACCCGAGCGCCGGACGTCCACTGACCGACGTAAGGTGTGATGTCGACCTCCACCGGATGCGATTTCCAACCCAGGCGTACCTCGTTGATGAGAGGAAACGAGGGCGTGCCGAACGATTCGTCTGCCGCCATGCCGATTCGCGTGGCAAAGGACGTTCCCGGAAGCCGCGAGATCATACCCTCTGGGGTCGACCCCTCCACGGAGCGAAAGGTATCGAACAGGAGGATTGCGGACAGGATGCTGTCGTACTCATCAAGTGAAAACTTGACCTGTCCTCGCGCCAGCGTCGCACGAAATACATGGCAGGCCAAAGGCGCTGTTCCCGGATCATAGAGGTTTTCGTATCCGACCATTGCCTGGTCGAGCGTCCCCATATATTGCAGCGGCGGATATGTTGGGCCGGGACAGGCAGTAGCCGGCTTGCAAGGCGGGTCCGGGAAAAACCGTGGACACGTATGTCGGTTTCAATTCGTCGATCCGAAAATGTCATGGTGTGGCGCACGCCGCCACGAGGATGGCCAGGAGCCCTGCGGTGAGGCCACCCTTGTCGCTGGCAAGCCGTCCTCTGGAGCGCAGCGGATACCTCACGATGCATCATCCTTTGCGGTTGTCGATGGAAGGGGTTAAGCCTCCGGTTTGTGGCAAACCACCTCGATGTTGTGCCCGTCCGGGCCGATGACAAAAGCCGCATAGTAGTTCGCGTGGTAGTGCGGGCGCAGACCGGGTGCGCCATTGTCTTTGCCGCCGGCGTCCAGAGCCGCGCGATAGAAAGCGTCGACCTGCCGGCGATTCGCGGCCACGAACGCCAAGTGGAGGGGCGACGGTTTCGCTTCGGCCTGGTACAGGCACAACGAAGCCTTGGCCTTCGAGCTGAGCTCGACACCGTACGCCGGCGGCCCCTCCGAGACAACGGCTACGCCGAGCGGTCCGAGCGCCCTGAGGAAGAACGCTTTGCTCGCTTCGTAGTCGCTGGCTCCGAATTTGACGTGGTCAAACATGAGCTCACTTGGAGGGTGTGATCCTGCGCAAGGCCCGACGACCGAAGCTTGGGCGGCGCCGAGCGGGGCGTGCGCCGGCGGCGAAGGCTTCGGGCGAGCGGCTGGCCAAGCGGCGAGGCGTCATTTCGCGAAACGCTGAGCATGGCGCTCACGCGCTTTGGCGGCTTCTACTTCTCGATATTTCGGTGGAGCGCTTGTTTCCAACGAGCTGAGAAGAGTGCTGGAGACGGCGGCGATCCCTTCAACCGCGGCAAGGAAGGCGGCCTCGTTTGCCTTCGACGGCTTGGTGAAGCCGCTGACCTTTCGCACGAATTGCAGCGAAGCTGCGCGAATCTCCTCTTCCGTCACTGGCGGAGCGAAATTGAAGAGAGTCTTTATGTTCCGGCACATGTCCGTCGCCTCGGTGAATGGCGCCGCCTAACGAATCAAGCCTGCTGGCCGCGAGTGGACGCCGCGTCGCCGCCTGCGACCGGTTCGGTTGACGCGGGGTCTGAGAGCACGCTGAACCGCAAGTTTTTCGGCATCCATGGCGGCGGACTATAGGCCGGCCAATGCTGATTCGCAAATTGGCGGGCGATGGCCGTTCTTGGGCGAAAGCCGGCGCGCAGGGTCGCGACGTTCGACGAACGCGAACGATCGGGATTGGATGCGGCATCGGCGCCATCTTCGAGTCCCTCAAGCGACAAGCCGAACCACGAATCGCGATCGCATGCGCTAGAGCACCTGTTGTCGAGGCGCGAAGAATTTCCAGTGCCCCTCGGAAACGACTTCGACGTTGCCATCGACGACCTTGATGGCGGTTTGGTCGTCGATCGCGTATGCCGGCCCTCCGATGGCAGCCGCCCATCTTTCGGCGTCGGCCATCGTGTTCTCCGGCAGATCCGGGTGGTCCAGGTGCGGAAAAATCGAGAAGTCGACGATCCCCAGTGCGCGGTCGTCACCGGTGAGGGGTGGCTTCGACGCGACGAAATCGTCTCCGATACGAGGTGTCATCACCATGCTTCCGGCACTCAGTCCCACCCAGACCGCTCTCTCCAGCGTCGGCAGGAGCGCCGCGAGCCCGGACTGCCGCATCCAGTGACTGAGATACAGGGCGTCGCCGCCATTCACCAGAAGCACGTCCGCTTCCCGGACCCAGGGGATCCAGCGTTCTGCACCGATGCTCGGCAGCGCGGTGAGCTCAAGCACGCCCAAGGACTTCCATCCCAGCTCGCACATCGGGCATCGGGGCTCGCGGCCGCTGATGAATCGCCATGCGTTCTCGGGACGATTGCCCTGGGGGTAGCCGTATCCCGCAGTGGGGATGCACAGGGCGCTGCTGTCGGCGATCGGTCTGCCCAGGAGATCGACGAGCGCGTCGCGGATGCTCGCGTTCTTGATGCCCGCAGAAGTGAGAAGCAGCTTCATGCTTTCTCTGCTGGTCGCTGTCGCCAATCGCACCGTCTCCCGGCATCTGCCTCCCAGACGCCCGGAGCTCGCGGCTGCGGCAAAAGGGTCACTGGAAGGTCACTCCCGATTTGAGCGTGATCAGCAGCACGCCGGCGATGATCAGTGCGATTCCTCCCAACGCCGCCGCGTCGAAGCGCTGCCCCAGGAAGATGACCGAGGCGATGCATACGAGGGTGATGCCGACGCCAGCCCAGATCGCGTAAACGAGACCGACTGCCACGTACTTCAGGACAAAGCTCAACAGAATGCCGGCTATCGCGTAGAAGAAGACCGAAGCAATAGCCCACCACCACTTGGTCAAGCCATCCGAGAGCTTCAAGAGCATTGTGGCTATGACTTCACTGACGATCGCGACGGCGAGAAACGGATAGTGCACTTGGGAAATCTCCTGACTGAAGGACGCGAGCCGACAGCATCCGGCGCAGCTTCCTGGCGAGCCGGTCACTCGATCAGCCGATCAGCCCGCAATAGGATGGACTGCGGAATGGTGATGCCGAGGGCCTTGCCGGTTTTGAGGTTGGCAACAAGCTCGAACTTGGTCGGCTGCTCGATGGGCAAGCTGCCGGGCTTCGCGCCTTTGAGAATTCTGTCGACGTAGCTCGCAACTCGGCGGTATACGTCGGTGGTGTCCGCCCAATACGACAGAAGGCTTCCCGCTTCTGCATAATCCGGCAGGCCGCCCATCATCGGCAGTCGATGCTTCAGCGCGAGATCCGCCAGGCGTTGCCGATGAAAATGCGTCATCGGGTCCGCGAGGACGAGTAGCGCCTGGGCCTTTTCCGTCGTCATCGCATGGAACGCTCCGTCGAAGCCCTCGGGACCGCGCACGTCCAAAGCCTGAAGCAGGAGGCCGATCGAACCACCGCGTCCCTGGAGGGCTTTGACGGTCATCGGATGCCAGGGATTGTCGGGATTCCACAAGAGCGCTACCCGCGACAATCGGGGAACGGTCTCCTTGAGGAGATCGATCTGCTTGAGGCTCAGGTCGGCACTCAGGGTCGTCACGCCCGTAATATTGCCGCCCGGATTTGCGAGGCTTGCGACCAGGCCCAATTGAACCGGATCGGGCGTGTGCATCATGACTATCGGGATCGTGGCGGTCGCTCGCTTGGCGCTCAGGACGGCAGACGGATTGGCCGCGACGATCACGTCGACCTTGAGACCAACCAGATCCGACGCCAAGCCGTCGAGCCGTTCGATTCTTCCCTCTGGGTCCCTGATCTCGAGAACGACGTCGCGACCTTCGACGTATCCCAGGTCCGTCAAGCAGCGCATGAGTGTCGCCGGAGAGCTCGTCGAGAGCATGCCGATTCGATACGGCTTCGCTGCTTTCTGCGCCTGCGCGACGATCGGCGCGACCAGCGCGGCGAGCAGAAGCTGTCTGCGGCGGACGTGGTTCATCCTACTTTCAGTCGGTTGCGTGCGTCGCCCGTCCGACGCCCGGCGAACGAAGCCGGGCGGCGTCGAGCCGGACCGGCACGCCAGCGCCACCGGCGAGCGGCCCGGTTGAGGGGCATCGTCCTCACAACGCGTACGGCAAGGATAACCCGACAAGGAAGACCGCTGCACTAGCGAAGAAGGACACCACCGAGAAGCAGGAAGATACCAAGCGTAGCGACATTCCAGGCGAGCGAGCGAAGGAGGTGGATACCGGACGCATAAAGCGGAAGGTAGGCAATGCGCCCGCCGAAGTACAAAAGCGCGCCCCACTTGGAAAGCGAGCCATACGCGCCAGTGGCGTGCACCGTAAGGACGAGCGCGGCGAAGAAGGGGAACGTTTCGAGGAAGTTGGTGAGAGCCCGTGCGAGCCTGCCGGCCACGCCCGTGAGCGGCGGGAGGGGCTCGTCGCGCGCACTTGCGGTCCAGCGATAGCCGCGCTGGAGGCTGGCGGAGTGCGAGGCGAGAACGATGTGAACAATCCCAAGCATGATGCTCAGGCAGAGGACATAGAGCTCGAGACTCAAGGAAGTTTCATCCTAAACGAAGGTGGCGTCTAACGAACGGAGCCAAGCGGCCGCGAGCGGACGGTGCGCCAGCGCCGCAGGCGAGCGGTCCGGTTCAGCGAGTCGTTGGGCGTCATTCTTCTGTATCAACGAGCCCATACCAGGTCACGCTCGAACGTTCTCCGCCAGCGTGGCAATCTGGACGAACTCGACGCTGGGGCGCACACCGTAGAGACCGGTTACTCGCTCGAGAAGCTCGTCGCTAAAGAATGCCTGAGCCGCATCCTCTGACTCCCAAACGTAGAAGTTCCTGGCCTCACGCTTGCTCGAACTGAGGGTGAAGGCCTTTGAGCGCAGTCCTGGCAATCCCTCAAACTTCGCGCGTGAACTCTCGGCGATGTTTCGCACGAATCCTTCATCGAAATGGTCTCCGTAGCGAAACGTTACGAATACACCGATCACGGTCTACTCCTTTTCGATGCGGGCATCAAAAGTCACTCGAGAGGCGGGTGCTGCCCAACGAACCAAAGGTAAGTGGCAGCGCGCCCGGTTGAGTGAGTGGTCGGGTGTCATTCCGGCCATGTGCGGTCAATGTCTTGCGCGTAGAGGAGTATGGCCCGACGGTAGGCTTGAATCTCTCTGTCGCTTGACGTCTGCGCGAGCACCGCTAGAAGGCGCTCGACCGCCGCCTTGGATTGTCCGAGGTTATGAAGAGCCATGGCAAGGAAGACTTTCATCTCGTTCGCGTCGGGAAAACGCTCCACGCCCTGGCGTAGGATCGCCTCTGCCTCGGTGTACAGCCCGAGCGCACGGTAGGTGCTCCCCAAGCCGAGGTAGGCACCGCGAAGATGGCCCTCGGAAAGCGAACCCAGAAGTGCAGCACGATAGTAGGCGACTGCGGAAGCTTCTTCTCCGAGGAAGTCATGCACGCAAGCGGCCTCATACTGAAGCTCAGCGTCATTCGGACTCTGAGCCGCGAGTGCGACTAGCAACTCCCGCGCCTCGGCGTGCTTCCCGCGGGCTCGAAGCTCCCTCGCCAAAGCGAGATTCATGATGCCTGACGACCCAAGCTAGCCGGTCGCGAGCGGACGGCGCGGAAGCGCCGCCAACAAGGCGTCCGCTGGAGCGGGTGGTTGGCCGAAGCAGCTACAGGAAGCGCCATTTGAGCAAGACCGCGACGGCGGCAGGGACAGTGAAGATAAGCAGAAAGATGGGCAACTCGTCGGCGAGCGAATACCCGGCTTTGGCGACACCGGCCCACAGGTTCAACGCGGCGAGCACGAACCACACCATGACGAATGCCCACGTCGCCACGCGAAGTGCATCGGCGAACTGGCCGGCGAACAACTTTCCGACCAAGAGGAATCCTCCCATCAACAGCAGGCCGGCTACGAGAAACTGAGCTGTTCGCATGAGGACGCGTGTTGAATTAAGCGGCGCCTAACGATCCAAGCTAACCCGCCGCGAGCAAACAGCACGCCAGCGCCGCCGACGAGCGGTCCGGTTGAGCGAGGGGCTAGGCATCACGGACGGCCTCTCTCGCGCGCCTTGCAGTGTTGGCTAGTGATGGTGCTCCGACGGTATCGGCGCTGGCGAGCCATCTGACCAGCGGCGCACAGGGATAAAAAGCACTGTCGGTTCGATAGGACTGCCTTCCGTGCCGAGAATCGGCGACCCTTCTAGCCCGGCGCCCCAGGTTTTTGCCTGGCCGTATGGGACGAACAGCATGATGTGCGGCAGCCATGGACCGCCGTCGGCCCGGTCGCCCAGGTTGCCCTGCTTCGACAGCATGAAGGAGAACGATCCGGCCTCGGGCATCTTGAACTGATGCTTTGCGAACGCCGCGCGCGTCTTTTCGATCATCTGCTGCTTGGTGGCACCTGCCAACGCCCACTCGGTTCGCTTCAGGTACTGCGGCAGGACGCTGCGCACGGCCGGCGCGTTGAAGCAGTTGGGCGCTCGGATTTTAGGATCCCAGAACACGGCATCGTCGAAGCCGGCGGTCCAAGACCGCTCGACGAAGCAGACAAAGCCGTTGTCGCCTTCGACGGCGGTTTGGTAGCCCTGCTTGCCGAGGACCAGCACCTTTGCGTGATCCGAGATCGAAGCGGCGCCGCGGTGCGCGCAAAGGCGATCTCGTCCTCGGGGTTGGCGAAGCGGTATTGATCGGCCGGAGCCATGATGGGATATGAAGGACCCGGTTTGTCCCGGGCGGCAGCACCTTTCTCGGCCGGCGGCGCCTGGGCAAAAGACGTTTGCGCGAGAAGCGCTCGGAAGCCACTGGAACGAGAGCTCGCTGGCTCGTCCAGCTTTAGAACCGTGAAGGAAACTTGGTCACCAACTCCAAGATCGGTTCGAACGGACGGATCGGGCACGGCGAGCCGTTGCCCGTGGTACTGCGCGATGTAGTGCTGCGCCACGTAGCCACCTGCGCTGATCCTTAGCACGTCGTCGATACCTGCCGCACAGGCCTCAACATGCTGGGAATCTCGCTCGGCGACACACTCCTCCGCCGCCGCGTTCCCAAACAGCAGAAGAGCAATTATGACGAGCAGGAGTGCTTTCACGATCCCTCCTGGAGTGTTGTGACGCCTGACGAGCGGCTAGGCGGCGGGTTCATGGCGAGACCGTTGGAACGTTGGCAGCCCATCGCCGAAATGGAGCCACCCCAGATCGTGGCTCAACCACGAATGATGCGTCGGCGGAAACAGATTGGGGTCGTCGAGGGAACACGTCGTGATATCGACGAAGCCGGGCCCATCGGCATGCTCATAGGTGAGGGGTGTTCCACAGCCTGTGCAAAAGGTGCGGCGCACGGGCGCAGAGGAATGAAACTCGGAAGGCCGCCCCTGAACCAAGTCAAACTGTGCGCTCGCGAACGTGACCCAGGCAACTACCGGTGCACCGGCGAGGCGGCGGCAGGTTTGACAATGGCAGACCATGCTGCCGGCAGGCTCGCCCGTGACGCGATAGCGAATTGCACCGCAGAGGCAGCCGCCATCTACAGCGGTCGTTGGCATTGCGACTCCTTACGGTCGTAACGAATCAGGCTAGCCAGCCGCGAGCAGACAGCGCGCCGGCGCCGGGGAGCGGTCCGGTTGAGCGTGGGGTCAGGCATCACGTGCCTCGATTGAAGCCTGCAGCGCCCAGAGGCGTGACACCAAGCTGAAGCCGATTTCGGCCAGCTCAGCCTGTGAAAATTGAAGGCGACGCAACTTGTCTCGATCGAGCTCGACCACGGACGGCGAGTAGGCGTGGGTGGAGTGCGGCAGCTGAGCGAGAACGTTCGACCACTGCGGCGGCATTTCGAAGCGTGGACGCTCGTAGCCCAGGCGGAAGGTTCCCGCAGGTCCGGGCTGCAGAGAGACAACCACGGCGTTTCGTTCAACGGTCTCTTTAGCGGATTGCGACATTACAAGCACTCCTTGAGGTAACACCTGGTTTCGAACGGCGGATCGGGGAACGGTGGAAGCGGACGGTTCTCCGCGCGGGCAGAGCGCAGGGCGGCCGAGTACACCTCATCAAACGGCGGCAGACCAGAGATGAAGAGAAGATCGCCGTACGCGACGCAGAGATTGAATGGCCTTCCCGTTTCCGGAACATCGGTTCGGACAACTCTCTTCTTCATGGACTAGGACAGCCTACGACGCCTGACGAGTAAGCTGACCGGTGCCGACGAGATGCTCACCACAATCAGCGCCGCCGGCCGGCGTCCGGCTGACCGCGAGTCAGGCGTCGTTCGTGGCTGCAGCTCATTGCCACGCCGGAGTGAAATACTCCACCACAACATAGATCACCTGGTAAATCACCGCGAAGAGCGACAGCAAGAGTTGCGCATTCTTGCTGCTTCGCCAAATCCCCAATCCGGCGATCAGCAGCAGCGCCGCCACGTGGATTGGATATGCGGCACCCAACATCGCCCAGTGCCCTTTTCCCTTGATTGAAGTGTCGACAAGGTCCATCAAGGTAATGATTGCGATCAGACCAAAAAACCAAGCCCGTCGCTGGATGAGGTAATTCTCATAGCTGCCGAAGCCATCGACATCGCGAGGAAACAACAGCGTGGCTATCATGAAATATAGTGCACAGTAAACGATGACGAACATGTATGAGGCAAGTGTCCAGCCCGACACCCAGCCCAGCCCAAATTCCCACCACCAAAACGTCACGATCGAAACGAATGCCCAGAGCACCCAATTCATGTGAACCCACGACCAGCCAAATCGCTTTGGATGCTCGATAATCGAGCCGATCCCGGTCAGGAGTTTCGCGACGCCGAGGCTAAGAATGATGCCCACAATCACTCGGATGTGGAGATAGAGCTCCTCTGGCCCGGGTGTCATCGTAGGGATGCGCCCCAAGTGAGCGGCCGATATCGACGCCTAACGAACTAAGCTCAGCAGCGCAAGCCGGCGGGCGCCAAAGGAAGGCGGCCGGACACGTGTCCGCTGGAGCGAGGGTTAGGGCTCTCTGAGCTTGCGTAGCGCAGCACCCCAGCCTCCCGATAGGACGAAGCGCGGAAACGTGACCCACTGCTCAAGGAAGAGCCGAGACACGAAATTGACCGGCCCACTGAAAGGCTGCGGTGGCACAGGCTCCAAGCGGTGACCACGACCTTGCAGCGCAACGGCTACGACGATACACCCGACAGCCAAAGCCAGGAGTAACCCCGAAGTCTGAAGGGCAGAGGCGACCAGCGTGACGGTGCCGAAGAGGAATAACGGCACCGCCGCGATGTGGATAAGCAAGTTACCGCGAGACTGGTGGTACTTGGGATAGCCCTCCCATTGCCAACGCAAGAGTTCGCCAGGGCGCATGGCCGATCTGCGAGAGAACTAACGAGCCAAGCTAACCGGCCGCGAGCGGGCAGCGCGCCAGCGCCGCCGGCGAACGGTCCGGTTGCCGAAGGCAGTCCGGTGCGACGAAGGGTTGGGCGGCACCGCAAGCACCCTCAGTTCCGGTCGTAGCGACAGAGGAATTCGTCGAGCAATGTCACATACCGGTCAGCCTCCTCGACGTGAGCCATGTGTGAACTACTCTCGAAGATCGCCCACTCGGAGTCTTGGATACCTCGGTGGACAGTCTCGGCAATCAGCGGAGTGGCCTCGTCATATCGACCCGAGGTCACCAGCGTCGGTACCTTGATCTCCGGCAGCCGCGCCACAATGTCCCAGTTCTTCAGGTTGCCGACGACATGAAATTCGCTCGGACCATTCATGGTCTGGTACACCTGCGGGTTGCGCTCCATCTTGGCGAAGGTGCGGGCGACCGCGTCTGGCATCGGGTCGACACGGATTACGTGGCGACGATAGAACTCCATCATCGCAGATTGATACTCGCTTGAGCTGGTCGTCCCGGCGGCTTCATGGCGCTGCAACAATGTCTGCACGTCGCTGGGCAAGCCTTCTCGCAGACGGTTTGCCTCGGTCACCCATTGGATCATGCTGGCTGGCGACGAAGCAATGGTGAGCGATGCCATGCCCACGGGCTGCATCAAGGCGCATTCCATCGCGAGCATCCCGCCCCAGGAGTGGCCAAGCAGGTGCAATTGATCAAGACCGAGGGCCCGGCGGACGACATCGACCTCCTCAACGAACAACGGCACTGTCCAGAGCGAAGGATCGTCCGGTTGATCCGAGTTTCCGCATCCAAGCTGATCGTAAAAGATCACCCGACGCCCGCGCTTGGCCATCGCGCCCAGAGACTCGAGGTAGTCATGACCGGCACCCGGCCCGCCGTGCAGGCAGAGCAGCGGTAACTTTCCCGGGAGTTCGTCTTCTTCACCCATGCAGCCGTACCAGACGCGGTATCCCCGGAATTCAATCGTTCCTTCGCGTGCATGCAGCAGAGGATCGATTGTCGGTAGATCATGCATCTCCGCACTCCGGTTCAGGCAACGGGCGCGTCAGCGTCGCCGCCCAACGAAGCAAGCTAACCGCCTGCGAGCGGATGGTGCGCCGGCGCCGCCGGCGAGCGATCCGGTTGAGCGGGTGGTTAGGGAGCACTGCCGTGCGCGCGGTGCCGGACCCGTTCAATAGGGACCTGCCGACAAGCGTTGCGAGAGCCACCAAATATTGCCGTGGGGGTCGCGGACTCCCCCTTGGCGGTCGCCGTAGGGCATGTCCCTGACGGTTGTGATCTCGGTTGCACCGGCAGAGACTGCTCGTCGTTGCGCGGCGTCAGTATTCTCGACGTACACGTAGTACGACGCGGGCATGGAGGGAAATTTGTCGGTTGCTTCACTCACCATGACGGTAGACGTGCCGAGGCGCACTTGGCTATTTGCAATCGCACCGTCGGAGCGAAGGCGGCGATCCGTTTCCACGCCACCTAGTCCGTCAACGAGGAAGCGTACAAATGCTGCGGCGTCGCGCATGAAGAAGTACGGGAAGACTGTTCCGAATCTAGGCGGTATATGCATTGCCACCTCTTTTGTACTGCCTAACGAATCCAGCTAACCGGCGCGCGCCGGCAGCCCCCGCAGGACGCAGGCCGGACAGGAGTCCGGTTGAGCGGGTGGTTAGGCGGCATCTCGCGGCAAGCGCTCAGTCAAGGAATTTCCAGGTATCCGCTCCATCGAAGCGCCTGACGACTACCGACTCCAAGAGCGCTGGTTCGAAATTACGCAGGTTCACTCCATGGCGGGCGCCGGGCTCGGGATTCAGCGGCTCCCAATGGGTGACGATGCCGCAAATTTTGCAGCGCACGTTCCTCAAGGTTCGATCGCCCCAGATGTAGCTTTCCGTGTTCTCAGGATGGCCTTGGACAGACACTGTTCCAAATTGATAGTAGGCCCATATTCCTCCCGAGCGCCGGCACAACGAGCAGTTGCAACTCGTGGCCTTGTCGGGCGCAGTCGGTAGCCTAAGGCGCACTGCTCCGCAGTGGCAGGAACCTTGCAGCGATGGTGTTGGCTGTTCGTCGTTCATGGGGTGGTACCGCTGGTTGTTGTGCCGCCTAATGAACGAGGCTAAGCGGACGCGAGCGGACGGCGCGCCAGCGCCGCCGGCGAGCGGTCCGGTTGAGCGTGTGGTTGGGCGGCACGGTTTACGCAACCTCAAGCAGGACATGCGGATTCTTCGCCGCCACCATGAGCAGAGTGCGCGCGGCACCCGATGGAGCGCGGCGACCTTGCTCCCACTCTTGCAGCGTCCGTACCGATACACCGAGAAGCGCGGCAAACCTTGCTTGGGATAGCCCGGTGCGTTCACGGATCGTCGCGACCGGCGGGAGAGTAATGACCCGCCCAACCTCACCACGTTTGAGCTCCCGCAGCCCTTCCAAGATCTCCTTGCCGATGTTGCGCTTTACCGTAGCCTCAGCCATCGATTTCATCCATGATCTGTTTGAGAACGTGAACCGAGATGTTCTCGGCCACGTTCTTAGCGTAGAGCGTCAGCATTCAGACCTGGCCATGCCGGGTGCGCAGAAAGTAGATGATGCGTAACCCTCCACGTTTCCCACGGCCGTATAGACCCCCACCGCATCTTGCGCACACCACCCGATCCGGGAATAACAGAGCCGAGCTCGGGATTGGCGATGATCGCTTGCTGGAGCCGCGAGTATTCGTCGTCGCTCAGGTACTCCTGTACGAGGCGCGTGAACAGCTTGGTCTCAACGAAGTTGAATATGCGCGATTATACGTCATTGCCGTAGTCCGTCAGTGCCGGATGCTGGGTGCGGCCCAAGGAAGCAGCTAACCGGCCGCGAACGGACGCCGCGCCAGCGCCGCCGGCGAGCGGGCCGGTCGAGCGATCGGTTAGGCCGCAGACGCGGGGCATTCGCGGAATGGTGTGAGGTCGACTTCAAAGGCGAGATATTGCGATCAATCAATGACACGGTTCGCTTGAATCAGAAGGGATGGCGCAATTGACAGTCCGAGCGCCTTCGCGGTTCTCTGGTTGATGACAAGTTGGAACTCCGTTGGCTGCTGTACCGCCAGGTCGGCGGGCTTGGTGCCCTGGAGAATCTTGTCAACATAGGTAGCGGCGACATCCCGCCAGGCGTCTTCGATATTAGGGCCGTAGCTCATGAGATTGCCGTCGACCGCAAAATCTTGCCACCCTGAAATCGTAGGAATTCGGTACTTGGCTGCAAATTCGGCAATCGCGCTCCGTTCGCGCATTATGAGCAAGTTCGACAGGGCGATGACGCCATCGATGTGATCCGTGTGCATGCCTTCAAGAGCGGCGCTGACTTCGCCGACGGTGTGCACAGGAAAGGGCTGAAGTGTCAGTCCGAGACGGCTTGCGGCAATCTGCGTTTCCCGCAACTCCTGTTCCTCACCGGGATGGAGCGGATTCGTGAGAGCGGCGAGGCGTAGAACGCGCGGAGCCGCTTGCTTTAGCAGTTCAACTCGTTTGCCTGCCAAGTCGGGAGCGAGGAGGGTGAACCCGGTAAGGTTGCCGCCGGGGCGAGCCAGGCTCGCGACAAGCTTAGCCGCTACAGGGTCACCGCTAAAGCCGAAGACGACGGACAGGGACCCGGCTGCGGCCTTTACCCCCGGTACTGCCTGGCCCAGCGCTACGAAAATGTCAACCTTCGATTGGACCAGTTGCACGGTAAGCCGAGCCGCCTCGTCGACCGAGTTTCCTTTCATCCAACGGTCATCGATCGTGAAGTTCTGCCCTTCGACATAGCCATGCTCGCGCATTCCTTGGCGAAATGCATCTAGGAGAGTCGCCGCCGCCGACGGAGAGTACCAGCCACCTACCCAACCAACGCGGGCTGAGCGACGGACCTCCGCGCGCGTGGGGACAGCGATGAGTCCTGCGCTAAGAGCTACGACGAATGTTCTTCGGTCCATCGTTCGATAACGTCGGTCCGTCTGCGGCCTAACGGACTAAGTTAACCGGCGCGACGACGGCCGGCGCCGAAGCACGCCGCCGAGGAGCGTCCGCGTTGAGAGGTTAGGCCGACTCGCTTGTACCCTCATGCCACGAACTCGACTGTAAGGCCAGGGAGCGCTATGCCCTTCACCGTGGTTCGCCAAGTTTCGTCTGCGACGACCGCGTGTGCAGTGGTGACAGTGCCCGTGGTCACTATCTCGTTTGCCTCCAACGGCTTGTACTCCGGCTGCGCCGCAAGTACGGCAATCAAGTGCGCAATCGCAGCCAATGGGCTACCCAGAACATTGGACCCGACACCGACCTCGCGTACATCTCCGTTGCGCGATAGCGCAATAGAAAACGTCTCAAGAGCCGCCATCAGATTCGCTCCCAGACGGTCGATAGGCTGGGGCTCACCAATCAGGAGCATTCCGTGCAGCCCACAATCCGCGACGGTATCGGCCACCTGAAACTTCCAGCCAGGGAAGTGCGATTGCACGATTTCAAATGCATGCGCGACCCAGTCGATGCACTCAACAATCGCTGAAAGATCGGTGCCAACCGGAGGCGCCGAGCGAAAGTGGAAAACGATCTCGGGCTCGATCTTCGGTTCCGTATACCGACTGAGGCTGCATGTTTGATGCCCGCCGGATACGTAGGTTACGGTAGTGTCATAAATATAGGCCCAGATGGGCTCGCGGACACCGTATTGTGCCCACATGTCGTAGTTGGTGAAGCCAATTTTGCGCCCAACTGCGACCGCGCCTTCTCTAAGCCGCCCATGGTGTATTAGGTCTGCGACCGCGTACGCTGAGCGTACGTCGAAGGCGTTCAGCTGCGATGTTAATGGCTCAATCTGCCGCCTCTCGTCCTGCGCGGCCTTCATCTGTAGCGCTATGGTGCGGATGTCGGACGCAAGTGCCATATCGACGACCTCGGTCGGCCTAACGACCAGAGCTAACCGGCCGCGAGCGGACGGCGCGCCATCGCCGCCGGCGAGCGGTCCTGTTGAGCGAGAGGTTAGGCGGCAGGCCGTGCAAGCTATTTTGGCGGAAGGGTAAGCACAAAGGCGAGAGCCTTCTCAAGCCAAAAGCTGACCCCATTGCGGGTTTCATAGCCG
>Ga0335077_10001494_pt1 | contig 27874 bp, 20 predicted proteins | sample Lox_Sample_31_FD_207151 | JGI IMG/M metagenome (GOLD analysis project Ga0335077, IMG submission 207151) | Soil microbial communities from Loxahatchee National Wildlife Refuge, Florida, United States - Lox_Sample_3.1 | ecosystem: Environmental > Terrestrial > Soil > Wetlands | place: USA... | reverse complement strand
CTCAGAGACGAACGAGTTTGCGGCAGGAAACTTGCGACAGACGTTGGGCGGGCAGCCGCTGGAGGTGGCTGGTGCTTGTGGCGGCGGAGCGCGCAGCTGACACCGGTGCCGGGGGGCGAAACGCGCATCCACGCGCATCCGGCAATTGCGCGGACCGGGGGGAGGGGGGTAGACTGGGCGGGTAACTCCGATCCTGCCGGCCTAATGGGAGACAACCGAAGGCGGCGGGGCGAAGCGGCTCAGCAGAGTCGTTGAGGGTTTGGGTGGAAACGCCCAGGCCTCCCGTGCTTGGAAAGGAGCGAGTGAGTCGGAAATCTACGGATTTTCGGCGGCAGCCCGATTCCATGTGCGAATCGGGTTCTTGTTTTTGGGGTGAGGAGTTTCCTCAGTGGCTAAGGCTCCACGCTCTGCAGGGGAATTCGGCACAGGCTAAAGCCTATGCTGCGGGACAGTGTTTAGTAGGGCGAGTAGCTTGGCTGGGGGAAGAGTTGGCATGAAGGCCAGCGCTACATGGAAGAACGCGGAGATAGGTAAGGATTCCTCACTCCGCAGACTCCGTTCGGAATGACGTGATTAGCTTTGGTGCGGGAAATTGAGATGAGTCTTTACGACAAATTCGGAAGGCAGATTACGGACCTGAGGATATCGGTGACAGACCGGTGCAATTTCCGGTGCGTGTATTGCCGTTCGGCCGATCCGGAAAATTACCGCGAGCACGACGAAATTTTGTCGTGGAAGGAACTGGAACGGCTGGGAAGAATTTTTGTCGGATTGGGGATCCGCAAGGTGCGTGTCACGGGCGGCGAACCGCTGGTGCGCGACGGCGTGGAAAATTTCATTCGGTACATGAGGGAAATTGGCGCGGAAGATTTGTCGATGACCACAAACGGTCATCTGCTCGGGGAGCGCTGCCAATCGTTGCTGGGAGCGGGGCTGCACCGGGTCAACATCAGCCTGGATTCGCTGGATCCGCTGAAGTTCGAAAAGATCACGCGGACACGGTCGTATGACACGGTGATGCGTGGGATCGAAGGGGCGCAGAAGACGCGGTTCGCACCGATTAAGGTGAACGCGGTGCTGGTGCGCGGATTTAACGAGGATGAAGTAGAAGCGTTTGCGGCATTTGCGCGGGAACGCGGACTGATCATGCGTTTTATTGAATTTATGCCGCTGGACGCAGACCGGCACTGGTCTCGGGAGTTGATGGTGCCGGCGGCCGAGGTGTACGAACGGATTCGCGCGCAATGGCCGCTGGTGCAGATTCCGCACGAGAAGAGCGAGACGGCACGGAAGTACCGGTTTGCAGACGGTGCGCCGGGAGAGATCGGGTTGATTGCGCCGGTGACGCAGGCGTTTTGCGGGGCCTGTTCGCGGATCCGGTTGACGGCGGACGGGAAGTTGCGGACGTGTTTGTTCAGCAAGGAAGACTGCGATTTGCGGGCGCTATTGCGGGCGAACGCGGCAGATGAAGAGATTGTGGAGTGGGTGCGCGGCGTGGTGAACGAAAAGGAAGAAGGGCACCGGATCAATGAGCCGGGATTCGTGCCGCCGTCGCGGACCATGGTGTTTATTGGGGGATGAGGGGCAGGCGAGTGCGACGATGGAGTGCTCGAAAAAGCGAGGGATCCGGGAAAAGAGAGATTCCTCGCTCTGTAGACTCCGTTTCGGAATGACGTCATTGTAATTTTTCCCGCAAACTGAGAAGGGCAGCCACTATTCCGGCTGGTGAATTGTTTGCTGGAAAAAGACACTGAATGGCGCAAGAATTCATCTACGTTGGCGGGTGGATGCGTCCGCAACGAAAAGGCCTCACCCCTCAAAGGGGTGAGTTACAGGTATGGAGAGGGAATGGCAGATCACGACGAAGACGACGAGCAAGAGGAATCGCCAGAGCAACCGCAACGGTTGTTTACGTTGACGGAGGCGGAGCGGACGCGCAGAGAGCTGGAGCCGTTTTTAGTGGAAGCGATTGGTGCGCGGAAGAAGCTGAACGTGCTGGAGCAAGAACTGGCGGCCGTTTCGACGCGCATCATGATGATGGGCGGTGTTGTGGTGGCATATGCGAAAGTAGCGGAAAAGCGCATGGAGCATCAGAACCTGGCGGAAGTGATGAAGACGAATCTGGAGAAGATTCTGTCGACGGGCTGCCTGATCAAGGACCTGGATGTGGGGCTGCTGGATTTTCCGGCGATCGTCAATAACGAGGAAGTGTATTTGTGCTGGAAGCTCGGCGAGGATAGGATCCGGTATTACCACAAGCAGGATGAGGGGTATGCCGGCAGGAAGCCGCTCGATCCGCGGGATCTGGGGCCCGGTGATGTGGTGCAGTAACAAAGCAAAGAAACAACGAAGAATTTTCGATTCGAATTAGTCCCAACCCAAGAGAGATTCCTCGCGCAAAAACCGCGCTCGGAATGACGGATTGACTACACGAGGAGCGCGTACCCATGAGTGAGAACCGACTGAAGGATTCGGCCAGTCCGTACCTGCGCTCGGCGGCGCACCAACCGATCGACTGGTATGAATGGGGCGAGAGCGCGTTTGTGCTCGCGAAGAGCGAGGACAAGCCGATCCTGCTGGATATCGGCGCGGTGTGGTGCCACTGGTGCCACGTGATCGACCGGGAGAGTTACGAGAATCCGAGCACAGCGAAAATCATCAATGAGTACTTTGTGCCGGTGAAGGTGGACCGCGATGAGCGGCCGGACGTGGATTCGCGGTATCAATCGGCGATCAGCGCGATCAGCGGGCAGGGCGGGTGGCCGTTGACAGGATTCTTGATGCCGGACGGGCGGCCGTTTTATGGAGGAACGTATTTTCCGCCGGTGGATCAGGGAGGAAGGCCGAGCTTTCCGCGGGTGTTGCTGGCGGTGGCGGACGCTTACAAGAATAAGAAGGAGGAATTGTTGAGGACCGCGGACGCGCTGTCGGAAGCGGTGGCGAAGGCGGAAGTGTTCGCTGGGGCGGGAGGGAAATTCGATTTGGGCGTGGTGGACGCGCAGATCAGCTCGATAACGCAGTTATTTGATCTCAAGAATGGCGGGTTCGGAAAAGCGCCGAAGTTTCCGCACGCATCGGCGGTGGATTTGCTGCTGGAACGTTATCGGCAGACCGGCGAGAAGCATCTGCTGGCGATGGCGGAAACGACGCTGGAGAAAATGGCGAAGGGCGGGGTGTACGACCAGTTAGCAGGAGGATTTCACCGGTATTCCGTGGATGAGAAGTGGCTGGTGCCGCACTTCGAGAAGATGAGTTACGACAATTCGGAGCTGCTGAAGAATTACGTGCATGCCACTCAGATTGTCGACAACTGGCGAATTCGCGAAACGGCGGAGGGTATTGTTGCCTGGGTGAACGACACACTCTCGGACCGCCTTAACGGTGGCTTCTACGCCAGCCAGGATGCTGACTATTCGCTGGACGACGATGGAGACTACTTCACCTGGACACTGGACGAGGTTCGCGCTGTTCTTACTCCGGAAGAGTCGCGGGTGATTGAGCATTATTACGACGTTGAGGCACCTGGAGAGATGCATCACAACCCCGCGAAGAACGTGCTTTGGGTGGCGGAGGAATTGGATGAGATTGCGAAGACGTTGAATACTGATTTTGAGTTAGTGAGTAAGTTGGCGCTCCAGGCGGAATTCAAGATGTTGGAGGCGCGGAAGAAGCGCCCCACGCCCTATGTCGACAAGACGATGTATGTGAGCTGGAACGCGATGTTCGTGTCGGCGTATCTGGATGCGGCAAGAGTGCTCGAAGGTTCAAAGGACGGGCACGATGTATCGTGTTCCCATGGGTGCAAGGGGTTCGCACTGAAGACGATCGATCGGATGCTGGCGGAGGCGTGGAGCGAAGGGGAGGGATTTGGGCACCGGATTGGGGGGCCGGGGCTGCGGGGGTCGCTGGACGATCAGGTGTTTGGGGTGATGGCGCTGCTGGATGCGTATGAGGCGACGCTGGACGGAAAATATTTTCGCGCGGCGCAGCGGACCATGGACGTGACCATCGAGAAGTATGGTGACGCCGCTGGCGGAGGATTTTTCGACCGCGCGAATGATGCTCGGCCGATGGGCGGGCTGGATGTGCGAAGGAAGCCGTTCCAGGATTCACCGACGCCGAGCGCGAATTCGGTGGCGGCGATGGCATTGACGCGTATTCATGCGTATACAGACGACGCGAAGTATCGTGAGTGGGCGGAGCGGACGCTGGAGGCGTTTGCGGGCGTGGCGCCGCAGTACGGATTGTTTGCGGCGACGTACGGACTGGCGGCAACGTTGTTTGCCGAACACCCGACGCAGGTGGTGATTACGGGAGCGGCGGGGGATGAGGCCGCGTTGAAGTTGGAGGAAGCGGCGAACGGCGTGTACCGGTTGGGGAAAGCGGTGTTGCGGGTGACGCCGGAGACTTCCGTGGAGAATTTGCCGGCGGCGCTGCGGCAGACATTGCCACATTTGCCGAAGGACCGGGCGGTGGCGCTGGTGTGCGCGGGGAGCACGTGTTTGCCACCGACCTCGGACCTGGAGGAGTTGAAGAGAATTTTAGAGAAGGGGATTGCGGGGACGGCAGCGGGGTGAAGGCGGGAAGACGAAACCCGAAACCCGAAACCCGAAACCCGAAACCCGAAACCCGAAACCCGAAACCCGCTAGAGCACTAATCACGTCAGTGCTCTTAGGGAGGGTCGGTTGAGATCCTTCGTCGCCAACAGCGCTCCTCCCTTCGCTGACGCTCCGGGCAAGCAGGATGACAGGGTTCTTGTTTTGGCGTTGCGCTGTAACCTTCGGTCAGAAAAGCGGCAATAAATCGCCGCAGTCCAAAAAAGGGCCGCCAGCGCGGCCCTTTTTGATTTAGCTCGAATTTGTGGCGGAGTCGGCCCGCCTAAGAAGGCGGGCCCTACAAGTGCACGCCCAGAGGCTACTTCTTGGGGCGGGACTCCGGGGGGACCATGCCGTTGGCGCGATAGTAGACGACGAGCTGGCCGTAATGTTCGCCGGAGTGTTCAATGATGCCGTAGGCCATGTCGTAGCCGTGATAGAGGTGCTTGGCGCCCCAGTCATAGCTTTCATTCAGGCCTTTGTCGCCCTTCTGCTTAATGGCTTCGGCGCCGTCGGCGACGCATTTCTTCACGAACGCGACGACGTCGGCCTTGGTCTTGAGATCATCACCGGCGTACTCGTCGGGATAACGCGGTTTTTTGCCGTTGACGACGTCGGTGAAGTAGTACATGGACCCGGCGGCATGAACGATGTTGGCTTTGAAGTTGCGGGACTCGGGGGCGGGCTTGTAGCTCGTATACTTGTCTTCGGGAAAATCTTCGGCCATGGCGATGAGTTTGCGGCCGATATCATTCCATTGTTCGAGGACGGAGTTGGTCATATCCGGTGCGGGGCCGGGAGGAGTCTTCTTTGCTTCTTGCGCGCGGGATGGAACGGCGACGCAGAAAGCGGCCAGCAAGACAGCCAGGAAAAGCGCGAGCTTCTTCATGCGGTTTCTCTCCTTTAGATGAGCCTTCCGGGAGGAAGGCTGAACAATCGGACGCAGCAGACCGCAAGTGGTGTCTAGCCAACGTGGTCTGGGCGGCGTGCCGCGATACGGGGCGCATCATACGTCAGAAGGGGAAGAGAGTTGTGAAAAGATGTAAAGAGAGGTGGGTAATCATTGAGGAGCGGCGTGGCGCAAAAAGAGGCCAAAAAGGCTGGTAATGGTATCCTAAAGGTTCAGGGCTGAGGGGGCCTAACGGTTGAACTGGGGTTGGTTTCTACTGAGGGCACTGATCGCGACCGGAATCCTGAGCATCCTGTTCCTGTCGCAACGATTCTGGTACAAGGCGCTGTGGCGCGTGACGTCGAATTGGGGGCGGGTATCGCTCCGCATGGGCGCGCGGATGCTGTACCTGGCGGGGCTGGTCCTGATTATCCTGACCTTTGCCGACGGCCTACGACAGGATCATGGGCGGGTTCTTCCGGCTGGGACACATACACCGATAACGACATTTGTGGGTTTGTGGTTTGCCAGCGCGCTGGCGGGATATTTGTGCGTGAAGGCGGTGCACGCGGTGGAGTGGGCATGGCATAAGCTGCACCGGCCGACGGCTCCGCCGTTGCACAAACAGAAACTACCGGAGCGGGCCGCGGCATTCCGCGATTTTGTGCCCGATCCTTCGCGGCGAACCTTTTTCCGGACCGCGAGCGTGGTGGCGGGAGCGGCGCCGTTTTTGGGCGTGATGTACGGGTATGCGGCGGAACGGCTGCGCTATGAAGTGCGGCGCGTGGAGATTCCGCTGACGAATCTGCCGCCCGAGCTGGACGGGCTGGAAATTGTGCAGATTTCGGATATCCACCTGAGCAGCTACATGACGCGGGAGTCGGTGCGCCGCGCCGTGGACATGGCGAATGACGTTGGCGCGGACCTGGCGGTAGTGACCGGCGACTTGATCACCGGAGTGCACGATTCCGTGGCGGAATGCGTGGAAGAGGTGCGACACCTGCGCGCGCCGCTGGGCGTGTACGGCTGCAACGGGAACCACGAGATTTATGCGCGGGCGGAAGACCTGGCGGCGCAGCTGTATCAACAGGCCGGGATGCGCATCCTGCGGCGCGAAAACGCGATTATCGAGTGGAAGGGCGCACAGCTCAACCTGATCGGCGTGGATTACCAGCGGGAACGCATGCCGAGCGGGCGGAAGATGCAGATGCTGGCGAACGTGGAGCCGCTGGTGCGGCGCGACATGCCGAATATCCTGCTGTCGCACAACCCGAATTCGTTCAATCGCGCGGCGGAGATGGGCATTGAGTTGCAGCTCGCGGGGCATACCCACGGCGGGCAGGTGCAGGTGGAAATTCTGGATGTCAGCCTGAGCCCGGCGCGGTTTATTACCGATTACATCGCGGGGCTGTATCACCGGCCGCTGTCGATGCCGGACCAGCCGAAGCGCATGGGCGAGACCATCAAGTTGATGCAGAACGCGCCCAAGGGATTGTCGGCGTTGTATGTGAACCGCGGCATTGGCACGGTAGGCGCGCCGGTACGGCTGGGTGCACCGCCGGAGATTACCCACATCGTTTTACGCAGCGCGTGAGATAGATGTGGTACGGGGCGCGGTGAGTGCCCTTCCTTGTCTTCGCTGGTGTTAGAATCAGCGCGATAACTCATGAACATTCGAGAGACGAATTACTGGCTGGAGACTGTGCGCGAGCCGGCTCGGGGTGTGGGCGGAGCCCTGCCCGAGAGCGCGGATGTCGCGGTGGTGGGCGGGGGATTCTGCGGGCTGGCGGCAGCGCTGGCTTTGGCGAAACGCGATGTGAAGGTTGTGGTACTCGAGGCAGAGACGATCGGGTGGGGCGCGAGCAGCCGGAACGGCGGGATGGTGCTGACGGGGTTGAAGCTGCCCGTGCCGACGCTGATTTCGCGCTACGGGAGCGAGTTGATGCGGAAGATGTACGCGGCGTCGCTCGAGTCGATTGACCTGGTGGAACAGATCGTGAAGGAAGAGGAGATCGAGTGTGCGTTTTCGCGGTCGGGGCATCTGGAGGTGGCGTGCAAGCAGTCGCACTTCGAGGCGTTCGCGGAATCGGCGGCGCGAATTCAGCGGGAGTTCGGGCACGAACTGCGGATTGTGCCGAAGAGCGAATTGCGCAGCGAGATCGGGTCCGACGTTTATTTTGGCGGCATGGTGGATGACGCGAGCGCGGGAGTGAATCCAGCACAGTACGTGACGGGGCTGGCGAAAGCGGCGAGGCGGGCGGGGGCGTGCGTATACGAAGGCGCGCGCGTGACCGGCATAAAGGCAGAAGGTTCCAATGGAGCGAGAGAGTTTCGCGTGGAGACTTCGACGGGAGCGGTCAGGGCGAAGGAGGTTCTGCTGGCGAGCGGGGCGTATACGACCTCGGCGACGCCGGCGTTGCGCAAGAAGGTGATTCCGATCGGGTCGTACATCATCGCGACGGAGGTGTTGCCGCTGGAGCTGGCGCGGGAAGTGAGTCCGCGAAAGCGGATGATCTATGACTCGAAACATTTTTTGTATTACTACCGGCTGACGCCGGATAACCGAATGCTGTTTGGCGGTCGCGCGGCGTTTTTTCCGGAGTCGGAGAATACGGTGCGGGAGAGCGCGGAATTGCTGCGGCGGGGAATGGTGAGCGTTTATCCACAGTTGCGTGAGACGAAGGTGGAGTTCGTATGGGGCGGGACACTGGACTTTGCGTTTGACGTGATGCCGCATGCCGGGAAAGTGGAAGGGATGTATTTCGGTTTGGGATTCGCGGGGCATGGCGTGGCGGCAGCGACGTGGATGGGGACGAAATTGGCGGGCGTGATTTGCGGAGACGCGGACGAGAATCCGTTTTCGAAGATTGCGTTTCCGGGCGCGCCAATCGGACTGCGGAGCGGGAATACTTGGGCATTGCCGCTGGCGGGGATGTATTACAAAGTGCTGGACTGGTTGACGTAGCGAAGCAGCGGCCCGTCGCTGGGCTCAGAATGACAATTGGGTTTATGTAGAAGGGTCGAAGACGGATTTAATTTTCGGGAAGATGAAGTAGGCGAGGACGCCGAGAGCCACGGGGATGGGTCCCCACTTCAGGGCGAACCTATCGCTACCGACGAGCGCGATGGCGCTCATCACCAGCGGTGCAATCACAACGTAAGCGAGGCCGAGCTTGCCCCAGGGGATGCGGAAGGGGCGCGGAAGATCAGGACGCTGCTTGCGAATGCGCCAGGCGGCGAGAACCGTGAGCACGGTGACGAGGATGCGCAGCCAGACGTAAACAGTGAGGAGCTGCGCCAGGGTATGGAACGCAAGCAGAGCGAAGATGGCGGAGGAGATGAGGATGGCGATCCAGGGCGTGCCGAATCTGGGATGCTTGGCGGCGAAGATGAGCGGGAGGTAGCCGTCTTCCGACATGGACGAGGGCATGCGGGTGCTGGTGAGGACGGTGGCGTTGTAGAGGGCGACGCTGCCGAGAATCGCGGCAATATTGGTGATGAAGCCGAGCCAGGGGCCGCCGATGAGCTTGGCGGCGGTGGGGAGATAAGCGCTGCCCCATTCGCTCCAATTGCCGAGCGCCGCAAGAGACGTGAGCGCAGGAAGGAAATACGTGGCGATGGAGAGAGGAACGACAATCGCGAGCGCACGGGGATAGCTGCGCTGCGGATTCTCGATTTCCTCGGCCACGCTGGAGCACTGTTCATAGCCGGAATAGAGCCAGAGACCGAGCGCGAGGCCGACACCGAAGACCTGAAACGGCGGAACGTGCGGCGGAATGAGCGGGTGGAATGGATTGTGGCGCCAGCGAAGGGCCGCGATGACGCAGAGAAGGAGAATGGGAAGGAGTACCGAGAGTTCGAGAAGCGTGGCAACGGCGCCGACCATCTGAATGCCGCGGATGTTGATGTAAGCGAGGATTGCGATCAGGGCGAGACAGACCAGGTAGTGCTTCCAGCCGACAAGCGCAGGGAAATAGAAGGCGAGATAGTCGCTGAAAAGCACGGCATAACTGGCGCCGAGGAGCCAGGAAGCGGTCCAGTTCCACCAACCGGCAAGAAAACCCCAGAAATTGCCGAAGCCGGCGCGCACCCAGCGATAGAAGCCACCTTCGACGGGGATGGCGGTGGTGAGTTCGGCGGCGACGAACGAAACGGGAATGCACCAGAAGAGCGGAATGACGAGAAGAAAGATGAGGGTCATGCCGGGGCCGCTGGTGGTGACCATGCCTTCCATGCCGAAGGGGCTGCCGGTGGTGTAGGCGAACATGATGAAGACGAAGTAGAGGAGGCCGGCCTTTTTGACGGCGGATTTGGGCTGGGTCACGGTGTGTCCTGGAAAACACCTGTTGCTCGAACAGACGGGTCGGAAGACCCGCCGATAAACAAACATTACCTCAGATTGCGCAAGAGCGCTGGACTTCGTGACGGCGTTTGCGGGAAACTCGGCGCGCAATGGTTTTGCTGGTGATGGGAGTGACCGGAGCGGGGAAGAGCACCGTGGGGCGGAGGCTCGCGGAGCGACTGGGATGGGTGTATCTGGAGGCGGATGATTTTCACACGGCGGCAAACAAGGAGAAGATGCGGCGAGGCGAGCCGCTAACGGATGCGGACCGCCAGCCATGGCTCGATGCGATGCATACGGAATTGAAGGCCAACGATTTCGCCAGGAAAAATGTGGTGCTGGCGTGCTCGGCGTTGAAGGAAGAATACCGGGAAAGATTAGCGGCCGGCTTGGATGTGCGCGTCGTGTATTTGAAGGGGACGCGGGAGCAGATCGCCGAACGGTTGCGCGCGCGGAGCGGTCATTTTGCCGGGGAAGCAATTCTGGCGCATCAATTCGAAGTACTTGAAGAGCCCGCAGGGGAAGCGGTGTCTGTCGAAGATTTGGCTGAGGCGCCGGAACGAATTGTGGAGAAGGTTTTGGCGTCAATCGGACTGAAGGCGCAAGACGAAGAGTTCGCGCGAAGACTAATCGGGAAATTGCGATGGAGGCTGTTGCCGTTTCTGTTTTTGCTGTACGTGGTGGCGTATCTGGACCGGATCAATGTGGGATTTGCGGCGTTGCAGATGAAAGGGCAGCTGGGATTCAGCGATTCGGTATACGGGTTGGGAGCGGGAATTTTCTTCGTTGGGTATTTTTTGTTTCAGGTGCCGAGCAATCTAATGCTGGAACGAGTGGGAGCGCGGCGGTGGATTGGAACGTTGATGGTGTTGTGGGGCGTGATTTCGTCGGGGATGTTTCTAATCCATTCCGCGTGGTCGTTTTATGCGCTGCGATTTCTGCTGGGAGTGGCGGAAGCGGGATTCTTTCCCGGAGTGATTTATTACCTGCGGAGCTGGTTCCCGACGGAAGCGCGGGCCGGCGTGGTGGCGCTATTCATGGCCGCGGGACCAGTGTCCGGGATCGTAGGTGGACCGGTTTCAGGGGCGCTGCTGGATTGGGGACGGCCGGGCGGACTAGCGGGCTGGCAATGGATGTTTTTGATGGAAGGGATTCCGGCGATTTTGTTGGGCGCGTTGGCCTGGAAGATCTTGGCGAACGGCCCGGAAGAGGCGCGGTGGCTGGAGGACAAGGAGAAAAGCTGGCTACGCGGGAAGCTGGCGGTCCCGCAACCGTTCGTGAGTCGGGCGACCCACGAGGATCACCGTGAATCGGAAAAGGCGTGGTACGCATCGGGAAAAGTGTGGCGGCTGGCGCTGGTGTATTTCGGGTTGAATACATGTACGTATGGAGTGAGCTTGTGGCTGCCAAGCGCGCTGAAGAACTTGTCGGGGATGCCGAATTTGCTGCTGGGTGTGGTTTCGGCAGTGCCATATGCGGTAGCAGTGCTGGCGATGGTGCTAGTGGGGATGCACTCCGACCGGACCGGGGAGCGGAGAAAACACGTGGCGGTGTGCGCGATGTTCGGCGCGGCGGCGTTGCTGGCGGCGGGAGTATCGACGGGACTATCCCTGAGTTTGGCGGCATTTGGACTCGCGCTGGCGGCATCGTCTTCGATGACCGGGCCATTCTGGGCCATGGCTAGCGGTGCGTTGACGGAGAGCAGCGCGGCGAAGGGAATCGCACTGATCAATGCGGTTGGGAATCTAGGAAGCGGATTCGGGCCGTACTGGATTGGGTATCTGCGCGATGCGACACAGGGATTTCGCGCGGGGTTGTGGAGTGTGGCGGGAATGCTGTTTGTGGCGGGGGCGGTGGTGCTGACGGTGGGGGCGAAGGGGAGTGAGAGAGGAAAAGAACAAAACCGTGCAGGGTGAAAAGTATAAGGTGCAAGGTTTCGCCGATTGTGGCTTGCAACATTTCATCGTTCGAGAAATAATGTCCGCTTCGCTGTTACAGAGGAATAACCTTGAAACTATCGACTCGGAGCATTGTGCTTGCCGGGATGTTTGCGTGCGGAGCATCGCTGGCGCCGTTGAAGAGCCGCATAACAGCGGATGAAGTGCCGCTGTATGGCTACACGGCGGAATCCTCGCGTGTAGAACGGCAGTGGGAAGAGAAGATGCGGGCGATCCCGGAGCCGAAGAATCTGCGCGCGTACATGGAGCGGTTGACAGCGCGGCCGCACAACGTGGGCTCGCCGTACGACAAAGATAACGCGGAGTGGATGCTGGCGAAGTTCAAGGAATTTGGCCTGGACGCGCAGATTGAGAGTTTCTCTGTGCTGTTCCCGACCCCAAAGGAGCGGCTCGTGGAGTTGGTGGATGGCGGGCCGCGCTTCACGGCGAAATTGCAAGAGCCAGTGGTGCCGGAGGATCCGACGTCGAACCAGACCGCCGAACAGTTGCCGACGTACAACGCGTATTCCATTGACGGCGACGTGACGGGGCCGCTGGTGTACGTGAACTACGGCGTGCCGGAAGATTATGAAGTGCTGGAGCGCCTGGGAGTTTCCGTCAAAGGTGCGATCGTGATTGCGCGCTATGGACATTCCTGGCGCGGGATCAAGCCACTGGTGGGCGCGGAACATGGCGCGATCGGCTGCATCATCTATTCCGACCCGCGCGATGATGGGTATTCGCCGGGCGGAGTGTTTCCCAAGGGGCCGATGCGCCCAAGCGAAGGGGTGCAGCGCGGAAGCGTGCAGGACAGCGCGGAATTCATGGGCGACCCTCTGACGCCAGGTGTGGGAGCGACCGCGGATGCGAAGCGGCTTCCCATCAAGGATGCGAAAGGCCTGACAAAGATTCCGGTGCTGCCGATTTCGTATGCGGACGCGCTGCCGTTGCTGTCCGCGATCGGCGGAGAGACGGCGCCGAAGGAGTGGCGCGGAGGATTGGGAATTACGTATCGCATCGGTCCGGGGCCGGCGAAAGTACATTTGAAGGTGGCGTCGAACTGGGACATGAAGCCGCTGTATGACGTGATCGCCAAGATTCCCGGATCGACGTATCCCGACCAGTGGGTGATTCGCGGGAACCATCACGACGCGTGGGTGAATGGCGCGGAGGACCCGATTTCGGGAATGGTGACAGTGCTGGAGGAAGCGCGCGCGATCGGCGAGCTGTTGAAGCAGGGATGGAAGCCGAAGCGCACAATGATTTATTGCGCGTGGGACGGCGAGGAGCCGGGATTGCTGGGATCGACGGAATGGGTGGAGACGCACGTCGACGAGTTGAAGAAGCATGCGGTGCTATACATCAACTCGGACAGCAACAGCCGGGGCTATCTAGGACTGGAAGGTTCGCACACGCTGGAGCATTTCATCAATGATGTGGCCCGGGATATTCAGGATCCGGAGACGAAGCTCAGCGTATGGAAGCGCGCGCAGCTGAAGGAAATTGCGGACGCGACTTCGCCGGAAGAGCGGCGGGAATTGCGCGAGCGCCACGACATGCGACTGGAGATGCTGGGCGGCGGATCGGATCACGCGCCGTTCATCAACTTCGCGGGGGTGGCGTCACTGGGAATCGGATATGGCGGGGAAGACCGGGGCGGAATCTATCACTCGATTTATGACGATTTTTACTGGTACACACACTTCAGCGACACGGACTTTGTGTATTCCAGGGCGCTCTCGCAGACGGGCGGAACGGCGATGATGCGCATGGCAGACGCGGATCTGCTGCCGTTTCAATTCACGGATTTTGCGGATGACGTGAAGATGTATGTGCGCGAAGTGGAGAAATTCGCAAACCAGCAGCGCGATGAGATTCAGGAGCGGAACCTCAAGATTCAGGAAGGCGTGTTTGAGGCTTCGACCGATCCACGAGAGCCGCGCGTGACGCCGAAGAAGGAAGAAGTGCCGCCGCACTTGAATTTTGCGCCGCTCGATAATGCGGTGGAAGCGCTGACCAAGACGTCGGCGGAGTATCAGAAAGCTCTAGATAAAGTGAGCGCGAATGGAGGAAGGGGGTTGGCCAGCGCGTCGATCAACGAAGTGAACGAAATGCTGATGCAGAGCGAGCACAAGCTGACCACGCCGGAAGGTTTACCGGGACGGTTCTGGTATAAGCATGAGCTGTATGCGCCGGGCGCGTACACGGGATATGCGGCGAAGGCGATTCCGGCAGTGCGCGAGAATCTGGAGCAGAAAAAGTGGGCGGAAGCAGAGCAGGCTGCAGCGTGCGTGGCGAAGGTGCTGCAGGACGAGTCAACGCTGATCACGGCGGCAACGGCGAAGCTGGCAGCGACGGGGAAGTAGCGCGACTAGCTCGGGAGCAGCGGCACGGGACGGAGCAGTTGAGATCGATCGCCGCAAAAAAGCTCCTTGCTTCGCTGGTGCTCAGCGCGAGCAGGATGGCAATACACTTTGGAATAGCCCAGGGGAACTGCAGCCCGCGTAAGCGCAAAGGAGAAAGACCATTCCTTCTTACAATTTGGGGTTGGTGGGATTCGGCAACGTGGGTCGGGCGCTGCTGCGATTGCTCATTTCGAAAGAGATGGACCTGCGGAGGCAGTACGACCTGCGATGGCGGTTGACAGGCGTAGCTTCGCGGCGGATCGGATGGATTGCGAACGCGGAGGGATTGAACCCTATCGCAGCGCTGAGCGGGCGGTTTCCCGCGATGACACCTTCCGCACGAAACGTGCGCGAGTGGCTGGAACAGGGCAAAGTGGATGTGTTGTTCGAGGCCACGTCGCTAAACACGGCCGACGGGCAGCCGGCGATTGAGCATTTGGTGGCGGCGCTGGAATCAGGCGCGGACGCGATTTCGGCGAACAAAGGGCCGTTGGTGCACGCGTATCGGGAACTGGTAGCGCTGGCGAAAGAGAAGAAGCGGCAATTTTTGTTTGAATCGACGGTGATGGATGGCGTGCCGTTGTTCTCGTTGTTTCCGTTGGGACTGCCCGCCACGGACGTACGCGGATTTTCGGGTGTGCTGAATTCGACGAGCAACGTGGTGCTGACAGAAGTGGAGAAGGGGCGCTCGTTCGAGGAAGGGGTGCTGCGGGCGCAGGCGATGGGAGTAGCCGAGACGGATCCCGCGGAGGATCTGGATGGATGGGATGCCGCGGTGAAGACGGCGGCGATTGCGACTGTGTTGATGGGCATACCGACGAAGATCGAAAGTGTGCAGCGGACGGGAATTCGCGAACTGAGCGAGGAGAAGATTCGTTCCGTGCGTGGAGCGGGGATGCGCTACAAACTGGTGAGCCGGGCGGAGCGGCGCGGCGACGGCGTGGAGTGCCGCGTTGCGCCGGAGTTGCTGTTGCTGACGGACCCGATGGCGGGGTTAGAAGGGACGAGTTCGGCGATTCGGTTCGACTTGGATGTGATGGCGTTTTCGGTGGTGGAGCACAATCCAGGTGTGGAAGCGACGGCCTATGGGTTGATGGCGGATTTTGTGCGCGCGGCGGGCGCACGGGTTGGATAGAGGATTTAACCATAAGCGTCGGCTAGAGTGCGTGTGTCGCGGCGGCCGATTGCTTCAGCCGGCGCGGGTGCCGTTGGGGACAGGGCGCTCGGGCACGGCTAGTGCGGGCGTAAGGCCGTCGGCGTAACCCAGATCGAAAAGCATACCTTCAGAAATCTCGCCTGCTAAACTACGCGGCTCGAGATTCAGAACAAACAGAGCTTGCTTGCCTTCGATTTCGCCGGGATTGGCGCGTTCCTTCTTGATCCCGGCGAGAATGTTGCGGGTGTGATCGCCGAAATTGACGACCATGCGCATGAGCTTCGCAGAGTTGGGAACCTCTTCGACATGATCGATGGTGCCGACGCGGACGTCGAGCGTGTCGAAGACGCTGAAAGGGACGCGAGGCTTGATGGGAGCGGGAGCGAAGTTTTCGGCCATGTTCGATTACCTCTTGTAATTGGCAGCGTAAGCCGGAGTGGGAATGGAAGCATCGCAACGCGAATCGCGGATTGGTGGATCGGCAACGAGGCGGAGGGGGATGACGCCGGCCCAGACAGAGAGCGCGTAGTCGTCGGCATCGTCTTCCACGTTGCCGGCGCGGACTTTCGCGGAAACTTCAGTCAAGGGAAGCTTCAGGACGCTGGTGGCTTTCAGCTCTTTTTCGTTGGGCTGGCGCGCATCGTTCCAGCGGCCGGGAATCAGTTTTTCGGTGAAGGCCCGAAGGGCGCGGAGTTTCTCGGCGGGATCGTCGATCAGTGAGGCGTGGCCGAGAGCGACGACGGAGCGGTAGTTCATGGAGTGATTGAAGACAGAGCGAGCGAGAACGAGGCCATCGGCGAGCGTGACGGTGATGCAGACGGGCAATCCGGAAGCGAGGCCGCGAAGGGTCCGGCTGGCGGCGGACCCGTGGAAGTAGAGAAAGTCGGCGACGCGGGCGTACATGGTGGGAATGACGAAGGGCTGGCCGCTGGCATCAGTGAAGCCGACGTGGCAGATGAAGCCTTCGTCGAGAATCTTGTAGATGGCGTCGCGGTCATAGACGGCGCGATTGGCTTCGCGGACGACGCGAGTGCGGTCATTGACAGAAAATGCGTCGGGCATGAGAGACCTCAATCGAAACGGGCGCGGAGTTGATAGCCGGCGCCACTGCGGCAGTGAATGAGGGACTGACCTCTGATGCTAACACGGGGCGACGGGGGTGTGAGAAACTGGACGGCGAAACAGGGAAAATCCCAGGAAGCGGGGAACCATGAGCACACCGGGAATGGATCGAAGCGCGGCGACAGGGCTGGATGTGAATTGGGTGCGGGCGCAGTTCCCGTCACTGCAAACGCAGGTGAACGCGCAGCCGGCGGCGTTTCTGGACGGGCCGGCGGGGACGCAGGTGCCCACCCAGGTGATGCACGCGATCCAAAGTTACCTGATGACAGCGAACGCAAACACGGGCGGAGCGTTTTTGACGAGCCGGCGGACGGAAGAGGTGATTGCGGGCGCGCGCGCGGCAATGGCGGATTTCTTCAACTGCGAGCCGAACGAAGTGATCTTCGGGCAGAACATGACTACGATCACGTTTGCCATTTCGCGGGCCATTGCGCAAGAGCTGCCGCAGGGATCGGAGATTGTTCTGACGACGCTCGATCACGACGCAAACTTCTCGCCGTGGAAAGCGTTGGAAGAGAAAGGTGTGGTGATCCGGCAGGTGGATATTCGTGAGGATGACTGCACGCTCGACATGGAGGATTTAAAGAATTCGTTGAACGAGCGGACGCGGCTGGTGGCGGTGGGATACGCGTCGAACTCGGTGGGAACGATCAATCCCGTGGGGGAAATTACCAAGATGGCGCATGCGGCCGGCGCATGGGTGTATATCGACGCAGTGCATTACGCGCCGCATGGATTGATTGATGTAAAGGCGCTCGATTGCGATTTTCTGGTGTGCTCACCGTACAAGTTTTTCGGGCCGCATATGGGCACGCTGTACGGGAAGCGCGAACGGTTGGAGCGATTGAAGCCGTATAAGGTGCGGCCGTGCTCGGACCAGCTGCCGGACAAGTTGGAGTCGGGAACGCAAGTGCATGAATTGATCGCAGGGGTTGGCGCGGCAGTGGAGTACATCGCCGGGGTGGGCAAACACAGCGATTCCAGCGCGAAATCGCGACGAGAGGCGTTGGCGGCGGCGTACCGCACGACGGTAGCGCATGAGACGCGGCTGATCTGGCGGTTGATCGAGGGATTGCAGGTGATTCCGGGATTGAAGATTTATGGGATCACGGATCCAAAGCGGAGCGGCGAACGGTGTTCGACCCTGTCCTTTCGCATCGAGGGGCGGCACCCGAACGAGATTGCGAAATTCCTCGGCGACCGCGGGATCTTCACGTGGGACGGAAATTATTATGCGCTGAACCTGAGCGAGCGGTTGGGCGTGGAATCAAAGGGCGGGATGCAGCGGATTGGATTGGTGCAATACAACACGATGGAAGAAGTGGAGCGGTTGCTGATGGCGCTGCGGAGTTTTGTGGCGACTTCGTAATAAAGAAACCCTGGCCGTCGCTCCGGTGCTTCGGCACGTGCCATTTAGGCGAAAGAGAGGCGTCCTGGAATGAGCGATGCGATGCCGCAACAACAGTTCCTTGGAGAATTGACGCAGGATGAGAAGGCGTACGCGGGCCTGGCGCACGCGTTGATGCTTTCAACGTGGTGGATTGCGCCGCTGATCATCTATTTCATGAAGAAAGAGTCACCATTCGTGCGGTTTCATGCCATGCAGGCGCTTCTGTGGCAGATTATTTTCAGCGTTCTCTATTTTGCGGGGATGGCGGTGTTCTTCATGGTCGCGATAGTCTCCACGTTATCGGGCCAGGGAAAGCCAGCGGATCCAAGTCATTTTCCTGTGGCGCTGTTTGTGGCGATGCCGTTGGTCTGGCTGCTGGCGATGGGCGGCTTCGCGGTCTCGATGACGTTGGCGATCATGTATTGCCTGAAAGCGATGCGGGGACAGTGGGCGGAGTATCCGGTAATCGGAAAATGGGCGCGGCGGATCGCGGGATAACCCGTAACTGATCAGGCGGATGGGCATCGATCAGAGTTGTTTCAGGCGGCGAGTCAGGGATAATCTAGCCGGTAATTTTCCGAGAGGTTACGAAGCCATGACCGCCCGCCGACTTTGGTGTGTCGCAGTTGCCGTTGTTGTGTGCACCGGAACCCTGCAGGCAAAAGATAAACCGTGGATGGAAGTAAAGAGCCCGCATTTCCGCGTGCTGACGGATGGAAGCGCAGGAGACGCTCGGCGGGTTGCCAATGAATTCGAGCAGATGAGGGCGGTGTTTGCGACGGCCTTCCCGAAAATGCAACTAGAAACGGGAGCCCCGCTGGTGATATTCGCGCCTCGCGACGAGCAAAGCATGGTTTCGCTGGCGCCACTGGTCTGGAAGAAACAGGCAGCACATGTTGCCGGCGTATTCCAGAATGGCTGGGAGAAACAGTTTGCGATCGTAAGAATCGATCAGGACCATCCCGGCGCATACCAGGTGGTTTACCACGAATACGTCCATTCGCTATTACACGCCAATTTCCGCTGGCTGCCGCGCTGGCTGGATGAAGGGCTGGCGGACTTTTATGGAGGCACGCGTTTCGAAAAGTCGAAAGTCTACCTGGGAGCGCCGATCGAACGTGTGAGGCATCTGCAGGGTGCAACGTTGATTCCGGTCGAGAAAATGCTGACGGTCAATCCCTATGTGGAATACAAGAACAACGACCGGCAGATCGACGTGTATTATGCGGAAGCCTGGGCGATGGTGCACTACCTGACGTTTGGCGATGGAATGGAGCAGGGAAAGAAACTCTCGGATTTCTACCGTCAGCTGCAGGTTGGTGGTGACCAGAAGAAGGTCTTCACCGAAACGTTCGGCAGCTTTGATCAGGTTCAGGACAAGCTGGACTCCTACGTGCATAATTTCGCGTTCAAAAGCTACGTAATGAATACGCCGGAGACGATGGATGAAAAGAGTTTTGCTTTTCGAACAATGAGCGTCGGGGAAACCTGTGCCGCGATCGGGAGCTATCGCCTGCTGGCGCGGGACCGAATGGAAGCGAAGGAAATTACGGACGAAGGATTGAAGGAAGACCCCAACGTCGCCGAATTGCACGAGAACCTGGCATTTATGGAGTTTGTCGACGGGCGGGATTCCGAGGCGAGCCTCGAGTTCAACCGAGCACTGGAATTGGACAAGCAACGCTACCTTTCGTTGTATTACAAGACAATGATGTCACCCGAAGCACAGATGAATTCTCAGAAGGATTTTGTCTTGTTGGAATCGGAACTGTCCCAGGTAATCGGCATCAACACGAAGTTTGCACCGGCATTCGTCCGGCTTTCGATACTGCAAGCGCGCGAAGGGAATCTTTCGAGTGCGTTGGCGGTAGCACGGAAAGCGGAACAACTGGAGCCATCGCGGGCGGGCTACCATTTGCTGAGCGGAAAGATTCTGTTGCGGCAAGGGAAGGGCAAAGAGGCGGCCGAGTACGGAAAATTTGTGGCGGAGCGGTGGCATGGCCCTGACCACAACGAAGCGGTGGAGCTGTGGAATGCGGTGTCGGCCGAGCAACGTGGACCCGAAGCCGTCAGCATGGAAGTGGAATCCGCGGAAGGGGTATCGGTGGCGGAAGGCATTGTTCGACAAACCGCGTGCGGCAGCAAAGACCGGCCGGGAACGCTTACGATTGAGAAACAAAGAAAAATCACAACCGTGCAGGCGCACGGAGGATTCAGCGCAGGATTCTCGGATACTCTATGGTATGGGGCGGACCACTTCAGTACGTGCCACCATCTGGATGGGTTGCGAGCTGTGGTGCGGTACAAGCCAAGCGAAGACAAACAATTTGATGGCGAGATCGTCTCAGTGGAGTATCGCGAGGATTTGCCGGAGCCATTGAACGCGAAGACGGAGACGACGGCCACGTCACCGACGCCCACGCCGCCGGCGACGGCAACCTCAACACCGAAGTAAGCGACTCAGCGCATAGCGGAGGATGTTCGTTCGTCACAGAGGGGATGGTCTGCTCACCTCGCGGCGAAGGAGAAATCGTGTATTCTGAAAACCTATGAGCAAACGACCGAAACCAATTGTGTTGACTGTATTGGATGGATGGGGATACCGCGCGGAGACGGCGGGAAATGCGATCGCAATGGCGCGGAAGCCGACGTATGACGAACTGCTGAAGAAATTCCCGAACACGCTGATTCAGACTTCCGGGCCGTATGTGGGATTGCCGGAAGGGCAGATGGGCAACAGCGAAGTGGGCCACATGAACATTGGCGCCGGGCGAATCGTGCACATGGATATCACGCGCATCGATTTGCTGATCGCGAACAAGCAACTGGAGCAGGTGCCGTTGTTTCAGCAGGCGATGGAGCGCGGGCGGCAACGGCAACTGCATTTTCTGGGACTGCTGAGCGATGGCGGGGTGCACTCGCACATCAACCATTTGTTCGCGTTGCTGGAAATGGCCAAGAAGCAGAAGGTAGAAAAGGTATTTGTGCACTGCTTCATGGACGGTCGCGACACGCCCCCGAATAGCGGGCGGAACTATGTGCGGCAGTTGCAGCAGAAGCTGCGCGAACTGGGTGTAGGCGAGATTGCGACGATCGTGGGGCGGTACTACGCGATGGACCGCGACAATCGCTGGGAGCGCGTGGAACTGGCGTATCGCGCGTTGGTGCATGGCGAGGCGGAAAACCGCAGCGACGATCCGGTTGCTGCTTTGCAGGCGAGCTATGAGCAGGGAGTGACCGATGAGTTCGTCAAGCCGGTGGTCATTACGCACGGCAACGGGCCGAATGCGGCTCCCGTGGGTCTGATTCGCGAAGACGACGCGGTGATTTTCTTTAATTTCCGGGCGGATCGTGCTCGGCAAATGACGTATGCAGTGGAAGCGCCAGACTTCGACAAGTTTGTGGATCCAAAGCGGCCGAAGAACCTGTTTTATGTGGCCATGACGAAGTACGACAAGAACTGGCCGTGGCTGAAGTGCGTGATTGCGCCGGAAAAACTGGAGCACATCCTGGCGCAAGTGTTTCAGGAACTGCAGTACAAGAATTTGCGATGCGCAGAGACCGAAAAGTACGCGCACGTGACGTACTTTTTCAATGGCGGAGTGGAGAAGCCGTTCACAGGTGAAGAACGGATTCTGGTGCCCTCACCGAAGGTGGCCACGTACGACCTGAAACCAGAAATGTCGGCGGGCGGGATTACGGACACCGTGGTGAGCGCGATTGAGAAAGGTGAATTCGACGCGATCATCATGAATTACGCGAACGCGGACATGGTGGGACACTCCGGAAAACTCGAGGCCGCGATCAAGGCGGTGGAAGCGGTGGATGCGGGGCTGGGGCGGATTTACCAGGCGTTAAAGCCGCGCGGGGGCGCATGGATTATCACCGCGGATCACGGAAACGCGGAAACGATGATCGATCCCACGACGGGCGGACCGCACACCTACCACACGACGAATCCGGTGCCGTTTATTTGCGTAACCGATGATGATTCATTGCGGCTGTCTCCGGGGGGAGCGCTGCTGGACATTGCTCCGACGATGCTGGGTATTCTAGGCGAGCCGGCGCCGGGGGACATGACCGGGAAGGATTTGAGGATTACGGGGAAGAATTAGGGACTGTTGGCCGGTGGTTTGGATCGGTTGACGTCCTTCGTCGCCCTTCACGTACATTCAGGGTAAACAGAACGACACTCCTTAGGATAACAAGGCCTTAGCGTGAATTGGCGGTCAGTCGCCGACGCCGCCTTTGGGAGCGGTGTAGCCTTCGCGGGCGTAGACAACATACTTGAGCTTCTTACCTTTCTGGTCGGTAACGGTGAGTGGGCTGCCATCCGGGGCGACGAGTTCGACTTTCACTTTGCGGTATTTGCCGTCAGCCGCGGTGTTGCTGGGCGTATAGGTGATGCTGTACTGATGGCGGAGGAATTCAGCGACCTGGCGCATGATGCCGGGCAATTCGCCATCGAACTGCGGAAACCAGGCAAAACCGCCGGTCATGGCGGCGAAGGTCTTCATCTGATTTTCAGCTTGCAGGTAATCCATGCGGGCCATGTTGCCAAGCGAGCGATGCATTTCGAGGTAATTGGTGACGGGCCTATCGACGCCCACGATGAAAATGGTGACGTCGGTGCCGCGAAGCTGCTTAATGGTCTGATCGAGGGTGTGTTTGGAGAAGGTGTCGACGCCGGTGGCGAGCAGCAAAATGGATTTCTTGCCCTTTACATCTTTTAAGCGGTCGACGGTGTCCAGCAGGGCATCGAAAACGTTGGATTCGCTGAAGCCCGGAAAATAGAGGCGGTAGAGAGCCTGGCGGACTTCGTCTTTATTCTGCGTGAAGTCGGCTTCGAGGCGGGTCCTCATGTCGAAGGTCATCAGGGCGATCCAATCTTTCTGATTGAGATTGGGAAAGAGCGCGTCGGCCCAGTATTTGGCCTCGTAGGCAAACCAGCCGTAAGCGCGGGCGCTGAATTCGACCAGAAGGACCATGGTGATGGGGGCGTCAGTAGGGCCGAAGTTGGTGATGGTCTGAGGCTGGCCGTCCTCAAGAACCCGGAAATTCTCTTTCTTCAGGCCGGTGATGATATCGCCATGTTGCGTGGTGGCGATGACGTCGAGGGTGACCACCGGAACTTCAACAGAAATGGTGACGCCGGATTCCTGAGGAGGTTTCTGCTTGGCCCGACCTTGTGGCTGCTGAACCGAGGGAGCGGGAGCGGATTGACCAGGAGCGGACTGGGCAGGGGGCGTGCCCTGAGGACCTGGCGGCGCTTGTGCCGCGAGGGGCAGGAGCGAAAGTGCAACCAGGAAAGCTACGAACAGCGGTGCGGCGAAGCGAAAACGAAGGCCGAAGTTCATTCCAATCCCCCAAGGCGATCACGAGCACGACTAAATAAGATGCAGGAAATGCGGTACCCGTCGTCCGGCGAGCCACGCAAGTGCAGATTGAGCACGCGGCAGCGAGACGCGCGACAGGCGCGTTCGAAGTCGCATGTTAGTATGGAATTCTGAGGGTGCAAAACGCAACTGAGTGGGGGTGCATGTGAACTGGAAGCGCATGAGCTTCTTGCTGGCGGCAATGTTCGCCGGATTTTTTTGGTTGGCCGCACCGATCCAGGCGCAGGTGGGGCAGCAGTCTCCGGGCATGGGGATCCCGGACAACGGGTCGGTGGTAGGGGACACGTCCGCGCTGGCGCGCGAGGCGCAGAATTGGCTGGTCGAACTGATCAAGATCAACACCACAAATCCGCCGGGGAACGAACAGGCGGCCGCGAAGTATATCGCTGACGTTTTGACGAAGGAAGGAGTTACGCCGGAGCTGCTGGACGTAGCGCCGGGACGAAGCGCGGTGGTGGCGCGTTTGCGGAGTTCGGTGGTGGCGGACCCATCGCGGGCGCTGCTTCTGGTGGCGCACATGGATGTGGTGGGAGTGGACAAGAGCAAGTGGACGGTGGACCCGTTTGGGGGAGTGCTCAAGGACGGGTATCTGTACGGCCGGGGCTCGCTGGACGACAAGAGCATGCTGGCGGCGAACCTGGCGGCGTTTATCGCGATCAAGCGCGGGAACGTGCACATCAACCGTGACGTGATTTTTCTGGCGACCACCGACGAAGAACAATTCGGCGACGCCAGCCTGAGAATTCTGATTGCGAAGTATTGGGACAAGTTTGCCGCCGGGTATGCCTTGAATGAAGGCGGCCGAGTGATGATGAAGAACGGCAAGGTTCAGTACGTGGGCGTGCAGGTGGCGGAAAAGGTGTCGGTGAACATAGCGGTGACCGCTACAGGAAAAGCCGGGCATGCATCGCGGCCCTCGAAAGACAACGCGGTGGTGCATCTGGCGGCGGCGATTGACAAAATCGGAAATTACAACGCGCCGGTGCATTTGACCTCCATCGTGCGGAGGTACTTCGAGGGGCTGGCAGGATTGGAAGACGACGAAACCGCGAAGTGGTTGCGGGTGATCGATGCCCCGGATCGGGGAGAACACGCGCAGCGAGTTTTGGCGGACATGAATCCCACGTGGAACTCGATGATGCGCGACACGATTGCGCCGACGATGCTGCACGCGGGCGTGCGTGTGAACGTGATTCCGTCGGAAGCGAAGGCCATGCTGAACGTGCGACTGCTCCCCGGGGACACGATCGATGTGCTGGTCAACGAGTTGAACAAGCTGGTGAACGATCCGCAGGTGAAGCTGCAGGTATTGTTGGACGGCGGGCTGGCGGCGCCGAACTCGTCGATGGAGAATGATTTCTACAACCTGATCACAAGAGTGAGCGCGAAGGAGTATGGGGGCGCGCCGGTACTGCCGTACCTGTCGACGGGAGCGACGGACTCGGCGCAATTGCGGTTGCACAACGTGCAGGCGTACGGGCTGATGCCGTTTGCGATCACGGAAGAAGACGAATCGCACGTGCACGGGGACGACGAGCGGTTGCCGCTGGCGTCGTTTGCCAAGGGCGTGGACCTGGTGACGAGAATCGCGGCGGAGTTTTCCGTTACGCGGTAGTATCATCTAGACAACAGAACGGAGTAAGCGATGATTTCGCGGCATTCGAAAATCGTCTGCACTATAGGTCCCGCCACGCGTTCCCCGCGGATGATCCGGAAATTGATTGAAGCGGGAATGGACGTGGCGCGGCTGAACTTCTCGCACGGCACGCACCAGGAACACGCGGAAAGTTTCGCCATGCTGCGGGAGGCAGCGATGAAATTCCAGAAGCCCATCGCGGTTCTGGTGGACCTGCAAGGGCCGAAGATTCGAACCGGGGCGCTGGCGGGCGGGGGGACGGTGTTGTTGCGGGCGGGTCAGAAGTTCATAATCACCACGGCGAAAGTGCTGGGAGATACGACGCGGGTAAACACGACGTTTCATCCCCTGCCGCGGGAAGTGAATAAGGGCGATCGCATTCTGCTGAGTGACGGATTGATCGAGTTGCGCGTGGAAAAGACGAGCCAAACGGAAGTGACCTGCCAGGTGGTGAACGGCGGCATCCTAGGAGAGCACAAGGGAATTAACCTGCCGGGAGTGCAGCTGCACGTGCCGGCGTTGACGGAAAAAGACCGGGCGGATTTGCGGTTCGCGGCGGCGCACGGGGCGGACTACATTGCGGTGAGCTTCGTGCGGCATCCGGAAGACATTGTGCTGGCGAAATCGCTGGTGAAGCGGACGAATAAAAAGATTCCGGTGGTGGCGAAGCTGGAGAAGCCGGAGGCGATCGAGAACCTGGACGAGATCCTGAAGGCGTCGGAAGGCGTGATGGTGGCGCGCGGGGACCTGGGCGTGGAGATGAGCCCGGAGCGCGTGCCGGTGGTGCAAAAGGAGATCATTTCGCGGGCGCGTGAGCATCGCCGGCCGGTGATTACCGCGACGCAAATGCTCGAATCCATGACAGAGAATCCTCGGCCGACCAGGGCGGAGGCTTCCGATGTGGCCAACGCGATATTTGACGGGTCGGACGCGGTGATGTTGAGCGCGGAGACGGCGACAGGGAAGTATCCGGTGGAATCCGTGGGCATGATGGCACGGATTATTGAAGAGGCGGAGGCCAGCATTCATGAGTTTCCGCGTCCGGCGTCGACCGAGAGATTGAAGGTGGCGGAAACCGTGGCGGAACTGGTGTGCCACGCGTCGCGAGAGTTGCATATGAAATTGATCGCGGTGTTCACGCACAGCGGTTTTACGGCGCGGCTGGTGTCGCGCTACCGGCCACTGGTGCCGATTATCGCGTTTTCGCCGGAGGCGGAGACCCGGCGACGCATGGCGCTGCTGTGGGGCGTGACGGCACGCAGCATTGTGGACATCAAGAAGATTGACGGGTTGGCAGCGGTGGCGGAAAAGCGGCTGACGGAGGAGCGGCTGGTGAAGAAAGGCGACGTGATCGGGATTGTGGCCGGAACGCCGATGGGAATCCACGGAACCACGAATTTCATGAAGTTTCACGTGATCGGCCAGGCGAGCTGAGAGAAGATCGGGCATCCAGCCTCGGTCCCGCCGCTTCGAGCCAACAAATTACCCTGGCTTTCCGGTCGGGATGACAGCGACGTAAATTCAGAGACAAGACACAACGGTTGAGATCCTTCGTCGCGCAAAAGGCGCGCTCCTCAGGATGACAGTTAAGCGTGTCGGTGTGTGAGTTGGAGTTGAAGGGACGTGGATGAGCTTAATTGACCCAGTGGTCGGGACGCGAGGGTGGCTCGTCCTTCTGCTTCTTCATGAAGACTTCGAACTTCTTGCGATTGCGCTGGTAACGCCAGTCGGCCATTTCATTGCGGACACGGAAGAGGAAAGAGCCGCGGCGAAGGTAGAGCCAGCCGACCAGCATGCCGCCAAGATGGCAGAAATGGCTGACGTTGTCTCCCCCGGAGCGGATGGTGGAGAAAAACTCGATGGCACCCATGACCAGCACGAACGGACGCATGGGAATCGTGATGGGCAGTGGAAATAGCCAGATCTGGCGATCGGGGAACAGGATGGCGTTGGCAATCAGAATGCCGAAGATCGCACCCGACGCGCCGATGGTGGGAGTGTCTGGCGGGCGGATACCCCAGAAGAGCGGAATGTATTTCACGAGCACGGTAATCAATCCCGCGCCGATGCCGCAGAGAAAGAAGTAGTTCAGAAAGCGTTTTTTACCCCAGACCAGTTCGAGTTCCCGGCCAAACATCCAGAGCATGAGCATGTTGATCAGCAAGTGCCAGATGTCGCCGTGGAGGAAAAGGTAGGTGACCGGCTGCCAGACGCGCAGGCCGAGGACTACCCCGCTCGGAACGAGCCCGAACCAATGGTTGAACTTCGCCGTAACCGTTGGTGGAAAGAAAAGCCAGAGGAGGGTTTGGCCGAGGAAGACGCCGGAGCAAGTCAGAACGAGGACTTTGACGCCGGGCGTGATGAAGCTGCGCCAGTCGAACCGAACGCGGGGGGCGCCGAAAGTCGAACTCATAAATGCAGTGTAAAGGGAGGAACGGGTTGGCGTCAAAACGAAGGTGGAAGGCCAAATTGAAAAAAAGAAGCGGAAATCGGCGAAGAGCAGATTTGGGACAGGGGGGCGCATTTGAATCAGTGGGGCGAGTAGGAGGGAGGGCCGGCGAAGAACCAGAACGCGTGAAGCGAGGAGAGAAGGGGGAAGAAGCAGGGAAAACAGGGGAGTAAGGAGCAGTGGCGGGCAAGAGTCTTCTAATTGGGGGATTGGCTCATGGAAAAGGAATTGCAAGTTGCAGAGACGGCCTGAGGTGCGTGAGCGAGCTGGTGCTGCTGCGCAACCGCCTGTTGCAGCTGGCGGTGGAAAGCAACGAACGCAACCTGAACACTACGGTTCACGGACTGAACTATGTGACCTCGGAGCTGCGCAAGAACGTGATGAAGACGCGCATGCAACCGGTAAGCCAACTGTTCGACAAGCTGCCGCGCATTGTGCGTGACGTTTCGAAAGACATGGGCAAGAATGTTCGGCTGGAAACGCAGGGCGGCGACACGGAACTTGACAAGACCTTGCTGGAGGCGATCAAGGATCCCGTGACGCACATTCTGCGGAA
>Ga0335077_10001492_pt1 | contig 27878 bp, 19 predicted proteins | sample Lox_Sample_31_FD_207151 | JGI IMG/M metagenome (GOLD analysis project Ga0335077, IMG submission 207151) | Soil microbial communities from Loxahatchee National Wildlife Refuge, Florida, United States - Lox_Sample_3.1 | ecosystem: Environmental > Terrestrial > Soil > Wetlands | place: USA... | reverse complement strand
AGCCTTGGTCGTCTACAGCTACCAAGTCTACTCGGAGCTAGGAGCCGACAACGTCATCTAATCAGCCCTAGGTAACACCCTTGGGCGGAAGATCGCGCCAATGACGCACGGCGTTTGCTTTGTTGGCGCGGCGTTATATCATTAGGGGAGTTATGTTGCGTGATTGTCGAAGTTTTGGCGGAGCAGCCCAAGCGGCCTTGCTTGGAGGCATATCGTTTTGGTTACCCGTTACAGGATTAGAGCTACTTACCAAGCGTGAACTGACTCTTGTTGTCGGGACGCTGTTGCCTCTCGCCGCGCAGCTCGGTACGTACTTCGTGCTGACGCGACATAGGAAGCGAGTCGCTAGCTACACCGCGATTTACTGGCTTATCGGATCTTTTATCCTGGGGCCAGTGTTCATGGAAATCGGAGCGGTGGGATTAGGCGGTGGGTTCTCGCAGCTACATGGAGCGGGCGACGTGGCCTACCTCGTGCTGTGCTCGTTCGTGCCACCGCTTACCTTGGTGCTCGCTACGTACCATGTTGTAGCTCTCGGTCTAATGCTAAGTGCTGGGACACTGTTGCTATTGCATTTCAGATTTGAGAAAAGCTATCTGACGACCGGCAACTCGTAAGTTTCGGTTTGGAAACTGTAATCTCGGCGGGTGGCCCAGGCCTTTGCATTTGACCTTTCGGGTGCCCCATGCTCGGTTGGCGAGCGTGGGGTGTTTGACTTCTCCTTCCTTCCGTTTCAATTGGGTAGTTGTGACTTTTGCGTTCTCGTCCACGGCGCACCAGGCAAGACTGCGAACGGCCCGGCCCTCTCAGTTACACATGCCGGCTTCCAAGACCGGTGCAATCGACTCGACAATCGGCGAAACAGGGATAGAATGGCGCCCTTCGAGGGAAGGACTTTTCAAAGGGGGACTCCATGTTGAGGAAACTCGCCATTGTGGCTGCGATTGCGGCGGCATCCGTTCCCGCACAGGCCCAGAACTGCACGCGCGACAGCTTGAAGGCGATGATCGCGAACTATTTCAAGGCCGTGCAGGCGCACGATATGTCCGCGCTGCCCACGGCGGCGAGCCTGCGAATCACAGAGAACGGCCAGGAGATCAAACTCGGCGACGGGTTCATCAAGAGCGGCGGCGCGGTGCAACTCGAGCGCGACCTGATCGACACGGAGCGCTGCGGAACGGTGACCGAGGCGGTTACCGACGAAACCATCGACGGGGCTCAAACCCTGGCGATCGTGGCGGTGCGCCTGAAGGTGGAGCAGGGAAAACTCACCGAGATCGAAACCCTCGTTACTCGCGAGGCGGAAGAGAAGCGCTTCTACAATCCCAAAGCGCTGCTCGAGACGAAAGACCAGGACTGGACCACTCCCTTGCCCGCGGGAAAGCGTCCCACGCGCGAATACATGAACGAGGGAGCCAACAAGTATTTCGACGCGTTCTCGAATACGCCTCCCGCCGATCCTCCCTTCGCGACGCCGTGCCATCGCTGGGAAGGCGGAACGCATACGACGCCCAAGGGCGACTGCTCGCCGAAGGGCCTGGTGCTGACGCACACGCACCGCCGATTCCCGGTGACGGACCTGGAACTGGGAGAGACGGCAGGCTTCATCAATTTCGGACAGCGCCTGCCGGACGTCCACATCTTCAAGTACAACGCGGACGGCAAGATCGAACTGATCAACGCGGTGTTCGGCGGCCGGCAGGAGGGCTTGATCTGGCCGGACGAAAAGAAATAGCGTCCCGGCGGGAGGCGTGGACGCCCAACACCTCCCGCCGGACGCAAGCAGGTTACGTTTGCGGAAGTCCCAACGCCGAGACTTTGAGATCGGCGTGCACACGGACTTGACCTCGGTGTAGAGATCGAGCATCGCGTGACCCATCTCGCGGCCCCAGCCGGATTGCTTGTATCCGCCGAACGGCATCGCCGAATCCAGAACGCCGTAGCAATTGATCCAGACCGTGCCCGCGCGAAGTTGAGACGCGACGCGATGCGCCTTCTTGATGTCGCGCGTCCAGACCGCTGCCGCCAGCCCGTAGGGCGTGTTGTTGGCCTTGGCCACCAGATCATCGACGTCGCTGAACGGCATCACCGTAACGACCGGCCCGAAGATTTCCTCGCGCACGACTTTCATTTTATCGTTCGTGTTGACGAGAACCGTCGGCTCGACGAAGTAGCCTTTCGTGCCGTGCCGCTTGCCGCCTGCCGTCGCTTTCGCTCCTTCGGAGTATCCGGACTCGAGGTAGCCGCACACGCGATTGAGCTGTTCTTCGGAGACGACCGGCCCCAATTGCGTCGTCGGCTCCATTCCGGGTCCGATGCGGAGCTGTGACGCGAGTTGAGACACTCCGTCCACGACCCTGTCGAACTGCTTGTCTTCGACGTAGAGCCGGGATCCCGCGCAGCAAACCTGGCCCGAATTGAAAAAGATGCCGTTCATGGCGCCGGGGATCGCGCTCTCGATCTCCGCGTCCTGGAAAACGATGTTGGGGGATTTTCCGCCGAGTTCGAGCGAGACCTTCTTGAGGTTTCCCGCGGCGGCATGGACGATCAGCTTTCCGACTTCCGTCGAGCCGGTGAACGCGATCTTGTCCACGTTCGGGTGCGCCGCAAGTGCCGCGCCAGCCGTCTCACCGTAGCCCGTGACGATATTCACGACACCGTCCGGGAAACCGGCTTCCTGGATGAGTTCGCCCAACATGAGCGCGGTCAGCGAAGTTTGTTCGGCGGGTTTCAGAACCACAGTGCATCCCGTCGCGAGCGCCGGGCCCAGCTTCAGCGTGGCCATGACCATCGGGAAGTTCCACGGAATGATCTGACCGACAACGCCGACCGGCTCCCGGAGCGTGTAAGCGAGAAATTTCGCGCCGTGCGCGGAAATCGGGATGGTATTGCCTTCGACCTTCGTGGCCCAGCCCGCGTAGTAGCGCAGCTGGTCGATGGAAATCGGAATGTCGGCGATGCGGGCCATGGTGACCGGCTTGCCGTTGTCGAGAGATTCGAGCTGCGCGAACTCTTCGAGGTGTTTTTCGAGCAGGTCGGCGAGCTTCCACATCAGGCGGCCGCGCTCGGACGGCGTGAGGTTCCGCCACGGTCCCTTTTCGAAGGCAGCGCGCGCGGCGGCCACGGCGCGGTCAGTATCTTCCTTGTCGCCCTCGGCAACGTGCGCCAGAATCTCGCCGGTCGCGGGATTGAAGCTTGGGAATGTCTTGCCCGATACGGCCTGCACCCACTTTCCATTGATCAGCATGGGGCGCGGTTTCGCGACGTACGCGGTGACGTTTTCTACTACAGGAATTGCCTGCGTGGCAGTAGCCATGTGTATTCCTCCTTGGATACGCGCAAGCTACCAAGTAACGGCCGAAAAGTCCAAATCCAAATTCGCAGCGGGCGGTGTGGTATAAGAGCGGCCTGAATGACTTCGGTGCAGGGAAGCGGCCCGGTCAGAGTGACTCAAGAGAGGAGAATTATCCGATGTGGAAGAAAGTGACGGCGATAGCTATTACGGGGATGGTTGCGTTGGTAGCCATGTGGGCGCAACAGGAAGCCGCCGGATCATCGAACAAAGCGACGGCACTCACGGCTCAGGACTACATCGAGATTCAACAGCTGGCAGCCCGCTACGGGTACGCGATCGACAAGTGCACCAACAGCGGCTACGACTACGCCGATCTGTACACGCCCGATGGCGTCTTCAGCGTCGCAGATGAAAATGGCGTACCCGCTTCCGCCAAGTTCGAAGGACGCGATCGACTGGCTCAGGCTGCCGGAGGTGGAAAGGGCGGCTGCGTCGATCCGAAGACGGCGCCGGACAGATACAGCATGAGCCACATGGTCGCCAATCTCGTAATCACCCCGGCGCCCGGAGGCGCTACCGGGAAAAGCTATCTTCTCGTTGTGGGCTTCGGAGATCCGACGGCAAAAGAGGGCGATCGCAAACCCGTCAGCGCCTATGAGTGGGGCTGGTATGACGATGTGTACGAGAAGACGCCCAAGGGCTGGCGCTTCAAGTCGCGAACGCACGTCTGGCCGGGCATGCCGGCGTCGCTTCGCGCACACTAGAAGCTATCTGGCGGGCGGCTGATGGCCGGTTTGCATGTAGCGGGCGGCGAACTCCAAGAATGACGGCCAGTTCGGGCCGTCCGTATGGCCGCCCTCGTGTTGGCGGAAGGCCAGATCGCCGGTGATGAGCGGCGTGCCGATGGGAGGCATCGCCGCTGCTCCCAGACCTTTCTTGCCGAGAAGCTCGTACACCGGCCCGGCCGCCACTTCGGCGGCGAATTGGCCCTTGTCGTCCACCCATCCGCCCTCGACCTGCGGCGACCCGCAACTGATGAACACGGGACGCGGCGCCGCGAGAGCGATGAGTTCGTGGGCGTCCACAGGAAGATCGTTCGGAGTCAGCGGGCCGGCATACTTGAGGAAGTTGCCCGTCATCCAGTGGTATTCACCGGTGCCCGCCAGGTTCTCGACGGTCTCGCCGAAATTGCGCCGCAGCAATTTGGCTCCGCCTGCCCCGGACGAGCCGACTAGCACGATCGCGAATCGCTGGTCGTATGCCATGGTGAGCAGCGCCGCTTTCCCATAACGAGAGAGCCCTTCGATGCCAACCCGCGTTGTATCCACGCTCTTGTCGGTCTCGAGGTAATCGAGAAGGCGGCTCGCTCCCCACGCCCACGCGCGCAAAGCTCCCCAGTCGTCCAACTGTCGCGGCTGGCCCTTGTTGGTCAGGCCGATGATTCCGTGCGTGAGGCCCGCTCCGTTGTCCGCTTGAACGCTGGTGGGGATAATGACCGCGTAGCCCCAGCCACGGGCCACGACCTGCTCTTGCCACGTGGGACCCGGCGGCGGTGGCGGAAGCTTCTCGCCGCGCGCTTCGAGTTGCGCGCGCAGGCGCTGCATGAAGGCAGGATCGAGCGCAAGCGACATCATGACCGGCACCGGGCCGGCGCTGTCGGCGGGCGTGGTCAAAGTCGCCTGGATGTCCACGGTGATGAGCGGATACGCGGAGTTGTCGACGTGGCCCACGAGCTTTTTCGTGACGACGGGCACGCTGCCGCTCATTTCCCGTGTCGAGCTCGCCACTTCCCAAACCACTTTGGGCGTGTCTTTCGGCACTCGCCCGTACACCTCGCGGTCGAAGTCTTCCACAATTTCCGGGCGGCGCTTGCTCCACCACTGCTTCGCCGTCGTGATCTTCTTTCCGTTCTTCAGTACAAGCGGGGGCGGCAAGTCCGGATACGGGTTGGCTTTGGATTCGTCGGAGTTCGCCGCGTTGGGCGAGCTTGGGTTCCCGTCCGGGCCGTTGCGGAGAGCGGAGATGTGCAGCAGGTCGAGGATTCTCTGGTGGTCCTGCTCGGACGTCAGTTCCACATGCGGCGCGCTGCCGGTTTGCGGCGGAAGACTATGAGCAACCCCGGGACCGAGCAATCCACCAAAGAAGAGCGCGGCGGGCAAACGCAGCGATCGGGCAAACAACGGCTTGCTATGCACGGACTCTCCTATGAAGCGGCACGGCGTTTCGGCGAGGTCAGGCTAGAGAGGCTTTCCAGCGAGCCAGCCGGCGCCGCGCACGTAGAGGGCTTCGACCTCGGGGCCCGTGAGGCCCGGCATGTCCATTTTGATCTTGTAGCCGATTTGCGTTTGGAGGTAGGCGAGATGGCGGTAACCCTCGCGGAACGACATGAGAAGCTTCTGATCGAGGCTGAGCTTGGCCGCGGGATCGACGGGATCCATGCGGTCCTTTTCGTAAATCGGCTGGCGAAGCACCAGGCCCCAGCGCCCGGCGCGTTTTTCCCAGAAGTCGACGAAACGGCCGGTGCACACGACGTCGCACATCACGTCGTGAACGAGCGCGCGCTGCGAAATGGTCATTTTCGTCTGTGAGAGGGCGCGATTGCCCTTCACGTCGATCGTGCTGCCGCCCAAAAAGTGCAGGATGCGCACGCCCTTGGCGAAGCCCTCCTCGCTCATCTTGATGAAGTGGTCGGCATTGCCCTGCGTCCAGGTGGCCATCATGATGCCGTCGTCATGCCACAGGGCGCGGAATTTGTCCCACATCATCGCGTCGCGCCACAGAACCCAATTCTCGACCATTTCGCGAATCGTCAGACGTTCGGCCATCTCGTCGGTCATTTTCGTCTCCTGCGTGAGTTTTGATGACGGCAAAGTTTACACCTACAAACGGCCGCGACCCAAGGCGTCGCGAGGGGACCTGCCGCGCGAAAAATGAATTTTCCACGATGCGCGGGGCGTCGTATGATGCCGACTCATTTTCCGACGCGCAGGCCCGAATCAAATCACGCCTTCATCGCGTCGGTCGAGAGAGCTGCCCATGGCCCCTGATGCCGCCGGTACTGAACTGAATCGACGCAGTCGTCCAAAGCGCTGGTACGCGCGACTCTGGGTTTACGTTTTCACCGCGATGGTTGTGGGGATCATTCTGGGCAAAGTCGATCCCGGTCTCGGCGTGCGCATGCAACCGCTCGGAGACGCGTTCATCAAGCTGATTCGCATGCTGATCGCGCCCATCATCTTTTGCACCGTGGTTCATGGCATCGCGCGGATGGCGGATGTGGCGCGGGTCGGGCGCGTGGCGCTCAAGGCGATCATCTATTTCGAGGTGCTGACCACGATCGCGCTCGTGATCGGCCTCGTCGCTGTCAATCTCTGGAAGCCGGGGAGCGGGATGAACGTCGATCTCGCGCACGTCGACACGTCCGGCGTGCAATCCTACGTGGCGCACCCGGGGACCGGCGGCGTCGTGCCGTTCTTGACCAACATCATTCCCGCGACCTTCGTCGGCGCCTTTTCGGAAGGGAACGTTCTCCAAGTGCTGTTTGTCTCCGTGCTTTGCGCCTTCGCGCTCGCTCAATTGGGAAGCCGCGGCAAGCCGGTCGTCGATTTCATCGAAGCGGCGTCGCAGATGCTTTTCAAGGTTGTCGCGATCGTGATGTGGGCCGCGCCTCTCGGCGCGTTCGGCGCAATCGCTTTCACGGTTGGCAAGTTCGGCGCGGGCTCTCTGGTGTCGCTGGGCAAGCTGGTGGGCGGCTTCTACGTGACCTGCCTGATTTTTGCGTTCGGCGTTCTATGGCCGGTGGCGCATCTGTGCGGTTTCAGCATCTTCAAGCTGATCCGCTACATCCGCGAGGAGCTGCTGATCGCCTTCGCGACGACGACCTCCGAAGCCGTTCTGCCGCAATTGATCACGAAGCTCGAGGACCTGGGCTGCGAGGAAAGCATCGTCGGACTGGTGATCCCGACGGGATATTCCTTCAATCTCGACGGGACCTGCCTGTATCTCGCCACGACGACCGTGTTTCTGGCACAGGCCACGAACACACATCTGAGCATCTGGCAGCAGCTCGGGCTTCTCGGCGTGTTGCTACTGTCATCGAAAGGGGCGGCGGGAGTGGCCGGGGCGGCATTTGTTGTCCTTGCCGCGACGATTGCTTCGACGGGGACAATACCGGTGGCGAGCGTGGCGCTCGTGCTCGGAATTCACCGGCTCATGTCGGAAGGATTGACGCCGACGAATGTGGTTGGCAACGCGGTGGCTACGATCGTGATTTCGAAATGGGAGGGCGCGCTGGATACGGAGCGGCTCCGCTCCGCCCTCGACGGCACAGTGGATGCTGCGCCCTGAGACTGGCCTGAATCGCTAGATGCTATCGCTGCGGGCGCGATTCGGGCGGCACCTGACCTGTCGCCCGGTAATAAGCAACGAGCAAGCCATAGTGTTCGCCCATGTGTTCCGTATATCCGATCCATGGCGATAGGTGCGGGACGATACCCGAATCGCCTTCTTTCGCAATCTCCGCCGCGCCATCCTCAATCGATTTCTTCAGGAAGGCGATCGTCTGCGTCTTGGTTTTGTACGCCTCAAGCTTTGGATCGTTCGCGTCGTCGCCGAGCTTCTTGCCCGTCACACGATTGAGCAGGTCGTAGTTTGAGCCCGCAACGTGGAGCAGCACCTCTTGAAACGTGCGCGTGGCCGGAGTCAGCCGGTAGCCATATTTCGATTCAGGCCAATCCTCCGCCATCGCGAGAAGTTTTCTGCCGGCGTCGTTCCAGTTGGCCAGAAGAGCCTGATGGACCGTCTTGGCCCTTCCTCCACTCGGATCATCTTGCGCGGGTGTCACCGAGGGGAATGCCAACAGGCCGATGATCAACACATACGCTGGTCCGAGAGCGAATCTCTTCACGAGCGTCCTCCGTATCGACCTATGTGTAGGACTTAGCTTTCGCTGACGAATTGAGGATGTGCTCAAGCCGATCGAGCACCTGCATCGCGGTATAGCACTGCTGGACGCTGGCGTTCGGCTCGCGCTTTTCCTTGATCGCGGCAAAGAACTCGCGGTCCTGTAGCTCGATGCCGTTCATTGAGACGTCCACGTGCGACAAGTCGATCTTCTTGTCCTCGCCGTCCACGAGATCGTCGTAGTAGGCCTGGAACGTGCCGTTGTCGCAGATGTAGCGGAAGCGCGTGCCCAGCGGACCCTTGTTGTTGAACGAGAGCGACAGCGTGCAGATCGCCCCCGACGGCACCTTCATCACGATCCCCATGTCCATGGCGATCTTCAGCTCGGGGTGCATCGGACCCTGCACCGCATAGCAATCGGACACGAGTTCGCCGGTCTGATACTGGAACAGATCCACCGTGTGACACGAGTGGTGCCAAAGGAGATGGTCCGTCCAGCTCCGGGGCTGGCCGGCGGCGTTCATATTCGTGCGCCGGAAGAAGTACGTTTGCACGTTCATCTGCTGGACCTTTAGCTCGCCGGCCTTGATCTTCTTGTGAACGTACTGGTGGCTTGGATTGAAGCGGCGCGTATGGCCGCCCATGCAGACCACGCCCGTCTCTTTCTGAACCTTCACAAGCGTCTCGGAATCCGCCAGGGAATCGGCGATTGGGATTTCGATGTGGACGTGTTTCCCGGCTCGCATGCACTGCACGCCTTGCTTCGCGTGCATGCCGGTGGGCGTCGCGAGGATCATCGCTTCAAGGCCCGGTTGCTTCAGGCTTTCGGCGAGATCGCCCGTGAAGTGAGGAATCCTGAACCTCCTCGCAACTTCTGCCGTGGCCGTCTGATTTCCGCCCGTCAGGGTGATGACTTCGATGCCCGGAATATTGGCCAGCGCCTCCAGATGCTTCACGCCGAATGCGCCTTGTCCAGCAACGCCAACCTTCATGTTTTATCTCCCGATTCGAATTTTCGGCGATCCCAATCTATTTCGAGGCAGGGGACTGTTCGTCCAGAAAAACCTAGTATCGCGCTCTCGGCCGCGAGAACGTCATAAAGCGAACCCCGTGCCGCGAGCTACTGGGTCGCGCCTGTCTTTTCGAGTTCTGCCTTGGCAGCGCGAAGCTTGCGCAATTCGGCGTGTATCCGGATCACAGCCATCCACATGCCCAAGGGATGCGCGCCCGCCGTCACGAGCGGATGGACCTGTCCGTCCCGGAACTTCTCGATGTCGTCGTCCTGGAGAGTTTCCAGTACCTTCGCTTCCTCGGGCGTCATGCCGTACTCCTTGGCCACGGACGGAAGATCATGCACCAGCCGAAGCCGGAGTTCTCTTTTCTTTCGGCTGTCATAGAGAACCTTGTTCAGCTTGTACGCGGCAGGGGAGGGGTGCTTGTAGAACTCGTAGCCGCCCTTGAACTGGTACTTGGCGGCCGCCTCGGCTCCTTCTTTGGACGGACCCGTTCCCTTGTGCGGAAGAAATCGCATGACCGCATGGCCGTGATGCCATGTCGGCTGATAGGTGACCAGCTCGCCCGGCTCATTCCCGATCGCGCCGAACATGATCATCCACGACAGCATTTCCGTGTTCCCGACCTCATCCAGTTGCTCGTTGGTCAGGTTGATGAGAGCTTGGTGATTTCCCTTTTCCATTTGGGCGATGGCCCAGTGGTCGAAGTCAAAGTCCGGTTTGGGGTACTTCCACGTGCCGGGGAAATGCGACATTCCTCCGCTGGCAACAATCGCGACTCGCTCGGGACGGTCCGCGATTACCTTCGCGATCGCCTTCCCCAAATCCGCGCAACGGCGCGCAGTCGGCAAGGGCGGGAGATACGCATTGACGAAAATCGGAACGACGGGAATCGGACGTTTCTCGATCACCCATTCGTATACCGCCGCGAACGCATGCCCGAGGACAGCATCCTGCGAGTAGCCCAGGTCGAAGCCGGCGTGCATGAGCTTGTCCAACAAATCTTCGGCCAACCCCTGATGAATTGGCAGTTCGTATTTCCGGCCGGCAAACTCAGCGTGGGAAAACTCGCCTGACATGATGGCGAATGTAGGAACGGAGCTGAGGAAGAATGTCTCGAGGTGGTCGCTGCCGATCACGATCACAGCATCTGGCTTGCTTTCCTCAAGGTCCTTGCCAATCAAGCGCATCGCGGCAATATCGGCATTGAGCTGCTTCGGATCCTCGCTCGGTGGAAAGTCGAAAAGCTGCGGGGCATGAACGGTAGCGAAAGCTGACACAATCTTTCCCATGGTTAGTTCCTCATTTCCATTCAGTAAGAACGCGCCTCAGTCGTACTGCGTTGCCCAGACCGTCGGCTCAGAGCGCACGGCTCGAGCGCTGAACTTATGTTGCGATTGTTGCGAAAACCGCCGGACTTCGTCAAGCGAAACTGTTCACATCCGAGGATTCGGCAGAGTCTGTTTCACGTTGTGAGTGGATCGGCTTTCTCGACATCGATCTCGAGATCCTTGATGGCCTGCTGTACGACGGAAGCCTGAATCCTCCCCTCACGCAGCAGCTCGTGGAGAGTCGTCAGGGTGATAAAGCGCGCGTCCACCTCGAAGAAATTGCGAAGCGAATCCCTGCTCTCGCTGCGGCCGAATCCGTCGGTGCCGAGCGAAGCGAGCCGCCTCGGCATCCACCTGCTGACGAGATTTGGCAGGGCCTTCAGGTAATCCGTCGCGGCCACCAGCACTCCGGGCGCGTCGGCAAGGCACTGGGAGACATACGGCACGCGCGGTTCTTCACCGGGATGGAGCAGATTCCATCGCTCTGTCTCGATCCCGTCACTGTATAGGGTCTTGCAGCTCGTGACGCTCCAAACGTCGGCGCCGACATTGTATTTCTCCTCCAGAATTTCCTGCGCGCGCAGCACCTCGCGGAGAATCGCGCCGCTGCCGAAAAGCTGAGCCCGGAGCTTCGACTTGCCGTTCCCGGCCGCCTTGAAGCGGTACATTCCCTTCAAAATGCCTTCGCGGGATCCCTCCGGCATCGCGGGCATCGCGTAAGGCTCGTTCATCACGGTGATGTAGTAGAAGATGCTCTCGCCCTTTACGTACATCCGATCGATGCCGTCCTCGATAATGACGGCGATCTCGTATGCAAACGCGGGATCGTAAGCTTGCAGCGTCGGGATGGGAAGCGCCAGCACGTGGCTGTTGCCGTCCTGATGCTGGAGCCCTTCGCCGGCCAGCGTGGTGCGCCCCGCCGTGCCGCCCAGCAGGAACCCGCGGCATCGCGTGTCCGCCGCGGCCCAGATCAGGTCGCAAACCCGCTGAAGGCCAAACATGGAGTAGAAGATGAAGAAGGGAATCGTGTTGATTCCGTGGGTGGCGTAGGCGGAGCCGGCCGCGATGAAGGAGGACATCGATCCGGCTTCGGTGATTCCTTCTTCCAGTATCTGGCCGTCCTTCGCTTCTTTGTAGTAGAGCAGCGTGTTAATGTCGACCGGCTCGTAGCGCTGTCCGCGACTGCTGTAGATTCCGACCAGCCGAAACAGGGATTCCATGCCAAAAGTGCGCGCCTCATCCGGAACAATGGGAACAACTAACTTGCCGATCTCCGGATCGCGGAGCATCTTTCGCAGCATTCCAACGAAAGCCATGGTGGTGGAAACCTCGCGCCCATCGCTCCCCGTCAAGAACTCCTCGAAAAGCTCTCCGCGGTTGCCCGCCAATGGCTGTGAGCGGACGCTTCGTCGCGGCAGATAGCCACCCAGCCTTTCACGGCACGCGCGCATGTATTGAATCTCGGGGCTGTCGTCGGGTGGACGGAAGAACGGCACGGTGGCGATTTGATCTTCGGTGATGTTGAGTCCGAACCGCTCGCCGAAGTGCCGGAGCGTATCTTCGTCCACTTTCTTCTGCTGGTGGGTGACGTTGCGCCCTTCTCCGGCTTCACCGAGGCCATAGCCTTTAATGGTGCGAGCCAGGATAACCGTCGGAGAGCCTTTGTGCTCGACCGCGGCCTTGTATGCCGCATAAACCTTCCTTGGATCATGTCCGCCCTGGCGAAGAGTGCGAAGTCCTTCGTCAGAAATGTTCTCGACCATTCTGAGAAGCCGTGGATCGGTTCCGAAAACGTGCTGCCGAATGTAGGCCCCTGATTCGACGACGATCTTCTGGTACTCGCCGTCGACCATTTCGCCCAAACGCTTGGCGAGCAAGCCGTCGCGATCCTGCTCGAAAAGCGGATCCCAGTCGGAACCCCAGAGGACCTTGATGACGTTCCAGCCGGCGCCGCGGAATGCAGCCTCCAATTCCTGTACGATGCTGCCGTTGCCGCGCACGGGCCCGTCGAGGCGTTGGAGATTGCAGTTGACCACAAAGATCAGGTTGTCGAGATTCTCGCGCGAGGCGAGCGTGATCGCGCCCAGCGCTTCCGGCTCGTCCGTTTCGCCATCTCCCAGAAAGGCCCAGACTTTGGCGTCCGTGGCGGGCTTGAGGCCCCGATCCTCCAGATAGCGGTTAAATCGTGCCTGGTAGATCGCCATGATCGGGCTCAATCCCATCGAGACGGTGGGGAATTCCCAAAAATCGGGCATCAGCCAGGGATGCGGATACGACGATAGCCCTCCACCCGGCTTCAGTTCGCGGCGGAAGTTCTCCAGTTTTTCCGCGGACAGGCGGCCTTCGACGAACGCGCGCGCATAGACTCCCGGCGCAGCGTGGCCCTGGAAATAGACGGTGTCACCCTCAAATTCTTGTGTGCGTGCTCGGAAGAAATGATCGAATCCCACCTCGAAGAGAGTGGCGACCGATCCGTACGTGGAAATGTGGCCGCCGATGTTGTGCTCCACGCGGTTGGCCCGGACCACCATGGCAAGGGCGTTCCAGCGGACAAGGCTTTTGATCTTTCGTTCGATATCCTGATCGCCGGGAAAAGGGGCTTGCTGGCTTACGTGAATCGAATTCAGGTAGGGCGTGTTCGCCGTGAATGGCACGACCACACCGGAAGCAAGCGCCCGGTTGCGAATTTCCTGGAGAATTCTGGAGGCCAGCCCGAGCTCGCCGCTATCTACGACGGCATCAAAAGATTCGATCCACTCCCAAATCTCTTCGAGCTCATCGATTTCGGAGGGACGGACGTCAGTACGCGCGGCCATAGTTATCCGAACCTTTTCTCAGAAACGTCAAAGCGATCCGCATAGAATCTCGCTCACTTACAATATACCCTATTTTCGCGGTGGGGCCGTGAATGCGCGCCACGATATATTCTATCGGCGCAATTACAACTAATGATTATCTCTGAAACTACCTTCCGGCGAGCGGGATCGGTTTCTGATGTGGTTGGCGCTGCGTCGAGGCTGACGGTGATAACGCCTTCATCGAATCTTCGACGCACGGTGACTTGAAGTTCCCGAGGCCTCGAACCCGGCAGATCGACGTCGGCCGCTTGAAGGAGTTTGTTGGCGGACTGCTCGTGCGTCGCGCGCACGGATCCCGAACCGCCCGCGCCGTTGACGGACCGAATCGAGAGATCGACTTCGGCGTCGAGAATCGTTTCGCTCGAGCGCGCATCCTGGACCAGCACGGAGATATCAGACGGGCCGGTCGGGACTGGATCTCGAGGAGTGAAGACGCTGATCCGGAACGGTCCCGCAACAGATCCTGCGCGGATGACCGCATCGTCGATGTCGATCCGATCGGGGGCGAGCCGGCCATAGGCCAGGGCAGCCATCGGAAGCGCGAGCGCGAGCACCGCGAAGACCGTCCGTCGCGCGCCAACTTCGACCGGGACGGATTCCCTCCGAAGGTCGAGTGGCGGCGAAGGCGAAAGCAATCGCACGGTGATGGCGACGGCCGGAACAAGGAACGCAAACGATCCGATCACCCACATCGAGACGCCGGCCACGACCTGGTCGGTTTGAGCGGAAACTCCACCGAGTCGCGGGACCGTCGCGTACGATGGATAGAGCACTCGGTCAGAGAATGTGAGAAAGGCTGAGAGCGCCGTATTGACAAAATCGGCCAGCAGCAAATAGACAGGGAGCGTCCACGCGGGCCATCGAGGCCGGCTGGGCCACGGCTGGCAGACCGGCCACCAGAAAAGCAGCGAGGCCACAAGAAACGTGGCGTGTTCGGCCTCGTGCCAACCGGGAGAGCGCAGCGCCAGTTCGTATGCCTGCGGAACGTGCCAGCCGAGCATCGCCATCGCCATCGCCAGCCAGCAAAACGCCGGATGCGTCAGCATTCCACCGAGCCGCTGGACCACAGGCGAGCTCAGGACCGGGCCCAGAACGTCGCGCGCGATCCAGCGCGGCAGGCCGTGGAGCAGCGGTATCGCAGGATCGCCGAGAAGGATGAGCGGCGGCACCAGCATCATCAGGAGCATGTGCTGGAACATGTGGTCGGCGACGAAAAAAGGGTCGAACGCATCGATGGGCGAAGCGAGCGCGAGTTGCAGCGTCACGAGGCCGCCGAGAAAGCAAACCAGCCGCCGCGCGCCGAACCGCTCCGGGATCGCCGTGTGCAGCGCGCTCCAACCCCGAATGTAGAGCAGCGCCGTCAGCAGATTGAGCGCGGTGACCCAGGGCGGGAACGACCACGATGCAAGAACGGCTTGCGCCACGGGTGACATCGGAAGTTTCTAGAGGATGCCCGGCAAAATGGATCGCGATGAGGCGGCCGCGCCGCTCATGAGCGCGGATTTTCCTCGCTGATCATTCCCGGCGTTTCCACGCCGGCTCGCGCCGCGAGCGGATATTGCCACGTTGGTATGCGCACCTGCCGCACGACCACGAGTCCGGCGACGATTCCGAAACCGATCTGTGAGGCCAGAAACCACCACCAGTCAATTCGCTGGTTGAGGATCGGGTCCACAATGTCCAGGATTGAGTGAAGCAACCCAGTCCATACCAGTGGGGCGAAGACCCCACCTAGCAAAATCGGCCGCCGCGCAAGCATAGGGAGAATGGCGCCGTAGAGAAGTCCGACCAATACTGAGGTGGCGAGGTGCAGCACTGTGGCCACCAGCAACAATTCGATGTGGAAGGCCTCAACCTGCGCCGTGCTGATGTCGATGTGCTCATACACGATCGCGCCGAGCAGATTGATCGGGTACCAGATGCTGCCGTGGCTGACGATGCCGTAGAACATGGCGAGCACGGCCATCGCCACGCCACCCGCGAGGCCTCCCTTGATGCCCGCCGAGATCGGATAGATTTCGAGCGGCAGGCGCGCGCGATGCGGAGTGGCCTCGGCAGCGGCCATGCGCGACACCTTGCGGTGCGACGCTGCGATCTGCACGGGCGTTGCGGAAACGGAAGCCATTTCGTGCCGGTCGTGAGGCAATACCTGCCGGGCCCATCCGATGCCCGCCACGATCGAAATCGCGATTCCAAACAGGCTGACGATGTTGCTGCTCAACAGACCCGCCGCCATGAGCGTGAGCCCCAGAGCCAGAATGGCCGGCCAAGCCGTCGGAGCTGGCAGAGCCACGTGCTCCGGCGCGGAATGCATCTCTGGATTCGATTGATTTCGTGCGGTCATTTGAATTTCGACTGCTCTCCCCCAGGGTTCATCGGCCCAAGCCGTAAACCACGGTGAACACTACCACCCAGACGGCATCGACGAAATGCCAATAGAGAGAGAGCACTTCGCAGCGCTCCCAGTGCTCGCATTTTACCTTGCCCATCAGTGCCAGAACCATCACGATCGCGAGCGCAATCAGGCCGACCAGCACGTGAGACGCATGCAGTCCGACCAGGGAGTAATAAGTCGTGCCGAAGAGATTGGTCTGGATGGTGAAGTCTTCCTGGGCAATCAGGTGGTGCCACTCGCGTCCCGTACCTGCCAGGAAAATCGAGCCGAGCGCCAGCGTGGCGAACCAGAAGAGCGCGAACCTGCCCGTCTTGCCCTTCCGCAGCGCCGCGACCGCCCAGTGCATCGTCAGGCTGCTGGAAAGCAAGCAGACCGTGATGAAGACCGGAACGCTAAGAATCTGGCGCGGCGTAGGGCCCGAAATGCTTTTGCCGATGTAGAAGATGTAGGCCGCGACGAAGATGGTGAAGATCGCGGACTCGGCCACGATCAAGGAAAACATTCCGACGCGCCCGCGCGAGGGAAGTTTCCACGGCGTTTGATTCTCGGCCATCGGCACAGGTATCGCGCTCATTCGTACTTCCAATCCGGATCCTCAGGGTGCTTGATATCCCACAGCGGGCGCCGGCTGCGCACGTCCGGGATCGCGGCAAAGTTGTAGTCGGGCGGCGGCGAAGTGGTGGCCCACTCGAGGGTCCACGCGTCCCACGGATCGTTGCCCGCCGGCGCGCCTTTGTAGTAGGACACGATCATGTTGTAGACGAAGATCAAGATCGCGGCCCCCTGAAAGATCACGCCGATGGAGGAAAGCAGATTCCAGATCTCCCAGCCTCTGCCCGGCTCGTACGTGTAAACGCGGCGCGGCATGCCGAGCAGTCCCGGTATGTGCATGAAATCAAACGTGAGGTGGAATCCGATCACCATGATCCAGAAGTGCCACTTTCCCAGAGTCTCATTCAGCATCCGGCCCGTCATTTTCGGATACCAGTAGTAGAACGCGGCGAAAATCGTGAAGAGAATGCCGCCCACGATCACGTAGTGAAAGTGTGCAACCACGAAATAGGAATTGCTGAGCTGCCAGTCGAAGGGCGCCGTGGCCAGCATGATGCCCGTCAGGCCGGCGACAAGGAACTGGAAGAGAAACGCGGTGCAAAAGAGCATCGGCGTTGCAAAGCGGATCTTGCCGCCCCACATGGTGGCCAGCCAGTTGAAAATCTTGATGCCCGTCGGTACGCCAACAATCATGGTCGTGAGCACAAAGAAGGCGTTCCCATACGACGGCATGCCGACCGTGAACATATGGTGCGCCCACACGCCGAGGCTTACGAACCCAATGCTCACCGTGGCCGCCACCATCGCCGGATAGCCGAACATCGCCTTGCGCGAAAACACCGGAATGATTTCCGAGACGAATGCGAAGCAGGGGATGATGAGGACGTACACCTCCGGATGTCCAAAGATCCAGAAGAAGTGCATCCACATCACAACAGAGCCGCCTGCGGCCGTGTCGAAGAAGTGGCCGCTCAGGTAGCGGTCAATCATCAGCATGATCTGAGCCGCAGTCAGCGGGCTGATCGTGACGAGCACCAGACCGCCCATCACCAGGTTCATCCAGGCGAGCAGGGGCATGCGGCCGAGTGTCATTCCCGGGCACCGCATGCAAAGGATCGTGGCGATGAAATTCACCGCTCCGCCGACGCTGCCGATGCCGGCCAGCAGAATGGACAGTGTCCAGTAGTCGGTGCTGTGGCTCGGGGAGTAAGTCGTCGAGGTCAGCGGCGCGTACGCGAACCATCCCACATCCGGAGCGCTGCCTCCCTGCATGAAGCCGCCGCCAGCGAACAAGCTGGCGTAGAGCACCAGCCCGCCGAATGCGGTAATCCAGAAACTGAAGGCATTCAGGCGCGGGAACGCCATGTCCCGCGCGCCGATCATCAGCGGCACCAGATAATTTCCGAAGCCGAAGAGGATCGGCATGGCGACAAAGAAGACGCCGGTGGTGCCGTGCAGCGTGAACAACCGGTTGAAGGTCTGAGGAGACATGAAAGACGCGTGCGGGTGCGCCAATTGAATGCGCATGAGAATCGCTTCGATCCCCATGATCACCAGGAACAGCAGCGAGTACACGATGTACATCACCCCGATCTTCTTGTGATCGGCGGTGAACAGCCATTCGAAGACGACTCCCCGCGAGCTTTTGGGAATCGCCAGAGGTATGGATTCGGACGCCATGGCCTATTCTTTCTTCAAAATCTCCATCGCTGCGCGCTACGGTTCTGATTGCGCCCCACGCAGGGGCCGCTGCTGCCTTAGTGAAGCGTCAGCAGGTACGCCGTCACCTGGCCCAGCTCTTGATCGGTCATATCCGGAACCGGCATCAATGATCCCGGCTTCACCGAGTTTGGATTGTGGACCCATTGCCGCAAATTCTCGGGCGTATTGGGCAGCGCGCCCGAAGCGATCGTGTCCCGGCTCATCAAGTGCGTCAGATCTGGCCCGATTACTCCGGCGGCGGCCGTCCCGCGAATCGTGTGACACACAAAACACGCTTTCGTCACGAACAGCGCTTGGCCTGCCGCCACCGACGGGTCAGAAACGGCCGGCTGCTGCTGTTCGCGCACCCAGCGATCGAAATCGTCGCGGGTCTGCACGTACACGCGCAGGAGCATCTTCGCGTGTTGCGTTCCGCAGTATTGCCCGCACTGTCCCAGAAACAGCCCCGTCTCCTGCGGATCGATCCACATCGTGTTGGGATGGTTTGGAATCAGATCGGTCTTTCCGGCGAGACGCGGCACCCAGAAGGTGTGATCCACGTCCGCCGAAAGCAGCGCGAGATAGGTCGGCGTTGGATTCTTCGGGTCACTGACCGGCACGTGCAGCTCATTGGCGGTGACGACGCCAAGCTGGGAATAGCGGTATTCCCACCAGAATTGGTGCGCGGTCGCGGTCACGTTGATCGCGCGGTCGGGAGCCTTCGCGTCCTGCACGCGATGGATCACCTGGGCGGTGCTCACGAAGAGGACAACGACGATCAGCACCGGCAGCACGGTCCATGCCAATTCCATCTGATTGCTGCCGTAAACCTGCGGCGGCTCGGAATCGTCGTCGTGCTTTCGCTTCCGGAACTTGATGACGGCGTAGGTGAGCAGGCCTACGACGATGACGAAGATCGCGCCCGTCACCTCGAGCAGGAAGACCGACAGGCGGTAGATCGAATGCGCGGGAGTGGAATCCGGCGCGAAGATATTCGTCGGGCTAATCGGATGGCTGAATGATGCGGCCAGAGTTACGTGAGCAGCGCAGAGCATCAAAACGAAAAGGTACAGACCGCACCTCCGCCAACGCTTGAGGCCTATGCTCTGCACCAACCGGCTCCCGTGGACAGGCACCCGGCGCACGAACATCTCTGTTTCGTGCGTCTGGCCATCCGAGTATGGGCTGTAATCAGCCGTCTTTATTCGCACGAAATGTGCTTTCGCGATGTGACCTATATCACATTCGGACGTTACTTGCACCACAGCGCGGAAAGGGTGCTTGTGGGTCGGGTTGCGACGCACCGTGATTCGCTTACGGCGAATCCGTTAGGCTAAGGATTCTTGCTGAGCCTGCGGAAGTATTCAGCGACCGCGTCCTGATAACCGGATGGGACCGTGAGCGGATCGCTGCTGCGCACCTGGCCGGATTGCTTCCCATCGGCCGCGCGTTGCAGCTGTAGCTCGAGCTTGTCCACGTCGTTGAGAACCTGCGTGTGGAGCTGCTCGACGAGTTCCGGATTTCCCGGAAAACGTTTCGGGTCCAGCCGTTGCATCTCTCGAATCAATTCCTCGACCTCGCGCAGGGTTTCGGGATCGGACTGCACGGACTCGCGAAGCTGGTTCAGGTCGCCCAGGCTCTGTTGGTATGTGCGCTCGGGATCGTAGGGGGCCGGAGACGTATTCGGATCGGCCGCTCTGCGTCCTGCGGTTGAGTTGTTGCCTGTATCGATCCACCAGTTATTGCGGCCACCGCCCGCGTAAGCGCCGCGATTGCCGGCGTACACGCCGTTGTCGTCGACGTTGCCGCCGGGGCCACGTTGGCCGTTCGCATCGCCGCCTCGCGCGATCTGCCCGCTCTGACCCTGCTGGCCTTGGCCGCGCTGTCCGCCGGGTGCGTTGCGATCGCCGAGGGCGCGGTCAAGCGATTCGAGCCTGTCGCGCAGGCGCCCGACCTGATCGAGCGCGCTTTCGGAGTTGGGCTGCTCGCCGTTTCCGAGCGCCTGCTGCGCCTGGCGAATCTGCTTGCCGAGGCGGTCGAGTCCGGATGCGATCGCTGTTTCGCCGGAATTCGGATCGGGATAGATGCCGCGGCGCAGGCGGTCCGCGCCTCGCTGGATGCGCGTTTGCAGATCGGATTCATCGAGCTGGCCGAGCGCATCCCGCAGCGCGGAGGCCGATGGATGATTCGTAGGAGCCAGATCGCGCGCGGCATCGCGCATGTTCTTTTCCAGGCGCGCGAGATCGTCGGCGAGACGCTGGCGGTCGTCCGCCAGCTTGTTGGCCTCGTCGTATCGACGTTGAGGATCGTCCGAGGAATCCGCCGCGCTTTGCGGTGAGAACAGGTTTCGAGTCCTATCAACCTGATCAGCGTGCTCCTTCGAAAGCCGGTCCGCTTCGCCGGCCATCGAATCCAGGCGCCCCGAAGCAGCCTGGTGCTGCATGCCGCCGAGCAAGTTCTGCGCTTCGCGAAGCCGGTCCGCGGCGCCGCGGGCGTCCGCGTCATTGCGCTGCGGCGAAGCCGCCCGGCGCATGTCGTCATTCGCCTGGCGGAGGCGGTCGAGCGCCTGCTGCGCCCGCGAATCGGAGCCGCTCCTGGATCCGGAAGCTCCGCTCTGGCCCGAGCTCGATTGCCCGCTCGACGAGTTCGCTCCCTGCGAATTGTTCTGGGCAAGCTGCTCGATTTGCTTCTGCAACTCTTCGGCTTGGCGGCGCAACGTCTCCTGAAGCCACCTTTGCTCGAAGGATTGGCCGTTGTCCGTGCGGCGCTGGCTTGCCAGCTCTTCCTGCCGCCGGGCCAGCTCGTCGAGTTTTTTCAGCGCCTCGTCGATCTCTTCATCGCGCTGGCTTGCCGAATCGGCGGTCTGCTTCGTCTCGTACTGATTCTTCTGCGTGTCGAGCTCGAGATCGAAAAGGCTCGCCAGGTCGCGCCCCGCGCCGCCACCACCGCCCCCGCCCCGGTTGCCGAAGGCCACTTCGATCTTCCGGAAAGTCGCCTCGGCGCGCAGCAGGTGCTGGAGCGCCTTCTGCTCGTCAGGGATGGCATCGCCCCACTTCCGCTGCTGGAGCCTCTCGGATGCCGGACCCATCGCGGCCGCGGCTGCGTTCATTTCTTGTTGGAAGCCGCTGAATTCGGCGTTCTCCTGAGTCAGGTCGCGCATCTGGAGGCGGCCGGCGAGCGACAACGCCTGCTCGCGAAGCTTTTCCTGGACGCCGGAAAGGAATTTCGCGTTCTGCGCGGCTTTTTCCTGCGAAGAGCCTTTGTCGCTCGACTGCTTCCACGTGGCCGCGATGATCTCCTTCTCGCGCTGCGAAATCTCTTCCTGGTTGGCTCCGCCGCCGCCCCCACCGCCTCCGCCGCCGGATTGTTGAGACTGCGAGAATTCCCGCTCGAAAGGCTCAGCTTGGATAAAGAAAATGTCCGTTTGCGATTCGGCGCGCGCGTCTTTGGCCGTGGCGTACAGGCTCACGATGTCGCCCGGAACCACATGGAAGTCTTCGAGAGAGAGTGTCGTTGAACCGTCGGCGGTCCTCTCACCCTTCTGCTTGAGCAGATTCACGCTCTGTTCGGCGCCACCGTTGACTGAGTAGTGCAGCTGAAACTCGCTGAGGCCAAAGGGATCGTCCGCCTTCACCGAGACGGTGACTTCTTCGATGGGACTGGCCTGATAGTCGCGTCCGGGGCGCGCGATCGCGACTTGCGGAGGCTCGGCCTTGCTCGCCTCGATGAAGAAATCCTCCGAGAGGCGTACAGGCTGCCCTTGATCGACGGCGGCGACGTGATACGCGCCGTCCTTTTCCATCCGGATGCTGCCTTTGTAAACGTTGGCCGCGCCGCCGGAAAGCTGAATCTCGGTTTGATCGTCGAGAACGAGAACGCCGTCGCGCAGCGGCCGGTCCGTCACGATTTCGAGCGAGGCGTCCGTGCCTTCGATCGCGCGAAGATCGCCGCCGTGATCGTCCACCGCGGCTTTCAATCCCGTCCACGCCGGGAAGTTGTAGGTCACGCGGATTTGCTTGACGGCAGGCAGGTCGGCAACGCGGATATGGAAGTGGCGCGAGCGGAGCGCGCCCGCCTCGACGTAGTATTCGACGCTCTCCGGCAATCCGGCGAAAACGAACTGGAAGCCCGAGCCGCCCGGTTGCGGCTGCATGTTGAGCTGTTCCCATTTTGAAGTGCTCTCGTAGCGGGCGTAGAGACGAGCTCTGTCGGTCTGCAAGCCGATCGGTTGAGCGGTGACCAGTTCATCCGCGTTGCGCCGCACGGTCGCGTCACCCGGGGTCACTCGAAGATCGTAAAAGGGAGCGACGCCCTTCGGCGGCCCGGCCCACAGAAGCGCGGCACCGTATCCGAGAAAACCCGGCCCGGCCAGAATCATCCAGAGAAGCACGGCAAGCGAAGCAGCGCCGATTCCAAGCGACGCAAGCAGCGTCCGATTTGGAACGATGCTCGCCGGTTCGGCCTGACGCGCCACGGACACGGTATCCGCGGCCAGCAGCTCGAGAAAAGGCTCGTTCTCGCCGCCATCGCGCTCGGCGAATGTGATCAGCCTCTGGTCGAACTGCGGGAATGCGCCCTCCGCCTTGCGTGCGGCCCAGCGGCGATTGAGCCTCAGCAAAGGAACTCCCAGGCCGAATGCCGCACTGATGCCGAGCGCAAAGAGCAGGGCCACGCGCGCTCCGCCGAGACTGATCTTCGAGAACGCGAACAGGTTGATGATGAGGACCAACACGACGGTGGCCGCGAGCGCAACCGAAATCAGCACGGCGGCTCCGCGCAGAGCCGTGCCGAGCCGGATGCGACGCTCCATGCTTTCGAGGTAGAAGTTGAGCTGTTCGCGTGCGCTCATTCTTCCTCCCTGTGCACTCCTAAGTATCGGCTTGCAAGCAGCGATTCCGCAACTGCCGCGGCCAGCACCAGAAGCATCACGTACCACCACAGGCTGCGCGGCACAACCGCCGGGTGAGTGGTCTCCGGGCCCGTCGAGGAAACGGCGGAAGGTTTTTCCGAGGGTTTGCCGGTCCACAACGAGAGAACGTCGTCTGGAATTACGGCGAGATCGGATTCGCGCCGGTCCGCGTTCACGCCGACCACATCCTGCCGGCCGTTGGCCAAGTGCAGCTCGTAGAAGCCCGCCTGCGTCAGCTGGTAGGACGAAGTCGAGGTCGCTTCCTTCAACGAAAGCGGCCGGCGGCCCGCCGGGTCGATCACTTCGACGCTGACGGCCTGCTCCTTCGCCGTCCTCAAATCGAGAAACGAATCGACTGCACGCGAGCCGCCTCTCCGCTCGGTGCCCGAAAGATAGCGGGCGGACTGCTCGACGAACGGCACGAAGATCGGATGCAGCGGAAAATCATTCGTGAGGTTGTCGAGGCCGGACGCAAGCAGGAGCACGCGGCCCTCGCCGATCTTTTTGTCGAGAAGCAGGGGAGTCTGGTCCGTCAGCCGGGCGATCACGCGGGAGTTTGCGGCATCCACCCCGACCGCATAGTAGAACCTCACGCCCGCCCATTGGGCTGCCTTTTCGGCTGGAGCGAACGAGGAGTCGGTCTCGCCCACGGCCATGAACCGCTCCGCCTCGCGCGAATAATAGTGAGGCTCAAGCACGCTTTCGCCGAAGACAGGGATGCGCGAGCGGCGAGCGGAAGAAGTCCCCGCTGCGACCAGCGCGCCGCCGCCTCCCCGAACGTAGCGCAGCAGATCGTTCTCGAAGGACGACGGCAGCGACGCCACGTCGGAAAGAACAACGAACGCGTAAGGCGAGAGCTGCGTATTGACCGCGCGCTCCGTGGTGACGCTATCCACCGCAAAAGCCGACTCCGCCGCGGCCGCCAGCGCCGAGATGAAATAAACAGACGACCGCGTGTCGCTCGCGTCGTGCACGAAGAGAACCCGCTGCGGATCGAATCGTCCCACGGCGAACGCGTAGGCATCGTCCGCGCGCAGAGCGTCGGCGGAATCGATTCTCACTTCGCACCGGCTGAATCCGTAGGGCACTTCAAGGGATTGGAACTCCACGGATGCGCGCCCGCTTGCCGGGATCGCGACGCTGCGCGTGGCGATCGTCTTCCCGTTGACCATGAGAGTCACACTGCGCGTGGCGGCGGGCGTCCCATAACCGGCGATCACCGCCTGCACGCGCGCCTTCTTCGGCTCCCACACTTCTCCCGGAGCGTTCACGCTCTCAACCGCCCAGTTCGGCACGGTGCCTTTCACCACCGGATGCAGCGCGAGCGAGACTCCCTCCGGCAAAGCGAGCTCCGCGAAATTCGCGGGCATGTCGGATTTCTGCATGTCGCTGAACACGTGCAGCTCGATGGGCGCTCGAACGTTTTGCGCGATGGAGCGCACGGCGTGCGCCAGCTCGCCCAGGGTGCCGCGCGAGTCGCCGGGCGCTACGCTTTCCACTGCCGCGCGCAGAGCAGCGGCATCAACCACCGGTTGGGTCAAGACGTTTACTTGCGAGCCGAATGCCAGAACTTGTCCGCGCTGCGCAGGGTTTCGATCGCCAAGGACGGAAAGGGCCTCGCGCTTTGCGTCCGCCAGCCGCGAGCCGGCGCGCATGCTGAATGAATTGTCGATCGCGAGGAGCAGAAGCTTGTCGCCCGACGCGCTGGCGACCGGCCGGTTGACGTAAAGGCCTGCGAACGCCAGCGCCAGCAACACGAGAAGGGCCATGCGCAGCGAAAGCAGCAGAAGGTAGCGCAGGCGGCGATGCCGGATCGAGCTTTGCGTGCGGTGCTCGAGGAACATCAGCGAGCTGAACAGCTGGGGAGTGGTGGTGTGGCGGCGCAGCAGGTGGAGGTAGACCGGAATGCCCACGGCCAGCGCTCCGGCCAGAAACCAGGGAGCAAGGAATCCCATCAATTCCTCCCCTGCCGGATCGTGAGGTATTCGCGAAGGGCGCCGTCGAGCGGCTGGTCGGTCACCAGCAGGTGATAGTCCATGCCCGCGCTGCGAGCGCCATCGCGCAAAGCGGCAATGTGCGCATCGATTTTTCCGCGATACTCGGTGCGCATGTATTCGGGCGTCACTTCCAGGCGCTCGCGAGTCTCGAGATCGACCAGAACGACGGGCTCGCCAAGGTCGGGCCGGATTTCCTTCGGATCGAGAATGTGAAACAGCACCACTTCGTTTCCATGAAACCGCAGCGGCTCGATCGTTCGGATGATTTTTTCGGGAGATTCGTAGAAATCGGAAAGGATCAGGACGATGCCGCGCCGCCGCAGAAATTCCTGAAAGTGATGGAGAGGCTTGGCGAAGTCCGTGCGGGCGCGAGGCTCGGCCATCTCGAGGCCGCTCAGCAAACGGTGGAGCTGCCCCTGCCGCGTGGACGGACGAATATAGTTGCGCACTTCGTCGTCGAAGACGATCAGGCCCGCGGCGTCGCGCTGGTCACGTATGGCGAGATAGAAAAGGGAAGCGGCCGTGAAGCGCGCGTAGTCCATCTTGCTCACGCCATGCGACGTGTAATTCATGGAATTGCTCGCGTCGAGCAGCACGGTGAGCAGGCTGTTCGTCTCACCGCGGTAGCGCTTCAAGTAGGCGCGCTCGGTGCGGGCGAACACGTTCCAATCGACGTGGCGCAGATCGTCTCCGGGCGAGTACGCGCGATATTCCGCGAACTCCTGGCTGAAGCCGAAGTCCGGCGAGCGGTGCAGGCCCGCGACGAATCCGTCCACGACCGTCTTGGCGACCAGGTCGAGACCGGAAATCGCGCCCAGCACCGCAGGATCGAGAAATCGCTGCACCGCTACGCTCCCTTGGGCGGCGGCATGTATTCCAGCAGCCGCCGCAGGATTTCGTCCGAATCGATCCGGTCGGACTCCGCGTGGAAGTTCAGAAGAATGCGATGCCGGAGCACCGGAATCGCGAGCGACGTGACGTCGTCGTATGCCACGTGATAGCGCTTGCGCGACAGCGCTCGCGCCTTCGCCGCGAGCACGATGAATTGAGCGGCGCGCACGCTCGCTCCGTAGTTGACGTACTTCTTGATGAAATCGGGCGCGTGATCGCTCTTGTGGCGCGTCGCTCGCACCAGGTGCACCACGTATTGCGCGAGCGACTCGGCGATCGGCACCATGCGCACGAGCTTCTGGAAATCGAGAATTTCCTCGGCGTTCGTGACGGCACTCACTTCCGGCACGCGATTCGCCGTCGTCAGGTCCACGACTTTCACCTCGTCCTCGGCGCTCAAGTAGTCGAGCACCGTATTGAAGAGGAACCTGTCGAGCTGCGCTTCCGGGAGAGGATACGTGCCCTCCAGCTCGATCGGATTCTGCGTGGCGAGCACGAAAAACGGCGCCGGAAGCTTGTAGTGATTGCCGCGAACCGTGCAGGAAAGCTCCTGCATCGCTTCCAGCAGCGCGGACTGTGTTTTCGGGGGCGTGCGGTTGATCTCGTCCGCCAGCAAAATGTTTCCGAAAATCGGGCCCGGCACAAACGTCCACCGGCGGCGCCCGGTCGAGGCGTCTTCCTCGATGATGTCGGTGCCCGTGATGTCCGACGGCATCAGGTCCGGCGTGAACTGAATCCGGCGAAACTCCAGGCCGAGCGTTTGCGCGATCGTGCGGACCATCAGCGTCTTCGCGGTTCCGGGCAGGCCGGTGATCAGGCAGTGTCCGCCGACGAAGAGCGCTGTCAGAATCTGGTCGAGCACCTCTTCTTGCCCGACGATCACCTGGTGGACCTGCGCCAGAATCCCGTCGCGCACGGCCTGAAACCTCTCCACGCGCTTCTTGAGTTCTGCGGAATCGAGTTTCACTTCAGCGGGCGTAGCCATTCGTCATTGCCTCGTGTTGGAATCCTGAAGCTGCAACAGCAATTTCTGAGCGGGCCGGTAATCGGGAGCCGCCTCCAGCGCCGCCAGAACGCTCTCCTGCGCCTTGTCGCGCCGGCCGGCGGCGAAGTAAGCCTGCGCCAGATGAAACTCCGCGGACGCTTTATCTAAAGGATGCAGCGCCACCACGGCGCCGTATTCCCGGATCGCTCCGGCGTAATTCTTTTCTTCGGACCACAGGTCGCCGAGATGGCGGTGCAACTCCTCATCATTCACCGGATAGATGTAGTTGATTCGATCGAGCGTGGCGGCCGCCTCTTTTGGCTCGCCGAGTTGCTCTTCGAGAGACGCCAACTCCTTCAAGGTTTCCGGCCGCGCGCCGCCCATTTCCTCGTATTCCGTCAGGACGGCCGCCGCGCCCTGCTGGTTTCCCTTTGCAACATACGCTTCGGCCAGAAACTCGTAGGCGTTCGCGTCGTATACGTAATCCGGATACATCCGGCGAACTTCGTCGCCCTTTGCGATCACATCGTCATATTGCTTGTTGCGAGCGAGAGTAGCCAACTCCTTGAGCCGCGCGCGCCAATCGTCGAAGCTCGCAGCCGTCTTGCCGGCGTCCTCATCGAGCCACGCCAGAAATTCGCGGTCAAACTGCTCCGGCGGCATCCCCAGGTTTTCCTGGATCGCTTCCGGAGTGGTCTTGAGCTGCGCGAATGAGTGAACCATGTCGAGCAGCTTGTCCCCGCCCCAGCGATCCTGTATGTAATCGCAGATGCGACCCGCCTGAAAATAGGAAACCACCACTTGCGAAGGATACTCGGGCCGCACGAAACCGCGATCGAGTTCGGCGACCGGGAGCAGCCTTTTATCCCGAATCGCCACGACGATTTCGGGCGTCATTCGGTCTCCCCATTCGGGCGAGGCCTGCGTCTCTTCGTGGACCGCGAGACCCTCGGTGAACCATCGCGGCACGCGATGATTCGTCGCGGTGAGAATGAACACGTGGCTCATCTCGTGCCAGAGCGTGCTCGCCCAGTTGAAGTCCCCCGGCT
>Ga0335077_10001489_pt1 | contig 27912 bp, 24 predicted proteins | sample Lox_Sample_31_FD_207151 | JGI IMG/M metagenome (GOLD analysis project Ga0335077, IMG submission 207151) | Soil microbial communities from Loxahatchee National Wildlife Refuge, Florida, United States - Lox_Sample_3.1 | ecosystem: Environmental > Terrestrial > Soil > Wetlands | place: USA... | reverse complement strand
ATCCTTTTCGGGCGAACCGCGCCGGAGCGCAGCGTGCGCCAGACGTTCGAGGCGCCGGCGCTGGTGATCGGGCACCCGCGGGACCCTGTGCACCCGTTCTCCGACGCCGACCAGCTCGCGGCTGAGCTCCCGAACGCCCGGCTGATCGACGCCAACTCAATCATCGAGCTGCGCGTGCGGCCGGAGCGCCTCACGGCCAAGATCGCGGAGTTCGTCGACGAGTGTTGGAGCGGATCAGCTGCCGGGAGTCACCGGCGCTCCCGGGCAGCCAGCGCCTGACCAGATGATGCCGGGGGCCGAGGTTCGCGCCGAGCCGCTCGACTCGCCGGTGGCGCGCAAGCTGATCGCCGAGCTCAACGCCGAGCTCAGCCGCGACTATCCGCCGGCGCAGCGCTTCCACTCGCTCGCCGCCGAGGAGGTCGCCGAGGGCGCCGGCGCGTTCCTCGTCGTGTGGCTCGACGGCGCGCCGACGGGGTGCGGCGCGGTCCGGATGCTCTCGCCCGACGTGGCCGAGCTCAAGCGCATGTACGTGGTCCCCGACGCCCGGGGGCGCGGCCTGTCCAGAGCGATCCTGAGCGCGCTGGAGGACAGAGCGGCGGCGCTCGGGGCGACGCGCGTCGTGCTCGAGACCGGCGACAAGGCGCTCGCTGCGCTGGCCCTCTACGAATCGGCCGGCTACGTGCACATTCCGTGTTTTGGCGCCTATGCCGCCTCGCCGACGAGCATTTGCTTCGAGAAGGGCCTCAGCGGGGACCCGGTGGACCCGGCGGATCGATGATGTCCCGGCCCGTCGGCCGGAGCGACTCGTCGAGCTCGAGCTGCCAGTAGTACCGGGTGAACGTGATCCCGGCGCGGAACTCGCCGATATGAGGCTCGATCTCCTCACCGCCGGCCATCCGGACGATCAGCTCCGGGTAGGTGCGCCCGGGCAGCGCCGCGTACATGGGAGCGGGGAAGGCGCCACCGAAGCGGGTGTTGACGTCGGTGATCCCAAGGCCGATCTCACGATCCCGGAACGCCTGGATCGTGGCCGGCCCGCGCACGCCGAGCGCCTCGGCGACCCGCCGGCCGAGGTCGATCAGCTCAGGGTCGGCGACGACCGTGCCTTTGATCGACTCGCCCCCGCGCGACTCGATCATCGTCCGCGGGATCGCGTTCAGGCAGCGTCCGCGCAGGTCGCAGAGCACGTCCATCGAGAACTCAGGCCCGTCCATGAGCCACTGCACCATCGCCGGCTCTCCGATGTAGTGGACGAAGAACTCGGCGGCATGGATGTCGTCGGCGCGATGGATCGAGCGCGCCCCGGATCCCCAGCGCGGCTTGACCATCACCGGGAAGTGCTCGATCGGGTTGCCGGGGAGGACCGTCGGGGGCGACGGTAGTCCCCGCCGCGAGAGCAGCAGGTGCGTCTCGTACTTGTCGAACGTCGCCCGCGCGATCTCGGGATCGGGAACGAACGCGGGCAGTTCGCCGGCCGCCCGAGCATCGGCCAGCACGTGCAGGTCGAGATCGGTCAAGGGCACGACTGCGCCGACGCCGAACTCGTCGCACAGAGCCTTCAGCGCGGGCACGTAGTCAGGGTCGTCGATCCGGGGCACGGCGCGGCGGTGATGGGCGGCGTACTGCGCCGGCGCCAGGGGGTTGGGATCCGCCGCCACCACGGTGGCGTGCTGGGCGAAAGCCGACACGATGTCGTAGCGCTTCCCGACCCCGGTCAGGAGCACGGCTACCCCGTCGGAGGGATCCATCCGCCTCGTTCTCCCTTGTAGATGCCTTCCCCGCCGAACACCATCCTGACCGTCCGCATCAGGATCCGCAGATCGAGCGCCAGCGACCGGTGCTCGACATACCAGAGGTCGAGCTCGATCCGCTCGGGCCAGGGCAGCGACGCGCGGCCGTTGACCTGCGCCCAGCCGGTGATCCCGGGTTTGACCGCGAGCCGGCCGCGCTGGCGTTCTGTGTACTGCTCGACCTGCACGGCGAGCGTCGGCCGGGGCCCGACGATCGACATCTCGCCGCGGAGGACGTTCCACAGGTTCGGCAACTCATCAAGCGAATACCGGCGAAGCCACGCGCCGAGCCGCGTGATCCTCACGTCGCCCTCCTGAATCGCCAGGCCGGCTCCGGTGAACTCTGCGCCCCGGACCATCGTCCGCAGCTTGTAGATCGAGAACAGCTCTCCGCCTTTGCCCACGCGAGTCTGGGTGTAGAGCGGGTGCCCAGGCGATTCGAGGCGGATCGCGACCGCGAGCACAGCCACGACCGGAGCGGTAAGCACCGAGCCGATGCCGCCGATAACAACATCGAGCAAACGACTCAGCGTCATCGAGTTCCCTCGGCCGGCTCCCACCCCGCCGCCGTGCCGTGGACGAGCCAGTCCCACAGCCCCGCGGCCAACGACGCCGTCGTCAGGACGTAATAGCGCGCGATCAAGAACGGTCGCGCCGGCACCGCGCCCGCCAGCGCCGCCGCCACCAGAACGAGAAGCTGCGCAGCGAGCGTCACCCAGTACACCCATCCCTGCCCCAGCAGCAGCACGTTGGCCACGAGCGCGATCACGTGCAGAAACGGGGTGACGTAGCGGAGGATCCGGTGCGAGACGATCATGAACGCATACAGGGGGTCGTAGCCGCGCGGCGAGAGCATCCCGCCTCGCAGGACGATCGGCCACGTGTGGCTCATCATCCGGCGCTTGCGCGCGAACTCGCCCTCGAGCGTCGGGACCATCTTCTCGCTCGCCTGCGCCTCGCGGACGGCCACGGCCAGCCACCCGCGCTTGACCATGTTGAACGGGAACGACAGGTCGTGCCCCATGACCGGGTCGACGACCAGATAGGACTCGCGGCGGGTGGCATAGATCGCGCCGTTGCCGCCGGTGACCGAGCGCACGCGCGACTCGAGCGCGCGCAGGGCCAGCTCGTAGCGCCAGTAGAGACCCTCCTGGTTTGACCCGGTGGCGGAGTCGACGAGCTGCACCTCGCCGCACACGTAGCCGACTCGCGCGTCGCTGAACGGAGCCACCAACCGCCGCAGCGCGTCGACCTCCCAGGTCACGTTCGCGTCCGAGAACGCCACGATCTCGCCCGTGGCACGCTCCACAGCCGAGTCCTGAGCGCGGATCTTCCCCCCGCGCGGAAGCTCGAGCACGACATCCGCACCGGCGGCGCGAGCCCGTGCCGCCGTCTCATCCGCTGATCCGTCGCAGGCGACGATCAACTCGATCAGCTGCCGCGGGTAATCGAGCGCGCGGATGTTGGCGACGCGCTCGGCGATCACGTCCTGCTCGGCGTAGGCCGCGACGATCACGGACACGCTCGGAAGCTGATCGTCGGGCGGCGGTCGATCACGGCGGGTCGCTCCCCGGCCGCGAACGGCCGCAACCAGCCCGAGCAGGATCGGATAGCCGACGTGGGCGTAGAGCACCAGGCCGACCGACAGCCAGAAGACGATCGCGACGATGATCACCGGCGGCTATCCAACCAATTCTCTGTACAAGGCGAGAGTCTGGGCGGCCGCCTCCTGCCACGAGTACGGCCCCGAGGCGGCGGTCATCGCGCCCCAGGCGAGACCCTCGCGCTCCTGCGGATCGGCGAGGAGCGCCGCGATCGCGTCCCGCAAGGCATCGCGATCGTCGGGTGGCACGAGCCGGGCCGCGCCGGCAGAGGCAACCTCGCCGAACCCGCCCACGTCGCTGACCACGGTCGGCCTGCCGAACGCGAGCGCGGTCGCGAGCACCCCGGACTGGTCGAAGCGCTCGGTCCGGGAGTACGGCAACACGACGACTTCGGCGCGCCGGAAGAACGCCGGCAGCTCGGCGTCGGAGACATAGCGCGGCACGAACCGGACGTTCGCCGGCGCCCGCGCGCGCAGCGGCTCGATGGGCATACGGGGACGACCGACGATCCACAGCTCGGCGCCCTCGATCCCGCGCCAGGCATCGAGCAGCACCTCGACCCCCTTGTACGGCCGGAGGAGGCCGAAGAACAGGACCACGGGCTCGCGCACGCCCGCTAGCTCGCCCGGCAGCGGCAGCTCGCGCTCCTGGAGCGTGAGGTGCTTGAACGCGCCGTGGTGAATCACCCGGACCTTCCTCGGGTCGACACCCAGTTCGTCTACGAGTTGCCCCCGGCCGTACTTCGAGTGGACGACGACCGCGTCGACGGCGTCATAGAGGCTCCGCTGAAACCGGACCTGACCGGGGCGAGGCTCACGCGGCAGCAGATCGTGCGCGGTCAGAACCGTCGGCCGCCGGGGCAGCAGCCACCGGTCGATCGCCTGGATCGGGAGCCACTGGAAATGCACCACGTCGGCGGACCCGGCGGCCACCGCGCGGTAGCGGAGCATGTCGGGCACGTGCTCGACCAGCTTGGCGGCGAGGCGGGCACGCGACCCGGGCACGCCGCGCGCGCGCCGGTAGAACAGCTCGCGGATGGCGTAGCCGTCCGGCGTCGGCGGCTCCCCGTACGCGAACCGGCTGGTGATCAGCTCGACGTCTGCGCCGGCGCCGGCGAGCGCCACCGCCAACGCGTGGTCATACGGCAGCGTGAACGCTGAGGGGTCGACCAGGTGTACGCGCATCAGCGCCGCGAGGCCTCGTCGAACGGCCGGCCGGCGAGCTTGGCGATGCGACGCGCGGTTGCCCGCGTCTCTGAGCCGCCGAGGACGTGCACGCGCGCGTGGCCGTCATGCGCGAGTCGCCGGACGGCCGGCGCCAGCGCCGACAGCGGCGGCTCTCCCGGGCGGCGGCCCAGAACATCGCCGACCGCGCGCAGCGGATGGCGGACCAGCAGCGCCACCAATGCGACGGCTCGCGCGGCGATGCCGTCGTCCTCGCGGTAGTCGATCCGGAGCGCGCCGGCGACCGCGGGATCTGGGGACTCGGGGCGAGCGGCGGCTTCGACCCGCGCGCCGTCGAGCGCCCGCGCGTATTCGCCGAGCGGGTCCCCGCGGGCGGGGAAGTGATCGGCGACGAACACCACCTCGGCGACGGCGCGGGGGCGGCCGGCCGGCCGGTTCGAGAGCACGAGGCCCGCGAGCTCCTCCGCCGACAGCAGTGCGTCGAGCGCGAGGTAGCGGCCACGCTCTAGCCGACCCGCGTTGACGGACGGCGCTCCGCGAGGACGCACGACCGGCAGCATCCCGGAGTCGCTCGGCCCGCTCGTCCGCGCCACCAGGCGTCCAAACGCTCGCGATACCGCGGGCTCGGGCTCGAACCCGTCGTATCGGCGCGCGAGCCACGCGCGGCCGGCCGCGTACCCCCTCCACTGGCGTCTGAGCTCTGAGAGCGTCGCCCGGTACCGATGCTCGACCTTCGCGGCACGGCGCAGCTCGAGCTTCCAGCCGGCCTGCTGGAGCCGCCAGCTGAAATCTGTGTCCTCGGCAGCGCGAACGCCCTCGTAGAAGCCTCCGACCTGCTCGAACGCCGCACGCCGGACGAGCAGGTTGGCGGCCGCGGCGCGCGGCCGATAGGGGTGGCTCAGGTGGGCCTCCTGGGAGAGGAAGTTCCGAGCCGATCCGTAGCGGGCCGCGAGCGTGTCGCCTTCGATCAGCGCCACGACCTCTCCCGCCAGAGCGCCGACGTCTTCGGCCACCGGCGTCGCGAAGTAGGCGTCGAGCAGGCCGCCAGGCGCGCGGCAATCGGCGTCGAGGAACAGGATCCAATCGCCGTGGGCGTGCGCCGCTCCGACGTTGCGGGCGTGGGCGGGCGACTGCTCGCCGGTGGCCCGGATCACCGCCACGCCGCCCCGGGCGACCGCCAGACCGGAGTTGTCGGCGAGGATCAGCTCGTCGCCAACCCGCAGCTCGAGCGCCAGCAGCGCGTCGATCGCGGCCCGGGCCGCGTACTCGTCCCCGGCGAACGGCATCACGACGCTGACCTCAGGCCGGCTCACGGGCAATCCCTCGCTTGGCTCGTGCGAGCAGCACCCGGGCCTGTTCGCGCTCGGCCACATGCGTGAACCCGGTGGCGGTGAGCACGAGCGGCATCGCCGCCAGCACCGCGGCACGGCTGATGAACCCGACGAGCCCGTGCGTGGGCAGAAGCAGCTCCCCGGCGACGGACATCCCGCCGAGCACCGCGACCAGCCGAATCAGACGTGTCCACTCAAACGACGCGGCGAACGCCCGTCGGGTCAGGAAATGCATGACGCCGATCATGACCACGTACGCGCCACACAGGGCGATACCCGCGCCCGCGATACCAAGCGAGGGGACGAGCAGAACGATCATGACCACGTTCACGATCAGGCCCGCGAGCGCGGCCGGGAAGTTGCGCGTCGTCACCTTAGCCCGCCCGGCGATCACGAGGAACACGACCCACAGACCGTAGAGCGCCCAGCCGAGCGCCACCCAGGGCAGCGCCTTGTAGGCGTCGAAGTACGCCGGCGCGGCCAGGATCCGGAGGACCCAGCGGCCGAGCAGCGCGAGCCCGGCCACGACCAGGCCGCTGACGAGCAGGTAGTACGTGGTCACCAGTCCATACAGTCGCGCCGCCTCGGCATCATCGCGGACCGAGTAGGCGAGCGGCGGCCAGGCGTACTGGAACGCGCGGACGATGAACGCCACCGCGCCCGCGAGCTTGACCGCGATCGAGTACAGCCCCGCCATCGACGGGCCAAGCCGGCCGTGATGGAAGATGTAATACCGGTCGATGATGCTGAGCGCGTACACCGAGGCCTCGGCCGGGACGGTCGGCAGCCCGAAGCTGAACAGCAGCCGATGCGTCTCGACTCCTGTGTGCTGGCGCGGCCGCAGCCGATCCCGCATCGTCCACCACAGCCCGATCAGCACAACCGTCGAGGCGCCGTAGTTGCCGAGCAGAAGTCCGCGCGCTCCTTCCCCGGCCACGACGACGAGGACGACCGACGACGCGATCGTGAGCGCGACGTTGGTCAGCGTAGCGGTGGCATAGGCCCGCAGCCGCTCGTCGACGCGGAGCACTGCGTAGGCCATTTCGAGGTTCGTGAACGACCACAGCCCGAGTACGGCAATGCGGAAAATCGTCGGGTCGCGGTAGCCGAGCACCACCTTCGACAGCGGCGCCGCGAACACCGCGAGCACGATCGACGCGATCGTCGTGGTCACCAGCAGGAAGCCGACGGCACGTCGCGCCAAGGCATCCCGGCGCTCCTGATCATCGTCCGAGTAGTAGAACCGCAGGAACGACTCGATCATCCCGAACCGGACGAGGATGCTGATCAGGATGACCCCGTTCCCGAGCAGCTCGACGACGCCGTACCCAGCGGGATGGATGTACCGCGTATAGACCGGCAGCAGCAGGACTGCCATGAACTTCGAGACGATGTCGGCGACCTGGTAGGCCGCTAGCGAACTCGCCAGGCGCTTCAGGTACGCGGTCACGACGGCAAACGGTACGGCTCGCGGAGGACCGCGATGGTTACGGCCCGGGCTTCGACGTCACCGGGAACACGCCCTCCGTGCCGGGACAGAGGTACGGCGGTCCCATGTTCCTCGGCGCCATGTTGAAGACAAACCCGCCACGGTCGCCAGGTGGGATCAGCCTCGCCTTGGGAGCGTGGAATTGCCCGCTGTCGCAGAAGCCGCCGTCGACGTAGGTGTAGGCGACGAACGCGCGCTTGTCGTGCCCGACCACGACGGTCCTGATAGGAAAGCCGGTCTCGTGGCGGAACGCAGGGGTGATCACGTGTCCGTCCTGCGCCAGCAGTTGCACGCGGGAGAAGCCGCGGAGGCTGCACGTGCGGCCCACGTTCCGCCAGGCGAGCTGCCAGTACCGGTGGCCGGTGGCACCCTGGAAGCCCACGAACCTCAGGCGCAGCTGCGACGAGGAGCAGCGCGGTGCGGTCGTAACCGCGCCGGCAGCGGGCGCCGCGAGCACGACGGCGCATACACACGCGCCCATGGCGAGCAGCATCAACAACTGGCGGTGCCTGCTGGGCGAAGAGCCCATGTCAGCTCACGGTCACGGTCGCCTGCGGAGCGGTTCCGGATGTGGGCGGGATATGCGCCGGGAAGTGGCCGGTGTCGCACGCCGCGTCCGTCACGTCGAGTCCGACCAGATATGTACCGGCCGGCGCACGACGCCCGTCGATCGTGCCGTCCCAGACCGCCGTATGGCCGTTCCATGGCGTCAGGAAGCTCTTGACCAGGCGAGGGCCGCCGGGCAGATCGGTGCGGTAGATGCGGACGGTCCCGCCACGGCCGTCGTTCCCGACGTAGTGGATCGTCACGTTGGTTCCCTCCGGGCCTGGTATCGCCGACGGCGTTACGCTCGTGACGACCGGGTGGGGTGGGACCGTCCTGACCTTCACCGGAACGTCCGTCAGGTCGATCGTCCGGTTCTGGCGCAGCAGGGCGACCCGGAAGTAATAGGTCCCATCCGGGGCGACCTGCCCGTTGTCCTCGCGCCCGTTCCAGTGGAACACCCCATCGGGGTCGCGCACGCCCTTGCGCATGTGGCGGCCGTCGGCCACGGTGCGCACGATCGACCCCGTGTCCGCGCTGACCACTGACACGACCGCGGTGTCGGCGCGGTGCAGCAAATAGAACGAGATCGTCGTCGAGCCGCTGTTGCGCCCTTGCACACAAGGAACGCCGTGGAGCGGGTCGATGACAGCTGGGACCGGCCGCGGCGTGCCGGCAAGTAGCGGTGTCGTCACCTTCAGATGCTGGGTGACGAAGAACGCCCCGATCGTCGCCGCGACCAGCACCGCGAACGCGCTGGTCGTAAGCCTGCTCACAGCTTCAAGACTGCCACGTTCGGGATCTCGAACTTGTGGAAGGCATCGAGGCCCCGGGGATCGCGGCTGCACAGAATCACGCGGATGCTGCCGCCGTGGCAGACGACCAGGGCGGGAAGCTCGCCGGCGCGCTCGACGTCCGTGAGCGCGGCGCTCACGCGGTCGAGTTGATCCTGCAGCGACTCCCCGCCGGGAAAGCGAAACGACGCGCCGGCGCGCATCCAGGCCGCGTACCCCTCCGGATCCTCGCGCTCGATATCCCGGAACAGGTGGCCTTCCCACTCGCCCCGGTTGGCCTCGCGAAGCCGCGCATCCAACCGCGGCGTCAGCCCGATTCGCGCGCCGACGATCTCAGCGGTCTCACGCGCACGGCTGAGATCCGACGACCAGAGCGACCGGATCGGCTCGGTCCCCGCGGCGATCCGTTCGGCCAGCTCGCGCGCCTGCTCGCGCCCCGTGTCGTTCAGCGGCGTGTCCTGGAACCCCTGGAAGCGGAGCGGCGGGATGTTGTCGTTGGTCTCACCATGGCGCGCAAGCAGGATCCCCGCGAACGGATCCGGCGCGTTCATGAGCTACCGATGCCGAGCGTGTCCGACCGCAGCCCCAGCCGGAGGGTCTCGAGCGCGAGCACCTCGCCGGCGGGGATATTGCTGAGGTTCACGTCCGGCCCGAACCGGCGGACGAACCACACCTGCTGGTCCTTGCGCGGCGCGTCGAACATGATCTCGCCCGGCGCGATCTCGTGCACGATCTCGCCGATCAGGCCTTCTCGGACCTCGCCGGAGGGCCGGAAGATGCCGGCGGTTCCCGCCTCGCGTCCCTCGGCGATGACCTTCCAAGCGCCGGCGCCGAGCTCGGCCCGCATCTGCTCGACCCAGACGTAGGGAGGCGTGATCGCTCCCGTGTCGTCCTTGGAGCCGACCTCGGAGAGGACGATGAACTCTTGCGCCAGGCGCTCGATCAGCTCGAGCTTGTGCTCGTGCTCGAGCGCGATCGTCCCGTCGGAGATCTCGAAGTGTTCGAGCCCAAGCTCGTGCGCCCACGCGATCAGCTCGTCCAACCGGCCGCGCTGAATCGCGAGCTCGGTGAGCGTGCCGCCGAGGACGACGGGGATTCCATGGTGTCGGTAGCGCTCGAGCTTGCGCTCGAGGTTCTGGGTCGCGAGCGCCGTGCCCCACCCCAGCTTGACGATGTCGATGAAGTCCCCCGAGACCTCGATCATCCCATCGATCTCGGCGACCGACAGGCCTCGGTCGATCACATGCGTGATGCCACTTGACCGCGGCTTCCCGCTCCGCTCCGGGAGGTTGAGCAATTCGCGCATCTACGCTGGCGCTACTGCGTGGCGAGACTGGCGAGGTCGCTGCCGACGGTGACGACGACGGCGGACTTACAAGGGCCCTGCGCGGGCGGACAGACGAGCTGCTGGGTGGCCGAGTCGAGCGGTCGCACCGATGTCGGACGAAGCTTGAGACTGGTCGCGACTGCGCTCGCATCGACCTTGTACCCGCGCATGTACTGGACGAGCGTGGAGCTCTGGGTCTGGTTGGCGGTGAAGTTGCCCTTGAAGCCCTGCTGGTAACCGGCCGCGTCGAGCTTGTCCTGCACCTTGCCGGCCAGCCCGTTCGTGTTGGTTCCGTTGAGGACGGCGACCGTGACGGTGCGCGGGTTGACCGCCGCCACCGGCGTGGCTCGGTGGTTCGCAGCCGTGCTTCGTGCCGCCGCCGACGACGCCGAGGCGGACTTGCTCTTGCTCGAAGAACTGTTGATGTTCTTGATGACCAGCACACCGCTCACCACGGCCGCGACGCCAAGGAGCGCGGCCAGAATCACGAACACCCGCCCGACGCCCGACCGGGTCTCGCCCGACCTGACCGACATCATGCTCTGTGGCGCACCCGCAGGACGGCCCTGGGAGGCCCGCGGACGCCCCTGGGCGCCGGGGGAGCGTCCCTGAGCCCCTCGCGGCGGTCCACCCGGCGGCCGGGATGGGCCGCCCGTCCGTGCCTGGACGGGCCGCTGCATCGTCGCGGCCGGGGCTGCCACCGGACGGTGCGATGAGCCGTTCCCGTCGGCGACGGTCAGCGACGACCGATCGACCTGGGTGGCATCGTCGACTGGGCCGTTGACGAGGCCGACGGGCGCGGGGTGAGGCTGACCGATCGGTCGAGTGGGGTCGGGAATCAAGCGCGTTGCGGCCGCAAGCGCGGGGGCTCCGACGCCGGCAGGTGCCGCCGGCGGCAGACTCGCGCCCACACCGCTCACACCCGCCGGAGCGGGAGCGGGAGCACCGGCGTAGGCGGGCGCCCGGGGCCCGGCCGCCCGCACCGAGATCTCGGCCGGCAGTGCCGCGACGTGGTCGGCGAGGGCCGCAAGCTCGGCCTCGAGCTCCTGCACCCTCTGCCCAGCCTCATCGGCCCGGCGGCGAAGCGTGGCGGTCTCTCGCGCCTGAGAGAAATACAACAGCACGAGCAACGCCACGGCGATGAACGCGGCGAAGCCGGCGTCCGCTCCCACCGAGGAGATGAAATGGTGCACCGAGAGGGCAAACGGAATGGTCACCATGTCGCGCGCGCCAGTCTACGTGGGGAGGCGGGGGAGGCGGGAACTTGACTCCCGCTCCGAGAAGCGAGAGTTCGACAGCTTCGACACGTGCTGAGCGAGCGCCGCGGCATCGCCCTCGAGCACGAGCAGGTTGATCTCGCCGAAGATCTGCTCGACCGACTGGGGGTCGAGCGGCTCGCGGGCGGCGCGGAGGATCTTCTGGGCGGGCGTCGGCTGCATGCGCTCGTACGGGTTGAATAGGTCCTCGTGGAGCTTTTCCCCGGGACGGGCGCCGACGATCTCGACTGCGATGTCGCGCTCGGGCTCGAGCCCGGACAGCCGGATCATCGTCTCCGCGAGGTCGCTGATCGCTATCGGCTCGCCCATCTCGAGCACGTAGACCTCGCCGCTGCCTTCGCTCAGCGATCCGGCACGGATGATCAGCTGGACCGCCTCCGGGATCGTCATGAAGTACCGCGTCATCCGCGGGTCGGTGACCGTGACCGGGCCACCGGAGGCAATCTGGCGGCGGAAGATCGGCACCACCGATCCTGAGGAGCCCAGCACGTTCCCGAACCGGACGGTCGCGTACTTCGTGTTCGGATACCGCAGCGCGGCCGCCTCGACAGCCCACTCCGCGAGCGCCTTGGACGCACCCATCACGGTCGCCGGCTTGACCGCCTTGTCGGTCGAGACGAGGACGAACGTCCCCACCTGGGTCTCGGCGGCGATCCGCGCGACCACCCGAGTGGCAAGCGCGTTGTTGCGGATCGCTTCGACGGGGTTGACTTCCATCATCGTCACGTGCTTGTACGCAGCCGCGTGGAAGACCACACTCGGCCGATGCTCGGTGAGAACTTCGCGCATCCGCTCCTCTTCCCTGCAATCGGCGAGCACCGGCACCGCCGTTCGGATGTGACGATCCTCCTCGAGTTCGCGCAGAATCTCGAACAGGTTGTCCTCGGCGTGGTCGAGCAGGATCAGGGCCCTGGGGGCCACGCGGGCGATCTGGCGGGACAGCTCGGCGCCGATCGATCCTCCCGCCCCGGTCACCATCACCACCTGGCCCGCGAGGTAGGCGCCGACCCGCTCGATCTCCATCCGGACCGGCTCGCGGCCGAGCATGTCCTCGACCCGCACCTCGCGGAGCTGACGGGCGACGTTGAGCCGGCCCGAGCCGTCCTGTAGGAGCTCGAACACCGTAGGAGTGGTGCGCACCGGGATGCCGCGCTCCCGGCAGGCCACCACGACCCGCGCGCGGAGCGTTCCGGGGGCCGATGGGATCGCGATCACGACCTCGTCAGGCTCGACCTCATCGAGGATCCGAGCCAGGTCCTCTGACTCCGTCGTGCCGAGCACCTTCAGCCCGTGCTCGTCTTTCATCCCCACCTTCCGCGGGTCGTCGTCGACGAAGCCGACCGGCCGCAATCTCAGCTGGGGGTTACGGACGAGCTCGCGTACGACCAGCCGGCCGCCGTCGCCTCCACCCACAACCAGGACGTCGCGCGCCCCCTTGGCGGTTCGGAAGCTGCGTACGCGCCCCTCGACAACCAGGTGTACGAGGAAGCGGGCGCCGATCAGCAAGGCGAGCGCGAGCAGGAAGAACAACGCGATCACGCTTCCGGGCACGTTCACCGGGGTCGTCTGGAAGTCGGCGGTGGTCGTCACCGGGTGCAGGAAGGCGATCGCGCCGACGATCACGAGCGTCGCGACGATCACTCCCTTGACCACGGCCTCGTAGTCGCGCTGACCGACGAATGTCCACAGCCGCTGGTACTGGCCGAACGCCGCCAGCACCACGAGCGCGACCGGAACGACCCACCAGATCGTGTGCGTGAGCAGGTCTCCGTAGCGGTCGTTGGAACCACGGAAGCCGTCCGTGAACCTCAGCCGGAAAGCCAGGTAGTAAGCGAGCGCGACCAAGAGCCCGTCCACGACCAACTGGGGCACCGAGTGCCGATGAACAGGGAAGGCCGCGGATCTGATCCGCCGGCGCATGCGGCCGGGATTGTAATCGGGATCCCGGTAAACCCTTGGTAAGAGCCGGTTAGCGCGAATAGGCGGCGATCTTCTTCGTGGGCGGCTTGGCCGGCGGCTTCGGCTTGGGCTTCGGCTTGGGCTTGGGCTTCGGCTTCGGCTTGGGCGGCGGGGGCGGGGGCGGAACCTGCACGACCGCTGATCGGCTTCCCAGTGGACGGTTCTTGTAGCCGAGCGCCTGGACCGAGACATACGCGCGGGCCCGCGCGGTGATGGCGGTCTCAAAGCCCCCCTTCTTTGTCGTGGCAACGGGCCGGAGCGTCGCGGGGCTGCTGCCGCCGAACACCCTCCAGGAGGAGACGCCGGTGGCGCCATTCCAGCTTACGAAGACGGTCATCTTGCCGCCGTGGCGCGCGGTCGCCACCGTGGGTGGCGTCGCCGGCGTTCCGTTCCATTGGAAGCGGTAGGCGCGGTAGCTGAGGTTCTCGTCGACGAACCGGCCGTCGAACACGAGCTTGCCCTGAGCGCTGTACTGGCTGAAGTAGGGCTGCTCCCCCCATCCGACGAAGTCGTCCCGGTCGGGCAACTGCTCGTCGTCGCCCTCGTAGCTCGACAGGAGCGGGGGCGAGTGCACGTGCTGGGAGACCACGTGGGCGGTCATGTGCTTGAGATTCAGCTCGAGCTTGAGCGCCCGGGACTGCGAGTGCACGTACGGCGGCCCGGCGCCGTCATCGAACAGCGTCACGAACTGGTCGCCGAACGCCTGGGCCTGGGCATCGTGCTGGAACGCGAACGACGCGCCCGGCCCGAGCTTGAAGCTCGAACTCTTGCCGCCCAGCGTCCACATGATCGCCCCGGTGTTGCGGTTGACCTTGTACACCGCCCATGTGTTGCGCGCCGAGACGAGGAGGTTCCCATCCGTGTCGGGCGCGATCGAGTTGACGTGGATGTAGTCGTACGGGTTGCCGATCCCGTTGGCCGTATGGGCCTTACTCGGGAGCCCCGAGTAGCTGGCGGTCAGCGGCACGTGATCGAGGCTGTCCCACTGGAACACCACGAGCCCGGTGGCGACGTCGATCTCCTGGACGACGGAGTCGAGGACGATCTCCTGCGCGGACCCCTTGACCGAGGACGCGTTCACGACCACCGGGAACGCGGCGGTGATGAGCGCGGTGCCCCGCGGGGTCAGGTCGAACTCGTGGAGGTCGGCGGCCAGCCCGTTCCCGGCCGAGACCACCTTTACCACCTGGTAGGAGCTGTTGACGATCATGTCCTCGCCCGCCCCCACGCCGGCCGCCTCGTTGCCCTGCCACCACGTGAGCACGGGCTGACCCCGGTAGAACTGCTCGCGGAAGTCGGTCGCCGCGTCGTTCTGGGGGACAGGGTTGAACCAGATCAGACCTCCGTTCGGTCCGATCAGCTCCGGTCCCTGCTGGATCGGCCCGACCTGCGGCGCGAGGAAGATGTCGCCGGTGAGCGCCGCGTCTCGCTTGGTGATCGTGACCGCCGCCGGGGCGAGATCGGGCCGCGAGCGGAAGAGCCATACGTCGCCACGGACCCGAGGGGCCGCCGGGCGCTTGGCCGGCGGGATCGTGCCCGCCGGCGTCGCGACCTGGAACTGGTAGGTGCCGTTCCCGCTCCCCTCGATGTTGAGTGAAGTGCTGACCGTCACCGTCTCGCCAGGCGCGAAGGCCGCCGCCGGGATGAAGCTACCCCCGTCGCCGTCGGAGTCCGACTCCACCGTGCCGGGGTGAGCGCCACTGGCCGAGCCCGTCACGGTGATCGTCCCGAACTGAGACGTGGGGATCCCGCGCAAGGTGATCTGCGTCCCGGGTGAGGCGAAATGGCCGCCCGGGATCGGGAAGACGTACACCGGCGGAGGCCCGCTCGGCTTCGGCGCCGGCGGCGGGTGCTTCTTCTTCGTCGCCGCGCCGGCGCCGCCGGCCGCGATCAGGCAGAGGAGGACGGCTAGACCGACTGCTGCAGCCGCCGACTTAATACGCGCCGGGCAGGCCGTTGCCGTTGCCGTTGGACGAACTCGTGGTCGGGAACGCCTTGGACGTACCCAGCACCTTGTTCTTGGGGCCGAGTGCCTGCACCTCGTAGGACTTGTAGGTGCTGCTGAGGGGGATCGTCGTCTCAAAGCCGTTCTTCGCCTTCGTGGCCACTGTCTTCAGGCTCTTGACGCTTGTACCCGCCAGGACTCTCCAGCCCACGACCTGGGTATCGCCATCCCAGCTCGCATACACCGTGGCTTTCCCCCCATTGTTGCGGACCGCGCCACTTGGTGGGAAGTAGGGGATCCCGACCCACTTCTGGACGTACGTGCGGTAGTTGATGTCGGGGATCGGCCAGAACGCGTCGAGGAGCACCTTGCCCTTGCTGCTGTCCTCGGAGAAGAACGGCGTCGCGCCCCAGCTGAGCGACACGTTGCCATTGGGTAGCAGCTGCGCGCTGCCGAGGAAGTCAACGACGGTCTTAGGGCGTGTGTACTGGGCGACGAAGCTCCCGGTGTGCTTGGTCAGGTCGAGCTTCAGCACAAGACCGCGGCTCGGACCGCTCGACTTTCCGAACTTCACGCCCTTGGCGGTGATCGAGTCGAAGCCGCAGCACGCGTCGTCGAACACGCTGACGACGTTCCCGCGGTGGAGCTGGACGTCGTGCTGCCAGGTGAACTGGGCCTTCTTCGGCAGCGCGAAGGTGCTGACCTTCGGATCTCCGCTCAGCGTCCACTCGATGCCGCTCGTGAGCCGGTTGACCAGATACGCCGACCACGTGTTGCGCAGCGAGACGAGGAACGTCTCGTTACCGGTGAGCTGGATCGAGTTGATGTGGTATGGGTCCCACGGAACCCCGGGGAAGGCCTTCTGCTCTGACTGCGTCAGCGGGATGTTCGGAGTACCACCAGGGTTGAGCGCGTCCCAGGTGTAGAGCAGCTGACCGCTCGCGAGGTTGTACTCCTGGACCGCCGAGTCGAGGACAACGCCCTTCGCCGACCCGCCGTACGGGGTCAGGTTCATCGGCACGTCCTTGTACGCCGTGACCCAGGCGTTGGCGCCGCTGATGATCATCTCGTGCTGGGAGATGACCCAGCCGTCCGCTCCCTTTAGCGTGGCGACGTGCCGGTAGTGCTCGTCGACGACGACGTCCTCGCCGGAGGTCGTGGTCCCGGACGGCGTCACCGTCCCCTGCCACCAGCTGAGCACCGGCTTGCCGTTGTAGCTCTGCGCCGTGAGGTTCGCGGCGAGGGCGTTCACCCCGATCGGGTCAAACCACACCGGCTGGAGGTTGTGGTCGAGGATCAGTGGACCGCTCTGCCCGGTCATCGGCTGCTTCGCCAGGACGTTCTTGAAGTTCGCGACCATGAAGTAGCCCGGCGCGAGCTTGGAGAACTGCGTGTTCTGCGTGATGCCGAACTGGGGTGGGTGGAGGTTCGGCGCGGACTTGAAGCTCCACGCGCCCTTGGTCGTGTACGCGCCGATCGGCGCCGCTTGGGCACCGGCCACGCCTACCGTGAGCGCGCAGGCGAGCGCGGCGACGGCGGTGGCGGGTACGCGGAACTTGAGCATGATGCGAAACACGGGCAGCCTCCTCGAGCGAGTCGACGACCCTAACACGGCCCGCCGGGCGAAGGTTGCGCCCTCCATCAAGGCCCGGATCACCTGGAGATGAGCAAATCGGCCAGGAGCGCGGGATCTCGCCGGATCCGGGCCTCCCCATGCGCGGAGGCGTGTCGCTTGACCGGCTGCAGCTCGTCGGCGCTGGTCAGCCGCCGCAGCCGCCCGTCGGCGATCAGGCGCTCGTCGACCGCCCCCAGGCGGCCCTCGAACACCGTATAGACGGGGGTTCCGAGGGCCACCGCCTCGCGGTTCATGGTTCCTCCCGCCGACACCACGAGGTCCGCGAACGCGATCAGCGACTGGGCGTCGATCGCGCGCTCGGGAACGATGAAGCCGCCCGCTCGCTCGAGTTCCGCCCGCTGCTCGGGGGTGCGGGGCAGGACGACCGACTGGACGTCGCTCGCGCCGAGGCGGCCGAGCACCTGCGCGAACAGGTCGTTCTCGAAGCGGTGATAGAGCGAGACCTCGGGCGGCGTGCGCACCACGACGATCGGCCTTTGCGCGTCCAGACCCAGGTCGGCGAGGACAGAAGCGGTGGGCTCAAAGTCGGATAGGTAGTACTCCTCCTTCAGCCCTGGATAGCCCCGGACCTTGCCGCGGGCCCCGTACCGGTAGAGCCGCTCGGGCGGGATCACATCGGGGACGACGACCGCGTCCGCAAGCCGGCAGTTGATGTTGTGCTGGACGGTCGCCCACTCGTAATCGAACATCGTCGAGGACGAGATCCGCAGCAGCGCCGCGGCGATCGTGATGTCGTTCGAGCCGTGCCCGAGCGCCCGGTCAAAGTGCCGTCCCCGGGCCCAGCGGGCGAGCTCGGACGAGCGCGCGGCGAGGCCCGCCGCCTTGGCGGTCACCCGCCCGCCGCGGTGGTGCCCGATCGTCTCATGCTCGATTCCGAACCGCTCGAGCAGCCCGAGCGTCTGCGCGAAATCGCGCGCGGTGACCTCGACCTCGTGCCCACGAGCCCGCAGGTTCGCAATCACGGGTCGCATCACGAGGACGTGGGGTGAGTTCGTCAGGTCGACCCAGATCCTCATCCTGCGCTCGCGGTGAGTAAACCCTAATTCGCGCGCGATCGCCTGATCTACCACCGCGCCGCTACATTAGCCCGCGGTGCTGATCGTCTACGCATCGGTGACCGACTCGCTCGTCACCCTAGCGACTCACATCGTTCGCGATCTTGGTCTCGCCGGCGTCGCCCTGCTGACGATGACCTCGGGCGTCATCGGTGCCCCCGGGTCCGAGCCGACGATGCTGTTCGCCGGCTTCAACGTTTCCGAAGGCCACCTGAGCATGTTCGGGATCATCGTGGCCGGCGTCTTCGGCGACATGCTCGGCGCCTCGATCGCGTACGCGATCGGCTACTGGGGGCGTGAGGAGCTGGTCGAACGGCACGGCAACAAGCTGCACATCTCGAAGCGCCGGCTGGATCGGGCGCACAGCTGGTTCGAGCGCTACGGCGCGCCGGTGATCCTGGTCTCTCGCTTCATCCCGTTCGCGCGCGCGGCGTTTCCGTACGCCGCCGGGGTCGCGAGGATGGGCTACGGGCGGTTCCTGATCTTCGGAACGATCGGCTCGATCATCTGGATCAGCGCGCTCGGGGTGCTCGGAAACGCCGTCGGAAGCAGCTGGCAGAGCTGGCGTCACAACCTCGAGTACGTCGACTACGTCGGCGCCGCCGTGCTTGTCATCGCGATCGCCTACCTGATCGTGCGGATCACCCGCAGCCGGCGCGGCGACCCGACCGCCGTCGCCTAGGAGACCTGGGGTGGCCGACGATCTGCCGGTGTGGCAGGCGATCGTCCTCGGCGCGCTACACGGACCGGCCGAGCTCTTGCCGATCTCATCGTCGGGTCACGTGGCGGTCGTGCCGTGGCTAGCGGGCTGGGACTTCTCCCGGCTCGACGACGAGCTCCGCAAGTCGTTTGAGGTCGCGCTCCACACCGGCACGGCCGCCGCGCTGCTGATCAGCCTGCGCCGCGAGGTCGACGAGGCCGTACGGGGCCTGACCCCGCGGCGGGTGATCATGATCGGGCTGTCGTTCGCCCCGCCGGCGCTCGTGGGCTACCGGTTCGAGCGGCCGATCGAGCGGTATTTGGGGACGCCACCCACGGTCGCGGCCGGGCTGGTCGTGGGCGCGATCGCCATGGCGGCCGCCGACCGTGCACCCCAAGAGCGCACGCACACCGACGCTGGCGCGCTCGACGCCCTGCTATTGGGTTTCGCGCAGGCGTGCTCTCTGTTCCCGGGGATCTCGCGCAACGGCGCAACGCTCGCGGCGGCCCGGTTCAGGCGCTTCACCCGGGTGGACGCCAACCGGCTGTCGCGCCACGCGGCCCTCCCGATCATCGCCGGCGCCACCCTGCTCAAGGGCGTTCGGCTCCGCAACCGCGGACTCCCGCCGGGATCCGCGGTGCCGTTCGCCGCCGGCCTCGGCGCCGCGTTCGTATCGACGCTCGGCTCGACCCGGCTGATCCAGACCCTCGAGCGCGACAGCTCGCTGCTCCCCTACGCGGTGTACCGGATCGGGCTGGCGGCGCTGATCGCTCGCCGGCTAATGCGGCGCTCGGGACGCCGGTGAGCGCCTCAAGCCACCGTCCACAGCTCCCCGCTACCGACGCGGTCGGCACGCACCCGCCACTCCGTCGCCAACCGCCACAGCTCAGCCGGGGCACGCGGCCCGGGCAGGTCGCAGACCGCCGCGACCTCGGCGGTCGCCATCGAGCCGAACCTCCGGAGGGCGTCCTCGACCCCCGGGCTCGGACCGCCCGCCGGCGCCGCGCCGGCGGCGATCGCCGCCGCGGCCAGCGATGCGTAGTCGGAGTAGCCGTAGACGCCGTGAACCTCGCCGTCCGACCCTCGGAACTCGAGCGACGGAAGCTTGACCCGTCCGGTGCCCTCGGCGTGATGCTCGGCCGGGACCGCGGCGGCGCGATCCAGGTCGGCGGCGAACGCCTCGAGCGTCGCGTGCGAGGCGAGCGCGAACCGAAACCGATCGATGTCGAGGCCCGGGACGGTGCGTGCCTCCTCAGTCAGCGCATCGGTCGAGTCCAGCTTGCGGCGGCGGCACATCAACCCCTCGCGCAGCCGGCGCAGGTAGAGCGAGGGATCTCCCTGCTCGGCGGCGGCCTTCACGGCGATGCACGCCGGATGCGAGCTCCGAGGTGGAGCGACGTGCCACAGGCGGGTGTCGACGGGCATTCCGCTGCGGTCGGCCGCCTCGAGCATCTCACCCACGACCGGCAACGGGTCGCCGAACTCGCGAGCCATCCCGCACATCACGTAGGTGACCTCGAAACCGTCCCCCAGCTCGACCCGGAGCTTTCGCATCGCGGGCTCGAGTGCCCATGACCACGGACAGGCCGGATCGGTGTAGTAGTACGTGTGCACGACGGCGATGTCGCGCAAAATAGAGGGTTAGTGGTCCGCTCCATGAGTCCGACAAGAAGATCCAGTCGATGAGCACGATGCTCGGGACCACGCTTAATGGCCGCTATCGGCTCGAAGCTCGTGTCGGATCGGGCGGAATGTCGACGGTCTACCGCGCCACCGACGAGACCTTGCAGCGCCAGGTCGCGATCAAGCTGATGAATCGGGAGATCTCGACCGACTCCGATCAGCTCGAGCGCTTTAGGCGTGAGGCGCGTGCCGTGGCTCAGCTCTCGCACCCCCACATCGTCGGCGTCATCGACTACGGCGAGGACGACGGCCGCCCGTACATCGTGTTCGAGTACGTGGAGGGCGAGACGCTCAAGGAGCGCATCCGCCGCACCGGGCGGCTACCGACGACCGAGGCCGTCGCGTACGCGATCGAGATCGCCCGGGCGCTCGGGGTGGCGCACGCCCGCCACATCGTCCATCGCGATGTGAAGCCCCAGAACGTGCTCATCGACGACGAGGGATCGGCCAAGGTCACCGATTTCGGGATCGCCCGTACGCTCGACGAGGAGGGCCTGACGGCCGATGGCCGCGTGCTCGGGACGACCGACTACGTTTCGCCCGAGCAGGCCCTCGGCCGTCCCGTGACGGGGCAGTCCGACCTCTACTCCCTCGGCATCGTCCTGTACGAGATGCTCAGCGGCGAGGTGCCGTTCAAGGGCGAGAACCAGGTCGCGGTGGCGATGAAGCACGTCCGCGAGGAGGTACCCGACGTCCAGAGCAAGCGCCCCGAGGTGTCCTCCGCGCTCGCCGCGATCGTCGACACCGCGACCGCCAAGCGGGTCGAGGATCGCTACGCCGACGATGCCGAGCTGATCGCCGACCTCGAGGACGCGCTCGCGATCGAGACGGCGCGCTCCGGCAGCGCGACCGGCGAGGTCACGAGCGTGCTGCGAACGCTGCCGTCCCAGACCCGGAGCCGCGTGCCGTTCCGGATCCGCCATCGGGCCGGCGCCGTGTTGCTCGTGGTGCTCCTGCTCGCGCTCATCGGCGGCGGGATTGCGTATATCGCCACGAGGACGCACAAGGGGACCCCGAAGCTCTCCGCCCCGGCGCCCAGCCCTCACCTGACACCGATCAGCCTGGCCTCGGCGCACGACTACAACCCCGACGCGCTCACGGGCGCCAAGAGCCAGAACCCGACGCAGGACGGACTCGCGATTGACGGCAACCGCAACACCTACTGGCCCACCGAGCACTACTACTCCGGTCAGCTCGGCAAGCCCGGCGTGGGGCTGTACGTCGACGCCGGCGCCGCGGTGCGCGCCACCAAGCTTGTGATCTACACCCAGACACCGGGCTGGCGCGGCGAGATCTGGGGCAGTAACTCGCCCCCGGATCCGAACGTGTTCACCAAGGGCCCAGGCGGCTGGTTCCAGTTGGCGCAGATCCCGAGCGTCCAGCAGACCCAGGCGACCTCGCTCGCCACTCCTAAGACTGGCTACCGGTACTACCTCGTGTGGATCACCGGGCTGCCGCCCGGCAAGCAGATCGTCTACCTGAACGAGATCGCGCTCTACAAGCTCTCGCGGTAACGCCCGTCCGGGCTCATCCGTAGTCGTAGAAGCCGCGTCCGGACTTCCGTCCGAGCCGGCCACTCGCCACCATCCGCTTCATCAGCGGTGGGGGCGCGTACTCGTCGCGCTTGAACTCCTCGTACAGCGAGTCGCACACGGCGTAGAGCACGTCGAGCCCGATGAAGTCGCACAGGGTCAGCGGCCCCATCGGGTGACCACAGCCGAGCTTCATCCCGTTGTCGATGTCCTCGCGCGAGGCGAAGCCGTCCTCGTACATCCGGACCGCGGCCATGAGGTACGGGACCAGGAGCATGTTCACGATAAAGCCGGAGCGGTCCTTGGTCTCGATCGGACGCTTGCCGAGCTTCTCCACGAACTCCTTGGCACGGGCGACCGTGCCCTCGCTGGTGTCGAGCGCGACGACGACCTCGACCAGCATCATCACCGGCACCGGCGAGAAGAAGTGGAGGCCGAGCACCCGCTCCGGCATGCGGATCGCCTGGGCGAGCTCAGCGATCGGGATCGAGGACGTGTTCGAGGCGACGATCGCCCCATCGCGCACGACCTCATCGATCGCGGCCATCACCTCGAGCTTCAGCCGCTCGTCCTCGGGCACGGCCTCGATCACGAGATCGGTCTCGCCGATCACCTCGAGCCGAGTGGTCAGGTCGATCCGCTCGCGCGCCGCTTCGGCCTGACCGGCATCGAGCTTCCCGCCCCGAACGGCCCGACCAAGCGAGGCGTCGATCCGCTCGCCTGCACGCCCGAGCGCCTGGTCGTCGACGTCCCGCACCACAACCGGGATCCCCGCCACCGCCACCGCCTCGGCGATGCCGGTTCCCATGAATCCCGCTCCGACGACGGCGACGGACCCAATCTCGCTCATGGGCCCCAGATTAGTGGCGGTGGCGTCGCTCCGCCGCGTGGCGTTCGAGCGCCAGCTGGACGAGCCGGTCGAGCACCTCCGCATACGGGATCCCGCTGGCCTCGAACAGCGACGCGTACACGCTCGTGCTCGTGAACCCCGGCATCGTGTTGAGTTCGTTGAGGAGGACCCGGTCGCGCTCGACGAAGAAGTCCACCCGCGCGAGGCCGTAGCAGTCGGCCCGCACGAACGCGTCGATCGCGATCTCTCTGATCTGCTCGCGGACCTGGTCCGGCACCCGCGCCGGGACGATCAGCTGCATACCGCCGGGCGTGTATTTCGCCTCATAGTCGTACCAGCCCGCCTCGCCCGTGGCGAGCACGATCTCACCGGGCACCGACGCGATCGGATCGCTCCCGCCGAGCACCGAGCACTCGACCTCGAGCCCATGGGCCGCGGCCTCGACGACCGCTAGTGGATCGTGCAGGAACGCAGTCTCTAGCGCCCCCGGCAGCTCCTCCGCGGCGGCGACCCGGACGATCCCGACCGAGGAGCCGAGCCGGGCGGGCTTGACGAACACGGGCAGCCCCAGGGCTCCCAGATCTGCAAGCACGCGCTCGCGCTCCGACGCGAACGTCTCGGCGCGGACTGGCCGGTAGCTGACCTGGGGGAGACCGGCGTGGGCCATCAACTCCTTGAACATGACCTTGTCCATGCACAGGGCTGAGGAGAGCACCCCCGCACCGACATACGGGACGTCGAGGCACTCGAGGAGGCCCTGAACGGTGCCGTCCTCGCCGAACGGACCATGCAGCACGGGAAACACCACGTCGATGCCATCGAGCCCACGGCCCGGCTCAACCGCGATAGTGACACCGTCGCGGCGCCACACGCCGTCGCGACCGACCTCGACCGCGATCGGAACGTAGCCGGCCACCTCGAGGCCGGCCCGGACCGATGCGGCCGAAGCGAGCGAGACCTCGTGCTCGGAGGATCGGCCTCCGCCGAGCACCGCGACGCGGACGCTGCTCACGGTGTCGGAGTCGTGGTTGCGCCGCTTGTGGGCGTCGTCGACGTGGTCGTGGTCGTGCCAGGGTTATTGGTGGTCGTCGTCGTGGTCGGCGTGGGCGCAACGTAGTGGCCGACGACGATCGTTACCTGCGTGTCCTTCTTCTCCATCGTGCCCGCGGCCGGGTTCTGACTGAGCACCACGCCGCCCTGGCTCTTGGTGGTCACGTCTTGGGGCTGCACGATCGCCGGAAAACCCGCTGCGCCGAGCGTCGCCTCGGCTTTGCCCCGCTTGCTGCCAACGACGTTCGGCACCGCGATCGTCGGCGGGGCCTTGGCGACCACGAGATCGATCGTCGCTCCCGGCTTCTCGGACGTGCCGCCCACGGGGTTCTGGCTGATCACGGTGTTCGGCGCCTGGCTCGTGGTGACCTCGTCGGTGGTCGTGACGTTGAAGTTGCCGGGCGAACCCTCGAGCTGGGCCTTGGCCTGGCTGACCGTCTCGCTCGTGACGTCGGGAACCCGCACCGGCGGAGGACCGGTCGAGACGAAGATCGTCACCTGCGAGTTCACCGCAGGATTCTCTCCCGCGGCCGGAGTGGTCTGGATCACCCGGCCGGACGCAACCGAGGTGCTCGACTGGTAGATCACTCGCCCGACCTTGAGGTTCGCGATCTGGATCGCGGACTTCGCCTGCGACAGCGTCTCGCCGAGCACCTGGGGAACCTGCGTATTGCCGGGACCGCTGGACACCTCGAGCGTCACCGTCGTCTGCTCCTTCACCTTGGCGCCCGCCTTCGGGTCTTGGCCGATGACCGTCTGAGCCTTCTGCTGGCTCGTGACCTGGACCTGGTTGACCCCGAAGTTGGCGTTCTGGAGCTGGGCCTGGGCGACGCTGAACGGTTCCCCGGTCACGCTCGGAACGACGACCTTCGTCGGGCGCGTGAGCAGGTAGGCGGCGACCCCCCCGCCGATGAGACACAGCAGCGCGAGAATGAGCAGCACCCACGGCCACCTCCGCCGATGCTCGGGCGGGTACTGATCCTCGGGGAACGGACCGACGACCACCCCGCCGAGCGTGTCGCCGTGGGCCGGCGGAGCCGGGGCCCGCGGCGCGGTGAGTGCGGCGGCCGCGGCGTACCTTCCCGCGGCGACGCCGGCAAGCGCCGGCAGGCTCGCCGTACGCTCTCCGCGCTCGCCGGACTGGATCGCCGCCTTGGCCTGCTCCAGCGCGGTGATGAATTGATCGGCGTTCGCGGGGCGGTCGACGGGGTTCTTGTTCAGGCCCCACATGACGACCTGCTCGAGCTCGGAGGGGACGCTCGGGTTGATCGAGGTGGGCGGCGGGGGCGCCTCGGAGACGTGCTTGAGCGCGATCGTGACCGCCGACTCGGCGTCGAACGGCACGCGCCCGGTGAGCATCTCGTACAGGACCACGGCCACCGAATACAGGTCCGACCCGGCGCTGACGGCATGGCCCTGCGCCTGCTCGGGGGACAGGTACTGGGCGGTCCCCATGATCGAACCGGTCTCGGTCATGTCCGACGCCCCTGCCCGGGCAATACCGAAGTCGGTGACCTTGGCGTTGTCGGCCTCGTCGATGATGACGTTGTGGGGCTTCAGATCGCGATGGATGACGCCCCGCCGGTGGGCGAATCGAGCCGCCTTGAGGATCTGGATAGTGATGTCGATCGCGCGAATCGGATCGAGCGGCGCCTCCTCGCGGATCAGCTGCTTGAGCGAGCGGCCCGGCAGGTACTCCATCGCGATGTAGTAAGTCCCGTCGAACGACCCGCGGTCGTACACGCTCACGACGTTCGGATGCTGGAGTCCGGCGGCCGCCTGCGCCTCCCGGCGGAACCGCTCGACAAAGCCCGGATCCTCGGCGAACCGTTGGTAGAGCAGCTTCAGCGCGACCTTCCGACCGAGCTGCTCATCCTCGACCAGAAACACGTCGGCCATCCCGCCGGCGCCCAGCCGCGACACGATCCTGTAGCGGTCGTCAACGATCGTGCCGGGGGCGAGACCCGCCATCACGCACCGTTGGCTAGGAGCGCTTGCAGCACGGTCTTCGCGATCGGAGCGGCGACGGAGCCGCCGAAGCCGCCGTTGGATTCGTCGATCATCACCGCGATCGCGATCTTCGGGTGGTCAGCGGGCGCGAACGCGACGAACGCCGGCTGCGTCAAGTTCGAGCCGTTGGGTCCGATCTGGGCCGTTCCGGTCTTGCCGGCGACGCTGATCCCCCCGAGCTGAACGGCGGTGCCGGTCCCTTCCTCGACCACCTTCTCCATCATCTTCGTGACTTCCTCGGCGGTCGAGGGCTTCATCACGTGGCTGTAGACGGCCGGGTTGGTCGTCCTGACCGTGCGGCCATCCTGGTCGACGACGCGGTCGATGAGATGCGGCGACATCAGCGTGCCGCCGTCGGCCACCGCAGAGGCCACCATCGCCATCTGGAGCGGCGTCACGAGCATTCCCCCCTCGCCGATCCCGATCCGGCCGATGTCCTCGTCCGGGCTCGCCGGCGGAAACGCACGGGTCGGGGTCAGGTAGGGCCGGCTGATGGCGAGCTGGAACGACGGGTAATCCAGCGGCGGCTTCGAATAAAAGCCGAACCGCTTCATGTAGTCGGTCATCGTGCTGCGCCCGACATGCTCGGCGACCTGGGCGAAGATCGTGTTGATCGAGTACGTCATCGCGGTCGTGAGCGTCTGCGGGCCCCAGCTCTTCCCGCCGTCGTTGGCCAGCGGGACACCGGAGACCGTGAGCGGCGAGTTGCCGTTGATCACCGAGGTCGGGGTGTACATGCCGGAGTCGATCGCCGCCGTCGCAGTCACGATCTTGAACGTGGAACCCGGAGCGTAATGCCCCTGGGTCACCCGGTTGAAAGTAGTGTCGGTCGTGCTGCTGCTTGCCGGCGGATTGTTGTTGTCGTAGCCCGGGTTGGCGTACATGACCTTTACCGCGCCCGTGCTCGGATCGAGCGCGACGACCGAGCCGTGCATCCCGGCGAGTGCCTGGACGGCGGCCCGCTGCCCCTTGGGATCAAGCGTCGTGTACACGTCGTCGCCCACCGGGCGGGGGCTGAGCTGGCCGAAGATCGAGCTCAGGCCGGTCTGGACACCGCGCAGGTCGGCGCCGGCGGACTGCTCCAGGCCATTCGCCTCGCCCTTGGCGGCGATCGAGAACCCGACCGGCTGGGAGAACAGCCGGCCGGTCGGATACGTGCGGCTCCAGGTGTTGGCGGGCGCGGGGACGGATTTAGCGAGCACGGTGCCGTCGGCGGCCAGGATCTCCCCGCGCTTGATCTTGAGTTCGTCGAGCAGGGTGCGCACGTTGAGCGTGTTGTTGTTGAGCGAGGACGCCTGGAACACGGTCCAACGCGAGGTGAAGAACACGAGCAGCGCGAACAGGAGGATGACCACGCCGAACAGCCGAGCGATCGGGGTGTTCACTCGGGCCTCCGCGCGCGGTCGGAGACGAGCAAAAGGAGCGCCAGCAGCACGAGGTTGGCGACGATCGATGACCCCCCGTACGAGATGAAGGGCAGGGTCACACCGGTGAGCGGGATCACTCGGGTGACGCCACCGACGATCACGAACACCTGGAGTGCGAACATCGCGCTGAGGCCGACGGCGAGCAACGTCGAGAAGGAGTCGCGCGCCAGCAGTGCCGTCTTGAATCCACGCGCGACGAACAGCAGGTAGGTGATGAGCACGGCCACCGCTCCGAACAGCCCGAGCTCATCGGTGATGACGGCGTAGATCATGTCGGTCTGCGGAAACGGCAGGAGCGGGCCGCCCGCCGGGAGGGTGAGCTGCGCTTGCCCAAAGCCCTGGCCGAACAGACCGCCCGCGGCCTGGGCGAAGATCGAGTTCGCGACCTGATAACTGCCGAGCGGCGCGTGGTACAGCCTGGGGTTCAGCGGATGCAGCCAGGTCTCGACGCGAGCGTGGATGTGCGGGATGTGCGTTCCCAGGTACCAGAAGCCCACCGCCGCGGCGATGAGACCGATCACCACGAACGACAACCGGTTGGTCGCGACGTACAGCATCGCCAGCAACCCCCCGTAGAACATCACCGAGGAGCCGGTGTCGCTGAGCACGACGAGCGTCGCCATCGCCAGCCCCCAGATGACCACCACGGGCCCGAACTGCTTCAGCGGCGGAAACGTGATCCCGAGGAATCGGCGCCCTCCCTGCACGAGCACCTGCCGGGTGTCC
>Ga0335077_10001488_pt1 | contig 27923 bp, 29 predicted proteins | sample Lox_Sample_31_FD_207151 | JGI IMG/M metagenome (GOLD analysis project Ga0335077, IMG submission 207151) | Soil microbial communities from Loxahatchee National Wildlife Refuge, Florida, United States - Lox_Sample_3.1 | ecosystem: Environmental > Terrestrial > Soil > Wetlands | place: USA... | reverse complement strand
GTCGGCGCAGGGCAATCCTCCGGGACTTCTTACCGTCAAGGATTTCGCGGGCCTCTACGACGTGAACCCGCTCTATCGCCAGGGCGTGAGCGGCAGCGGCCGCACGATCGGCATCATGAGCCTCGCCGCCTTCACACCGAGCGACGCATTCGCGTATTGGAAGGCGGTCGGGCTTTCTGTCAAGTCGAATCGCCTGCAGATCGTGAATGTCGACGGCGGACCCGGCGCCCCGAGCGACGAGTCCGGGTCCGACGAGACCACGCTGGACGTCGAGCAGGCGGGAGGCGTCGCGCCCGCCGCGAACATGATCGTGTACCTGGCGCCCAACACCAACCAGGCCTTCGTCGACGTGTTCGCGACGGCGATCGATGCCAACAAGGCGGACACGCTGTCGATAAGCTGGGGAGAATGGGAGTGGGCGAGCAACCTCGACAACGCTCCGGTGTCCGATCCGTTTTCCGCGCGGACCGTCGCCACGACGCAGGCGATCCACGAGCTGCTGCTGCGCGCGGCGATTCAGGGACAGAGCGTGTTCGCGGCGGCCGGCGACAACGGCGCCTACGACGCGAACGATACCTTCGGCTGCCTGCCTTCCACGTCTCCGAGCTGCAACGAGCCGCTCTCGGTGGACTATCCGGCGAGCGATTCCGCGATCACCGCCGCGGGCGGCACGACGCTGCCGGGCGTGCAGGAGTTCTGTCTCGATGACGCTTGCACGCACATCTTCTCCATCAACGTCGCGCACGAGCAGGTGTGGGGCTGGGACTATCTGCAGCCGCTCTGCAACGCGCTCGGCACTCCCGATCCCGTCGCCTGCGGCATCTTCCAGGTGGGCACCGGCGGCGGCGTGAGCGTGTTCTTCACCGAGCCCGTCTACCAGCTCCTCGTCCCCGGGGTGCAGCGCAGCCAGCCGGGGCAGACCTTCGTCTACGACGGCCAGCTGCAGTTCGTGCTGCCCGCGAACTACCCCGGCCGCAACCTGCCCGACGTCTCGTTCAACGCCGATCCGGAGACCGGCTACGTCATCTATTACACGTCCAACCACGTGGGCTTCAACGAGTTTACGTTCACGGGTGGCACGAGCTTCGTTGCGCCGCAGTTGAACGGCGTCGCCGCGCTGCTCGGCCAGTATGTCGGCGGGCAGCGGCTGGGGCTGCTCAACTACCCGCTCTACCTCACCGTGCTCACCGGCAAGGCCTACAACGGTCCGAGCCCGGCGCTGCACGCGATCAAGTTCGGAGACAACTGGTTCTACCACGGCAGCAGCGGCTACAACCCGGGTGCCGGCCTCGGCACGCTGGATGTCGCGAACTTCGCGAACGTGCTGCGCGGGTCGTTCTAGGTTTCACGCCTTAGCGCGGCAGTCGATCGACCCGAGCGGAGGCTGCGGGGACGCCTCGCAGTCTTCCGCTCGCCTCCCAATGGCGCGCGCCGCATCACCGCGGCTTCGCGTCGCAGATCTTCGCAACGCTGCACCGCGCATGGTTTGCCATCGCGTTGCCAAACATGCATCCTGCGCACCTGCCGCCGCGCGAGGACGTCATGCCGAACATCCCCGACGACATCTTCACCGAGCCCGATTTTTCGCCGGACACGCTGGCCAACCTCGGCCCGCTCCGCCGCCTGGCCGGCGTGTGGCAATCCGACCAGGGCGTGGACCTGAGCCCCAAGGAGGAAGGACCCGAGCGGCGCGTGTATCGGGAGCACATCCGGATGGATCCGATCGATCCGCAGCCCAACGGCCCGCAGGTGCTCTACGGGTTGCGCTACCACATCCACATCAACACCGCGGAAGAGGCCATCACCTTCCACGACCAGGTCGGCTATTGGCTGTGGGAGCCGGCGACCGGGCTCGTCATGCAGAGCATCGCCATTCCGCGCGGCCAGGTGGTCCTGGCCGGCGGGAAGGCGGCGCCGGACGACAAGCGCATCTCGGTCGAGGCCAGGCGAGGCGACACGCGCTTCGGGATCTGCTCGACCAGCTTCCTCGAGGAGGCGTTCCGCACCGACTACTACCGCATCGACATCGCCTTCAACGACGACGGGAGCTGGACCTACGTCACGCGCACGGATCTCGCGGTCCGCGGCAGCACGCCGGCATTCGACCACCGCGACACCAATACCCTGCGGCGGATCGCGCCGGCGACGCCGAACCCGCTCGTCGGTCTACTGAAGGGCAACGTTGCGGGCTAGACGCGTCCACGCCGCGACCTCCTGCTTCAGCGAATAGTCGTAGCTCGCGAAGCGATCCGCCAGGAGCTCGTTGGTGATCGAGGCCGGCGTGGCCGGCGGCAGCGCGAGCTCTCCGTCGGCCTGGCTGCCGTCCATGACGATGTCCATCCCGGACTGGCGGGCGATGTGCATGATCGCCGGATTCTGCGCGAGGCAGTGCATCCGCAGGGTGCGCACGAAGCGGTTCCGCGCATGCTCGACGGCACGATAGAAGAGCGCGCCGCCCATGCCGCGCCCGCGATGGGACGGCAGCACCGAGATGCCTGCTTCGGCCGCGGACTCGTCCATCGCGACATGCACGACACCGGCGAGCGTGAGGTCGTCGTCGCGGACAGCAAACACGCCGTCGGCGGCGAAGTCGAGGCCGTCGACGTAAGCCTCGAGCGCTCCGGGGCCGGGCATCATGCAGAAGCGCAGACGCTGGTCCTCCGGCGGCAGCGCGGCGAAGTGCTGCTTCAGCGCGTCGCGGCAGGTCTCGCCCAGGCGGGCGACGAGGAAGGGCGCGTTCATGCCGGCCTTGGATTCGCGATGTCGACGCTCTCTTCTCGCCGCGCGGGCGTGTCCGGCTCGTCGATGAGCTTCAACAGCGCGTTGGCTCGGCGCCACGAGAACCAGACGATCGAGCATCCCGCGGCGATGGCCGCGATCGCCCCCCAGAGATACGGCCGGCCGTGCGCGAACGACGCGGCCGCGCCGACGCACACGAGAAGCCCCGCGAACCCGACGCGAATCCAGAGCGAGGCCGCGATCAGCGCGCGGTCGTCGTCCCGGAACGACGCGCTCGCTTTCGTTGTGTACGGATAGACAGGCATGGTGTCTCCTTAAGGCCTTTGTCGAACCGATCGCGGCGGTCGATCCTGCCGACCGACGCATGGTCGGGCATCGGCTTCAGAAAGGGAGCAACGGCCTTCCGCGCTCGAGATCCCGGAGTCGCCGCTCCACCTCGCACGCGTCGTGGGACTGGGCGAGGTAGGACTCGACGTCGCGCTGGCGCGCCCGGCTGAACCACAGGTCGAGCCGGTCGAGCAAGCCGTCCCTGCGGGCCGGTGGGGCCGGCGGCTCCCCTCGGACGGAGGGCGCCGCGAAAGGGAGCAGGTGGAGCATGAATTCCCGCGAAACGCCGAGAAGCCCAAAAACATCGTTCTGGTCATGGGGATACATATCGATCTCCCGGGTCCGGTAAGACCCTTCCAGACCTCCTGACGCGCACTTATGGTGCACTGCCGTATGAAACGCTATGCCAGCCTATGCTATTGATCCAATAGTTCTTTCGAATCAGTGGAATCACTTTGACAAATCTTGTGTCTATGCTATTGTTGCGATGCAATATTCAGATTCGAACCGCATGGAGCTCTATCAGCTAAAGGGGTTTGCCGCGGTCGCGGGGCACGGGCACCTGACCCGCGCGGCAGAACACCTGCACATCAGCCAGCCGGCGCTCTCGGCGCAGATCAAGGCCCTGGAGGACGAGCTGGGGGTCGAGCTCTTCGAGCGCCTTCCGAGCGGCATGGCGCTGACCGCCGCGGGAAAGCGCCTGCTCGCCAAGGCACAGTCCGTCATCGCCGCGGCCCGAGCGATGAACAGCGAGGCGCGTGCCCTGCAGGGCGAAGTCGCGGGACGGGTTCGGTTCGCCACGACCGCCGATCCGGAGCTCGTGAGGCTGCCGCAGCTTCTCGCGATCGCGGTGGAACGCTACCCGCTGCTGGAGATCGAGCTGCAACAGGAAGTATCGGGCGCGGCCTTCGAGAAAGTTCGCGACGGAGCGCTCGACGCCGGCTTCTACTACGGCAACCTCGCGCACCCGGCAGTGGCCTCGCAGGCGCTTCGCGAGCTCGAGTTTCGGGTCGTCGCGCCTCAAGCCTGGCGCGACCGCGTCGACGGCGCGAGCTTCGCCGCGCTTGCCAGGGAGCCCTGGATCCTCGCCCCGGCGATCAGCACCTATCGAATACTGGCGGACGACCTGTTCGACAAGAACGGCGTCACGCCCGCGACCCTGATCGAGGCGGACAACGAAGCCGTGATCCGATCGCTCGTCGCCGCCGGGCTGGGCATCGCCCTGATGCGCGACGATCTGGCGCGAGCGCTCGTCGACGCGAACGAGGCTTGCGTGTGGGACGGCGCGCAGCTGTCGACAACGCTTCAATTCCTGTGGCGCGAGGAGCAGAGAGGCGATTCGCGCACGCTCGCGTTGCTCGACCTCGTGAGCGACGTCTGGCTGCCCCAGCCGATTCCCGCGTCGGCGACCAGCTAGAGCACGGAAGCGTCGGCGAAGCACGGATCCCCGGTTCGCCGGGCCATGCCTGCGCGCGCGGCAGGCACCCCGCCGCTCCAGCCAAACTTGTGAGGGCCTCTCCTGCAACAGATAATCGTTCGGTGGAACGGCCGACACCTCCATCGTGAAGGAGCAGCGCGGGGCCAGGCGCAAGACCGACACGCTCACCGGTCTCGTATCGGAGCTTGTCCAAGAGGGGAAGATGGCCGACGCGATGGACGCCTGCCTTCGCTCCTTGCGAGCCAGGGAGACGCCGACGGCGAGGGCGCTTTTCGTTCGCCTGGTGAAGCTCGGGACGAGCTGCGACAGCAAGCCGGTACGGCAGTACCTGATCCGGGCGCTTTCCGATCCGTGGTGCCGCACGGGCCAGCTCGTTCCGGCAAGCCTCGCATTCATCAAGGCGAATCGCACCGCCGGGCAATGCATCGACCGGGCCGGCGCAGCGTGGCCGACAGCGCTCTCGAAGGCAGATCTGTTCGGAGCGGACGGCCTTGCTGCGCTGGCCGGCGACGATCTGCTGAGGGCGGTGCTCGAGAACACGCCGGCGATCGGCCTCGAGTTCGAGCACTTCCTGACGCTCGCGCGGCGGGCGCTGCTTCTCGATATGGTGGCGTCGCCCTCGCCGGACCCGGTCGATCCGCTGCTGCTACGCCTGTGCTGCGCCATCGCGCGTCAGTGCCACATCAACGAATACGTCTATAGCTGCACGACCGAGGAAGGCGACGGAGCCACCCGGCTGCGCGATGCCATCTCCACGCGCATCGCCGAGCCGAAGCCGGTGCCGGGCGCATGGGTCGCCGCGCTGGCGTGTTATCTGCCGTTGTCTTCGCTTGCGCACTGCGAGCGCCTGGCGGGCGTCATGGCGCAGCCTCCGTTGGCCGGCCTGTTCTCGCAGCAGGTGAAGGAGCCCATGCAGGACGAGAAAAGTCGCGCGACCCTGAAGAGAATGACGCCGATCGCCGATCGGACCGGCCGATTGGTGGGCGAGCAATACGAGGAGAACCCGTATCCGAGGTGGGTGCGGGTGCCACCGGTGGACGCCGTCTCCTTCGGCACGTTCCTGAGCGAGCTCGGTCTCGAGTCCCCTCGCCCTGCGCGGCGGGACCGCGGAATCGACGTGCTCATCGCCGGTTGCGGCACCGGGCAGCAATCGATCCAGACGGCGCAGCGGTTTCCATCGGCGAGAATCCTGGCGATCGATCTCAGCACGGCGAGCCTCGCCTATGCCAAGCGAAAGACGCGGGAGCTCCGCGTGACGAACGTGGAATACGCGCAGGCCGACATCCTCGAGCTCGGATCCATCGGCAGGAGCTTCGATCTGATCGAGTGCGTCGGCGTGCTGCACCATCTCGAGGAGCCGATGGCCGGCTGGCGCGTCCTGCGGTCGATGTTGCGCCCGGGCGGCGTGATGCGCATCGGCCTCTACAGCGAGCTCGCGCGCCGGGACATCGCCGCCGCTCAGGCGCTGATCGCGGCTCGAGTCTATGCGGCGACGACGGAAGGGATCCGCCGGTTCCGGCTCGACCTGCAACTGGCCGAGCATTGGCGTCCGTTCAGGAGCCTGACCGCCCTCGAGGATTTCTACGATACGAGCGGCTGCCGCGACCTCCTGTTCCACGTCAAGGAACATCGCTTCGCGCTGCGTCAGGTCAAGGATGCGCTTGCCGAGCTCGAGCTCGAGTTCCTGAGGTTCAATCTGGATCCGAGCGTGCTGGAGCGGTTCTCGCTGCGATACCCGGGCGGGCTCGCGCTCGCCGATCTGAATTGCTGGACGCAATTCGAGGTGGAGAATCCGGCCACGTTCCTCGGCATGTACGACTTCTACGCGCAGGGGCGCGGGTAGGGCGGTGAAATCGATCGCGGCCGGCGCGTGCCGACGGCGCTGTATCGGGGCGCGCTTGCGCTCGGCCGGATTATTGGGCAGATTGTTTCGACCGGCCGTCGTCGGCACACCGCCGTCGGCTGACGAATAACGAGCTCGCCGCGGTCACCGGGCGCCCATGCTGCCGATGGCGAGCGGACCTGCCATGGCAGCAGGACGGCGAAGAGCGAAGTGCCGCAGCATTGGGGGGATAACAGATGATCCGAGCGACGATCGTGCTGTGTGCCGCAGCGTGCGCATCCAGCGCATGGATGGATTCCGCCGCTGCGCAAAGCAGCAGCTCCATGCAGTCCGCAGCGACCAGCGGCGCGGAGGCATCGTTGGTACGTCTGCGCAACGGTGGCATGGCCGGCCCGGCTTCGGCACCGCTTACTTGCCAGACACCGATAAAGCCTTCTGCGCTTCCTGCGTCGCAGGTGCAGCATCTTGGAATACATACGGTCGGTGAAACCGTGTGGTTCAACGTTCCACGGCACACGGAGACGATTTCGATCATCCAGCAGGCTTGGGGCACTGTGCCGGACAGCGTTGTTCTGAATGGCTTCGAACTTCCCAACGCGGCCGTGATAACCCTCCTCACCGATCCGAATGGGAACCTGCTCTACGACGACAACGCGCCTCCGCCCGATGATCGGACAACGGCGCACGTCCTCACCTACGCATCGGCGACGACCGGCGTCGTAACCCTGCCGAACACGACCCAGGCGTTCGCGGATTCGAAGTCCGGCGGGTATCCTGCCGGCACCTGGAGCTTCGTGGTCAACGATTACGCGCTGGAATGCGTCAACTCACCGTCGATCTGCTCCGGCGGACGAGGCGATGATCAGTACGACGTCACCGTGATCACGAAGCCGGTGGAGAACCGCACGACCCAATCCCTCGATGTCGGAATCTATTTGGCGAGCGACGCATGGACCGCGACACGCGCGATCGGCGATCCGTACTTCCAGCGTTTCGCGCGCACGCTTGCCGCGCTATACGCCGGAGGATCGGTCAGGATCGACACGGTGACCGTGTACGACCTGCCGGCGTGGGCAAAGGCGCGCTACGCAACGGGGGTCGACGTCACCGATCAAGGTCCTTGCAGCGACTTCAGCCAGCTGTTCACGCTTTCGAAACCGAAGATCGAGCTTCCATTGTTCTTCGTCGATGCCATCGAATTCGGTGGCGTAGAAGTTCATGTCTCAGGCATCGACGGGTCTATTCCCGGGGCCGCCTCCACGGGCGGAACGGTCGTGAGCGGTGCGGTTGTCGACATTGCCGATCTCGCGGAAGGTGCCTGTCGCGGGAGCATCGATTTCGCTAACTGCGGCGCTGATGCGGTCGCGTATGTCAGCGCGCACGAAGGCGGTCACTACCTGGGTCTTTACCACACGACCGAGGCATTCGGCGACGCGTTCGACCCGCTTGAGGACACCCCGACGTGCAGCTGCAGCACGGCTTGTCTCAGCCCGACAGGCGCGAGCCTGTGCGCTTCGCAAAGCTTTCCGCTTACCGCTCAGGTATGCACGCAAACCGCCCAGTCTCCGTGTGGAGGGGGCGACAACCTGATGTTCTGGCTATTCGAGCCCTACATCTCGAAAGGAAAGCTTTCTCCCGAGCAGGGCAAGGTGATGCGCGCCAACCCTGCCGTTCAATAGCTCGGCGAGGCCCACCATGAAAACTTCACGCGTCGTTATGGCTCTGGCGATCAGCGTAGCAGCCGGGCTGACCTCCCTATCCGCTTCCGCGCAGCTGCCCGGCGAGATCGTTCCGCCTCTTCCGCACGCGGCTTCGCAAGCCTTCTACTTGAGCGACGCCGATATCGGCCGGCAGGTAGACGCGTACCTGTCGACGATCGATACCCCGATCCCGAGCTCCGCGTGGAATAGCCTGGGCGTCCGCGCCCAGCCCATCCTGGCGGCGATCATCGACGATCACGGCAATCTGCCGAGCCGACGCGCGAAGGCGATCGATGGACTGGCCGCACTGGGCGCTTCGCAATCGCTGGCATTGTTTCAGGCGACGGCTCTTTCGAGCTCCGAGCCGATCGCCGTGCGGTTTGCAGCGGTTCGCGCACTCGGGCAGGCCGTCGATCCGAACGATTTGCCCGCAACGATCTCCTCGATCTTCGAAGCTGCCGACGATTCCCGCGTGCGCGCGCTGGCGGCCGTCGTGCTGGTGCGCCGCGCAGGCGTCGGATCGTGTCCGAGCGTCCGCGCGCAGCTCAGCCGCGAAGCCGCCGAGAAGGCGGGCCAGTTCGATCGCGCGCTGGCGCTTTGTGCTGGGCGTTGAGTGGTGCGGCGGAGCGTTCAGGCCGTTCCGCATCATGGCTGCCGCAGTTAAGAAGACGATCTCGTTGCCTGCCGACCTCGCACGCGAAGCCGAGGCGCTCGCCAAAGCCGAGGGCAAGACCCTGAGCGCGGTGATTCAGGATGCGCTGCGGCAAGCCCGCGTCGGGCGCCGCATTCAAGAGCTTCACGGCATTCAAGGCTACTGGAGCCGACTTTTGTTCTTGGCTTCGTTGGTTATTCTTCCTTCTCCGGGTTTCTTGATCATTTATTAGTCTTTGGTTGCTTCGGCTGTTTGGGCTTCTTCTTTTCCTTGCGCCGGTCTTTGCTTTTTGCCACGTCTAACTCCTTCATAGAATTGTGCTAGGTTGACTACGCATGCCCGAACTTTATACGCTAAGCATCAAGCTCGTTGAGTCTCTTTGACGCTGTGTCCGAGTCAGATAGGGGCGCTCGGTGACTTGCTTGCCGCAGACAAGTGCGGGCGTGTCTACGCCCATTTCATTGCATGTAACGCCGCGACGAGTTCCGGCCGCATGATCCATTCGAAATCCCCGTCGCCCGTGTCCTCGGTTCCGGCTCGTCCGAAGGATAGAGCGAACCACCAGCGAACGGGGGCCTTGCCCCTCCCGGGTGGCTCGTAGCCGAGCTTCTCAGCTATTGCGCGCGCCAGCGTACTGTACTGCTGACGCGCGGCGGCGCAGTTCTTGAGCGCGAGCTGATTCGCGATCTGTGCTGCCGTGATCGCTGAGTCGCTGGCGCGACACTGTGCTTGAAGCATCTGCAATTGCACTGGCGAAATTCCGATCCAGTCACGTGTTGCGAGGAGGGCAGCCTTGAACTGCTCGGTCGTGGCGATCGGTCCTGCATCGCTGAAGTCGTTCATTTGGAATCCTCCTGCTTGACCGCGAGCGCGCGGGCCACGCTCTCGCCCACTGCCAGCCGGTTATCGTACAACAAAGCTTGCCGGGCTCAAGCCGCCTCAGGGCGCGGAGTCAGCGATCTCGTAACCGCCAGCGCTGCATCTCCATACGTGCTGCTCGGTGGCAGCCCAAGCAGGATGCACGTTGCCCCAGGCAAGCAATTCACGCAGCCAAGAAGGTCGCGCGCGATCGCGTTGATGGCCGCTTGATCCTGTTGATCCAATGCGTTCAAGAACCTGTCGCGCAAGGCAGGCGAAGCCCGCTGCTGCGTTGGGGTAGGGATGAGATGCATGGGCGAGCCCTTCGGCAATGCAATCGGGCATCGTGCAACCTGACGATGCCTGGGCGGGCCGCCAGGGGCTGCTCGTCCAACCTGGCGAAGGCGGAAGGGCTGAAACTACCCTCTCCGAACGAACGTGCATTATAACCCTACTACAGGGATTCAGTCGCCGCAGTCCATTCTTATTGGCGCGACCGCGAGACCGGTCGGCCCGCCGGCGGAACGCGATGCGGTTGGGATTTGACACAATGTCCCACCCCCATCTCCCACCATGTAGACGTTGTTCCGTCGCCTCCTACTATAGCGCCAACATAAGACGGCCTCTCGACCCTGAGTCGTCGTTCGATTTTGTTGAAAGCAAACCTCGAAGTGGACGACTGCTTTCCGGAACCGCAACAAACAGCTGTCAACACAGACTGGTGAGTCGCATACTACTAAGAGCGTGGCCGCCAGCCTGTGTTGCTTGACTGCCCCAAGGCGCGCACAATGCCGCGGTCAGTTCTGCGCACACTGCGTACCTCTTGGAGGCGCCTATGACCCTTTGTCCCGTTGCTATCGCCGTCGGCTGTAAGAAGTGCCCGATTTTCGGCATTTGCCCCGCGAAGACCATCATCGGAGACTACAGGCCGGAGCAATACGCGAAGGGTAGACCGCGGCCGGACACGGCTAAGGGTGGCGTGAAGAAGTCACGGTGGGCGACGCGCAACGTGGTGCGGAGCCTTCCCGCACCGGCTATGCGGAAATGACTATGCCCAATGAACAACGAGCGAGTTACGGCCGAGCGTCACCCGCATTGCGGGATAGGTTCCTGAGAGCGCTCGACGCGGACGACTATCCGTTGCTTCGCGAGCTAGCGGGTGAACTGAGAGGCTGTATCGACATGCTACCGCGCAGCGCGTGCATGACACTTGGTTTGCCCCGAGGCAGTACCTATGGAACAGCGGCGGATACGATCGTGGCCCCTTAAGATCGGCGCGCGCTACCGCAAGCACCCAGCTCTGCGCTGCATATGTACCCTGCGGTCACAAGGCGCGGGCGGCCGGTTGAAGGTTTGCTTACGAGCAGATTAAGCTTGGACGCCTCGCCCGGACGCGGACAGCGGGGCCGAACGGCACAGGCTCGACGGCCGTGCCTGACACTGTCGCGCGGCAATTATCAGCGCTTGAAGTCGTGAAAGCCGGCGGCGCGCACGAGGTCGGTCTTCACTTCTTCGCGGCTGCGCTCGTAGACGATCTCGCGCCCCATGGCGTTGCCGACATAGGCCGAGCCGTTCCGGGTCGGAGTCAGATCGCAGCGGACGCTGTGGATTCCTTCGCCGAGCACAATCTGGATCATCTCCAGGCGCTTGTGCAGGACGACGACGTCGAGCGTCTGGCCGCTGCTGGTGACCCGCACCCGGATCTTCTCGTTGTTCATGTCGCTGTCGTAGGTCTATGCGCAGGACCTGAAGAGGTCGCAGGCTTGGGCTTTCGACCCGGCACCTGCGGCGGAACGTAACCCGATACGCGGCACTGCAACGCTTCGATGCGCTTACCGTTCTTTCCGAAGCGAGTCAGGTTGCAGGTGATGATCTCGCCGGTTGCGGCGAGGCTCGCAAGCCGCTCGCGGACCTTCGCCAACGGCACGCCTGTCTCCTCGGCGATCTCCGAATCGAGCCGTTGGCCGTATTTGGTCAGACACTCCAGAACATCGGTCATGCGCTTCTCCCAGAAAACCTCACCCGCCCCCTTTCGGCACGCCACTGGCCCTGCGCTGGCTCGTGTCTGCGGCCGCGCTGGTTGAATACCGGCTGGGCAACGGCCTTCGGATCCGGTTCGAAGCCCGCGATCACCTCGCGGCGGATTGGTTTGCGGAGGAGCCGTTCGATGTCGCGCAGGAACGCGTGTTCGTCGACGCAGACGAGCGAGATCGCTTTGCCCGTAGCCCCCGCGCGACCCGTGCGGCCGATGCGGTGAACGTAGTCCTCGGGAACATTGGGCAGATCATAGTTGACGACGTGTGGGAGCTGGTCGATATCGATGCCGCGCGCCGCGATGTCAGTGGCCACAAGTACCCGGAGGTCGCCGTCCTTGAATTCGGCCAGGGCGCGGGTCCGCACGCTTTGGCTCTTGTTGCCATGGATCGCCAGCGCGCGGATCGCGTCGGCGTTGAGACGGCGGGTGAGCTTGTCGGCGCCGTGCTTGGTCCGCGTGAAGACGAGCACCTGGCGCCAATCGTTGCGGCTGATCAGTGTGGTGAGGAGATCCGGCTTGCGGTCTCGATCCACCGGATGCACGACCTGCTGGATCGTCTCGACCGTCGCGCTGCGGGGCGCCACTTCGATCATCGCCGGCCGATCGAGCAGCGTATCGGCCAGCGCCTTGACCTCATCCGGGAACGTCGCGGAAAAGAGCAGGTTCTGCCGTCGTTTTGGCAGCAGCGCGAACACCCGCTTGATGTCGCGGATGAAGCCCATGTCGAGCATCCGATCGGCCTCGTCGAGCACGAAGACCTCGATGTGAGAAAGCTCGACGTTGCGCTGGCCATGATGGTCGAGGAGGCGCCCCGGTGTCGCGACCAGGATGTCAACGCCGCGCTTCAATTGCGCGGTCTGGGGATGAATGCCTACGCCACCGAACACGGCCATCGACGAGAGTTTCATATGGCGGCCATAGGCCCGGACGGAGGCTTCGACTTGCGCAGCCAGCTCGCGCGTTGGCGTGAGGATCAACGCGCGCAGCGGCCTGCGCGTATTACGCGAAGCGCTAACCGCAGTCGGTGCGGCGTGCTTCGCAAGTCGCTGCAGCATCGGCAGCACGAAGCCTGCCGTCTTGCCAGTGCCGGTTTGCGCGCCGGCGAGTAGATCGCCGCCTGCCAGCACGGCCGGAATCGCCTGCCGTTGGATAGGAGTGGGGGTGGTATAACCCTGTTCGGTGACCGCGCGCACAAGCGCGTCGGATAACCCGAGCGAAGAGAACGACATAACCGCCTTTTCTTTGCGGCCGGCTCGTCGCCACAAAAATGTAGCGGCCAGTCAGAGCCGGCGAGATCAACCGAGGAAACAGCCTGCGGAAGAGTCGAAGTTGACTGCGGCTGGGGGACTGGAGCAACGCCGCGAGCGCATTATACCAGACCCCAAGGGTTCTTGCTCCTGGATTCGCGCCGGTAACACAACAAATTTGGCAACGCCAATTGTGGGTCACGCGCGAACGTGACATTACCAACGGAGTGCCGCAGACTAAAAGGAGAAAAGGAAGAGTAGCCCGATGAGTACTAGTCCAACCACCAGACCAGCGACAAATCAGAGCGGCGACTCAATATCGAATGGCTTGCCTGTCAGATCCGCCGGAACGAAAAACTCGACCCGCTTCCGAAGCGTTGCCACTACGCCTGAGGTATTGTGCCGGAGACGATGAGCAGATCGGGCAACCGCCGATTAAGCCGCATCTCTCGAGGCGGGACTTCCAGCTATTGGCTTCAGCTGCCACTCGTCTGAAGTCCGGGTTTCTTCGTGCGCGGGTCATACTCGCGTCCTCCCCAACTCATCGGCTTGCACGAACGAAGGTCGCTTGCGGCTTCTCCGAGCAGGTTTGCAATCAGCCAGGCACCGATGATTTGCAGGGGTGCAGTCCATACCGGCGCGCGTCCAAGCGCGCAGATACGCCCGAGTGCGCCCACCCAAAGCAGCACCGCCACCAGTGAGAGCCCCAGCAACGTCCACCCCAGCTGCGTATCGCGCGGGACCATGAGCGCTCCACAGGCCGTGGCCCCGAGCATCCAGACCGGCAGGATGGCCCCAAACCATCTGACCCGCCATCCCGACAATGTCAGGCGCCTGGCCTTACGGTTGGCCGCCTCGACGTAGATTCGTTTCCAGCCGCGCCGGAACTGCAACCAGTCCGCATACATCCGACAATGAAACAGCCCCGCTGCGAGAAAAACCCCGGCCCTGCGTCCCTTCGCTTCGATGAGCCGCGCGAGGGCCAGATCCTCCAGCAGCGCCTCCTTGACTGCAGCGTGCCCGCCCACTGCTTCGTACGCATCTCGCCTGAACAGCATGAATTGGCCATTTGCGAATGCGCGCCGATCCTTGAGCGCATTCGCAAGGGTCAGCGGATATTGCCGCATGAGCTCAAAGGCGGCCACAGTCTGGACCACTCGTTCGAACCATGTGTCTTGCGTCAGGGTGCTGAGCAGACTAAGCAGATCAAGGTTCCGATGCTCCATTAGCGCAAGCGCTGCAGCGATGCACCCCGGCGAAAAGAGCGTGTCCGCGTCGGCGAAGATCAGGTACTCCGAATCCGTCGCGACGCCGGAGCGCGTCATGGCCTCGTGCACGGCATGGACCTTCCCGCTCCAGTTGATCGGGCAAGAGTCGATTTCGACGATCTCGAAGCGTTCATCGCCGGCAATCTCGGCGCGCGCAAGCGAAGCGGTATCGTCGCTGCAACGATCCAGCGCCAGAACCAGCCGCAGCTGGGGGTACGTTTCGGCTTTCAATGATCTCAGCAGCCCGACGATCACGCGCGATTCGTTGTGCGCAGGAACGACAACGCACACGCGCCCCGCTGGCTGGCGGGCCATAGCGAGCTTCTGCCCCAGGCGCAATGTCGGAACAGCCCACATGGAATGCTCGATCCGAATCCAGATCAGCCCCCACCACACGATCATGGCGACAGGGCCTACGCTCATCGCCCAGGCGAAGCTAATCAATAGCCAATGCGGAATCGCCATTTGCGTCCAGCCTCATCGGCAAAGCACTAAGAGTATGAAGTGTACACGACAGAACGCGTCGGAAGCCGGCAGCCCGCGATGAGCTCTTTTCAGACCTACAATAGGCACGGGTTCGCTGTCAGCTGAACCTCGGCATGATCCCGTACCAGTGATATTAAGGTATCGTCGCGGTCGTTCGTGCTTTCGCGTCGCCTATATCATGGCCCAGCCCCTTGGCGAGCGGGAGTGCACGCCGATGTCTTCAACCGAAAGTGGACTTGGGTCAATTCCACATCATAGGCTGGTGCGCGAGACTGATATGCTTCGCGGCCTGCGAGAGCGCATCGCGCCTTGGATTGGCACGTTCTCCTAGACGATGAACGCCGCGACAGACGCTAAGGACTATCCTCTCCCCAAGCCCGAGATCAGATGGCTCGGGCTTGTATTCTTCGTCGTTCTGCACGTCATCGGCATCGTCGGTACTTCGCTCTACATCTACTACCGCGGCGTCACGCTGGCAGAGCTCGCGCTGTTCTTCGGCTATTGCGGCTTGACGGGAATGGCCATCACGATGGGTTATCACCGCCTGTTCGCGCATCGGACCTACGACGCTTCGCCGCTCGTCCGCTTCGTTCTTCTGTTTTTTGGAGCAGCTACGTTCGAGGAGTCCGCATTGAAGTGGTCTTCGCAGCACCGCCAGCACCATCTGTTCACCGACACGGAGCACGACCCGTACGGGGTCGACCAGGGCTTCTGGCACGCGCACATCGGCTGGATCCTGTTCCAGCGTCACCGCACCAACTACAACAACGTGAAGGACTTGCGGGAATCGCGGCTGGTGTCGCACCAGCACGATCACCATGTCTGGTGGTCGCTCGGCGGTGGACTCGTTCTGCCCATGCTCATCGCCTGGTGGATCGGGCATCCGCTGGGCGGGTTCATCATGGCCGTCTGCCTGCGTCTGGTTGTCGTGCTGCATTCATCTTTTTTCGTCAACTCCTTCGCGCACACGTTTGGCAAGAAGACCTACGATCGCGATAAATCGGCCCGCGACAATTGGCTGGGGGCGTTGCTCACCAACGGGGAAGGTTTCCACAATTTCCATCACCGGTTCCCGACGGACTACCGCAATGGCGTCCGCTGGTATCACTGGGATCCTTCGAAGTGGTGCATCTACCTCCTGTCGAAGCTCGGCCTTGCCTGGGATCTTCGGAGGGTGTCCGACGGAAGGATTGCCGAAGCCCTCATACAGCAGTGAAGTCGACGAGCCCCACCCAAGCAGTCAGCGTTTGAAGTCTCGAAACCCGGTGACGCGCTAGGCGCATCGCCGCCATCGCCGGAGTGTCATCCGCGATAGAGGTGCTCTCGGGACGGCGGAAGACCGGATGGCCCGCGCGTGCGCTTCGAGGCCAACGTCTGAAAAATACCAACACTGTTTCGCGTAAAGCCGATCGACGCGGCGGCGAGATAGGCGACCCATAGCCGGGTCTTCATGGTGCCGACCTCGCGCTCTGCCGCTGCGCGATTGGCGGAAAGCCGATCGTGCCAAAGCCGGGTCGTACGCGCGTAATGCTCGCGCCACGCCTCCACATCGTGCACCTCGAAGCCGTAGCGCTCCAAATTGCCGATCGACATGCCGAGATGATCGAGCTCCCCACCCGGAAAGATATAGCGCCCTATCGCGTCGGTCGCCTGAGATTTCTTCTTCATGCGACGACGTTCGTATGCCGCCGAACGCAGCGCGATCGAGTGATGAAGATAGAGCCCACCCGGCTTCAACAGGCGATTGATAGTCTTGAAATATGCAGGGTAATTGGTGACCCCGACGTGTTCGAACATGCCGATCGAGGCGATCTTGTCGAAATCGCCCTCGATCAGCGAATAGTCGCGTAACTCGATGGTCACCTTAGTCTCGAGCCCTAGGTGCGAGACCTTTTCCTTCGCATAGGCGAACTGCTGCTCGGAGAGCGTCACGCCGATCGCGTCGACGCCGAAATGCCTGGCGGCGTAACAGACGAGCGCGCCCCAACCACAACCGATGTCGAGCAGGCGGTCTCCCGGTTTCAAGCGGAGCTTTCGGCAGATCATAGCGAGCTTGTCATGCTGCGCGGTCGCCAGATCGTTATTCCAGTCGCTGAAATAGGCACAGCTGTAGACCATCTCCGGATCGAGAAAGAGCGCATAGAACGCGTTGGAAAGATCATAGTGGTATTGGACATTTTCCTTGTTCGTCTCTTCGCTGCCATTCCTGCCTGCTTCGTGGTCGCGAATGGCCTCGAGCGGCCACGGCCCGCCGCGTGACACGAACAGAAATTTCAGCGCTGTCGCCAATGCCAAGCGCTTGTCGAGGCGTCTGCGGATCTCTTTGGTCCGCAGTTGGGGCTGACCCGCAAGAAAATCGAAAATCATGCCGTTGCGGATGTCGATCCGCGCGGTGACCCAAAGATTGAGGAACGTGTCGGCGCTCGGCTGTCGCAGCATCGCCGCCACGACACCCTCGTCGGCGATGACGATAGCCAGCGCGTTCGAAGGAAAGTCCGCAGGAACGGTGGATCCGTCCCACAACACGAAACCGAAGTCGAGCGAGAGGAGATCGCGTATGTGGGCGAGCAGGCGTTTGAAGGCCTCGAGCCGCCGCGCGGCCGTTGCGTTTGCCAGCGCGCTCATACGCGGTTGCGCCCGTCGCGATGAAGTTTCAGCAAACCGAAATCTAGCACAGGCGCTGGTCGCGGACCGTTGAGAGATTGATTGTATTTGATGTCCATCGAGTGCGGCCAGGCGGGGAATTTGCGATCTTCGCGGGATCAACCGCCTCACCATCGCCGGCATCGCCGGCGTGGGGGACCTGGTGGAGGCGATGCATCACAACGTCGCCGTCGTGCCGCGACTGATCTCGAGGCTGCAACGGGATCAGTGGAGCACCCTAGGCGCAGTTGCAGCGAAGGTCTATCGGCTTGCTTGATCGCACGCGGGACGCGCGCTTGTGCCCTGAGTCACTCGATCGCTCCATAAAGCATGTTGCCGTAAAGGCCGCGATCGCAAATTTTCCCCGCCAGGGACTGCATCATGCAGATGGCGATTAGCCGCTCGCGCGGGTCGACCCAGAACACTGTGCCGGCATATCCTAGCCAACGGTACTCGCCGACGGAGCCAACGAAAGGAGCCATGCCGGTTGCGGTACGTATCGCAAAACCCAGCCCGAAACTGTAACCGGGGCCGACTAGGTAAAAAAGCTGTCCCGGGGTGCCGTTGAAATGGTCGCTTGTCATGTATTGCACCGTCTTGCGTGACAGGATACGCACGCCATCGAGTTCGCCCCCGTTCAACAGCATCTGCAAGAAGCGTAGATAATCAGGCGCAGTGGAAACCATACCACCAGCGCCGGAAAGGAACGTCGGCCGGCTGCGCACGTCAATGAGGTCTGTGGGTTTCTTACTGTCCGGGTCGATCTCGAAGGGTTCTGCCAGGCGGCCCTGCTTTGTCGGTTCGACCCAGAATCCAGTGTCGTCCATTTTCAGAGGCTCGAGAATCCGCTCGCTAAGATACACATCCAGTGGCTTGCCTGAGATACGTTCGATCAACGCGCCAAGGACATCGGCCGAGCGGCCGTATTCCCAACTGGTGCCAGGCTGGAACGCGAGCGGTAGATGCGACAGTTTCTGAACCAGATCGTCGTTGCTGATGATTTTCTTTAGGGTCAGGCCGGCCTTCAGGTACTCGCTTCGCACTAGGCCAAAACCTGAAGACGGTTCGAATTCATAGAGTAACCCCGAAGTGTTGCGTAGCAGGTCCTGGACTGTCATTTCCTGCTTCGCGGGAACGAGTTCGAGGGTCGGCTTGCCGTCCGGGCCGATCTTCTCGACGCCGACCTTTAGATTTTTCAGTTCGGGCAGATAGTCCGATACCGCGTCGTCGAGGGCTAGCTTGCCATCCTCCACCAGCATCAGCGCACCGACTGATACGATCGGCTTGGACATGGAGTAAATGCGGAAGATGGAATTTTCCGCCATTGGCGCTCCGGTTTTTGGATCGCGCACGCCTAACGCCTCGGCATACACCACCTTGCCATTCCGGACAACCAACAGCACGACGCCGGGGGCGCGCCTGGCGTCAATATCGGCTTGTGCCCTTCGCGTCAATGTGGCCAGACGTTCAGCTGAAAATCCGCCGTCCGAGCCGACTGGCGCATGGGCTGATCCGTAACCATCGAGGCCTGCGCAAGCCCCTAGTAGTATGCAGAGCAATAACGCCGCCGGTCCGTTCATTGGTGCAGGAACATCGCCACGACGAACGGCGACAAACAGCCACGCATCAGTGCTGCGCGGTTCTGATGATTTTCGATCTTCATGGCGCCCTCCCCAGGTTGCTGCTTACAGCGCGCCGGTGAAGTTGACTGGCGCTGAGCTGCTCGGGCGTCCCGCGCACGCTCACTTGCTCGCGATAGCAGAGATTTCAACCAAAGCGTCTCTTGGTATCCGCGCAACTTGCACGGTCGCGCGCGCAGGTGGCTTGTCCTTGAAGTAGGTTCCGTAGACAGCGTTCATCTTGCTGAAATCATTCAAGTCCTTGAGGAAAACGGTCGTGTTGACGACGTTTTCCATGGACATGCCACTTGCCCTCAGAACCGCATTGAGATTCTCGAGAGCTTGCTTGGTCTGCTCCTCGATGGAGCCGGAAATCATCTGATTGGTCTTGGGGTCGATTGCCGCCTGCCCAGCCAGGAAGAGCAGGTTGCCGACCTTCACCCCCTGCGAGTACGGGCCTATTGCGTCCGGTGCCTCTTTCGTGCTCACCGCTTCCTTCATGGGGCCGGAGGCACAGCCGGCCATCGCTAGCATGAGCAAAATTGCCGGCAACGTGAGCCGTGCCAGTACGCAAAGATTGATCTTCATCGCATGGGCCCCATGATTAGCCGGACGCAACCGGTCCGAGGTATCAAGTTCTAGGCGCAAATGTCCGCGTTGGGTGAAGTTCGCGACGGTCCGCTATTGACGCTTTACTTGTGATCAAAGCTGCTCAAATTTGCTTGATCGCTTTCGGCTAGGGCTTCGGCGTAACCGTTACCGCAACCTCAAAGCGACCATTCCTCGCGCAGCGGTGCGAGCAATTCGGCTTGTTTCCGAACACGGCTACGACAAACTTGTCCTGACCGGAAAAGCTACCGGTCGGCTGGTATTGGGCGACGTCGTCCTTGAACGCAACTTTCCCGGATTTTGGTGACTCAACGAGCTCCCACCTATCGGGGGCATATTCCTTGCCGAAACGAAACTTGAACTCGCAAGCTTCGCCCTGCTGGAGGACCATCGTCGCGGTCGCCGTTCCTCCTTCTACGAAGGCTTGGTGGTCAACTTCGCACGGTGAAGGCTGAGCGTACGCGGTCGCGAACGGCAATCCGCAAATGACAATGATCAGGCTTGCACGAGCCATTTGCATAGATGCCTCCCCTTGGTCGCCGAGTGGCTGAGAGAATTCCACCGCACGTCGTGTGCCTGGACACCGGATCAGGGCAGGGTTGACGCCCGCTTGGCCGAGTCCACTGCTGCTCGTGGGGCTGCGGGCGAAGACGAGACGACCTGCTCCGGGCGGGGGTGATCGCCACCGCAGCGGGCCGGTCAATCGTCCGTGATCGTTCACCCGCACTCCTCAATTCAACCTGCGACGCGAGAACCTGAGTCCGGCGAGGGCAACGCCAAGTAACGCGAGCGTGGCCGGTTCCGGGGCGGTCCCAGGCGGCACTGCATCCGCGCTAAAGACTAGCGAGTATCCCGGCAGCGTGAAGCTCGGGTCGAACGTTATCGAGGGATCTATGCTTGCGGAATAGCTCCCGGAATATGGGAGTAGGTTTTGGGGGTAGCCAGGGGGAAATATGCCGCCAACTACTTGAATATAGCCTTGAGTCGGAACGTTTGCCGTGACGGTGCCGGAAACGGTTTCCTCAAGGCTTGAAAGGACAGGGTATCCCTCGCACGTCGTCACGTTGGTGGTATACGCACAGATCCCGCTCACGGGCGCCCCATTCAGGCTTGGGTCTGCGATTGCAAGAACTCCGACGTTACCGTCGTTCGTGGCACTCGCACTCACTGCTTCTGAGACGGCAAAGTCGAGCGGCACCTCGACGTTCCCGGGGCCCACGACCTCAAACCAGAAATTGACTATACCGCTCGTCTGGAGAGTGGGAGAGACGGCGGTACCGGAATAGGACATCTGGGTTGAAGCGATACCAGTCCCGCCCACGTACTCAAGGAAAAGTGAATCATTCCAGCACCCATTGGCGCCCCCGACTGTGTCGCATCCGCTAAACGAGGTGGAAACAGCTGAAGGTTGGTTAAAGGATGGGGGGCTGTTACCAGCGCTGTCCGTGATCTGGGACGTAAAAGTTGCATCCGGCACCGTTGTCGCGGCGGCCGGGAGAGCCAGTAGCGCCAAAACAAGCAAAGCGAATAATTCGGACATGACTTTCCCCTTCAAGCGTGATATCGACGTCGCTGAGCGGCAAGTGTCAACGAAGTGGTCCGCTTCGCTCCAATTGCTTCGTAGCGGAACCTGCAGATGCCTGCCATCACTTTCCTTCGTGTTACGCAGACGAAAAGGGGACTAGACGTTGGGCTCGTCGCGCATGCATTAACGCTGGGTGGTGGCGGCAGCCTCTCGCGAATCCAGCCCGAGATGCGCGGGAAGCAATCCACGCTTACGAGCTCGACAACGTTACGTAAGCAAATGGCAAGCATATTGTCAGGTGGCCCTCGCTACTTACCGTGCAGGTATTATTTCTGCCAGCTTAGCGAACGCTCGCGGCTCCTGCTCCAGGCAAAGTCTATGGCTATGTCAATGAGTGAAGCATCACCCGTTCGGGTGAAGTGAGAATCTGGCCGTGAGCTGGCAGTTTCGGAAACAGACGCCAAGTCCGTGAGCGCAGCCTGACCGGCGTTGCGTGCTGAGCAACTCGGATCCATTCCTTCGGGGAGGAATCGATGTCCGAAGACCGCTATCTCGCCGCTGTCGACAGCCTCTATGAAGCGGCGCTACATCCCAAAGGGTGGCCAGAGTTCCTGGTCGCATTTAACGGCTTGCTTAATGGCTGGGTGGGGCAATACATGGTCTGGGACGACGCAACCCGGACCAATGTCCTCTCCTTTGTCTCTGAGCCGACGCTGCACCAGGACGAGATGCGCTACTCGGCGCACTACGGTGCCATCGATCCGCGGCGCCAGCTATTAGCAGCGCAACCCTACCAATGGGTCTTCTGCCATGAGCACTTTGACGAGCGCTTCGTGGCGGGCAGTGAGTTCTATCAGGATTTCCTCATACCGATTGGTGGACGTTATCTCGCCGCCGTGCAGTTCGGCGAACACCACGGTCTGATGCCGATCATCGGCATGCACCGCGGGAGCTCACAAGGGCCCTTCGGGGCGAGAGAGCACCGCTGGATGACTCGGCTGCAACCGCATATCGCGCGGGCCATCCAGTTACACCTGAAAGCCTATGACCTGGGACTGAAGGCGGATCTCACTGCGCGCGCGCTCGATGCGCTTTCTTATCCGATCATTCTGGCCGACGAACACTGCCGGGTGCGTCTCACCAACCGGGCGGCGGATAGTTGGCTCGCCAACAACGGACAGCTCAAGATCGGGTCAGGCGTCCTGCGCTTTGCCCACCAGAAATGCCAGGACGCGTTGGTGCGGCTCATCTTTCTGGCAGCGCAGGGTGACGGGGCACGACAAGGCGGCGCGCTCGCCATACCGCGCAGACCAAACAGCAAAGGGCAAGCACCGAAGCCCTATTCGCTCCTCGTCATCCCCTTACGGCCTGACGCCGGTCTTTCGGCGAGTTGGCAGCGCTCCCTCGCGCTGTTGGTGGTGGTGGACCCGGAAGCGAGCGTCCCGTTGGATGTGTCCAAGGTGCAGGCCCTGTTCGGGCTCACGCCAGCCGAGGCGGGGCTTGTGTTAGCGGTGGCAAGCACGCATTCGCTCGAAGAGGCAGCGCGACACGCGGGTATCTCGCTCAATACGGCCAAAACGCAACTTCAAAGCGTGTTCGAAAAGACGGGCACAGGTCGTCAGGCGGAATTGGTAAAGCTCATTTTCTCGCACCCGTCGGTGAAGAGCGACTGAAGGCCGCTCACCGCCGACCGGCGAATTGTGCGCCTTCCCGTGGATTAGGATTCGGGGCTCAGGTCAGCCTCCGATCTCCTGGCAAAACCTGACGTCCGGGGCCTCGTAGCCCAGTACGAAGCTGCGGCAGCCAAGCAGCTGGCGGTGACCAAGGAACGCGTCATCGCCGAGCTCGAGCAGGCCATCGAGCTCGCCCGCCAGAAGGGGGACCCGATGGCGATGATTCGGGGGTGGGCCGAAATCGGGAAACTGATCGGGGCCTATGCGCCGGAACGCAGGAAGGTCGAGCTCAGCATCGACGGGGCGGTGATGCAATCCAAGCTCACCGCCATGTCCGACGCCGAGCTACTGGCGATCGCCGAGCGCCGCTCAGACCAACCCTCTTAGTCCTTAGTCCCGGGCTCCCGGCCCCCGAGCACTTCGTTCGCAGTACTCCGAACGCAGAACCCAGCCGCTAGACTGCCGGGATGGAGGTTTTCATCTTCGCCCGCTTCCACGCCATAGAGGGCCAAGAGAAAGCGCTCGCCACGGCGCTCAGCGAGCAGGTCCCGAAGGCGCGGGTCGAGCCGGGTTGTCTCGCGATCGCTGCCTATCGCTCCGTGCGCAACCCACGGCTGTTCTGGATCCACTCACGCTGGGTCGACGAGTCCGCCTTCGAGGTCCACGCCGAACTGCCGAACACCGCACGGTTCGTCGAACGGGTGGAGAAGCTGATCGACCACCCCTTCGATGCCACGCGGACGTACGTGATCGCCTAACTCGGTGGCTCACGGCACTGAGCAGGTCGTGCTGCGGACCGTGAGACTTGTGCTCGGTGCGCAGAGCTAAGAGGGCTGGCGTCGTGAGTCCCAGTGAGGAGCAATCGATATGCGCTGAGGCTAGCCCTTTGTTGCTCGCGCTAGTACACGCAAGCGGGGGTTCAATTCAGGCCCTACTAGAGGCGCTGCGGAGACCGGCTCTGAGCGAGGTTCCCTGGTGTTTGGCGTTCGGAATGCAGTCGCGGAACATCAAGTCCGAGTTTAAGTGGTGTTCTCAGCTGGTGGGCCTCGACCAGAAGGCTCCTGATTTCGCCGCGCGACTGGCAGACCAATACCGTCAGTTGCCTGAAATGGTGCGTGAAACAACAGGAGGTCGAAGCCTTCTCCTTCGTGTATGAGGGCGAGGACAGTGGATCTCCGCCTATCAAGGCAGACAACTAAGTGGCAGGTAGTTCACCGGTATGTTGGTCCGGTTTTCACCCATGACGGTCATCCCGCCGGGAACGTTGGCACTGCCGCACACCCACGTGACGGGCACGATGGGTGCATCGGTCACGACCGCGGGACGGAGCGTAAGAAGCTTGCCCTTGATGAGAGCATTCGCGCTATTGCCAAACGTTATGTCGATCGCTCCGTTGTTAACCGCAACCGCGCTGATATACGTGTTAACGATCTTTTCAGCCGGTGGCAGACCGGCCGCGGCATTGTCCGCAGGAAAGGTTTGGGTCGTTGCCCACAATAGGGCGACCGGAGTCTTCGCGATATCGGCGAGTGGGAGCGCCGAAACAATCTGTTGCCTAATGATGCGGGGTCCGAAGCTAGGAAGCGCGATGAGCGCAAGGACGGCAATGACCGCGAGGACCATGACCATCTCGAGCATCGTCACCCCGAGGTAGCGCGGTATTGATGCTGTGCCTAGCTGCGACTCTGACAAGCGAAAGATCGAGGACATTGAGCGGACAATAGCACCGGTCACTGGCGACTCGACAAACGGCACCCATGGCCACCGGTGGGTACTGACTCGCTTGCCCAGATACTAGTTGCTGCCAATCAGCCGTTTGGTCAAGGCCGTTGGATGAAGTATCAATGCCTTCGGCGACTACAGCGAGTACCTCGAGGCACACGGCGAGGCGCTATTCGCGAAAATATGCGAGCTTGACCTTGAGGGTATCGTGGCGAAGCAAGCCGATTCGCCCTCCGCTCCTACGGCGAATAGCGGAACACGCGATGTCGACGCATATGTGGTGATCGCTCCTGGCCGGGAATCGTCGGATGCTGCGCCCAATAGCAGAAGCTATAGGCTGCTCAGGTCAGCTCCTTGACCTCGGCAAAGGTAGTTGTTTGGCAAAATCGACCATAACGGTTGCCCGTCAGAGTGCGGGTTCGCTTTGAATGAGGGTGGTCACACCGAGGCCTCACTTTATCTTTACCGACGTCAAGGATAGCTCCAGGCTATGGGGCACCAACCCGACAGGATGGGGCAAGCCTTCGCTTGCTTCGGTGCGTTCTTGCGCTCAGCCCTCGAGGTCGATCGTGGTACCGTAGTAAAGGCGACGAGTTACGGGGTCCACACTACGTTTCGCGACCTACGCGACGCGATCGTAACAGCGATCGAATTCGGAGCTAAGCGGGACTGAGGTAGCCTCGCAACCGTCAACCTGGCAATGACGGCATTCGCTAGCCTGAAGCGGCCGTTGCTTCGGTACATGCTTGTTGGCCGGCGCGCGATTGGTGCCGGAGTCGCGGTCCATGCCACCGGGATGCGATTTCATATAGGCGTCCTTGGCAAAATCTCCCACCCGTTCAGGTGGGGAATGCGGGAGCGAATAGACCAACAATTGCGAGTCAATTGTCGCTCCCAGGCACCAGCAGCTCGAATGGATCCAAGGGTAGCAGCCGATATCTGGCGCGCGCGTACCAATAGGAGGAAGGGCAGCTTGTCGCACGTCGCGATGCTGGACTCGCCTCCCATTATCCAATGCTAAGCTGCGACGTTCGATACCAACTGCCCAGCTAATCGATTGCGGGAAAGCCTTTCCCCTCAGCTCCCAATTCCTTCTGCCGAGGACTACTGATGCCTAAAAAGACTAAGCCAAGGGCCAACGAGAATCGGCCCACGCGATCGCGTAAGCAAAAAGCGATTACGATTGGTGGAGCTACGGTCAACCCAACGACCCTCTACAACGTCGTATTGCACGTCGTTCTTAACGAGCTGGCCGACGAGAACGTTGGTCCGGGCATCAATGTCACCACGGTGCCCAGTGCCATCCCATGGGATTCACTTGCGATGCGACGCTTCGTTCAAATCGTGGTCAGCAATTTGCTGCACATACTTGGCCCATTTGATCCGAGTCCATTTGGGCCTCAATTTGCCGATGTGCACCGGACACTTTCCTTCTCGCAATTGATCGCCGATCTTGCCCAGAATATTCACATGTAGAGCTATCCATCGTTTGCTCGTCGGTGCTGCCGTGGCGACTGCGACGCTTGATCTATTCGCAGCCGGCAATCCATCTCCATCGCCTCCGTCGGACGCCGTATGCGATGCCGACGGGGCAATCAATCCCGATAAGTTGTTGACGTGGGCGCTTTATACGCAGGGGCAGTTACCGCCAGGTTTGATAAGCCGCTCATTTGACCTTAGAAACATAAAAGACTCCCTTACCGCGGGCAAAGCGATTCCTCCACCAATTGTTCAGGGAGACAAATTACCTACGGAAGAGCAAATGCAGGCAATGGCCCTTGAAGATTTGTGTTTAACGGCAGACAACAAGGGTCCATGTGGCAAATTCGCAGCACAGCAGCGTGATCTAGTTGGGTACCTAGCACAGTGGGCTGCTACTCCTTCGAAGACCCTTACATCCGAGCAGCAGGACGCCACTACTACATGGCCTCTCGCAGATGGTCGTATGGCGAGGCGGATTGAAAAACCTACTGCGATTCAGCGAAAAACAATACCGATCCTTGATCCTCGTTACTATGGGACCTGGCCGCTTAACGAGTTCTTAGTGCAAAACCCTCCTCTCTGGCGCGTCGCTTGCGCCACAGATTCCAAGCCGGTGCCCGCTACACCTTCCACAGCTTCAGCCCCGGCCTCGGCTCCCGCATTGCCAGATCTGACGCACTTCCGGATAAGAAAGACTACTGACGATCTCGTCGTAGCCCAGAGCGATGACGATGCCTTCAAAGGGGTGTCGGGCGCGACCTTCGGATTTAAACAAGACATCGCAGCCGACAAGATTACCGAGGATGTAACCGCCGTACTCGGCTACGCGCTGCCGCGGACGTATCTGGGCCAAACTTCGCTCGATCACATCCCATTCGTCAAGTACGACCACCACGTAACTAGTCCGACAAAGCCGGGAACGCCCGATGTGAACAACATCGGGTTCGGGTGGCTCGAAGATATCGTCTCCGGCCTTAGCCCAACCATCCAGAACGAACTCACTATTACCCCAGTATATGTTCGGAGCATTGCTGCGGGTACAGAAATTGTGCAAGTGAATGTATACGATCGTTTAGTGCCCTTTGATTTCTTAGCCCATTCCGTACGCGCCGGGCCCGTCGATGTGCAGGCGAAAATCGCCGTGCGCGTATCGGTCGGCCATGTAGTGAGCTCGGGGACCCTGGCAGACTTCGCGGCCACAAACAACTTCGTGCGTTTCGGCGGCTCTGTCGATGGAACCATTGCTGGCGCATCGGGCACACTGCTCGAGCAACTAGTACTTAAGGGTACGTACGTTTACTTTCGCCAGAACTCAGACACCCCAAAATCTATACCGCGGCGAGAGATAGCGCTTTCGTACGCATTCCAAAAACAGAAATTCGTCACACTCGATGCTTCGTACATTAGCGGCCGAAATCTAGACTCATTGCAGCTAGAAAAGTATTGGTCGGTCGGACTCGGTGTCAAATATTAGCGCCGATACGACCTGACACCCGCCTTTAGTACGCGATAGGATTAGAGTCCGCCCCACCAGGAGCGGACGATGAAGACGAAGCGGTTCAGCGAAGAGCAGATCATCGGCGTGTTGAAGGAGACGGAGGCCGGGGCCAAGACGAAGGATCTGTGTCGTCGGCATGGGATCTCGGACGCGACCTTCTACAACTGGAAGGCGAAGTACGCCGGGATGACGGTGTCGGAGGCCCGGCGGCTGAGGGAGCTCGAGCACGAGAATGCCAAGCTGAAGCGGTTGCTCGCCGAGGCCGAGCTCGACAAGGCGGCGTTGAAGGAGCTGCTCGGCCGAAAATGGTGAGCCCGCAGGCGAGGCGCGCGGCGGTGGTAGTGCTGATGACCGAGCGCGGCTTTGGGGTGACGCGTGCCTGCGGGCTGGTAGGGATCTCGCGGTCGCTGTACCGCTATCGCAGCCGGCGAGCGGACAGCGCGCCGTTGCGAGCGCGCATCGAAGAGATTGCCGCGGTTAAGCGCCGCTACGGCTATCGCCGTGTCTACCTGCGGCTGCGGCGTGAAGGCTGGTCGGACAACCGCAAGCGCGTCTATCG
>Ga0335077_10001486_pt1 | contig 27929 bp, 29 predicted proteins | sample Lox_Sample_31_FD_207151 | JGI IMG/M metagenome (GOLD analysis project Ga0335077, IMG submission 207151) | Soil microbial communities from Loxahatchee National Wildlife Refuge, Florida, United States - Lox_Sample_3.1 | ecosystem: Environmental > Terrestrial > Soil > Wetlands | place: USA... | reverse complement strand
CCTATACGATGACGCCAAATGGTCGGCCTATCGTGACGCCGACTTGTTCGTTCTGCCTTCGCAAAATGAAAACTTTGGAAATACGGCTGCGGAAGCGGCCGCTTGCGGGACCCCCGTCATTGTGACGGACCGATGTGGCATTGCTCCGTTCATCGGGGACGCAGGGCTGGTGATTCCGCACGACCTCGGAGAATTGCAAGGCGCGCTGACGACGTTTCTTGAAGACCCTACGCTTCGCGAGCGATGCCGAGACGGCTGCTACGACTTAGTCCGCAAACTTTCGTGGGACGGCCCCCTCGATGAGTTAGAGAGCCTGTACCGTCTGTGCGTCTAGGGAGAGCATGAACGATGAAGCGTCACCCCATCTACAGATTCGTTTGGTCTCTTGTGAATGGCCTGCTCGCAGTCTCGATCCTGTTGGCTATTTACTCGATGGCGTGGGAATACTCGACTCGAAGATACTTGAAGGGATTCTCAGACGCGATCGTTCCTCTCTCAGCACCAGCCGAACAAAAGGTTGAGGCCATCCTCACTTGGATGAAACTAGGTCCTTCTCGCAAAATTAGCTCAGATTCACTGGAGTATTTTACCCGGGATCCGACTACGACCTTGAACTATCAAGAACTTCTGAAAACTTGTGGCACGGCGACGAATGCATTCGTGAACTTGTCTAACAGCAGTGATCTTCCGGCCAGGCGTTTGCTGCTCTTGAATAGAAGTTGGAGCGTGAAACACGTTGTAGTGGAGGTTGAGATTGATGGCCGCTGGGTTGTGGTCGATCCAGCTTTCCGAACTATTTTTCGGGATGCGAGTGGTCGGCTATTGACTCGCGAGCAGCTGCTCGATCCCCTCGTCTTTAAACAAGCGACAGAGGGCATTCCCGATTACCTCCCTGAATACACCTTCGAGAGAACAACCCATGTTCGAGTCGCGAAGATCCCCTATGTTGGCCCAATACTTCGAGGCTGGTTGAACCGCTTGTTGCCTGGATGGTCGAGTTCGCTTTTCTGGACCTTCTTGCTGGAGCGGGATTCATTCGCTGCGATGGTGACGGCTTTCCTTTGTGTTATCCTTCTGCTTCTGACTCGTGCTCCGCTCCGTTGGTATGGGGAAAAGCGCCTAGGCTTCCGGATGTTCCGGGCGAGAGAAAGAATGGCTCACGTCGCCAGGACGCTCGTTCGGGGTCCGACTTAGAGAGGTCTGCGGTAGTGAAGCTTTCTCAGGGAGATCTTCCTGCGCCTCTGCAGAGGCGTTGGGACTGCAATCGCAATCCGATGCGCAGACGGAGAATATGGTTAGACATCCGTGTTATAGGGAATATTTCGGGCACAAGAGTGTTTCTGCAACAATCTTCGGTATCCGGAAACGCTTGAAGCGACGTTCAAGAGAAGGAATCGGGTGCTGGAGGTCAGGTCAGTTTATAACCGAATACGAGTAACAAGCCGGATTCGCACTTGGACGCGACGCCACTGAAATTGTGAACCCTTCCCCTGGTCTTCGTGCCGATACATACGGCGCGTCATAAGTCGTGTTGCAGGTTACGCCCAACTTCGCGCCAAGGGAACTGTCGAAAGTTACAAAAACCTGACTGTTGGCGGTCACGGCAGTTGTGTCCACAAGTACAGAACCTGACCTCGCTCCCACCACCACGCTACCAGCTGCTGCCGACCCACAGACTGCCGGAGATGCGCTTGAGCGACAGTTAGACAGTGTCCCGTACTGGGCTTCGATCAGCTGTTGTCCTGGCAACCCGCAAATGGTCCCAACCGCACAGGATGAGCCGAAACTCTCCAGGTTGTAGTAAATCATCATTACCTCGTTATCCGCATACGTCCCCGCTGGAATACGGGCATAGAAAGGTGCATAGAAGTCAGCCGTGCCGTTTGCCAGAGATTGCCCAGCGAATCCCAATGTGCATGGATTGTGCGAGACCGCAGAGATTTTGGCGATTACGCTTGACCAATGCCACTCCCCATCCGTGGGTCCTGCTGGCAAACTGGTAGTTGAAGAATATCCGGGTGTCTTGAGTTTCACAGAGCATCCGGTGATTCCAATTCCGCCGGGGGATGGCCATGCGGTTCCAGAATTCAGGCGCTCCCACACTCCCGCCATGAGAACATCACCGACAGCGACGATCACATTTTTCTGCGGATAGAAATATGTCACACCACGCGAAGACCGGTTACCCAGCCTTCCCGCCCCAGTTGTCCCGTCGGGGGCAGTGATCCCCGTCGTGACCGTGCCAGTGTTCAAAGCCCAACTGCTCGGAGAAGAGTTGGCCTGATTAGCAAATCTTACGGCAGTTGGTGAGAAACCACGACGCGATGCGTCAGTGTTTCCATAGACATATCCGTTCTGAAAACCAACCTGCCCGCTTAGATAGGGAGCACCTCCAGCAGGCTGCCCTACCTGACTGAGGATCAGCATCGGTCCTTTCACCATTGGCGATGCGGAACTATAAACATCTGCTACGTGAATGTTTTCTGCTGGGCCGGAACCATCATTTTCAATGGCGCACACACTACCGTTGCATAACGTTCCGATTGGATCATTTACGTGTACTCCCTGCACGAGCACACTGTTAAACTGACCTGTGAACCAGACCGCGGCGGGTGCATGGATGTTTTCCGTATCAACCCCGGTGATGTCCACCGTTTGAATTGATGGATTGACTGTGCCGGGATTCAGTTTGATGCCGCCCCCAGCGAGGTTCACATGGTCGATGAAAATGTACCCAATTCCATCGTTTCCCGTTCCGTCTAAAAGGATAGCTGCGGCGTTATTTGCGGTAGGCGTATTAAGAGCATCGAGGCCAGAAAACCCGCAGTGCATTATGTAAATCCAGAAAGAGCCTCCCACAATGTCAAGTGGCGGTCCCAGTCCGGCGGTCCCACCCGGATTGCCAGACACATTCCAGAAAGAAAGTCCAGAGGAACCGCCATCTCCGCTGCGACTATGCTTAGAATCCTCGCCGATCACAATGCTCCGTCCCGCGCCATTGATATTCAGATTTTGAAAGAAAAGAACGTTACTGTTGACCCCCGAAATCCAGATGCCAGGATGATTGATGTCGGCAGAACTGCCGCATGAAACAAGGTTCGCCCTGCCCATGTGCCCGTTAGGACCGGAACTGCTCGTTGGGATACCGACAAAAGTGGTTCCTCCTTTAGCCTGCGTCCAGCCGGAAGGCGGCGAACTATAATTCGGATCGTCCGACCCCATTATCCAGATTCCCGCCCCCCGCACGCTGTTACACGGCGAGCCATCGTAGATGTAAATCGTTCCTCCCCGCGCAGGAAGTGCCGCATAGGCAGCCATGACTGTCAGCTTCGCACTTTTCTCACTCAAGCCATCGTTCGCGTCATTCCCAACAGCAGACACATATTGAGGCCCGTCGTCATCAGCAGGCTTACTCACGTAATTTGCCTGCGCGATAGATGTGGGAATCGGAAAAAACGCCAAGATTGAGAATACTATAAGTGTTACTTTATGTCTTTTACACATACGCGTAGACTGTCGTCTGTTCTTTTCCTTGTCGCCACGGACTTGCATCTTGATTTTCAGGTCGACTCGAGGGGCGTGAAGTAGACCCACTGCTGGCCCGGTGACCTGGACTCCCGTGCAAATTTCCGCCATTTGTCAGGAACACCGGGACCGATATCGCTAGCGTCGAAGGTGATCAACTCAGCGTTGTGGGAATGCTTGAATCGCCCGAGCAAAATGCCGCGAACATCCGTGCCTTTAATCTCGTGCAGCTCTACAATTAGGTCACAATTTTTCAGTGATTGCACCACATCATCGGAGAACAAATCGACTTCGTAACCTTCGCAGTCAGCGATGATGAGGCACCGCCCGACAGCCACTCTCTTGAGCGTTCGAATGTTGCACCAGTCGCGAACATAAACCCTATCAGCCACGCCGTTCTCGCGGGCCATTTGTCGACAGTAATGACGCTCGCGGGGCTCACAATCGAAAGCATAAACTGTCGCACCCGTCCTTCGGGCGAGCCCTACCGCGTAGTAGCCTTCGGCACAGCCAATGTCAATGATCCTGTCGTAATGCTTTGTCACAACTTCCTCGATGATCGAATGGAGTTCGAGCTCATATGTTCCAAAGAGGATGGGGATCCCGTATCTATTAGTCAAAGAGCTGATCGGGTACTTCATCCCGCGGAAAGGCCCATCCAGTACAGTGTGCCCATACCGAGCCATCATCTCAACGGTCGATTCATACACTCCCCACTCCCTGTGGAGTTGCTTTTGGTAATTTCGAGACCGAATGGATTGAATGGTCACAAAGATCCGTTTCGGTAAGAGGACCTCAGCCGTTTTTCTTATGTGACGGTTCATTGCACATGTCCAGTATAGACCGCGGGCATCATGACCACCAAGGAAGTCTGGGGGTAAGAGATACGAGGGGACGCAAAGTCATTCAAACACTTCCAGGATTGGTATCTACTGGAGGAAGTGTCAAGTCTTGTGGAGGAGGGTTCCGTCTACAATAAGGGCGTGATCTTGTGAGGAAGACGTACAGAACCGATGAGCCAGATCGCCATACACGCGGAAGGGTTGGTTGCACGCCGATCCGGTGGCGCGTTTCGAAACGCTGCGGCCGCTGCTGCCGTATGCATCAGTGAGGAGCTAAGTGCTGCTGGCTTTTGACGATCAATCAGATGTATAGATGTAATTGCTGACGAGATAGGAGTTGGCAACTAGCGGATGGCGCAAACGTTAAGTCTCTCACTCAAGCGATGGTTGGTAGGCCAACTCTCCGATTCCATGCGTGGCCGGATGGACTACTACCGTCATCCGGAGTTACTAGATCATTGGGGAGGCCCGTTCAATGGTCAATGCTTCCGACAGTTAACCTGTCTAGACCTAATTCTCAACTGCAATTTCGAAGCAATAGTTGAAACGGGAACCTACCGGGGTTCGACAACTATTTTCCTTGCTCAGAATTCACGTGGTGTTCCGGTCTATTCTTGTGAGAATAGCGCCAGGTGCTTCGAATTCGCCAAGCTGCGACTGCGGGCTGTTCCTAATCTGCATCTCTTCAAGCTGGATTCCCGCAAATTCCTCCGAGAGTTGGAAATTTCCCGGCGCGCAAGAACCTTTTTCTATCTCGACGCCCACTGGGAAGAGGATTTGCCTCTGCGAGACGAACTTGATCTGATCATTCAGAACTTCGAGAATTGTGTCATTATGATTGATGATTTCGAAGTTCCGGGCGACCCTGGCTATGGATTCGATGACTACGGACCAGCCAAGAGACTATCTCTCCGAGATTTTCCCCTCCATCGAGACAGCAGAGTTGCATGCTATATTCCTGCGAGGCCCTCGACTCAAGAATCGGGACTGAGACGGGGTGCGATGGTTTTGACTAGTCTGAGATTAAAAAGTAAAATCGACTCAGTCAAAACTTTGATTCCCCTTCCATCTGAAACGAATCCCAGTGCCAGATAAATATTGAATGAAGTGGGGGTTCCCCTCACAGGCTTTCGTGACTTGAGGGCGGCCAAGCCGACCCCTGTGCTCAGTTTGTAAGAACGCGCGGCGGCTTTCGCACAAAGCCAGACTGCTGTTTTTGCTTTTTCGTACGCGGGTTCGAAAACACGCAATCCACGCCGAGCCGAGTCGCGCGCGCTGCACTGGGCGTCACCCGTTTTTCGGCCACAGGGGGTGGGGCACTTTCAGGGGCTCGTATCTCTTACCCCACCAAGGAAGTCGGATCGGCGATAGCCGCATGTAGCTGCTAAGAAATCCCGGACAGGTGGGTAACGGAAGGTTGAGCGGAGCCATAAGACCGATGCCGAAGAATTCTACAAAGGGAGATCCTTCCGCAGCAGGAAGGATCTCGGTCGCAAGCTTAAACGCTGGGAGAGAGAATACAACGAGGATCGGCCGCATCTGACTCTGCAAGGGAAGACGCCTGCTGAGCGAGTTCGGAACTCGCTCAGCCACGGCCATCCCAAGCTGTAAGGTATCCCCCTTGACTAATACACGCAATGCTGACACCTCCAACCATCCCTCTTCAAAAACCTGCCGACGAAGTCTCTGATAAGGACCTGCTGGCAATCGAATTCTTGGACGTCTAGGCAGGAGAGCCATCATGCAGCTTCACGCCGTTCCTTGAGGAATTGACTCTTCTCAGGTCCCGGAAGCAAGCCAAATCGGCGTGCGGAGGGAAGGCGTGCGTTGCAGGAACTTGTTTCCCACATCTTGATACTTCCATGTACTATGACTGTCGCAGCTGACCCGACGACTCCTCTAAGTCCTTTTAAATGAGCGGATTTGTGACAACCTGATGTGGCACCCAACGTGCCCCCATGTCAGTGGAAAATGGGGTCGCGAACTCGGCCCCGCAAGAGGATGATTGTATATGAGACTTAGAATTGCACCTATTTGCGTAACGGCGTTACTTCTTGCTTTCGGGAGTGGTGCCGCCCGGGCCGATGGCATCAGCATCCTAAACGCATCGTTCGAGTCTACGAACCCATTCACTAACTCTGTTGCTGGCGTCGGCTCCTGGAATCTAGGTCCCATTCCGGACTGGACAGTGACCGGAGCGGGAGGATCGTGGGCTCCTGGTCCTGCCGCATTCAGTTCGGCGCCAGACGGCACCGTTGTAGCGTACTCAAACGGCGGCACGATCTCGCAGAGCTTGGGCGTTTTCGTTCTGGCGAATTCGGTTTACACTCTGTCAGTCGACGTTGGTCACCGGTTGGATGGCCTTGCGACTTCCTATTCGATTTCCCTGGACGATAACGGAGTCCCCCTCTGTACATCAAGCGGTTCCAGTACGGGCATCGCTGCGGGAACATTTGCAGATGTGGTCCTTACGTGTCCCACCGGTGCCTCAGTGATCCCGGGGGCGTTGAGCATCGTTCTTGCGAGCGGCGGAGTGCAGAGCGATTTCGACAATGTTCAATTGAGCGTGGTATCGAGTCCAGAACCCTCGACCCTTTTGTTGTTCGGCACTGGGCTCCTTGGACTCGCAGGGATTGCAAAGCGCCGCTTTTTGACGTAATCGTGACTTGCCGCAACCTGCGCAAGCAGGAAATCGAGCTCCAAGAGAACCGCTTTTTAATCCGGCAGCCGACCTTCGAGCCAATCCACCAGCGGTACGCGTTCAGGAACGGGCGGACCGAGGTCTCGCGGGAAGCAAACTCGGTGAGCATCGTTTCTCTCATCTCTTCCCTCGCTCGAACCACTCCGGAGTCTCGGCATGGAGATGAATTCGCCGGTGGCAGGCATGGCAAAGCGTGATGAGATTTTCCTCCACATCGCCTCCCAGAAGACTGCGTGGCCGTCTATGATGGACCTCTAGATTTTGGGAGCTCCCGCACCCTTGGCATCTCCAGCCGTCGCGCTCGAGCACCCGCTGGCAAAGCCTCTTGTAAGAATCCGAGTCCAATCGAACTCTCGGTTGTCTTGAGTTCATGACGCCTTCGGGATCCTCTGCAAGAACTCCCGCTGCTGAGAGTTCGGCAGCAGCAGGTAGATTCGGCTGAGTGCCAAGAAAAGAGAGTCCGAACGGCCCGAGGCGTCCAGGTTGGCGCCCGCCAGAAAATCGGCGCAGATCATCTCGAGACAATAGCCACGCGCCTTCTGGCCGCCCAACATCAACGAAGCGGTCTCGAGCGCCTGTTCGATGACAGCCAGTTGGCTCTTGTACACCTTGAAATAGAGCAGCTCCCACGGCTCCGTATCCTTGCCCGTCAGATGCCTCTCTACCTCTCGCTTAAATTGTTCCTTTGGCATCTGCTTCGCCTTGTGCAACCAGGTTGCACAATCGAACCGCTGCCCCTCCCGCCGGGCAATCTTGGCGAGGTCGGTTGCCTTTGCCCATCCGACTTCGCGTAGATCGCGATGAACCTGTCGCGGCAGCTGCTCATGGATCGCCATCAGGTAATAGGCCTTGCGCCGGGACTCGGGAAACTTCCGTTCGAGGAACTCATCAAAGGACTTCAGATTGTCGACCCTCCAGTACTGTCCGGCACGCACCTCGCACAGGTAACGGCCGAGCTCGATGAAGCGTGTATCGCGCTCCCGATCCGCCACCCGCTCGAGCGACAAGATCTCATCGATCTTTCCTAGAACGAACAAGGCGCGACGCTGATTCAGTTTCGGTGCCACGAGTGGCCGCCCGTTACTCCTCAAGCTGGTCAAGCCAATCAAGATCGCTCGCTCCCGGCTGGCGTATGAGCTTTGTATCGACGAGTTCCGGACTCCCGAGGCAAAGGCCAAGGTGCGCGCAGCTCATGCAGCCATTCATCGGAAAGCGAATGCCGCTATGCCTCAGGAACTGACCCGCTTCGATTTGGCCGACCGTCGCTTCCATCAACTCACCGAACTCCTTGTGCTGGCCTTCCGTGATCGAAGCCTTCAGGTACTGGATCTCGGGATTGTGTTTCCGCACGAACACGACCAGAGCGACCTCGCGAATCCCGCTGATCCAGGAGTAGCAGACGAGTTGTGGGTCGAGTGACAGCAGCCCTTCGGGCTCTTCCGGATAGCGGCTCGTGGTCGTTTTCCAGTCGATCAGGAAACGTTGACCGTCGATCTCGCCGATGGCGTCGATATAAGCCATAAACTCGCTGCCACTTCGAAGCGACCGAACCATCTTCAACTGGAGATTCTCCTTGGGACGGCGGATGCGGACGCGATCGTCCTGAGCCAGCTTGTGAAGCAGGTGGATCCCTTGATGAACGAGCTTGTCCCAAGAGTCGCCCTTGCCGTAATCGAGGGGCACGTCGCGGTACGTTCCCCACTCCTTGAACAGAACGGCCGCACTGTCCTCCCGGCAGAAGTAGGCCGCCAAGGCCTTTTCGAAGCAGCGGCCAAAGATCATGGCCGCCCGGGTGTCTTTTTCCCTCCAGCCATCGAGGTAGCGGTGCCGGTAGCTGCGAGGACAACGGAGATACCGGCTGATCTGGGTGTAGCTATAGATCATCGGCCTTCTCCCTGCTCATCCCCGTTCCCGATTGCGGAGACGGTAAGCTCCTCCCACTCCGCCGCGGGTGCGAAGGCTTCGAGATTCAGGAAAGAACGACCCTTCCGTGTCGTGCGCGAGGTCTTGATAACTCCCGTAAGGCCGAGCAGGGCTTTCTCATCGACCTCATCCCGGGCGAACAGATCATTGTCGTAGTCAAAATCCCGCAGGAACCAGTTCAGCTTCCACAGCGCTCTTGGCGTGCAGTACAGCCTTCCTGAGATCGTTTGAGCCGAGTGCTGTTTCGGTTCGAGGACTGAAAACCGCAAAGCGAAGAACGGTTTCTGCGGATGCCACCGGTAGAAGGCACGGTCAACTCGCGCGAGAAACAGCCCTTCCAGCAAACCATCGCCATCTTTGGATTCCGCGTGCAAGCCAGGAAACTGTCGCTTCATGGACGCACCTCCTGAGGCAGGGCGTAGCCGTTGAGCTTGCAGAGGAGTCCGGAGCGGTCCCTCGCAGCCCATTCGGCGAGATGAGCAATGAAGGACTCGACCAAATCCCGGCTGGCTTCGCGGATTTCTTGTGTTCCGCAGAAGTCTGCGGCGTATCGCTTGACCAAGATTGGATCGAGCTGGTGCTGGCGGATCAGAAGACACAGTCGATCACGCAGCCGCGGCTCACCATTGCCAGAGCCGTTCTCATTCGAATGACTGGAACCGGTTCCTTTAGCCTGCGCTGGTTTGGGGGGCGATGAGAGATACCCCAGTTCTTCAACCGAGCAAAGCCCGATTCCGTAAGCCTTGCGCAGAGCTCGATTGACGGCTCGGGTTTCGGCCACGCGCATTTCGGCTCCGCGAACCAGCGGAGACACATTGGAGGGATCAGCATCGCCGTACCCGACGAAACCCGCGGAGCGAGAAGTCTTATAGACAACGGCTCTGAAAACCCATCGATAAGCCGTCGCATCGCTCAAGCTCTTTACGACTGCCGTCCGAATTCCTGAGCACCGGTTTCGTTGCGCAATTCCCACTAAACCGGAGTGGGTCACATACCAACGGCCATTCAGCAGCTGGATATCTCCAGCTGCAATTGAAAGACCGTAATTCGTTGTTAAGGAATTCAACTGATCCATTGCCTTACGATCTAACTTCCCCCAGATCAACCGCGCAGATCTGCGATTTCGCCGCCATATTGGTAGTGGATGCTTCATTTGCCCTCCGCATACTGCCATGCAGTGCACTGCAGTTCATTGCAGTGCAAAGTATGACAGGACAATTACTTCTTGTCAAGTTTCGGTAGGGTAGAGCAGACTCGGGTGGAAGGGTTCATTGAAACCTGCGGCCATGAAGAAAGACACACAATTCACATTACGAATACCGACAGACCTCAAGAGAGAACTGCGGAACATCGCCGCTAATGAAGGGCGCAGCATGGCCCAGATCTGCGAGGCGTTTCTCAGGGCTGGCTCGGAAGGTTACAAGAAGGGAGGCCCGAAGTTTCTCCGCCGTTTTCTCGGAGGACAGAAATGGATCTCATAGATTGAGCACGACACCTTCCTACATTTGTAAGGCGACAGATTTGTAGATCGACTCGGGCTAAAACATGAAGAGGACATGGCTGTCCGGGGAGCGCTGGAAGCTGGTTCAGACTTCCATTCCAGTGGTATGCGTTGACGTGTTGCCGATTCACTTTTCGCCAAATTCTGATAGTGATTTGCAATCAGTGGGTTTGATCCTTCGCAAGACTCCCGAGGGCCGCAAGTGGTGCCTGATTGGTGGCAGATTGCTCTATGGGGAATCTCTAAGCGAGGCGATCCGCCGGCAGGTAAGAGAAGCACTCGGACGTCACGTGAAAGTACGCGTCGGGCCAGATCAACAGCCCTTCTACATCGCGCAGTACGCACCGAGCGGCAGGACGCCTTTCGTGCTAGAGCGACGACAGCACTCGGTGGGCTTGACGTACGCACTGGAGATTCACGGCACGCCAACTCCACGCGGAGAGGCAATCGTATTCAGGTGGTTCGAGACCGCAAAACTTCCTCGCCGCACACAGTTTGGATTCTCGCAAGACAGAGTCTTGAGAACCTGTCTCCGCCTGCTGAGGAATCATTGCAGTCAGCCCTGATGCTTGTATCTCTGCAACTCGTTGGCTTTCGCGTTCAACTCCCGAGGGGGGAACTCCCCTTGGCACAGGATCTTGCACCCAACGAGTCCCTGCGTCTGCGAGCCACCATCCTTCCACCGCGAGAATCGCGCGAATCACACCTTATCCGCGTGATTGCGAGGATCATTTCGCTACGATGCCCCATCGGGATTAGAGTTAAAATGCAAAATGCTGAGGTCGTCATTCCAATTCACTCCGAACGCCATCGCGCGCTGCGGCATTCGTTCGTGGCCGGCATCGAAGTCACCGAAGTACAGACCGAGAAACATTTTGTGGCCCGCACCAAGGATCTGAGCATTTTCGGATGCTTTGTGGAGACAGCAACACCGTTCCCGGAGAACACGAAGGTCAGACTGAGAATCTCGCACGGCGGCGTGAACTTTGTCACGCAAGGCAAAGTAGCCTATTCGCGCCCAAACTCGGGGATGGGAATCGCCTTCACTTCCATCGAGCCCAGTAGTCTGCCTGTATTGGACGCGTGGCTCGCGGATCTCAGAAAGTAGTCGTTGTGCCAGAGCCGCGGCATGCGAGCAGATTAAGAGTGCCGATGGAACCTCCGTTCATTCCCTGGCCTCCGTGCCCGCTCACCGTGGCTGAAACGTGGCTTGAAGCTCGCGCAGGCATCGAATCTGCACACGGACCGCTTCCGGTGCGTGTTCTCGATGCAGTTGCGTATCCCGACCTGCGTGGCTCGTGGTTGGCTGCGCGGTGCTTGTTTGCGTGGCCGCCCTATCGGTGTATGTGCGGCGCTATCTTCGCCGGACCGTGTGCGATCAGTGGTGACAGCAATCCGATGCGGTGCGGCACGCCGCTGGCGAAGACTTCGACACATCCGATTGAGCACGTAAGACGGCGGGTGTAGGCTCTCGGTCATGCTTATCGCCCAAAAAATCCGAGAACTCCGCGAATCGAAGAACCTCAGTCAAGGGGACATCGAGCACCGCACCGGCCTGTTTCGTTGTTACACGTCCCGCGTAGAGAATGGGCACACCGTCCCGACAGTCGAGACGCTGGAGAAATACGCGATGGCGCTCGAAGTTCCGCTGTACAGATTCTTTTACAACGGTGAGGAGCCGCCGGAGAAGCCGAAACTTCCGCCTGCCAAGAAGACGGAGCCACTGTGGGGCGCCAAGGCGGATGAGCGGCGCGAGCTGCGCAGATTTGCCAAGGCTCTTTCCCGGATGGACGATCGCCAGCGATGGCTCCTGCTCGGAATGGCTCATCGGATGGCAGGTCGCAATCGAATCAAGAAGCCGAAGACTGGTCGGCTTGGGAAGGGGTGTGTCCCATGAAACGTAAAGCATCGCTCCTCTCGCGGCTCGTGCTCGCGACGATTGCTTTCTCCCTCGGCTCGGCAGCGCAGGACTTCAAGCCCGTCAAACTCCCGCCGCCGCAGACCGACGGGGGCCGCCCTCTGATGCAAGCACTCAAGGACCGGAAATCGACCCGCCAGTTTGGCCTGGGCACCCTTTCGCCGCAAACGCTTTCCAACCTGCTCTGGGCAGCATTTGGAATCAACAGGCCGGATGGGCATCGCACTGCGCCCTCCGCCATGAACTGGCAGGAGGTGAGCATCTATGTGGCGACCCCCGACGGCGTGTACATTTACGATGCCGAAGCCAATGCGCTGAACCCAGTGTTGGCGGGCGATTTTCGGGCGGCCACCGGCACGCAGTCATTTGTAAAGGACGCGGCTGCCAACCTCGTATATGTCTCGGACCTTTCCAAGACCGGCAACGCTCCATCCTCCGAGGCGGAGATGTACACCGCCGCCGACGTTGGATTCATCGCGCAGGACGTCTATCTCTACTGTGCCTCCGAAGGACTGGCGGCGGTGGTGCGGGGCAGCATCGATAGGCCCGCGCTGGCCAAGACCCTGAATTTGAAGCCGAACCAGAAGATCATCTTGGCGCAATCGGTCGGATATCCAAGGAAGTAGGGAGGTCCAACCCCTGTGCCTGAAGTGAACTTTGTGAACATCGTGAACGTAGTTAGAAGGGAAGGGAAACGTGCCAGTTGGGGGCTTAAGGTTTGGCGGAAAAGGCGAAATTACAAAACGAACTGTCATAACTCCTTATGCTGCAACGTTGAGGGTCGGGTGGGGAGTTTGGGTAACGTAAGCTCCTGCGGAAAGACCTCCTCTTAGGTCTGCCCCGGCTTCCGAGCTCCCGACAACTTTCCCACAACCTCGCGTCTCGCTTCCGACGATGTCTTTCCGATTGGTCACCGCCGATTGTTCAACTGAGCGTTAGGTTTGACGGTCCCGGAACAAATCCGCGCCCCGCTGGTGCAGGCTCTCGACGACCCGGAAGAACTCGTAAATCCCTGGGGTTTCGGGGGTTATTTCATGGGCTGCCAAGTCTGTCGTTATTGCTTTGCCGAGCTGAGTGGCGCGGCGAATGCGCTCAGCGGTGATCAACGGGAGCACCGTTTGCGGATCGTGCTTTTTCAGTTGGCGTTCCTGCCACTCTTGAACGGCCCATGCAGTCTTGCGCACGTAATCCACCGCGTCGCGAAACTCTGTCAGTATCCGAGGGTCTACGCCGCCGGCCTTGATCGCTTCCTCGATTTTGACAAGCTGGGCGCTCGTCTTTTTGAGCTGGAAATTCACGCCCCAAAAAGTCTCACTCGAAACCAGAAGCTCGACGGCAATCCCGAGAACAGCGCCTTCCTTGGAACGGCGTATAGCAGCAACACGCGCTCTAGCTGCTTCGCTCGAAAGGAGATTGGTTAATTCCACCTCGCTACCAACGCTGGGGTAAGTCTTCATGTCCAGCAGACCACCTAAAGCGTTTACCTCCTTAGCTTCAGCAATTTCTTTGACGCTCTTGCCACTGGTCTCCTGCCACCTCGCCTCCACAGGAACAACGACACGAAAACGCCTGCCCCTCCGTTGTTCGCTCTGCCTAGGTGATCGGTCCGCAATCTGCTCATCCATTGTGAGGACCTCCTTCAAATCCATTGAAGCTCGTATACCACCGCAGCAGTTACACTCTGCGTAGAATTACTGATGCGGCTATTACGAATAGACGGCGAAGGAAAAGAGGCTATAGCACACTCCATCCGGTCAAGTGTCGCTGGCTGAACCCAGCGAGGTGAGGTCAACCGAAGTTTCCAGGCAAAGCCTTCGCGCCGGCAAGAATCCTTCGCTCCTGAAAAAGGCAACCAGATCGAGGTCGTCCCAGTCGACTTCCGTGCGCAACGTTGAAATTTGCAGCGCCCCGAGGTTGATCCGCAGTTGACGCATCATCGCCTTGCCGACACGGTGCCCGCGGTAGCGCGGATCCACGCCGATCGCGTCAACCGAGGCTGTCGGCTCGACGACGCCATATTCACCGTAATAGAGTGACCCGATCAGGAATCCCACTACGCACCCGTCCAATTCCGCGACGAGCGAAATCTGTAGGCTTGCCTGCCGGATCGACCGTTGCAGCATCAACTCGAAATAGCTCGGCCGACGCCTGCCGGTGGCGAGGGCGTCAATCGTCACGATCGCATTGAGGTCGCCCTCGCGCATCGTGCGGACCGGAATTGCGTCAGTGTCCAGAGTCCCTGGTTCCAGTTCACGTTCGGTAGCCATTGTTTCGACCTCACTTTGCACGTCCCGCTCGATCGGCTCAAATCTCTCCCGCTCTTACACCGGCCCGAGGAATTGCCCCCCATCCACACGCAGAATCTGGCCGGTAATTCTCCGTCCGCCACCGCCGCAAAGAAACATCACGGCCGCGGCGATGTCCTCGGGATCGAGAAAACTGCCGACCAAACTCTCCGCCAGCGCCGCGTCTCTTACTTCTTGCGGCGTCGCCTCCGTCATCGGCGTCCGGACCCAGCCCGGCTCGATGACATTCACCAGCACGCCGAAACGGGCAAGCTCGCGCGCGGCGCTCTTTGCCAGTCCTAGCAGCCCCGCCTTGCTCGCCGAATAGGCCGACGTTCCAAACTTCCCGCGCGACCCATTGATCGAACCAATGAAGACTACGCGCCCGCCGCCGGCCGCACGCAGAGCCGAAGTCGTGTGCCGCAGCAAGAGAAACGCGCCGCGCAAATTCACCGACTGAACCAGGTCCCAGTCATCAGGCGAAAGTTTCCAGACGACGGCGTTGCAGCTTACGCCCGCCGCATGAATGACAAGATCCAGACGCCCGTGCTGGCGCTGCACTTTCTCGACCGCCGCGGCGACCGACGTATCGTGGCGCACGTCGCAGGGAATAAAAGGAATCTCCGGGTCTCCTGGTGACGCGACATCGAATGAAATTGCGTGCGCGCCCGCTTGTGCGAGCCTTTCGCGAATCGCACAGCCGATCGCACCCGAGCCGCCCGTGATCACAGCGACTTTGCCCGCGAGCTCGTTCTCCGCGCTCAATTCCTTGCCTCCGCGCGCCGCGCCAGGACGCGATGCCGGAAACCGCCCCAAAGCGCAGCGCCTAATGCGCCCGCAAAAATTGACTGCGGATGCGTCAGGACCTTGATCTCCGCTCCTTCTTTACGCGCCTGCTCGTCCAGCGCTTCTGTCAAGCCAACGTCCATTGCCAACCCGCCCGTAATCGCTACCGGACTTTCCGCGCCAGCCGCGCGCAGGAGCTTGAGGTACCGGCCCGCCATCGATACGTGAATTCCCTTCAGGATATCGGAGGTCGAGATGCCGCGGCTGACCATGTTAATGACGTCGGTTTCTGCGAGCACGGCACAGATGCTGCTCACAACCTGAGGATTCTTCGCGCGGCACGACGTCTCGCCCACTTCTTCGAGCGCGATGCCGAGGTAGCGCGCAACGTTTTCGAGAAATTGCCCTGACCCCGAGGCGCACTGGCTCGTCATTCGATACGCAAGGACGCGGCTCTGCGAATCAATCAACATCGCGCGGGCGTGAAGCGCGCCGATGTCGAGCACCGCGTGCGCTTCCGGCATCAGAAATTTCGCCCCACGCGCGTGCGTGGTCATCCCGTAAAAATGGCCGCGGCGGAAGTCCACCAGCTCGCCTTCGCCCGTACTGGCAACGTACGCGAGATCGCTCGGCGCGATGGCTGCCTGCCGGAGCGCCTCATCGAAACCTTCTCGAATCACTTTGCGCAGCTCGCGCCGCCGAATGCGCTCCGCGCACAGCGCCAGCACGTCGGCGGCGCCATCTGCTTCCGTCCGGACGACGGCAACTTTTACAGCGCTTGAGCCAACATCCACGCCCGCGGTCACAATCGCCGCGGTGCTCTCCGCCGGCCGAGCTGCAATCATCGTGCTCATGCTGCTGCCCGCTCTGCTCGCCGCGCAAACAGCGCCGCTCCCAGCGCCCCGGTGTATATCGATTCCGGCGAAATGTTGATCCGTCGCTCACCATAGTTCTCACGAATCAGCTCTTCGAGCGCCGCGACGGCAGCCGGATTGCGCGCGACGCCTCCCGTGAACGTGAATTCATTGGAGACGCCACCGGAGCGCGCCAGCAGGGACATCGCGCGCAGAATGATCGCACGATGCAGGCCGGCAAGAATGTCCTCGCGATTCTGCCCGAGCGAAAGCCTCTCGCGCAGCTCCGCCCCCGCAAAGACCGTGCACGTACTGTTGATCTTCACGCGGCACGAACTCTGCTGCGCGAGCGGTCCAAGCTCATGCAGTCCGAGATTCATCTCATCGGCGATGTAGCCGAGGTAGCGCCCGCAACCTGCCGCGCACCGGTCATTCATTTGAAAACTCGTTACGATTCCTTGCAGGTCCACCTGAATTGCTTTCGTGTCCTGGCCGCCAATGTCGAGCACGGTCCGCGTGGACGGAAACATCGCGTGCGCGCCAAGCCCGTGGCAAAGAATCTCGCTTCGAATCTGCTCTTTTGGAAATGGCAAGCGCTGGCGCCCGTAGCCGGTTCCCACGGTTCTTACCACGACAAGTTCCGTGTCGCGCGCGGCCTCCACGGCGCGCCCGACCTTCGCCCCGAACGCTTGCAGCGTCGCTCCGGCCGTCACGAGCGTTCGCTCGAGGGCGCTCCCGATGTGCTGGGCGAACGCGCTCCCACCGGGCGTGTTTTCGACGACCAGGATGGCCGCATCGAACAGCGCGCAAAGTGTCTCGAACGCGATGCTTTTCGGATCGCCCAACTGCTCGGCGAGGCTCATGTAATCGGCGGCAGCGAGATCGCGGAAGAAATCGCTCTTCCGCACCGCCAGCGCACCGAAATGCACTGCCGCGCGCTCTTGTAGCGCGGCAACGATTTTCTCGAGGACCGCGTCTAGCTCTCTCTTGTGCCCGCGGTACCGCGGCGCGGCTGCCTCCTCTCGCAGCACCCGCGCCAGCAGGTCGAGCCGCTCGAGATGCTGTTCCATTCGGAAATTGCGCACGAGGTCCGAGAGGAAGCCCTTCTGCAGGTGAGATAACGCGGGATCCGATTCTAGCGCCTCGCGCAGCAGCGAAAGCCGCGCCTGAATGAAGGCTTCTTCACGCGCAACCTCGCACGCAACATCATAATTGCTGCGGCTGTTGGTGATGCCCTTTCCGATGAGGGCGCCGCCTTCCGTCAGGACGATGGCCTTCGTCGTCGTTGAGCCTAGATCGATGCCGACGCAAACTCGGATTCCGTTCATGCCGGGTTCCCCGCGGAGCGCTTCTGCTCGATCATTTGCAGGTAGCTTTCGATCCGGTTCTTGATGTTGGCAGCCGAGAAATAGCGCGGGTCCACAAGGTCACTTTCGATGAAGCCGCCCGGCACACCGGTGCGCTCTTCCAGTTGCCGCAGCATGAGCAACTGTCCGACGCTGAACGAATTGCAGCTCTTCACGCTGTTGATCATGAATCCGTCGGCGCGGTAGTCGCGGATGTATTTCTCGAGAAGATTGACGCGTGTCGGCAAGCCCAGATTCGTGTAGCAACCCATGCAGTACTCGGCGAGGGTTTCGAGCGGGCGTTTTGGATCGTGCCGAAACCCCCTATCGTAAAGGCCGCCGACCTTCGTATACGTGCTCGCCACGATCACCGCGCCTTCCTCGTAAAACATCTTCCAGAACTCGCGGAAGTTCGTCCAATTCGGCGGTCCTTCGATCACCAGCCGGTAGCGCTCCCGTTCCATCTGGCCTTCCGGCACGACGGGGCCGAGCCCTGCGCTCAGCCGCTCGGCCACTTCCGCACGTAGCGTACGGTAATATTCGACGCCTTCCGCCGTGCCGCGAAACGCGGAGAACATCGGGCCGATGTAGTAAACACCTCCGAAATACGCGTCAATGGGCGACGGAACATTCTTCGCACTCTCAAGGACCCAGACCAAGTCATCCTCGGCTTGCGCCGAGAGTCGCAATTTCGCGCGCAGACGCTCTTCGTCGAATCGCAGCCCGGTCACTTTCTCGAGCTTCGGAATCACCTCGGTTTGGAGCTGCTTCACGACGTAATCGCGATGGTGCGGCTCAATCACGCCTTGGCTCTGGTACGGCACATGCAGCATCGCCACCGGGCAGTCGTATTCCTCGCGCAGCAGCTCGAACCACTTCATGAACGTGAAGCAGCCGGTGTATGAGAGAAGCAGCAAATCAGGCTTCGGCAGCTTCTTGCCGGTTGGCCCGATATTTCCTTTCTTCAGCATCCCGATATCGCACTTCACGTACGTGCAGACGTCTTCGCTGTGGCCATGCTTCTCGGCCTCGGTGATGTAGTCGCCGGAAAGGTTGCGCATTCCGGACTGTAGCGCGTTGATCTCGGGCAAGACCGGCAAAACATCAAACGCACGCATCAGTTCCGTCAGGTTGCCGGGCACAAATGTGTAAACGACTTTGCGTCCCGTTTCAGGCGCGGTCGAGAGGGCGTCGTAATGCGAGCCGATCATCTCCTTCTGTAATTCCATGCTGCGTTCTTTCTGCACTTCGGCAAGTGCGCCCGGTTTCGCAGGACTCATGCTTCGCTCCATAGCCGTATCGAGTCGGAGAACGTGCCCGCCTGTTCGCGGATCACTGCGAATTGCCCCGTGTCTTCGGAGTACTTGAATTGCGTGTGCGGAATCCCTGCGCCGTCGAGAGCGGCGACAAGCATGGGCTGGTCCAGCAGCGCGGGATCGCAAAAGCTCGCAGCGCAGAAGATCACTCCTTCCGCGCGGTTCCGGCGAACTGACTCGACAAGCCATTGTCCGCGGTGTCCGTGAGGTTCATATTTCGACGCGGTCGAAACGCTTTGCGTAAGAAACGCATTGGCTAGGTTTTCGAGCGGGTCGCCGTCGAGCGACACATCGCCCGTGAGCCAGCGCAACCCGAGCATCCAATCATCGTCCACCACCCAGCATCCGGCGCGTTCCAACGTGATTAACAAACCCAGTGGAGGCTGCTCACAAAACATCCCGACCAGGACGACGCGGCTCTGATCCTGCTCGTGGCGCTCCTGTTCGCGCGGCGCGAGGCGCATGTACTCGCGCAACATCAAGGTGTGCTCTTCGACCGGCAGGATGTTGCCCGCGCGCAGGACGGGGTACATTTCGGACGCGGGAAAGAGCCACGGCTCGCGGCTGCGCGCTTCGTACAGTCCTCGAATCGTGCGTCGATGCTCGTTGTACAAACCGATGCTGCGCCGGAGCGCATCGTCTGCAATCGACCTGTCCGCGAGTCGGGTGAGATCCTTACGGAGCTCACTCAGTTCCTGGCGCCAGAATCGACCGCCCGCTGCAGGATCGTAATTCTGCGGAACGTCCATGTAACGGACATAGCGGTCCGGAAACAGCATCATCCACATTCCCGAAAGATTTCGAATCACGTCGCAAACGGAAGGAAACAGCATCCCGTCGAGCGGGTCGAGACGGTGCGAGAGAGCGAGCTCAATTGTGCTGCGCGGAATGTGACAGATGTAGCTCTGGAAATATGCGTCACCGCGAACAATTTCCAGGCGGTCGCCACCACCCATGATTCCGACCGGCAACATCCCCGCTGCATGGATCAGCTCGCGCGGTACGTAAATGGGCATGTGCCCGATCGCTTTGCGGCCGGGCACCTCCTCCTTCCACGCCCGCACAGCCTTCAGGTCCAAATCTTCGTAGATCTCTTCGGCTCTGCCAATGAGGCTGCCGAGCTCGGGCCCGAGGCCTGGCTTCGGCGTTTGCGGAAGCGCGGGCAGCAGGAAACTCACTTTTCCACCTTCGCAGGCTCGGTCACCCACGGAGCGATTTCGCGCACGAGCGCCTCGCTCCAGCGCGCGCCTTCGGCCAAACGCCGCCGCAGAAGGACGAAATCAACCTCATGGCGGTCGGGCGTGCCGTCATGGAATGCGCGGAAGCCAGCGTTCGCTTCCGTCATCATGTTTAGCGCGAGCCAGGCGCGATTGGTTTCCATGTTGCGGTCCCAGTGTTCGAGCTTATGCTTGCGCAGGCTCTCGATTGTCTTGGTCAGGCAGTCCGGCATCGTGTAAAGCAGCTTCGTAGAAAGCTGCTCGACCGCGTCGTCCAGCAGAGTAAAATCGACACTTCCACGCTTCACCATCTCCTTGCCTCGCTCAAGCTCCTTGCCGCTTTTCCACTCCCCGAGGACAACTCGTCCATATTCGTCGAGCACCCGGTCCGTAATGACCATCGGGTTCGCCACCCACTGGCCGTCCACTTTCAACGCAGGCAGGATCTGAGTCAGGCCGCCCAGCCAGTAAAAACGGTGCGCTGTCCACGGCTCGCATAGCGTGCTGCTCATCATGGCGCGCTCGATGCCGACAAACAGCGGCAGAAAATCCGTGCTCCCGCCATCCGGCACCGATCCGTGTTTTGGCCCCGCCTGGCTGAAAATCGCAAGATCGCTCGCGACCGAAAAGTCACACGCCATCCCGACTTCCTGTCCCCCGCCGACGCGCATGCCGTTCACGCGGCAGACCACCGGCTTGTCGCAGTGCAGCACGGCTGAAACCATGTCGTTGAACAGACGCATGTATTGGCGGTACTCGGCGGGCGCGCCGGCGTAATATTCGGCATACTCGCGCGTGTTGCCGCCCGCGCAGAACGATCGCGTTCCGGCACCGGTCAGCACGACGGCAACGCACGCGCGGTCGTTGCTCGCTTCTCGCACGGCCAGAATCACTTCCTTCACCATGTCGGTCGTGTAGGAATTGAGCTCGGCGGGATTGTTGAGCGTAATCCAGACGTTGTGGAGGCCCTCCACCGCAGCGCCCGCTCGGTCGCGCACGGCTCGCCGTTCAACGAGCACCTCGCGCGGTGCGAACGACGCTGTGAGATTGTGGTTTTTCACGTGGCTTCTCCTTCGGTCACGCGCAGGCCGATCCGTTCGGGACCAGCACGACGCGGCGCTTCATCGCGTGTTTCGCAACAGCGTCGAAAATCACTGGCGCCTCTTCCAAGCGGTGACGCTCGATAAACGGCTCGATGGCCACTTTGCCTTCGAGCACAAGCGCGAGCGCCGCGGGGTATTGCTCCGGCGGGCAGCCCCAGTTTCCGCGCGCGGTGGCATCGAACGCCATCAGATTCGACAGCCGCACTGCAGTTTTCTCCGCGGTGTATCCCACGACGGCCAGATACGCTCCGGGGTCCAGCAGTGCAAACGCTGTCGCCTGCCCGGCCGCCGTTCCGCTCATTTCGAAAATTTTGCGGCCAATTCCATTACGCCCGCTTCGCTTCACGAAATCTCGCACGGCAGTCTTGAGATCCTTCTCGTGGCATTCGCACACATTCAATGCCAGCGAAGCGCCGTGCTTCATCGCCAGATCGAGCCGCTCGGCATCAACGTCAACCGCGATCACCGCGGCTCCGCGCGCCGCCGCCACCTGCACGCCAAATCCTCCGATTCCTCCCGCGCCGATAATGATCGCAACATCGTCGCTTCCGAGTTCGGATCGCCGGATCGCTTCGAACGGAGTCGTTACGGCGTCAGCGAGCACGGACAGCGCGTCGAGTGAAATCCCTGTCGGCAGTTTCTCTGGAACGATGCACAGATCGCGCGCCGGAACGCGCACGTGCGTTGCGAAGCCGCCGTCGGCGTCATTGCCGGGCATGAACTGTGCACGGCAAATCGTCGGTCGGCCTGCAAAGCACGCGGCACACCTCCGGCACGGAATCACCGCGGGCACGATCACATTTCGGGCGAGCCACCCTTGTGCGTTTTCTCCCGCGCTCACGACTCGCCCCGCAATTTCGTGTCCGAGGATCAACGGCAGCGGATGGCGCGTCGGAATGCCGTCGTAGGCGAAGCCGACGTCGGTGTGACAGATCCCACATCCGGCCACTTGCACGACCACTTCGTCGGGACGTGGCTCAAGTTCAAGCGCGTCCGTGAAATGCAACGGCCGATTCACGTCGGACAGCTGGTATCCAAAGGCGTCGATTTCCTTCACGGCCTTGCTCCACCTTCCGTTCAAGCCGATTTCGCACCGGGGCGGGCAGGCGAAGGATCGGCAGCCGCGTTTTGTTGGCTCGGGCGCTCACCCGCAGACGATCCGCCGCCCAGCCATCGCGGCTCGCGCTTCTCCAAGAACGCGCGAATTCCTTCGACCGCATCGGGCTCGCGCATCAGTTTGTCGAGGTAGATTCTTTCGAGCACAGGTAGATCCTGTTCCAAAGCGCGCAGCACCCGCAATCGCGCGGCGGCTGCCGCATGGCGCAGCGCTGCCGCCGATCGGGGGAGAAAATCCGATTCGAGCCAGCGCTCAAGCTCTCCGTCCAATTCACCCTCAGCGGCCAGTCGCGACACCAGGCCGGCAGCAGCAAGATCTTTTCCGGAGTACGGATTGCCGGTCAGAACGATCTGACTTGCCCAACTCGATCCCACTCTCACCGGCAGCAGCGCGGACGCCGCCGGAGGGAACGCGGCGAGCCTGATTTCCGGGCAGCCGAACTGCGCTGTTTCTTCCGCTGCGATCATGTCGCAGGCCAACGCCAGTTCGAAGCCACCTCCGAGGCAATGCCCGCGCACCGCAGCGATCGTGGGTGCAGGCGCTTTCGCAACCGCGATCAGCAGCTCGCGCAGTTGCTTCAGTGTCAACTCGATCGCATCCGGCAAGTGCTCGCGCACACTCGCGCCATAGCTGAAGCTTGGCCCTTCGCCTGTAATGACGATGACTTTCGGATGAAGGCTCGATATCCGCCCATTTAGAATCCAGTCGAGTTCCCGCAGCATCTCGCAATCAAGGATGTTTGCCTTCGGAGCAGCCAGCACGACCGTTGCGACCTGCCCCTGGTGCGCGAACTCGAGTCTGGTCCGGCGTAAGTCCATGCGCGCGCCTTTCATCCTTCAGTCGGATTCTCCAACTGTGCTCGATCTCCCCGGATTTGCTGTGACGGAGGTCACGCACCCATGTGACGGCGCCGAGTTCCGCGGTGACAGTACGCGACAATGGTGGCAAGGACGCAACTAGGAGGTGAGGGGCGCCCTATTTCGCTCGTCCCACAAGCAGCCCGCTGGGACCGGGTAGGCTGATCCGGCATACTTCGGTGAAACCCGCAGCCTTCATCCATTGGGTGTATTCGGACTCGCTGTAACTGGCACCAGCGTGGGTGGCGACAAGCATGTTTAGTGAGAACAGAGCCGCGTGTCGGGGCCCCGTCTTGTCGGAATTGAGGATGAAGTCTTGCACGACGAGACGCCCATTCGGCGCGAGTGCCAGGCGGGCCCGGCGAAAGATGTCGCGGTTCTGCTCCTCGGAAAACATGTGGCAGATCGCGTTGAGCATGATGATGTCGTAGCCGGAGCCAAAGTCGCCTTGGAGCATGTCTCCAGCGCGAAGGCTGACTTGTCCCAGGACGCCAGCCTTGCTGACATATTCGGCGGTGAGCGGCACGACCTCGGGGATGTCCAGGATCTCGCACCGTACATCGGGACTCGCTTTTGCGAACGCGATGGAGTAGGCGCCGGAACCGCCGCCGAGATCGAGGACGCGGCGAACATCGGCTGTGCCGAGAGCCTTCACAACCAGCGGGGCGCGATCTTTGGCGTTCCGTTGCATGCCGGCAATGAAGTTGCGCCTCCATTCGGGCGTATCGTCACGGTCGATGGGGACACAGGTACCCGTGCGCACCGCGTCGGTCAGTGTGTTCCAGCGATGCCAAATGTTGGCCGTGTGCAGGAGTCCATTGCGGTGGTTGTCTTTAGAACCCTGCATAAAGAATCGCGCTGACTCGGGCGTGTTCTGGTATTCGTCGCCGTTCTTGTGGAGGAGTCCGAGGGCGACCAGTGCGTTGAGCAGCATGCCTACGGCGCGGACACTCGCCCGGATCTTCGTCCCGATCTCTTCCGCATTGGCCCCGTCACCGACGGCGGTAAAGACATCGAGTTCAAGAGCCGTAAGAATGCACCGACTCGGCATAAAGCCCCGGATCATCTGATCGAGGCGCTCAGGGAGCATCCCCGCTTTCTCACGAGCAGCCATGGCGGCGCGGAACTTCCCCCGATGCTCGAGCGACATGGCCTTCATCGCCGGTGCATCGTTCCATACGAGACGGCCCACGGGCTTGCGGTCGCCCAGATGCGCATCGACGATCTCGGATACATCCGATGGCTGCACGCGCCGGTACCATACCCCTGCCGGATAGACAACCATCACTGGACCTTCCTCACACAGTCCCATACACCCGCAGGTAGTGATTTGGACATCGTTGTCGAGGCCACGCATCCGTATCTCGCGGTCAAGCGCGTCGAGGGCAGCGAACGACCCACTGTTTAGGCAGGAAGGAGTGCCTTCTGGCTTTTCCTGTGTACAGACGAAGAGATGAAAGCGGAATGGTTCCATCGCAATCTCCGAACGTAGATTGATGCCCGCGCAGAGCTGCGGAGCGATGATTTAGGCAAGCGCTTTCTCGACGACGCAAACGTGCAATTCAACTGCCGGCCAACGATTCGCGCGCAACGCACTCTGCTTAGGAACGATCCTTCACGCAAGATCACACCCGTGCCCCGACCACCGAGCTTTCTTGAGAATGCGATCGTGCGAGATGGTTTCGCCCATCATGGAGAGAAACTGGCGTCATCTTAGGTTCTGCCATCAACCAAGTCAACGCGAAGAGGCCATTGTCGGCGCGATCAGATTCGATCAGGAGCCCGAGCTTTCAGATATACTTTCGACTGGGACTCGAGCCACCTAAACACCCTGGACGAGGATATCCGCTAAGTTCATGTGCGGCATCTGCGGCGCCCTTGGAATCGAATCGAAAGAGACGAGCGAGGCTATCGTTCGCCGCATGCTCGCGTCAATCGTCCATCGCGGCCCGGATGAAGAAGGCCTTCTCGTTTCACCTCGCGTCGCGGTCGGAACCCGCCGTCTGAGCATCATCGACCTGCCGGGTGGCAACCAACCCATTTGGAACGAGGCGGGTACGCTCGCGGTCGTGTTTAACGGCGAAATCTACAATTTTCGCGGCTTGCGACCGGAGCTGGAATCGATGGGACATCGATTCCGCACTCAGTCGGACACGGAAGCCATCGTTCACGCGTACGAAGCCTGGGGCGCCGATTGTGTACAACATCTCGATGGCATGTTTGCGTTCGCAATAGTGGAGCTTCCTCAGGGTCGCGGCGGTCGCTCCACAAAACTGTTTCTAGCCCGCGACCGGTTAGGAATCAAGCCGCTGTACTATGCGCTCATCGATGGCAATTTTTATTTCGCGTCGGAAGTTCGGGCCCTGATCGCCGGTGGCTGTGTTCCGCCCCGAATCTCCGCCGGTGCGGTGCCTTCCTATCTGTTGTTCGGATCGGTCGCAGAACCTTCGACTTTCATCGAGCACGTCTTTTCACTTCCCCCGGGCCACGCCATCGGTATTTCCGCGGACCGGCCGGTTGGCTCTGTTGAGCCGAGGCCTTACTGGAGGCCTCGATTCGACGCGGGCAAAGCAATAAGCCCTCAACCACCAACCAGAATCGGTCCTGGACCGGCAAAGCAAGTTCGTGTCCTTCTCGAAAAGGCGGTCGAGAGCCATCTTGTTGCGGACGTTCCGGTTGGAGTCTTCCTAAGCAGCGGAATCGACTCCACGACGATCGCGGCTCTCGCAAGCCGCGCGCAAAAGGGAATTCACACGTTCACGGTTGCTTTTCCAGAAGCGGAATTCAGCGAAGCTGAGATCGCTCGCCGAACGGCCAGAACTCTTGGCACCAATCACAGCGAAGTTTCGATTTCAGGCCAAGAGATGGTGTCCCGGTTAGACCAAGCTATCGCTGCTTTCGACCAGCCCACGATGGACGGCGTGAACACCTATTTTGTCTCGTGGGCGGCGCGAGAAGCAGGGCTCAAGGTAGCGCTGTCAGGACTTGGGAGCGACGAGCTTTTCGGAGGCTACAACTCGTTCCGAGCAACTCGACAGATCGCGGGCCTGGCCAGAGCTGCGCGCATCCTTCCACGGACGGCCCTATCCCTCACCGCCAACGCGGTCAATCGCGCCAAGTCCTCACGACACTCGCGCGATGCCGTCCGCAAAGCGTTTGCGGCGTGGTGCGACCCCGACTTGCTGCCGCACCCTTACTTTTTCACGCGTTTGCTGTTTACGCCGCAAACCGCGCTGTCGGGGATGAACGAGACAGCGGCAGAATGGGAATCGCTGCCTTGGGCACGATGGCTTTCGCTCGCTGTCGAGCAGACGCGAGATGCGGATCCCTTTACGGCGGTTTCGTGGCTTGAGCTCCGCTCGTATCTCTTGAGCACGCTCCTGCGCGACACAGACGCGATGAGCATGCGCCATTCGCTCGAAGTGCGTGTCCCGTTCCTGGATTCGGCGCTCGTCGAATACGCACTTTCTCTTCCCGAGTCCGCAAAACGCAAGCCGGTGCACATGAAAGCCTTGCTTGTGGAAGCCGTGGGCGACCTGCTGCCACCGGAAATCGTTGCCCAGCCGAAGCGCACATTTACCTTTCCGTGGGAAATCTGGCTGCATGGGGATCTGGGTAAACGAGTCTCCGGCAGCCTCGCCGATTGGTCGCCGGCGCTCGAGGCCCACATCCGCCCGGAATTTCCCCTCAGCGTGTGGAAAGACTTCTTGAGGGGCCGCACCACATGGTCACGTCCCTGGAGCCTCTACGTTCTGAACGAGTGGGTAAGACGGCACGTCGACTTCGATCGAGAGACGGAGCGCCCCAACGCGGCCGCGGTAACAGCCGCATGATTTGCAGCGCGTGGGAGTGAAAGCCTGAGTTCAAGATGATCATCCTTGGGATCAATGCGTATCACGCCAATGCTTCCGCAGCGATCGTCGTCGACGGACGCCTCATTGCCGCCGTTGAAGAGGAGCGTTTGAACAGAGTGAAGTACGCCGCGGGCTTGCCGGCTCGAGCGATTCGCCATTGCCTGGATTCCGCCGGAGTGAGTCTAAGCGACGTCGATTACGTCGCGGTGCCGCGGGATCCATGGGCGCGGCTGGGCACCAAGCTTCGCTATGCGATACGAATGCCGCGATTTGCGCTGGATCGCGCTCGAGTGATGAAGCGCTTTGGCGGCATTCGAGAAGATGTCGCCCGCGCCTTTGACCTCGCACCAGAGGATATTCGCGCTGTGTTTCATCGTGTCGAACATCACACGGCGCATATGGCCAGCGCATATTTTGTTTCGCCTTACGACCAAGCGGCTGTCCTGTCTGCTGATGGCCTCGGCGATTTCGCGAGCGCGATGTGGGCTGTCGGTGAAGGCCCGAAAATGCAGGCTCTCGGGGAAGCAACTTTCCCGCATTCGCTGGGAATGTTCTACACGGCTCTCACCCAATACCTCGGCTTTTGGAAATTCGGCGATGAATACAAAGTGATGGGCCTTGCAGCATACGGCCAGCCTGAGTTCCTCGACGAGTTTCGCCGTATCGTTCGCGTCGTTCATGGGATGAAGTTTCGCCTGGGGCTTGAATACTTTTCCCATCAAACGCACGGGCCCGAAATGACGTGGCGCGACGCCGATCGCACCCCCGTGCTCGGTCAATTGTT
>Ga0335077_10001485_pt1 | contig 27929 bp, 23 predicted proteins | sample Lox_Sample_31_FD_207151 | JGI IMG/M metagenome (GOLD analysis project Ga0335077, IMG submission 207151) | Soil microbial communities from Loxahatchee National Wildlife Refuge, Florida, United States - Lox_Sample_3.1 | ecosystem: Environmental > Terrestrial > Soil > Wetlands | place: USA... | reverse complement strand
CAGACCTTCGGTACTGCTGTCGGCCCGGTGTGCTCGGCGTTGGCAACCGGGAAGGATCAGTTGTGGCCTATCTTCCTAATCGCTTCGCTTGCGGCTACTGCAGGCTTGGCCATAGTTCTTGGAGCGCAAGCGACTACGGCGCCGTGGCGCCGCAGCTCACGGGTCGCGCCGACTTGAAGGTGTGCAAACGGTCGAACTCGCACACCGCGCGTGCATCGCTAGCATGTAAGCCCTACGGGATTCGAGCCCGCGTTATAGCTTTGAGAGGTGTGTCTGTGGTTCTGCATTTCACGCATTCACGTGGAAGGCGCAAGCGACATCATCGTGGTAGCGTTGCAGACGGCTGCGTAACGATCCTCTCATAGTCCTGTTCTGCTTGTGCGACACACCTGACCGTGACGTCTTCCACAAATACGGGCGTCGCCAGCGCAATAAAACATTACTGACGAGGACCGCCTCAGTACGTTGCCCGGCCGCCCGATATATCAAATACCGCACCCGTTGCGAACGAGCACTCCTCGCTCGCAAGCCAACAGACGAGCGCTGCGATCTCAGTGGGCTCGACGAAGCGGTTCATCGGCGTCTTGGACAACATATAGTTAATGTGCTCCGGGGTCATCTGCGCAAAAATCTCCGTCTTCGCCGCCGCCGGTGTAACGCAGTTGACCAGAATGTTCTTGGTAGCCAGTTCCTTGCCGAGTGACTTCGTCAATCCGATGAGTCCCGCCTTCGACGCGCTGTAGTGTGAGGCATTCGGGTTACCCTCCTTGCCCGCTATCGAAGCAACGTTGACGATGCGCCCGTAACCCGAGCGAAGCATTTGGGGTATTACCGCGCGACACGTGAGGAATGGCGCTACCAGATTCACCTCGAGAACCTGGCGCCACACGACCGGCTCGAGCTCCCAGGTCAGGGCATTGCCTCCCGTAATCCCGGCATTGTTGATGAGAATATCGAGCTTGCCGAACCGCTCGATGGTAGTTCCCACGGCCCTCTGCACTTGCTCCTCGTGCGTGACATCGAGCGCTATGCAACTGGCTTTACCCAACCCCGAAAGGAGGTGCTCCGTCGCTTCGAGTCTTGCGGCGTCGATATCCCAAATGCAGACAGCGGCCCCGGAGCGCAGCATCCGCTCTGCAACTGCGCACCCGATCCCCCGCGCTCCCCCGGTGATGATCGCGACGCGATTCTTTAGGTCGATCTGGTTCATGCGTGGGCCTGTGAGGGCTGTCGACGCCGTGCCGCAGAAGTCGACTTCACTCGGTCCCCGCGTTGGGGGTTCAGCCTAGTCACCCAGGAAGTCCAACACGGCCGCACCAAAGGCACCCGGGTCCTGAAGAATCGCGAAGTGGCTGACACCCGGCAATATCACAAGCTTTGCGTTCGGGATCGTGGCCGCAAGATAGCGCGTATGTTCCGGCTTGACTATTTCGTCATGCTCGCCATCGGCGATGGTGGTGGGAACACGGATTGATCTCAACTGTTTGGGCGTAAAGTTCGGCTCCGTGTGCCACATTTTGTTCATCGCGACATCGAACGAGTGCCAGTCGTCAGGGGTGGGCGACAATTGGCGGTATTCCTCCTTTGCGCGGGCCAGGAATGCGGCCACCAAGGGCGTTTCTTCCGCATTTTCGTAAAGACCCGAAAGGTCGGCGTTTGTGCCAAATGTGAATAAGCGGTGCAGCCGCTCAGGGTGATGGATGGCCAGGTCCAATCCTATGATGCCACCGTCGCTCCACCCAACCAGATTTACCTGCCGAACGTTGAGCAGATCAAGCAACCTGAGCACGTCAGTTGCCATCATGTGGTAGGTGATTGGCCCCGCCGCACGGCTGCTCCGCCCCTGCCCGCGGCTATCCATCGCGATTACCCGGTAGCCATGACTCACGAGCGTAGGGACGAGCTCGCCAAAGTAATTTGAGTTCAGTGCCCCTCCATGGAGCAGCAGCACCGGCACGCCTTTGTTGCTGGCGCCCCATTGGGCATACCAGAGCTGCGCGCCATTGATCATCGCACGCTGCCCAACAGTACCCGCTGGAAGCGGTGGTGTGGTGGGCAGAGTCTGCCAGCGTTCCTCGGAGTGCGCCGGCACGAGCGCCATCAGGAGTATGGCCAACAGCATCGATCGGGCGACCGCAGGGGTGCCAGAACAGGAAGCGGCGATCCTAATCAACTCATCTGGCATCAAGTTATGTGCAACACAAAAAAGTGCGGTCACCCGTGAACTGACCTGATGTCACCCTGAACACGATGGGCTTGTAATGATCTTACTGCCAGCCGAGCCGAAGCATGGGCACGATACCCCAGCCTCAAATCCGCCCACAAGCTCGCACTCCGCCCGGTGCAGCCGCCGAAGTTAATCTGCCGGTGAGTGCCAACGCCAGAGCTGGCATATCGAAGAGGATAGCAGCCGGCTCTCCCGCTCTGTCCGCCGCGCGCAATTGCGTCGCATCGCCGCGTCCTCGCCTTGACTTGTCGGCGACCCCCCTCTATAAGCGGCGTCTCCACGAGTACGAAGCCCAGACTCCAATGATTGATTTCTCGACAGTCCCGCGCGTCCGTCTCGCTCATTTACCCACGCCGCTCGAGCCCATGGATCGCCTTTCGAAGCTCTTGGGCGGACCGCGTCTGTGGATCAAGCGAGATGACTGTACCGGTCTGTCCACCGGCGGCAACAAGGTCCGCAAGTTGGAGTTCGTGCTGGCAGAGGCACTTGCCACAGGGGCGGACACGGTCGTTACGGCAGGCGCGACGCAGTCCAATCATTCGCGACAGACCGCGGCTGCTGCAGCACGCCTTGGACTGAAGTGCCACCTCCTCCTTTGGAATATGACGGGGATCAGTGAACGTGCATATCTTCAGAATGGCAACATCCTGCTCGATCGGCTGCACGACGCAACGATTCACGAGCTGCCCGGCGCCGACGGGATGGATGTGCTCACTTACCTGAACGGTGAAGTGGACAGACTCACGCAACAGCTTCGAGCGCAAGGGGCGCGACCCTACGCGATTCCGGTCGGCGCCTCCAATCCGAGGGGCGCTCTGGGGTACGTCGAATGCGCTCGTGAGCTCATCTCGCAGGCGAAGGAATCTGGTCTGAAGATCGATGCGGTCTTGCACAGATCGGGGAGTGCGGGGACGCAGGCCGGGTTGGTCGCAGGCTTCGCCGTGATAGGTGCGCAGATTCCAGTGATAGGGATTGGAGGGGGAACCTCGCCGACAGAGCTGGAGGAATTGGTATTTCGCATGGCCACGGACGCTGCTTCCTTGTTGGGGGAGCCTTCAGCGGTAAAGCGAAGCGCCGTCATGGCGACCGATCCGAACCCTGTGCAATACGGTGTGCTCACCCATGAAGTATCGGAAGTCATTAATCTACTCGCTCGAACTGAGGGCATTCTGGTGGACCCGGTCTACACTGGGCCAGCGCTCGTCGGAATGATCGAACTCATTCGTCGAGGAAAGTTTCCGCGCGGCTCCAACGTCGTTTTTATCCATACGGGCGGGACAGCGGCTTTGTCCGGCTACGTGGATTTCTTTGCAACGGAATTCGCTAAAGTCGGGTCGAGCTGACAGGCACTTGGGTCACGAGCGGGCCGCGGGAATACCCGGGCCCATTGCGCGTTCGAGGAGATCCCGGCGGCGTGCGTTCACATCACACCTTCGACGGCCGGCTCAGGCTTCGCCGCATTGGTAGTGCGCTGGTTGCGGATAATCGACCAGAGTCCGTAAGTGAGGAGCGGGACTACGTAGACCACGATAAAGGCATACGCCAGCGCGCGATAGCCGCGCGCAATAAGTGTGACCAGACCAAAGCGCGCCGCTACGAAGATCGAAATGACGAGCATGCCGCCTGAGATAGCGAGCCTCGTCGGCGTTGCGAGTGCGCGCCCTCGAGCACGAAGGATGCCGGCGACCCTCTCATTGATGGCGTGCACTACTCCGGTGCCGCTCTCGAGCAGTGCCGCGAGGATCATGAGCTGGAAGATGAAGTGGAATACTGGAGCATCGAGACGCGTCAGCATGTAGTCCGACGGGAGCGTAGTGGCGCCAATAGCGGGATAGAAGGCCGCCATACAAATGAAGAACAGCACCGCGGGCAGCATCCCCAGCGGGCCTGCCAGGAGCCCGGCAATCACAGCATCCTTGTTGCTCCTCGAGTGCCGCAGTACCGGCAGAATGACGACCGCGCACACGGCGTTGTATGCAGCGTAGGTCGCTCCGCCGATTGCCCAGTGCGGCATCGGGTAATGCGCCGCAAAGCTCGCCTCGATATTGCCGAATGACTTCGCGAACACGAGCACGAAGAACATCGCGTAGACGCCATAAAGAAAATAGGTCACGTACTTGAACAGGCGTTCCACCGAGTCGCTGCCGAAGGCCGCGATCGTGGCGATTCCGGCAACAAGTCCGAGAGTACCGGCGATCGCTGGCCATCCAAAGAGCGCCGCCACGATCGCGCCGGCGGCCGCTCCGAATACCGACAATCCGGCAAGCACCGCGCAGGCATAGGCGAGATCGAATAGAAACCAACCGGGCCCGAGCAGATTGCGAAAGAACGCTCCGTAGTCGTGACTGCGAGTCAAGCGTGCAAAGAGGAAGGTCACGGTACAGATGACGCTCCAGAGCGTCATCGCGAGCAGCATACCGAGCAGACCGCCCCAGGGGCCGCTCGGGAGAAAATACTCCGCGAGCTCGCGGCCCGTTGCGTAGCCGCCGCCGATGACGACGGCCTTGAAGGCAAATCCGGGGAGAAACAGGCGCTTGAAAACCGATGGCCCTGGACCTCGCAAGCCTGTCTCCAGATTCTCGAATGACCCGATTGGGCGACGATACGTACGTGTCGGAGCATACCCGGCAGATGCCGCTGCGGGAAGCCGATGGACCGAGGTAGCGTGCGATAGTCACAGCGTGGACATTGCGTGCAATAGCCGATAACCTGTCTCCGATGTCTTCTCCGCCCGACAGCGTGAGCCTGGTCATCCGCCTGAGTCCCGTCGATAACGTGGGGGTTGCTCGCGCGGAGATCGCGCCGGGTCAGGCGCTCGGCGAGGCTGGTGTGGTCGCTCGTCAGGCGATTCCACGTGGCCACAAAGTGGCGCTGGCCGATATTGCCATCGGGGGTACCGTAGTTAAGTACGGGCAGCCCATCGGTGTGGCGTCGGTCGCGGTCCGCGCGGGCGATCACGTGCATCTTCAGAACCTGTCGATGCGTGACGGCCTGCAGCGCCGGGATTTCGGCGACTCCCTGGCCCCACCTGCCACGCTGCGGGACGGCGAGCGACGCAGCTTCGCGGGCTACCTGCGTGCGGACGGCCGAGTTGGCACCAGGAATTACATCGCGATCATCAGCTCGGTGAATTGTTCGGCGACGGTGTCCCGCTACATCGCCGAGCACTTCAATCGCCGCGACGGCTTGCGCGGCCGCGAGCACATCGACGGCGTGGTCCCCTTGACGCACGGCAGTGGCTGCGCAATGAACACCCAGGGGGAGGGCTATCGGCTGCTGACCCGGACGTTGCAGGGCTATGCGCGTAATCCCAATGTAGGCGGTGTGCTGATGATCGGCCTGGGATGCGAGACCAACCAGGTACAACGGATCGTCGAAGAGCACGGGCTCGAGGAAGGCCCGGTGCTGCGGACCCTGACCATTCAGAACGCCGGCGGCACCCGCCGGTCCATCGAGGCGGGTTGCGAAGCGATCGTCGGGATGCTCGGTGAAGTGGATGCCTGCCGGCGCTCGATGCAGCCGCTGTCGCACATCCGTGTGGGGCTGCAGTGCGGCGGCTCCGACGGCTACTCGGGCATTTCCGCGAATCCGGCTCTCGGCTGCGCCATGGATCTGCTCATCGCCCAGGGAGGCACCGCGGTCTTAAGCGAAACGCCGGAGATCTATGGCGCCGAACACCTCTTGACGCGTCGCGCGGTGAGCCGGGAGGTGTCGGAGAAGCTCCTTCAACGCATTAACTGGTGGCTGGATTACACCGCGCGCAACGGCGCCGAAATGAACAACAACCCCTCGCATGGCAACAAGGAGGGCGGCCTGACAACCATTCTGGAGAAGTCGCTTGGCGCGGTCGCCAAGGGTGGCTCGAGCGCCTTGCGCGCGGTCTATGAGTATGCCGAGCGCATCGAGACCCCCGGACTCGTGTTCATGGATACGCCCGGCTATGACCCGGTCTCGGTAACCGGACAGGTTGCCGGCGGCTGCAACCTGATCTGCTTCACGACCGGCCGCGGATCGGTCTCCGGCTTCAAGCCCGCGCCCTGCATTAAGATCGCGACCAACTCGCAGATGTACCAGCACATGTCCGAGGACATGGATATCGACTGCGGGACCATCATTACCGGCGAGCAAACGGTCTGCGGAGCCGGCGCTGAGATCTTCGAGCGCATCATAGCCGTCGCGTCCGGGGAGAAGACCAGGAGCGAAACCTACGATTACGGCGATAACGAGTTCGTCCCCTGGCAGCTCGGTGCGATCACGTGAAGCGCGAGCGTGTGAGAAGTCGGCTGGCCGCTTTGCGGCAGGGTTTCTGAAATGAGTGCCGGCCGCACGTCTGCGACGCACGGACTGCTGCAGCGCGACCCTCCTGCCTACAAGCTCATTACCGATACACTGCGCCGGAGCATTCGGCGTCGGCGCCTGCCACCTGGACTGGTGTTGCAGGAGGCATCACTCGCCTCGCTCTTCGGCTTCAGCCGCTCGCCGGTCAAGTCCGCCCTCAGACAGTTGATCTCGGAGAGGCTGGTGTCCCGCTCCCACGGCCGCGGTGTACTGGTGGGTACCCGTGGGGCCGCCCCGAACCGCACGCCGCTCACGCACACGATGCTCGGCCTCGAGGAGAGTAAACAGGCACTGCCGCGCGTACACGCGTGGCAGAAGATCTACAGCACTATCGAGCGCGAACTCCTCTATCGCTCGGTGTTCGGACGCTTCCAGGTCAACGAGCTCGAGCTGGCCCGGCATTACGCCGTCGGACGTACCGTGGCGCACGACGCGCTGCTGCGCCTGCAGTCGACCGGCATCGTAACCAAGGGCGAGAAGGCGCGCTGGTACGTCGTGCCGCTGGACTCGAAGCGCCTGAACGAGCTGTACGAGCTGCGCAAGCTGATAGAGCCGGTGCTGGTGGCCAATGCAGCTGCCCACATCCCTGCGGACACACTCGCGCAGATGCAAAGCAGGTTGCGCACCGTCATACGACAACATCCGCGAGTGAGACTCGACGACCTCGATCGCCTCGAACACGACCTGCACGTGAAGTGCCTCGAGTACGCGGCTAACCGCGAGATGTTTGAAGCGCTCAGGCGCACGCGCTGCATTCTCATCTCGGGGAAGCACATCCTCGGGAGGTCCGTTCCATATCCGCGGATCGATCCCTTTCTTAAGGAGCATCTGGCGGTGATCGAGGCGCTGCTTTCGCGGGACCCGCGACGCGCGCGACAGGCGATGCGTGCGCATCTCGAGGCGGCACATGAAAAGGTCGAAGCCCGGCTGCAGGCCTTTCGCAACAGTTACACCCTCACTCCGATCTCCTTTGTCAGCGCAGCATAAGAACCGACGTGATCATCGACGCGCATCATCATCTGTGGAAGATTTCCCGCGGCGATTATCACTGGATGACACCCGCGATGCCTGTGCTGGCGCGCGACTATCTGCTCGAGGACCTGCAGCCCCATCTCCGCAAGGCGGGGGTCGGGCGTACGGTGCTGGTCCAGGCCGCTCAGACCGAAGCCGAAACCGACTTCCTCCTCGAGCTGGCGTCCCGGGCAGACCTCATCGCCGGCGTGACGGGTTGGCTCGACCTGGCCGATCCGGGCTTCCCGCAACGCCTCGCGCGCTACCGCCAGCACCCGAAGTTCGTCGCCGTCCGTCCGATGCTGCAGGAGTTGAGCGATGATGCCTGGATCCTCGGGCCCACGGTGCTCAAAAACCTCAGGCACCTGGCCGAGCTGAAATTTCCGTTCGAGTTCCTCACGTTCCCGCGTCACTTACGGCATGTGGCGCGGGCCCTGGAGGAGGCGCCGGGATTGCACGCCGTGATCGATCACCTCTCCAAACCTCCGATCGCCACCGGCGTGCTCGAGCCGTGGGCCTCGCTCATCAGGCGCGTCGCAGATTTCCCTGACGTCCATTGCAAACTCTCCGGCATGGTGACCGAGGCGGATCATGCCCGTTGGTCGCCGAGCTCCCTTGCGCCCTATGTGGATCACGTCGTGGACGTGTTTGGAGTCGACCGGCTGCTGTTCGGCAGCGACTGGCCAGTCTGCCGGTTGGCCGCCGAATACGGCGAGGTCGTCAATGCGCTCCGCACCATCCTTGGCACACGTCTGGGGCCGCCGGAGATCGAAAAAGTATTCCGCAGCAACGCAGAGCGGTTCTATGCACTGGAGAAGGTCCCATGACGCGTCGGCAGTCGCGCCTTTACAGCGGATGGATACTTAGCCTATTCGCTAACTGAAGAATATGCTGAAAGGTATTGATCCATTATTAGGCCCGGAGTTGCTGGCCCATCTGCGTGCGATGGGTCACGGCGATGAGTTGGTCATCGCCGACGCAAACTTCCCCGCAGCTTCGGTCGCCAAACGGCTCGTGCGAGCCGAGGGCACCACGACGTCCCAGATGCTCGCGGTGGTCCTCTCGGTTCTGCCACTCGATACGTTCACGAAGGACGCCGTCTGTGTAATGGAACTAGTCGACAGCCCGGGGGTCCTGGCGCCCATTACCGAGGAGTTTCGCACCGTCGTTGCTGCGAGGGCCGGTCAGCGATTCTCAAATATCGTCGGACTTGAGCGGTTCGCCTTCTATGACCGCGCGCATCGCGCGTACGCGGTCATAGCAACCGGAGAGCGCCGCCTCTACGGGAACATCATTGTTAAGAAGGGCATCATCGAGACCTGAGGCTTGATGAGCCCATAGCACCCGCCCGAACTGCAGAGTCAATCATGACCACAAACCGATATCCGGCCGAACGCATTCGCACTCGGCCTTTGGGACGGACGAACCTCGCCTTGTCGGAGCTGGGCTTTGGCACGGTGCCACTCGGGAACATGTATCGAGCTATCGATGATGCGCAGGCGCGGGGCGCAGTAGAGGCGGCACTTCAGGCGGGTATCTCTTATTTCGACACCGCGCCCTTTTACGGATTTGGACTGGCCGAACGCCGGCTGGGAGACGTGCTGCGTGGTCGACCGGGGTTTGTCCTGTCGACCAAAGTTGGGCGGCTGCTTGATCCGGCGCCGCAAATCAAGGACGCATCGTCACGTTATGGCTTTTGTACATCCTTCCCATTCGAACCGCGCTACGACTACAGCTATGGCGGAGTCATGCGCTCGTACCAAGACAGTCTGCAGCGTTTGGGACTCGCTCATATCGACATACTGCTCATCCACGATATCGGGGCTCTGACTCACGGGGAGCGGCATCGGGAAACGTTCGAGCAACTCAGGAGTGGCGGCGGCTTGCGTGCACTCGAGGAGCTGCGGAGCGCGGGGCATATCGCGGCCGTCGGGGTCGGTGTGAACGAGGTGGCGGTCTGCCTCGAGCTCATGCGCTCGGCGCAGCTCGACCTGGTTCTCCTTGCGGGTCGTTATACCGTGCTGGAGCAAACAGCCCTGGATGAGCTCTTTCCGACTTGCCAGAGAAACGGCGTGCACATCGTGATCGGTGGACCGTACAACTCGGGGATTCTGGCCACCGGTACGCGTCGCGGCGGAATCGTTCACCACAACTATGTCGCTGCGCCACAGGAAATCGTGACGCGGGTCCGTATGCTGGAAGAGATCTGCGATCGCTACGAAGTACCGCTGCCTGCAGCGGCACTCCAGTTTCCGCTGGCCCATCCACAGGTGGTCTCCGTCATTCCGGGCCTCGAGAGCGCTGAGCGTGTCGCGGAGACTCTGCGGCTTTACAACACTCGAATCCCGCCGGAGTTTTGGGACGCGTTGCGTTCCGCGGGGTGCCTGCGCGCGGACGCGCCCGTCCCCGGGGCTCGAGTCCCCGCATGAGTGTCGACGCACACCTCAATTTCCGGGATCCCACTCGAGGCGATCGCGCGCTGGCGGCGGGCGGCGAGGCACCGCTGCGCGCGGGCGATGACCGCGATCCCACCGAAACTCAGGAGTGGCTCGATTCTCTGGATGGCGTTGTCCGAGTCCATGATCCGGATCGTGCGCTATTCATTCTGCGACGGCTGACGCAGCACGCGCAGGAGCGGGGGTTGCTGACAGCCTCTGCGCCTTACACGGCGTACCGGAACACGATCTCGGTTGAGCACCAGACCCCCCATCCGGGCGATCTCGAGATCGAAGCGCGGTTGACGGCGATCATGCGCTGGAACGCCCAGGCCATGGTCGTCCGGGCGAACAGGGCCCATGGAGAGCTCGGTGGACACATTGCGAGTTATGCCTCCGCGGCCGAGATTTTCGAGACAGGCTTCAATCACTTCTTCAGGGCACCGCATGACGGTCACGGGGGCGATCTGGTCTACTTCCAGCCGCATTCCGCGCCCGGGGTATATGCGCGGGCGTTCCTCGAGGGGCGGCTTTCCGAAGCCCAGCTCGCGCATTTCAGACAGGAAATCGCTCAGCCAGGGTTGTCCTCCTACCCGCACCCGTGGCTCATGCCGGAGTTCTGGCAATTTCCAACGGGCTCGATGGGTATCGGCCCGATCAACGCCATCTACCAGGCGAGGTTCCTTCGCTATCTGGCGGACCGACGGCTAGCGAATACTGCGGATCGGCATGTCTGGGGCGTATTTGGCGATGGAGAAATGGATGAGCCGGAGGCGATCGGGGCTCTGACACTCGCTGCGCGCGAAAGACTCGACAATCTGACCTTTGTCGTCAACTGCAATCTGCAGCGGCTCGACGGGCCGGTGCGCGGCAATGGCCAGATCATCCAGGAGCTCGAAGCACTATTTGCCGGCGCCGGCTGGAACGTCATCAAGGTCTTGTGGGGATCAGACTGGGACGCGATCTTCGCGCGCGACACCGAACACGTACTGCTGCGCCGGCTTGCCGCAACCGTCGATGGCGAGTATCAGACGCTTGGCGCGAAGGACGGTGCCTACAACAGCGAGCACTTCTTCAAGAAGGACCCGGCGATCTACGAGCTCGTGAGTCACATGACCGACGGGCAGATCGACGTGCTCAGGCGGGGTGGCCACGATCCTCGCAAGCTCTACGCCGCTTTCGCCGCCGCCAAGAACCATCGCGGGCAACCCACCGTGATACTGGCCAAGACGAAGAAGGGCTACGGCATGGGTGGCGCAGGCGAATCGCGCATGGCCTCACATCAGGCGAAAAAGCTCGATGCAGAGGCGCTCAGACTCTTCCGTGATCGCTTCCGGCTTCCCTTGACCGATGAGGATGTAGCGGAGCTTCGCTTCTACAAACCACCTGCCGGGAGCGAGGAACTCCGCTACCTGTGTGAGCGCCGCGCTGCACTCGGCGGCTCTTTGCCGGTACGCCGCCGCGCGACGACAGCGATACCGATCCCTCTTCTTCGTGATTACGCGCAATTCGCCCTTGCCGCCGACGGCAAGGAGATGTCGACGACCATGGGGGCCGTTCGAATGCTGGGCGCACTGCTGCGCGACCGGCAGCTTGGTCGATGCATCGTTCCCATCGTCGCGGACGAGGCCCGCACCTTCGGCATGGACAACCTCTTCCGCCAGATTGGCATCTACTCTTCAGTCGGGCAACTTTACGAGCCGGAAGATGCGGGCTCGCTTCTCTGCTACAAGGAATCCCGGGACGGTCAGCTGCTGGAGGAGGGCATAACCGAAGCCGGGGCGCTGTCGTCATGGATCGCCGCCGGAACCGCTTATAGCGCACACGGCGTTGCGATGCTGCCGTTCTACATCTACTACTCGATGTTTGGATTCCAACGTGTCGGCGATCTGATCTGGGCGGCTGCGGACCAGCGCACTCGCGGGTTCCTCTTCGGGGCCACGGCCGGGCGGACCACCCTGGGCGGCGAAGGACTGCAACACCAGGATGGGTCGAGTCATGTGGTAGCCGCAACGGTGCCCAACTGCCGCGCATATGACCCTGCCTTCGTCTATGAACTGGCGATCATCATGGATCACGGTATGCGCCAGATGATGGAGCGGCATCGCGACGAGTTCTACTACATCACCATGATGAACGAAAAGTACGCACAGCCCTCGCTGCCTGAGGGTGTGGAAGCGGCAATCATCAAGGGAATGTACCGATACTCGGTGCCCGGCGTTCAGCCGGGCAATGGCCCGACGGTTCGACTCCTCGGCAGCGGTGCTATCCTGCGAGAGGTCTGCTCTGCGGCCGGACTCCTGGACCAGGATTGGGGCGTCAGCAGCGAGGTTTTCAGTGTCACCAGCTTCAGCGAGCTGGCGCGCGAGGCGGCAGAGGTGCAGCGCTGGAACCGTCTGCACCCGAACGAGGCTCCGAGAGTGAGTCACGTCGAAGAGCAACTCCGGAATGTGGAAGTCACCGTAGCGGCGACCGATTACGTGCGCGCCTACCCGCAGCTGATTTCCTCCTACGTGGATGGCATTTTCATAACGCTGGGAACGGACGGCTTCGGGCGTAGCGACACGCGACAGGCGCTGCGGCGTTTTTTCGAGGTCGATCGGCACGCCATCGTGCTGGCAGCGTTGGATGGCCTCGTTCGCAAGCGCCGTCTGCCCAGGGAAGTGCTCGTTCGTGCGATCGACCGCTACGGCATCGATGCCGGAGCTGCAGCCCCCTGGACAGTCTGAGCAGAGGACCCGTCGAACCGATGATCTATCCCGGGGTTCGCGCTCGGATATGCCGCGCGGCGGACCTTGGCCTTCAGACGTACCCGAGCAAGGAATGACATGAGTAGCCAACAGCGCGAGAAGATCGGCTTCATCGGCCTCGGACGAATGGGTCGTCCTATGGCCTCCAACCTGCACAAGAAGGGCTTCGAGCTCCTGGTCTACGACCCGAATCCCGCTGCGGTGGATGCGTTGCGGCAACTGGGTGCGCGTGCGGCACCCGATATTGCGCAGGTGGCGCGCGGGAGCGACATCATCATCACCATGGTGCCCGCCTCGGCCGACGTCGAGGCCATCGTGCTCGGGCCGGACGGCCTGCTCGCCCACGGCCATGCCGGCCAGCTCATTCTCGACATGAGTACCGTCGACCCTGCGACTACGGATCTCATCGCCAGGCGTGCCGCAGCGCGCGGTGTGTGCGTCGTCGATGCCCCGGTTGGGCGCCTCGCTGCCCACGCAGATCGCGGCGAATCACTGTTCATGGTGGGCGCCGAGAAGGCCGACTTTGAGCGCGTACTGCCCCTGCTGCAGGCCATGGGTACCACGATCTTTCATTGCGGCAAGGTCGGCTCAGGCACACGCACGAAGCTCGTAAACAACTACTTCGTAGTGGTCTACTGCCAGTTGAACGCTGAGGCGCTGGCGTTGGCTCAGAGCTTTGGGCTGGACCTCGACAAGACTCTGGAGGTCATCAACGGTACCTCAGCATACAACGGGCAATTGCAGCTCAACTGGGCCAACAAGGTCCTGATCGGGGACATCACGCCCGGATTCATGATCGATCTGGCCCATAAGGATCTGTCGTTGATACTCAACGCGGCGAATGCGGCCAAGGTGCCACTGCCGGTGGCGGCGGCGGCGCGGGAGATGTTCACGCTGGCGCGCACCACTCGTTACGGCAAGGCGGACTTCTCGGCGATGGGGGATTTCCTATGCGAGCTGGCTGGGGTTGAGAAGCCACGCATCTCACGTGAATCCCGTGGCTGATGCATTCGGGCTCACTGCGCCGCGAATATTCGCAGCGCGCAAGCCTATTCAGGAACCGCCGCCGCGCTCGAGAGCCCTAGCCAAGGCTGCAGTCCAGTTCGCGTGAAATGCTTTCGACGGAGCTGCTTCCGGGGCGATAACGTCAAATCCATGATAGGCGCCGGGCACCACGAGAAGCTCAGTCTGCACGCCCCAATTGATCAGCCGCTTTGCGTAGTCGATGTCCTCATCGACGAACAAGTCTAACGACCCCACACCGATGAAGGCCGGTGGCAGACCGCCGAGACTCTCGACTCGCGCAGGCACTGCACCCGCTGGAACGGTCCGAGAGCCCGCCGGGACTCCGAGCAAAGAGCTCCAAGCGAATCTATTCTCGGCCGGCACCCAGACATACGAGCCGATATGCGCAGGGACCTGCCGGGAGCTGCCGGTGCGATCGTCCAGCATCGGATAGATCAGTAACTGAAACGCAATGGACACCTCACCACGATCGCGCGCGGCAATCGCCAGCATGGCCGCGTGACCGCCGCCGGAGCTCTCGCCCATGAGGACGATACGAGAGGGATCGACACCCAGAGACTCCGCCGAGTGATGCAGCCACTTCAGTGCAGCGTAAATATCCTCGAGCGATCCGGGAAAGCGGGTTTCGGGCGCCAGCCGATAGTCCACCGTTACGATGACGCAGTCATGGTCGTGAGCCAGCTGCTGCAACCTCGGGACTCCCTGAGCCGCCGTACCGGCAACGAAGCCGCCACCGTGGATATGGAGAATGACCGGTCGTTTGTCTTTACTCGTAGCGGCGTTGATGACGATTACATGAACCTCGGGCGCCCCATTGGGTCCCGGAATGGATCGCTCCTCATAGACAGGGGCAGGCGCTGCGGAGCTCGTCACCCAAAGCTTACGGGCCTGTTGGAGATTCTTGGCACCCAAAACATCATCGCCCCCACTCTTCAGAAACGACTCCAGAGGAGGGAGGAGCTCCGGATCGACGAGCGACACGGGAGCAACATGGGCAATCGACCGCGCGGATTCCGCCGCGCACACGAGCGATGGGACCACGGAGCCCGCAGCCGCGGCGATTCCGCCCGCCTTCAGCAACTCTCGTCTACTCACATGCGGCATGGAAGTTCTTCCTCGCTCGCATACCAGGCTCGATTCAGCGCCGTGCCGAAGCCGCCCTTGACCTGAATCAATGCGAATAAGGCCGTGTTAGCGAAATCTGCCGATTGAGCTCAACTCCGAAGCCTGGCTTATCGAGAGCGGACAGCGGCATGCGCCCGCCAACGGGCACGGGCTCGCCGATGAGTTGAGGATGGAACATCGGTACAACCTGGTTCGCCGCCGGGTGCATCATCAGAAACTCGGCGCATGGACTATTGTGTCGCGTCACCACGAAATGGTAGCTGTAGACGCTGGAGCCATGCGGGATGACCATTGCGCCGTGGGCATCAGCGAGATTGGCGATCTTGAGGAGCTCAGTGATTCCGCCGCACCAGCCGACGTCGGGCTGGATGATGTCGCAGCAGCCCATCTCGAGCAGCATGCGGAATCCCCACCGCGTCGCCTCATGCTCACCGGTAGCGACGAGGACCCCCGGTGGCACCGCCCGCTTTAGCGCTGCGCAGCCCCAATAGTCATCGGGGCTCAACGCCTCCTCTATCCATTTCAGGCCATACCGCCCCGCCTCCTGAGCCAGACGGATTGCATATTGCAGATCGAGGCTCATCCAGCAATCGAGCATCAACCAGAAGTCTTCGCCGGTCTTGGCGCGCATCTCGGAGATCATGGCCAAGTTCTTCTTGAAGCCTTCCTCGCCCTCGGCCGGTCCATGATGCAATGGCAGCTTCCCACCGATGAATCCCAGTGCCTTGGCCGCATCCGGGCGCGACCCGGTGGCGTAGAAGGAGAGCTCATCGCGCACCGCGCCGCCGAGAAGCTGATAAACGGGCTCATCGCGCAGCCGTCCAAGCAGATCCCACAATGCCAGATCCACTCCGGAAATGGCGTTCACGACGAGTCCCTTGCGTCCATAGAATTGGGTGGCGAAGTACATCTGATCCCAGATCTTCTCCACCTGCGACGGATCACGTCCTTCCAGGAACCGGGCCAAGTGCTTCTCGACGATGAAGGCCGCGGGTTCACCGCCTGTCGTGACGGCGAATCCGACGACTCCATTCTCTGCCTCGACTTCCACCACCAGAGTTCCGAGAACGTTGGTGCCGAAGCTATGGCGGCTTTGCCGATACTCGGGGTAACGCGCCATCGCGCTCGCAATGTGATCGTCGATCCAATGACCCTCTTTCTGGTCGTGGTAGTCGGCGCCCGCACCGCGGGACACCGAGGCGCGCACCTGTCTTATCTTGGGAAATCTCATGTCGGCCGTCCTGAAGTTCAAAGAGCCGAACGCGGGGACAGCGCTCGCACCGTGTGCTGTCGCTGAATCCCTAAGCCTGTGATCCCGAGCGTCATCGTCTGGCCCGGTGTCAGGTACTTTGGAGGTCTCTGGCCCAGACCGACTCCAGGGGGTGTGCCCGTGGAGATCACATCACCCGATCTGAGGCTCATGAACTGACTGATGTAAGCGATGAGATACGCGACGTCAAATATCATCGTGCGCGTATTGCCCTGCTGGAACCGATGACCATCCACCTCGAGCCACAGATCCAGGTCCTGAGGATTGGTCACCTCGTCTGAGGTCACGAGCCATGGACCGATCGGGGCGAAAGTGTCACAACCCTTGCCCTTATCCCACTGGCCGCCGCGCTCGAGCTGATAGGCACGCTCGGACACGTCATTGACGATGCAGTAGCCGGCCACGTGATCGAGAGCCTGTTCGACGCGGATGAATTTCGCCGAAGCTCCGATCACGACGCCGAGCTCGACCTCCCAGTCCGTCTTTTCCGATCCCGGTGGGATTTCCACCTCGTCGTTCGGCCCAATGATGGCGCTCGAGGGCTTGAGGAACAGCGGCGGCTCCTCTGGGATCGGCATGTTTGACTCCGCGGCGTGGTCCTTGTAGTTCAGCCCCACGCCGATGATCTTTCCGACCGCGCCGACGCAAGGCCCGAGTCGGGGCGAACCGGTTACCTCGGGGAGTCTTGCGGGATCCAGCGATCGCAGCTGCTCAATCGATGGGGGAAGAAGCGCCGTGCCGGCCAGGTCCGTCAGATGCCCGGACAGATCCCTCAGTCGGCCGCGATGGTCGAGCATCCCGGGCCGTTCTTTGCCCGGCGCACCGTAGCGGAGGAGTTTCAAGCGAGGGCTTCTTTCGCAGAAAGTACTATCGCGTTCTCTTTCCAGTCACGCCGCGGGCGGGGCGCGCGGCTCCGGCTCGTAACCGGCCGCCTTCAACACAAGGCGCAGCTCGACTATCAGCTTGTCAAGATATCGACGTGCGTCCGGATCCAATTCGATCGAAACGGGGCGAACTACGGAAGACTGCAGGATTCCCCGTGCATGGAGAAGAAGCTTCTCGGAGTGATGGAACTGCTCGAAGGTCTGCAAGCTGAACTGCAGATACGGCGCTATCTGTGCGAAGAGCGAATAAGCGCGTGACCACTGGTTCTCGGAGCCGAGCTGCCATATCCGTACGAACAGGTCGGCGAGCGCGAGCCCTGGCATGACTCCACATGCGCCCGCGGGCTGAAGCTCCGGAACGTACATTCCACCCCAGCCGAGGAAGACGCCGACCTCGTCTCCCAGCTCGTGCCGGACGGCGCGAATAAATGGGCCGATGCCCGGCTCTTCCCGCTTCAGATAGCGGAAATTCGCGCAATGCTTACGCAGCTCTAGCACGAACGAGAGTCCCATGCGCTCTCCACCCGCACTCCAGTCCTGCACGACGACCGGCACACTGACTGATTCGCAGACCGTCCGTGCGTAAGCCAGGAGATGTTCGGTCGACACAGGAAACGGATGCGGCAGAGCGATGCTGACCGCTGCCGCCCCCATCGCCTCGGCCTGTCCGGCGAGACGCGCAGCGTGCCGGGGCGAATGCTGATTACACTGTGCGATGACCGGGATCCGTCCGGCGGCGCGAGCGATGACCGACTCGAGTACGCGCAGCCGCTCGGAGTCCGTCAGTTTGTAGAATTCGCTGCCAAAGGCGGGAGTTCCTACCGCAGCCACGCCGGCAGCGACGGAGAAATCGACCAGCGCGGCGAGCGCCTGTAAGTCGACCTCATCGTCCGAATGAAAAGGTGTGGGAAGTATCGGGACCACACCTCGGATCGGCATGCCGCTCATCGGCGCAATCGCTCCAGGGTGTTCCACTCGACCTTCAATGCCAGATGCTTAGGTTCGTGGCGCCGTAGATCGCACTCTTCATGCAATGATCCCACCGGGATAACGCTCGTAGAGTTTGGGCTCGTAAAGGGGAATGAAGTGTTGCGTGCGGGCGCGGATATCGCGATAGACGCTGTGAGCTTCGATGATGCTCTCGGCGATTCCGAGGGGCTTCAGCTCCTCGACGTTGGCGAAATGGAACGCGCAGTCCGAGAGGATGACGAGGCCCCGCTGGGTTTGCACCTCTACGAGGAGGGAAGAGCGATGGTGCACTCCGGCCCATCGGCATATGAGTCCCGGGAGAACTTCCTCGACATCATCGAGGAGGTGTAAATTCTTATGGTTCTCTCCAAGTAGCCAGCAGAGATCCTCGTCCGAGATACACCCCGCTCTTGGCACGTGGTGGGGGTAGGTCGGTGCGATGATGTCTTCGATCCAGCCCCGCCGGGAAATGCAGATCTTCGCCTTCGGGAATAGGCGAAGGTTACCGGTCGTGTAGAGCTGAATGGGCGTGATCAGTACCAGATCCACGGCCGCGATGTCGATTCCGGCGGCTTGCAGTGCCGGCCGGGTCTTCCAGGTCTCAGGGCGGTGCAATATGGCACGCTCGCCGAGATAATCGCGCCAGGCCTTCGCCATCCCGGCGATCGCCTCGGGGAAACCGGTGTTCACCAGGATAGTTTTGCCACCCCCCTGGATCAACGCCATCTGGAACTCGAGCGTCGTCCATTCCTGAAACCGCTCCATCCAGTAGACCTCGGGGCAGGGGACCTCGATGGTCGCGGCGCGCAATGTTCGCAACGTGTAATTCACGGTGCTTCCCCCTTCTGGACGAGCCTCAGGATACAAGCGAACCAGGCATTACGTTAGGATGTTCCTAGCAATCGCCTAGCATGAGATGAACATATGCGATCTGCGGCGTCATATCCGTGGCGAGCTCACTATCCGGCATCCGACGTCGTTCACGTGGACCTCGTGGTCCGGAACGGCAAGCGGGTCATGCATACGCATGACTACACGGAGATTGCCCTGACGACGCGGGGTGAGGGGGAATTCCGGTCGGCGCCCCTGAGCAGGATGATCTCCAAGGGCTCGCTAGTCGTGGTTCCTCCCGGGGTGGAACACACCTACACCAATTGCCGGGGCGCCCACATCCTGTTCTGCTCCATCCGCCCGGAGATCATCGAGAGCGTCAGCCTATCTCTGAACATGAAACCGAGCGTCTGGGCGGACATCGGTCTCGCCCGATCGGACGGCGAGCCACGGGTGTTTGCGTGGCAGACCGAGCGGAGCCTGGTGCCGCTCTACGCGCAGATTCTTGCGGAGATCCTGGACACACACCGTCAGCGGGGGATACGAGCGCAGTTTGCGCGGGTGGGTGGCCTTTTTTCTTTCCTGGGTCTGGTTCTGGGTCAGCACCGCCCGCGCACCGGCACGGAAGAGCAGCAGGGCGGCGTGCACCTGCAGGCCCTCACGGCACGTGCGCTCTCGTTCCTACGCAGCGATCTTACCCGGCAGTGGACCATGCGGGAGCTGTGCAAATGCTTGAATGGCATTCATCCCGTCCATCTGTGCCGTGTGTTCAAGCGCGACATGAACATGACACCGATGTCCTATCTTCGATACCTGCGTTGTCAGCACGCGGCACACCTGCTCGCGACGTCCGAGAACCCGGTGGGCGTGATCGGTTCCGCCGTCGGATGGGATGACCCGAATCTCTTCTCCCGGCGCTTCCGGGCAATTTGCGGTATTACGCCGAGTGCGTATCGAGTCGAGCACGGTCAGCAGTGAGGGACGCTACTGCAGATTGACGAACATACCCCCATCGACGAGTACCTCTGAGCCGTTCATGTACCGGGAGGCGTCGTCGCACAGGAAGAGTATGACGTCGGCCACGTCTTCGGGCTCACCGAGTCTGCCCACGGGGATGCGTTTCGTGAGGTGATCACGCAGCGGCTGCCCCGGGTGCAGGACAGCGCGATTGATGTCGGTCAACACGGCACCCGGAAGCACCGCGTTACAGTTGATTCCGGAGGGTCCAAGAATGATGGCGAGGCTCTTCATCAGCGCCGATAGTGCCGCTTTGGACGGGCAGTAGTGGGACTGCATAGCGCCGCCGACCCATGCGGAGATGGAGCTGACGAATACCAATCGGCCGGGCAGCTTGCGCTGCACGAGGTCCCGCGCAATCAGTTGCGAGCACAGGAACGCCCCGAACACGTTCACGTCCTGAACCCGGCGAAACAGCTTTTCGTCCATGGTGAGGAAGTCGTGGAAGGGGCATATCCCGGCATTGTTGACGAGGATCTGAATCGGACCCAGGTCCTTTTGACCTCTGGCGATCATGTCGCGGACCTGATCGGACTGGGAAATGTCGGCGGCGATGGCAGTAGCCGCGCCTCCTGCCGCCTGAATTCTCGCCACGACGTCCTCGGCCTCAGATTCGTCACCGGGCGGGAAGTTCACGATTACGGTAACGTCACGGCGGGCGAGGCGCAGCGCGGTTTCGCGTCCGATGCCACGGGATGCCCCGGTGACCAGCGCGGTTTTGTAGGGCAGAGCGCTCATTGTCTGCTTCCCATCAATTCATTCACCAGGTGGGGAGACGCTAGGGGCGGGGGGCCGCGCCGGCAATCCTAATCTTGGGTGCCGCTCCGGCTCAAGCGGCTTGAATCGCTTCTCGGCGATGAAAGCGCCGGCAGTAAAAACTGTGCTAATGGTACGCTTGCAACGGGCTAACCCAGACTCAAATTCGCCACGTATTCTACCGGCGACAACGGAACCGTTTGCGGCAATGGAGTCTTGCCGCAGAGTTTTGTTATCGACGGCGAACTACTTGGGGATGACATGAAAACGCGGCTGCACGGCGCTCGCACAGCAGCCGCCTCGCGTGACGGCGTACTCAGGGGGGCGGTATGAATCCGATGAAGCGCGCAATCGCGCGATGGGCAGTGGTGCTGCTGGCTGTGACCGCCTCTGGGGTCTCGTGGCAGCGATTCGCCCAAGCCGCAGAATCACCATCGACCGGCCCGCAACCAACCGATCAGCTCGCAGAGGTCATCGTCACCGCCGAGAAGCGTTCCGAGCCCCTGCAGGACGTACCCGCGGCGGTGTCCGCGCTCTCTGGAGAGACGCTCCAGGCCATGGGTGCGGAATCGTTCACCGACTATGCTCGCTCGATCCCTGGGCTGACTTTCAGCGACCAGGGTGCCGGACGCCAGACGCCCGCCATCCGCGGAATAAATCCTTCGACCGGATCCGGCACGGTGGGCTACTACATTGACGAGACGCCAATAGCAGGGATCGAAGGCAATGGGACTGTCGTGAATCCCAACCTCATCGACATCGACCGGATCGAGGTGCTGCGCGGACCGCAAGGCACACTCTACGGCTCGAGCTCCATCGGCGGAACGATAAAGCTCGTCCCCAACGCCCCTAACCTGTCGAAGTTGGAGGGTTGGGTCAAAGGCGAAGCCATCGTAACCCAGGGTGCGGACGGGGGCTCCCCGGGAGGCCAAGGGGAGCTGGTACTGAACCTGCCAATCGTGGACAACGTCGCGGCGGTGCGCGCAGCCTTTTGGTACCGCGACGCCGGGGGTTACATCAACCGCACGTGGACGAATTCCGGGGCGAACGGCATTGCGACGGGACCCGTCGTTGGGACGGTGGGCAACCTGCCGGATGAGCACACCTGGGGCGTGCGCGCCACGGCGCTCTATGAACCGAACGAGAAGCTCAAAGTATCGCTGATGGTTTACGCCCAGCAGCAGCACTTCGATGGCTTCAACGACATCACCGGGGGGCCGAACAATCCAAACAACAACCTCGTGCAAAGCTTCATCGCGGACACGCCCGAAGTACCGCAAGAGAATTCGTTCGGCCTGTACAACCTGACGATCAAGTACGACTTCGGACGCTTGAATCTAATCTCCTCGACCAGCTATCTGCAGCGTCATCAAGCAACCTCGGAGGAGGGCACTTCGCTCATCCAGTTGACGCCGACCTTCTTTGGGCAGCCCGCGTTCAATGGAGTGCTGCCCAACGTCGGCACTTTCAACCAGTCCGTCTATAACTTCTCTCAGGAAGCCCGCCTGGCTACCACGGAACGGATAGCCGGATTCGATGCCGTCCTCGGCATCTTTTACTCCGACGCTCACGATCCGCGCAATTACAACTACTATCCGCCCCAATACAATGAGCTTGTGACCGGCAATGATCCCGCAAATCCCGCCTATGCACCGGATGGTAATGTGTATTCCGCGTGGGGTCCGGGATACTCAGAGCGGCAAATCGCCGAGTTTGGCGAACTGACCTATCATTTCACTGATGCGCTCAGCTTGACCGGCGGGATACGTCACTATGACGTGTCGAACCGTTTTCAGCTTAACCAAAGTGGACTCTTCATTGGAGGGAACGCCCCAGGTGTAACTTCCGTCACGGATGCATCATCCAGTGCACAAGGAAACGTGTACAAGGGGAACCTCTCGTACAAGCTCACGCCGGACCATCTGCTCTATGCGCAGTTCTCAGAAGGGTTCAGGCCGGGTTTCGGCAATACTCCGCTGCCTGCGGAATGCAACTCGGAATACACACTTCAGGTGGAGCCAGATTCGATCAAGAACTACGAGCTCGGTGCCAAGACAGCCTGGCTCGACCGGCGCATGACCGTCAACGCGGCAGCATATCGCATCAATTGGAACGACATTCAGCAAGGGGTGCTCCTGCCATGCGGATTCGGCACATCCAGCAACTTTGGTGACGCGGTAATCAAGGGCGGGGAACTCGAGGCCAGCGCTCAGCTGACGCATCGGGTCACTGCGGGTTTCTCGGCGACATACCTTCACACCGAGCTACTCCAACCGTCCCCGCTCTCGGGAGCTCTCGCTGGAGACCCGATTCTGTACGTGCCGAACTGGCAGTATGCCGTGTATGGGCAGACGACGTTTCCGCTTCGTCAGGCGGAGGACGGCTTCGCTCGAATCGATTATCAGTACACCGGGTCTTCGATTGCCAACTACACCCGCCTCGCCGATGGAAGCTTCGATCCGGCCGACAACGTGCAGGTGGTGCGCCTATTGAATGCGAGGATCGGTGAGCGTTATCACGCCTGGGAGTTTGCGCTGTCGGCAACGAACCTTCTTAACCACGTGGTCAGCCAATCCATTGACCCGAATGCCAGCATCACCATTGCGATCCCAGGACGCCCGCGGTACATCATGACTCAGCCGAGGACCTTTTCCTTGAGTGCGAGCTACCAATTCTGAGGCGCGGTCCGACAATCGCGATTGCGGTTGCATTCTCGGACAGCAGACATGCTGGAATTCTGCAGCGTTGGCCTTCAGGCCAACGTGTAGGCCGTTTTACCGTGGTGAAGAATTCCTGCGCATAGAGCCCCTGCTCGCGCGGCCCATAGCTACTGGCCTTACATCCGCCAAAGGGAACGTGATAGTCCACGCCCGCCGTCGGCAGGTTTACCATGACCACGCCCGCCTGCATGTGAGGAGTCATTCGCCCATGGCTTTATGGTGTTAAGCACATCGATCACGATGCCGGTTCAAAACAATTCAGCCGAAGCTTCAAATCAACGTTCAATAGGCGGGCACCTTCCATGCAAACGGACGTGGGCCGTGGCGGCGATGCGCAGGGAAAACCTGACGAGGAGGTTATCGAGGTGTTGCGTCCGCGACTGACCCGGCGGTCACTACTCCTGAGCGGTGCAGCGTCGGGTGTCATCCTGAGTCTCGATGCGCTCGCCATGGTGGATCCTCCAGCGACGACCGGTGTCGTGGCCGCGGATTCGTTGCAACTCGACTTCATTACGCCTCCAGACAGCGCGAAGGCCTGGTGCTATTGGTGGTGGCTCGATGGGGCAGCCAGCAGGGCGGGGATCACGGCGGATCTGGAAGCCATGAAGCAGCAGGGTATCAGCGGTGTTTTGCTCTTCAATGCTGGCGAAGGCGGTCCGGAGGCGCCCAAGGGCCCGGTGTTCATGAGCGAGCAGTGGCGTGAATACTTTCGCTTTGCTGTGCAGGAGGCCGGCCGCCTCGGGATTGAAATGGCGGTCAATATCTGCGACGGCTGGAACTGCGGGGGCCCCTGGGTCACGAAGGAGGATGCCGTCAAGGATCTGGCCTGGGAGGAAACAGTCATCGAAGGGCCAGCGCAGGTCAACCGCGTGCTGACCCGTCCATCAGGGCAAGTCCCTGGGGTCGTTCCGCCGGAGAAGAAAATCGACTGGTATCGGGATATTGCGGTGCTCGCATGTCGCGAGAGTAGCGAAGGTGTCTGGCGGATGGACGATATTCACGATCTTACCGGGAATACCCGGGACGGCCGGCTTCAGTGGAAGGCACCGAGCGGCCGTTGGACGGTGCTGCGACTGGGATACGTCGTACGGGAAACGGCGAACCCGGGGCGCGTCCGGAACCAGTACTACAACGGCTCACAGCAGCTGAAGGACGCAGGATCGCCAGTCCCGGCCTGGGAAATCGACCCCATGAGCGCCGAGGCGATGGACCGCCACTTCACCGAGACAGGCGCGAAGTTGACCAAAGACGCAGGTCCACTGGCGGGCAAGACTCTGAAGTTTCTTCACATCGACAGCTGGGAGTTGGGAGTACCGACGTGGACTGCGAAATTTTCTGATGAGTTCCGGGCTCGCCGCGGTTACGACCCCACTCGATATCTGCCGGCACTTGCCAGCAAGCAACTGGACACTCCCGAACTCACGGACCGATTCACATGGGATTATCGTCGGACGGTTGCGGATCTGGTTGCGCAAAACTACTACGGACGGCTCGCCACGCTGTGCCACCAGCATGGGCTCGGCTTGGAAAGCGAATCGGGTGGTCCTTTCTACTCGCACTATATCGATGCGCTGGAGTGCGAGGGCGAGAACGACCTGCCGATGGCGGAATTCTGGAGTGCCACTCATCCGCTGGCCTTCCCCACAGGCGAGGTGGCCCCGACCGAAGAAGGCGTGTCCGGCCCTTTCTACCGAAGTACGGAGGAATCCTTTCCTGCCCTTAACTATGGCTCCATCCGTCAGGAGGCCAGTGCGGCACATGTCTATGGGAAGCCCATTTGCCAGGCGGAGGCCTATACCAACTTCAACGCCGATTGGACTGAAGATCCGTACTTCCTCAAGGCGTTTGGCGATCGTGCCTTTTGCCTGGGAGTGACGCGGCAGGTCATTTGTTTTTACGTTCTTCAGTCGACCACCGACAAACCGGGGTACGAGTGGGACTACGTGGGGACGCATTTCGACCGCAACGTGACGTGGTGGCCGATGAGCCACGCGTGGCTCACGTATCTCGCGCGCTGCCAGCACATGCTGCGTCAGGGAGTCTTCAAGGCCGACATCCTGTATTTCGCCGGCCAAGCGATTCCGAACTTCGTGCTCCTGGATCGCAAACCCGTCGCCGGTTTCGACTTCGATGTCATCAACGCGGAGGCGCTTCTCTCGCGTCTCTCAGCGCAAGACGGCAAAGCAATGTTGCCGCAGGGTCTCAGCTATCGCTATTTCGTCCTGCCGGAGGGAGCGGCCGATGAGGTCACACCCGCGGTGGTCGGGAAGATGCGGCAATTGGTGGAGGGCGGAATGACGCTCGTGGGGAATCGCCCGAAGCAGTCCGTGGGGCTCGTCGGGTTTCCACCGTCGGACGGTGAGGTCAAGGCGCAGGCGGATGCCCTCTGGGGAGAGGAAACCGGCGAATCGGGGCAGCGCAGCGTCGGCAAGGGGCGGGTAATCTGGGGCCAGAGCCTGAAGGAAATCATTCGCGCGGATGGTCTGCAACCGGACGTCGAGCTGCGACAGGTTCCCTCGGGCGTGGAGCTGGACTGGATCCACCGTCACGATGCAAAGCAGGACATTTATTTTCTCGCCAATCTGACGGAGCAGCCGACGCAAATCGAAGCGGTATTCCGGGTGTCGGGAAGAGTCCCGGAGTTATGGGACCCGGTGACGGGAAAGATACGTGAGCTGCCGGAGTTCCGGTCCGAGGGCGATCGAACCGCCATACCACTGCACTTTGCGCCCAAGCAAAGCTGGTTTGTCGTTTTCCGCAAGACTCTCCGCCGCGCCGCCACATCGAATGTGAAGAATTTCCCCATTCTCGCCGAGCTGGTCAGCCTTTCAGCCGCCTGGGAGGTCCGATTCGATACGCAGTGGGGCGGACCCGCAAGAGTGATTTTTGAGCGGCTCGAAGACTGGTCGCAAAGACCCGAGGAAGGAATTCGCTATTACAGCGGGATGGCGAGGTACAAGAAGACCTTCGACGTTCCGCACGAAGAGAGCCGCGAGCTATATCTCGATCTGGGGGAAGTGAAGAACGTGGCGCGAGTGCGTCTGAACGGCAAGGACCTCGGCGTCGTGTGGACAGCCCCGTGGCGCGTGGCACTGCAGGATGCGATCAAGAGCGGGCAGAACGAGTTGGAGATCGATGTGGTGAATCTCTGGCCCAACCGGCTGATCGGAGACGGCCTCACGCCGAAGTACCAGCGGCGGACGAAGACCAATGTCACAACGTATGAGACACCCATGCCTCCGGGCGTGGAGCCTTGCACCGTCGATCCGGAGTGTGCGGCGAGGATGAAGACTGGCGCGAGCCCGAAGCTCCTCAGTTCGGGTCTCTTGGGACCAGTTAAGGTGATCGGCTGAGGAGCCTGCAATCTTCGAGACTGCTTCCTCGGCGCCCGTACATTTACTTGCTCGCCAACTGGATGAACTGTTGGAGACGATCGCAGACGGCCATGCCATGTAGCAGCGGCACGTCTCCAGTCGTGACACGAGGCGTCGATCTCGTCCCGACGCTTCCGTAGATCCGCGAGTCGCTTGGTCCGCCGATGCTTTCATGCTTTGCATGAAGAAAGCGCAGGCCAGCTAACCTCAGCCGCTTGACCAAGGATCGACGACATCGATCCCGCAGGACTGGAAATCCTTCGTGTTGTGAGTCGCAAGAGATGCGCCTCTCGCGCGTGTCATGGCGGCGATCTGGCAGTCGAACTGTGCGATTGGATGGCCGGCTGCTCGCCGCATCGCGCCGATCTCGGCGTAGAGCGTCGCCGACTCGCCATCGAAGCTGAGCACTCGTCCATGGAAGTCTTCGGCGAAGATTGCCAGTGCGGCCTCCATGAGCCGGCGGCGGCGAGTGCCTGAGGGGAGAAGACGAATGCCGTACAGGATCTCGGCTTGCGACACGGCCGTCGTGAACAGCGATGCAGAGGGTTGCTCGGTCAGCCACGCGAGGACTGTGGGTTCGGGGCTGGGCCGCAGCAGTTCGGAGAGTACGTTCGTATCGAGGACGATCATGTCTCGAGCTTGACAGGCTCGCGCATCGGCTCGCGAGGTCCAATTTCCAGTTCGACGCCTCCGAGCGGCTCGATGCGGGCGCGGATCGCTGCAACCAACGAGCGTTTTCGCGCGGGCTCAGCCGCCAGAGCGCTCTGCAGAATATCTCGCGCTTCGTCTTCCATGGAGCGGCCGTGCTCGGCGGCCCGCACCCGCAGTCTTGCTTTGAGCTTGTCGTCGAGATTCCGGATGGTCATGCTAGCCACGAGCGGTCCACTCCAATCGTTAATCATTGATGGCATTTTAATCAATGATGGCACATCAGCCAAAGCTCGAAAACACAATCGTGAACTGGCTTTACAGCGCCGTGACGCCTGGCACTCTCGAAGGTGAGGAGGCCTTGCACGGAACTGCCAGATGAACTCGGGACCTCCTCCAGCCCGGGGACGTTCAGTCGACCGTGTTGGCCCGGCTTGTGGCCCTCGGGTCGGTCGACGGATCCAGAGACGTCAATCGGTGGGTATGCAGGAAACCGTCCGAAAACTGCCCGACGAGGCAATTCTGCTGTTGACCACTCTCGTAAGTTG
>Ga0335077_10001484_pt1 | contig 27932 bp, 23 predicted proteins | sample Lox_Sample_31_FD_207151 | JGI IMG/M metagenome (GOLD analysis project Ga0335077, IMG submission 207151) | Soil microbial communities from Loxahatchee National Wildlife Refuge, Florida, United States - Lox_Sample_3.1 | ecosystem: Environmental > Terrestrial > Soil > Wetlands | place: USA... | reverse complement strand
GCCTCCTCCGGGATGAAGTGGCCGCAGGCGAGCGTCCGTCCGGCGACATGTTCGGCCTTTTCCCGCCAAGTGGCGAGCACGTCGAACAGCGCATGCATCTTCCCGAACTCGCCCCAGATCGCAAGCACCGGGCAGCGCACCCGCCTGCTGAGGTCGCGCTCGTCGTCCTCGAAGTCGCGAGTCGCGGCCGCCCGATAGTCTTCGAGCCCGGCGCGGATGGTTCCGGGCAGCCGGAATGCGCGCAAGTACTCCTGAACCATCGGCTCCTCGATGGCGCCGGCACGGAACGTCAGAGCACGAAGCATGTAACGCAAGAATGACTCTGCGCTGGCCTCGAGCATCAGCTCCGGCAGATCCGGGGCCTGGAAATAGAACCAGTGCCAATAAGCGGCCGCCAGATGCCGGTCCGTGCGCGCGAACACCGTGTGCGTCGGTACGATGTCGAGCACACACAACCTGGTCGCCGCCTCGGGGAAATCCAGCGCGAGCCGGTGCGCGACGCGCGCTCCGCGGTCGTGCCCCACCACGGCGTAGGTCTTGTGTCCGAACCCCGCCATGAGCGCGTGGACGTCGCCTGCCATGGTGCGCTTGTCGTAGCCCTCGCGCGGCTTGTCCGAATCGCCGTAGCCGCGCAGGTCGGGACATACGACGCTGAACTCGCCGATCAGCCTCGGCGCCACCTTGCGCCACATCTGACCCGTTTGCGGGTAGCCATGCAGCAGCACCACCGGCGCGCCGTTTCCGCCGAGCCAGCAGTTCACGCGAATCCCATTGGCGCGGACCACGCGCTGTTCCATGCCGGACATGAAGTGGGGAGCTGACGTCATCGAGACCCCGAGCGAATTTGAGGCGAGCAAGTCAACGAGGTGAAAGAGGTGAACGAAGTGAATGAGGTGAGCCCCCTCACCCCGGCCCTCTCCCCCGGTAGCGGGGGAGAGGGAGAGTAGCACTTCACTTCCTTCACCTCCTTCACCTCCTTCACCTCCTTCACTTCATTCACCTCTTCACCTTTTCACCTCTTCACCTTCCAGATACCGCCGCAGCCTTCGCACCCCCTCCTGCAGCACGGAAAGCGGCTTGGGATAGGAGAAGCGGACATGGTGGCGCGGGTCGTTGTCGCCGAAGTCCAGGCCCGGAGCGATCGCCACACCCGCTTGCTCCAGGACATCCCAGCAGAACGCATAGGTGTCGTCGGTGAAGCGGCGGCAGTCGGCGTAGATGTAGAACGCGCCCTCCGGCACGACCGGAATGTCGAAGCCCAGGTCCTTCAGCGCGGGGAGCAGGAAGTCGCGCTGCGCGCGGTATAGCTCTCGCCGCTCATCGAGCAACGCTACCGTCTCGGGATGGAAGGCGGCCAGGGCCGCTTGCTGAGCGATGTCCGGCGCCGAGATGAAGAGGTTGCCCACGAGCTTGTCCACGTCGAGCACGAAGGTCTCCGGCGCGACCACCCAGCCGAGCCGAAAGCCCGTCATGCCGAAGTACTTCGAGAAGCTGTTGATGACGAACAGATCGTCACCAAACGCGAGCGCGGTCTCCGCCTCCCGGCCATAGGTGAGGCCGTGATAGATCTCGTCCGAGATCAGGATCGCTCCGCGGGCGCGCGCGAGCTCGTGGATCTCTCGCAGGGCCTGCGGCGCGATCATCGTGCCCGTGGGGTTCGATGGCGAGCACACCAACACGGCCTTCGTCCGCGGCGTCCAGTGCCGCTCGACCAGCTCCGCGCTGAGCTGGTAGCCGGTTGCCGGCCCGACCGGCACGCCCAACGGCTCGCCGTCCATGGCGCGCACGAAATGACGGTTGCACGGGTAGCCGGGATCCGCCAGCAGCACTTGATCGCCTGGATCGAGCAGCACGCCCATCACGAGCAGCAACGCCCCGGACGAGCCGGTGGTCACGCCGATCCGCGAGGCGGGCACTTCCACGCCATAGCGGGTCCGGTACCAGCCGGAGATCGCCTCGCGCAGCGCGGTGATCCCCAGGGCCGGCGTGTAGTGCAGCTGCCCCGTCTCCAGCACGCGCATCGCGGCCTGCTTGACGCGCGGTGCGATGGGAAAATCCGGCTCGCCCACCACCATGTTCACGATGTCGCGGCCGCGCGCCTCCAACTCCTTCGCGCGCGCGATGAGCTGCATCACATGAAACGGCTCGATGTCGGCCATGCGGGCGGCGCTGCGCGGCATCGAGACGGCGGTCACGGCCTCTGGGAGGTTCATGCCTGCGTCTGCCGGGTGATTGTGCAGAACGCCAAGGCTAGGCCAAGCGCTGCGGCTTTTCAAGCGATCGCCGCACGACTGCGGGGCGCGACAGAACTCGGTACCATTGCGTAGCTGCACGTACCGTCTGAACTTGGACCACAACCAGAGCGCGGGAGAACATGAAGATCGCGGTGATGGGAACCGGAGGCGTGGGCGGCTATTTCGGCGCGAAGCTCGCCGCAAGCGGCGAACAGGTGCATTTCATCGCTCGCGGCGCACATCTGCAGGCCATGCAGGAGCAGGGGCTGCAGGTCTACAGTCCGAACGGTGACGTGCTGGTGAGGCCGGTCCACGCGACGAGCGATCCGGCGAGCGTGGGGACGGTGGACCTGGTGATCGTTACAGTCAAGCTCTGGTCTACCGAGGAAGCGCTGCGCGACGCGAAGCCGCTGGTAGGACCGGCGACGGCCGTGGTGTCCTTTCAGAACGGGGTGGTCGCCACCGATGCGATCGCTCAGGTCTACGGCAGGCAGCGCACGCTGGGCGGCGTCGCCAACATCGCAGCGCTGATCGAAAAGCCCGGGGTCATCCGGCACAACGGCACCATGGCGATCCTCACCATCGGCGAGCTGGATGGGGCGCTTAGCCCGCGCGTGCAGGCTTTTCTCAACGCGTGCACCCGAGCAAACATCCAGGCGCGCGCTGCGGACAACATCGTCAAGGCGATCTGGGAGAAGTACGTCGCCCTGGTTTCGATGAGCGCGATGACTTCCCTGACGCGGCTGCCCATCGGGCCGATCCGCGAAGACCCCGACACGCGAGCGGTGCTGCGCCAGCTGATGAGCGAGGTGGTAGCCGTGGGCCGCGCCAAGGGCGTTCGCCTCGACGCCGACACCGAGGAGCGAATCGCGCAGAACACCGAGCGCCTGCCGCGCGACATGGTGTCCTCCATGCTCGGGGATCTCGAGCGCGGGAATCGTCTCGAGCTTCCCTGGCTGTCCGGCGGCGTGGTGCAGCTGGGCAAGGAGCTGGGTGTGGCGACGCCTGCCAATGGCTTCATCTACGCCGCGTTGAAGCACTACATCAACGGCCCCCCGCCCGACGCACGCACGCCTAAGGCGTGAGCGACGGGGCGCGCGCTTACTTCTCGTCGGCCTCGGCGTGAAGGTCCGAGCGGTATGTCTCGGGGCCGAAATACAAGGCCACTGCGGTGAGCACCGAGAGCAGCATGATGTAGACCGCGACGCCCCACGGCTTGCCGCCGGCCATGAGCACGAGTGCAGCCGAGACAAACGGGGCGGGTCCCCCAGCGAGGACCGAGCCCAGTTCCCGTGCAAACGCGAACCCGCTGTAGCGCGATCGGGTGCTGAACAGCTCGGCGAAGTACGCGGCCTGCGGCCCGAACATACCCGCCACGCCTACTGCGAGGGCGAGGATCAGCGCGATCCAGACGAGGACCGCATTCTGGGTCAGCACCAGCCAGAAGAACGGAAACGCCAGCAGTGCCGAGAAGATCGCCGCGCCCATGTAGACCGGCCGGCGCCCGATCCGATCCGACAGGATCGAAAAGGCGGGAATGGTGATGAGCGATACCAGATACGCCACCGTGAGTCCGGTCAACACCGTGCTTTTGGGCATACCCAGCTGCTTGGTGAGGTAGTTCAGCGTGAACACCGGGAACAGATAGCCCAAGCCGTTCTCCGCGAGGCGCGCGCCCAGGACCACGAGAAACTCCTTCGGGTGATGCATGATCGCGTGCACGACCGGGGCGCGCAGGGGTTTTTTCTCGGTAAGCGCCGCGCTGAACACCGGGGTCTCCGAGACCCGCATGCGGATATATAGACCCACCGCGATGACCACGACGCTGAGCAGGAAGGGAGCGCGCCAGCCCCAGGCCAGGAACTGATCGCGCGGCAAGGCCGAAAAAAAGGCGAACACGGCCGAGGCGGAGAGGTTGCCGATCGTCACGCCGATCGGCGGCCAGCTCCCGAAGAAGCCGCGCTTGCCCGGTGGTGCGTGCTCGACGGCGAGCAGCACAGCGCCGCCGTATTCGGCCCCGGCGCCGAAGCCCTGCACCAAGCGCAACGCGACGAGCAGGATCGGGGCCCATACGCCGGCGGATGCATAGGTCGGCAACAGGCCGATCAGAAAGGTCCCACCGCCCACCAGCAGCAGGGTGATCACCAGAACTGGCTTGCGTCCGAGCCGATCCCCATAATGGCCGAACACCAGCCCGCCCAACGGGCGAGCCACAAACCCGACTCCGAATGTGAGGAACGCTGCGAGCGTGCCGATGGCAGGGTCGAGCTTGGGGAAGAACAACTCCCCGAACACCAGCGCCGAGGCCGTGCCGTAGATGAAGAAGTCATACCACTCCAGCGCCGAGCCCACCGCCGAGGCCAGCAGTACTCTTCGCAACGTGGTGTCCATCGATCGCTCCTCCCTGTCGCAATGCGCGGGGTCTTCGCCGCCCCGAGCGCGGATTATGCGCGATGTCGCCCAAGATCGGGTTCTCCGGTGCGGAACCGGCGCGGCGATGGAAGTATCATATGGCTACGCCGCGGGCCGGGATGCGCGTCACGGCCACGCGGTGTGTCGCGTCAGTTCGAGGCAGTGGGGTTTGGCTGCATGCGACTGGCCCAGTTCGCTGTGAGATTCGCCCTGTGATGGAGGAGAGATGGCGGCAGTGCCGAAAATCCGGAACATCCGCGCCCGTCCCGTTCTGGCGCCCTTCAAGCGCCCGCCGATGTCGGCGAGCGGCGCGATCCCGACCGCCGCGCTCGTGCTCGTCGACTTGGAGACCGACCAAGGCATCGTGGGGCGCTCGTACGTGTTCGGCTACGCCGCCTGGTCGCTCAAGCCGATCGTGCAGTGTCTCGAGGCGATGTCGGACATGGTCAAGGGCGATCCGGTCGCGCCCTTCGAGATCGAGGCGAAGCTGCGCAAGCGCCTGTTGCTGCTAGGCACACCGGGGCTCGCCGGAATTGCGCTGGCCGGCGTGGACATGTGCGCGTGGGACGCATTCGCCCAGGCCCAAGGCCTGCCGCTCGTCAAGGCGCTCGGCGGCGAGGCGAGGCCCGTGCGCGCATACAACAGCGGCGGGCTGTGGATCCAGCCGGTCGAAAAGCTCGCGGACGAGGCCGAGGAACTGCTTGCCGAGGGAGGTTTCCGGGCCGTGAAGCTGCGCCTCGGGCGCGACGACCCGGCCCAGGACCTGGCTGCCGCGCGCGCGGTCAGGAAGCGCATCGGCGATCAGATCGCGCTGATGTCCGACTTCAACCAGCGCCTCAGCGTGAACGAGGCCATCCTGCGCGGCCGGATGCTCGACGATGAGGGCCTGTACTGGATCGAGGAGCCGGTGCGCCACGACGATTACGCCGGCTATGCGCGCATCTGCGCCGAGCTGCAGACCCCGATCCAGAGCGGCGAGAATCTGCTTAACACGTACGAGATGTACGAGGCGATCGTCTCTGAATCGCTCGACTATGTCATGCCCGACGTGCAGCGCATCGGCGGCGTCACCGGGTGGTTGCGCGCGGCCGCGCTGGCCCATGTACATGGCATCGAGATGTCCAGCCACTTGTTCCCTGAATACAGCTCCCACCTGCTGGCCGTGACGCCGACATGTCACTGGCTCGAGTACGTCGACTGGGCCAACCCGATCTTGGCGGAACCCGCGCAGGTCAAAGACGGGCACGTGCTCATCCCCGACAGGCCTGGTGCGGGGATCAGGTGGAACGAGGAAGCAGTGAAGCGTTACGCGGTAGCTTGAGCGGGGCCGCGAGCGTCCGCCGGCGTGAACGCACGCATGGTGCAGGAACTGGACAGACCCGTCGTCGAGGCGGCGATCCTGATCCCCGTGTTCCGCGGCGGCAGCGGCGAGCTGCGCCTGGTGCTGGTCCGCCGCAGCGAGGGCGGCAGACATGGGGGACAGCTTGCCTTTCCCGGCGGCAAGCGCGATCCCGACGACCCATCGCTCATGGATACCGCCGTCCGGGAGACGGCAGAGGAGACCGGGCTGCGCCGGGACGCGGTCGAGATCCTGGCGCAGTTGCCGGCCGTGGACACCAATACCACCGGCTTCCGGATCTTTCCGTTCCTCGCGCGGATCACGCCACCGGCGCAGTGGCACCGCGACGAACGCGAGATTGCCGAGATCATCGACGTCGCGCTCGACGACCTCGCGCGGCCCGAAGCGCACGGCGAGGAGACCAAGCGGTTGCCCGGTTGGCCGCAGCCGCGGCAGATCCCTTTCTATCGGGTCGGGGCGTATCAAGTGTGGGGCGCCACGTACCGCATCCTGCACCCGCTGATTCCGCGCCTGCTGGCTGGCGAGTGGGACGTATGAGTCACGACGGGTTCTGGGTTATTCTCGCCGCTCACGCGATCGACGCCGGCCTCAGCACTGCTGCCCACGTTCGCAGACCACACGATGGCTTGGCCGCCCACCGGATCGGCGTTTCCAGGCCGTACCGTTCCTATCACTCACCCCACAGGAGAAGCGCGTGATCCACGTCATCGCAACCGTCGAGCTCCAACCCAACACCCGCGACCGCTTTCTGCGCGAGTTCAGTCAGGTCGTGCCTCACGTGCGCGCCGAGCAGGGCTGTATCGAGTATGGCGCAGGCGTCGACCTCGCCACCGGGATCGCGGTCCAGATTCCACTCCGGCCCGACGCCGTGACGGTGGTGGAAAAGTGGTCGAGCCTGGAAACCCTGCAGGCGCATCTGGTCGCGCCGCATATGAAGGCGTATCGAGAGCGGGTCAAGGAACTGGTCATGCGGACGACGCTGCAGGTGCTGCAGCCCGCGGTGTAGCCCGGCAGAAGGTGCGAGCCCGGCTCCATCGTTCGCCCGCGTGCCTGCACGGCTGAGCGTGGGATGGAACGAAAAGCCGCGGTCTTGTCCGCTCTCGCCGGAACCGGCAGCGTAAAGTAGCACTCTCCCACGTCCAACCGCGTCACGCCGACCGCGTGACCGTGCCACGGAGGCGCCCATGTCCATCATCGACCTGTTGCCTGGCGACGCGCACCTGACTTCGCTGGGGGCCGGCCACGTCATCTTCGCTCAGGGCGACCCGGGTGATCTGATGTACGTCGTGGTGGAAGGAGAGGTGCAGGTGCTGATCGACGGCAAGCCCGTGGAAAAGATCGGTTCGGGAGGCATCGTCGGCGAGATGGCCTTGATCGATGCGGGCGCGCGCAGCGCCACCGCCATCACCAAGACCAACTGCCTGGTCGTCGCGGTCGACGAGCGTAGCTTCAAGGATCTCATCGCCCGACGGCCGGAGTTCGCCATTCAGGTGATGCAGGTCCTCGCACGGCGCCTGCGCCGGATGGACTCGGAGCGCTGAGCGCCGCGCGCGGTCGCGCGCCTCACGCCGTCAGCCCCGCAGTATAGCGCTGCCGCCACTGCTCGTGACCATGCACGAGGTCGTTCTTGCCGCAGCGGTCGACGCCGCGCACCAGCCACAGCGGCTGATGCGCGATGTCGAACGGCCGGTTCCCGCTGCGCTTTGGCGCTAGCGAGCGATCATAGTGCGAGGTCGCCGGCATGTAGCGCAGGATCAGCGCGGCGCGCCGCTGGCCCGAGGTGTTGGCGGCCGAGCCGTGGATCATGCGAACATCGTGGAGCGACATCTGGCCCGGCTCCAGCTCGACGTTCACCGCCCGCGACTCGTCGAACTGGTCTCGATCCAGCTCGAGGTCCAGGACCAGGTTCGCGCGGTCCGTCACATGATGCCGGTATAGCTCCTGCCGGTTGTGGGAGCCGGGGATGAACCGCATGCAGCCGTTCGCGGTCGACACCGGGTCGATCGCGATCCAGACCGAGCAGGTCGCGAGCGGCCGCATGAGCCAGTATTCTCCATCCTGGTGCCACGGCACCTCTCGGCCTGTCAATGCGGGCTTGCACAGCAGGCGGGTGATCCAGAGGATGAGGTCCGGACCGAGAACCCGTTGAACCATATCCAGAACGGGCGGATGCCGCGCCGCCTCCAGGAACGGGTTCACCTGCGGACCTTCGCTGGGCGGGATCATGTGCGGATTGGCGAGGTCTTCCTGGGCTACGTCCGTGTACGACGCGAGCACCTGGTCGACGGTCCGCCGCAGCCGATCCAGCAGCACTGCCGGCAGCCGATAGCGTGGGATCACATAGCCCTGCTCTCGGTAATGCTCGAGTTCCTGGTCGCTTAGCGTGTCGCTCATCGTTCGGGGGGGAAAATACGTGGAGGTGCGCGGCATGCTAGCACGCTTGCCTGACCCACGGCCGATAGTTGGTGCCGTCGGCACCCGCCTACATCCGCGCCGCACGGCGTGATATGGTTGCGTTTGCCAATCCCTCGTCATGACGCGTTCCGACCGGCTGATCACCTCGTGCCCCATCGGCTGCGGCGCCCGCTTCACCGTCTCCCCCATCGAGTTGCCCGAAGGGCCATTGCTGCGCTGTGAGGCCTGCGGCCAGCTCGTGAGCCAGATCAGCGAGTCGGCCTACCTCGCCTCGATGCAGGCCTTCGACCGGCCCGAATTCGATCTTCCGAGCGCTCGGGCCGTGGAACGGCGCATGGCTGTGGCCGCGCGGCGGCTCACACGTCTGTGCAGCCTGCTCCATAAGCAGGCCGGGCAGGTGCGTGTGCTCGACGTGGGCTGTTCGCGCGGAGATTTCGTGGCCGCCGCTACCATGCTCGGATTCGATGCCGATGGCGTAGAGCCGGCGCCCCACATCGCAGAGGCGGCGCGGCAAGCCGGGCGCCGGGTACACACGGGGCGGCTCGAGGACCAACGGTTCGCGGACGGCAGCTTCGACGCCGTCACGCTGTTCGAAGTCATCGAGCATGTCACCGAGCCGATCCCGCTGCTGGTCGAGATCCGGCGCATCCTCTCCTCCGGCGGGATCCTGCTGCTCAGCACGGGCAACGGCGCGAGCTGGACGGCCGAGCTGCTGCGGGAGCGCTGGGACTATTTCCAGATCCGGGTGGACGCCGGGCACGTGAGCTTCTTCAATCCTCGCTCCATCGCGCTGTTGGCTCAGCGCACGGGCTTTTCGGTGGCGGATCAGCACACCTCGCGCGTACGGGTCCTGGAGAAGGGCGAGGCCCCTGCGCCCGTCTATCTGCTGGCGAAACTCGCGGCCGAGCTGCTCAACGTGCCGGCGCGCCTGATGGGCAAGGGCCACGACATGCTCGTGTATCTGCGGCGTCAAGAGCCTTGACGCTCGAACACCAGCACCAGTGAACGGCTGAACAAGGCCGCGAAGCGCCAGCTGTCGGAGAGCATCTCGCGGTTGCGCCGCGCCTGCTCTGGGGCAGCGGCGCGCAGGAAGAGCGCCCGCGACCACAGCCATGCGGCGGGCGCGAGCAGCAGCCACAGCGGTGTGAGCGCCTTCTTTTTCCACCGATCCCCGCACACCTCCTTCACGCGCGCACCGAACTGGCCGAACAGGTATCGGAGCTGGAAATAGGTCAACGGCGTGATGTGCCCGCGGTCGCGCATCTCCCCAGGGGCGACCGCGGGCACCTCGGCCGGGTTGAACTGGTAGAAGGTGCCCGTCAGCAGGAACTGCAGGCGCGAGTAGAAGTTGGCGACATTGGGGATCGACACGATGATCTCGCCACCGACGCGGGTGACGCGCGTGAGCTCCCGGACGAGCGGCACCGGATCGATCAGGTGCTCCACACCCTCCAGGCAGATCGCTACGTCGAACTCACCGTCGGAAAACGGCAGCGCGCGCTCCATGTCTGCATAGACGTAGTGCGGATGCTCGCGGTTGATGTCGGCGCACACCACATCGTGTCCTGCGGCACGCAGCAGCTCCGCGAGCTTACCGCTGCCCGCCGGTATGTCGAGAATGCGCCGCTTGGCGGGGCCGGCCAGCACGCGGCGCGCCACGATCCGCATGTAGTCGGTCACGTTCGTCGCGTGCGAGAACGGTCTGGCGTCCGCTGGCATTGGTGTCTGCTGCATAGCTCGAACGCAGGCGCGAGGCGCGCCGGTCAATATGACTTCGGCAATCCCAGCACCTTCTCGGCGATGAAGCACAGAATGAGCTGCGGACTGACCGGAGCGAGGCGGGGGATCATCGCCTCGCGCAGATAGCGTTCGATGTGATACTCCTTGGCGTAGCCCATGCCGCCGTGCGCGAGCATCGCCTGTTCGCAGGCGCGGAAGCAGGCCTCGGCCGCGAGGTACTTGGCGGCGTTGGCCTCGGCCCCACAGGGCTCGCCGCGATCATAGAGGGTGGCCGCTTTGAACACCATCAGGTTGGCCGCCTCCAGCTCCATCCAGCAGCGCGCGAGCGGGTGCTGAATCGCCTGGTTCTGGCCGATGGGCCTGTCGAACACGACGCGCTCGTTGGCGTACGCGACAGCGCGCTCGAGCGCCGCGCGGCCCAACCCCACCGCTTCGGCCGCGATGAGGATGCGCTCGGGGTTGAGCCCGTGCAAAATGTAGTCGAAGCCCCGGCCCTCAGCGCCGACGCGATCCTCCACAGGCACCGGCAGCTCGTCGATAAACAGCATGTTGGAGTCGACCGCCTTGCGGCCCATCTTGTCGATCTCGCGGACCTCGACGTGGGCGCGATCCAGGTCGGTGTAGAACAGCGACAATCCATCCGTCGGCTTGCGCCCGGGCTCGCTCGCAGCGGTGCGCGCGAGGACCAGCATCTTGTGCGCCACCTGCGCAGTGGAGATCCAGATCTTGTGTCCGCGCAGAACGTAGTGATCGCCCTCACGCCGAGCAACGGTCGCGATCTTTGCGGTATTCAGCCCGGCGTTAGGCTCGGTGACGGCGAAGCATGCCTTGTTCTCGCCGCGGATGAGCGGCGGCAGCCAGCGCTGCTTTTGCTCGGCCGCACCGAACACCACGACGGGATTCAGCCCGAAGATGTTCATGTGCACCGCCGACGCGCCGGAGAACCCCGCGCCCGACTGACTGATCGCCTGCATCATCAGCGCCGCCTCGGTGATCCCGAGCCCGGCGCCGCCGTACTCCTGCGGCATGGCTACACCGAGCCAGCCGGATTGCGCGACCGCTCGATAGAACTCCTCCGGGAAATCCCCGTGGCGGTCGTGCTCGAGCCAGTACGACGCGTCGAAGCGCGTACACAGCTTGGCGATGGAATCGCGGATCGCGAGCTGTTCGGGGGTCAAAGAGAAATCCATTTGAGCTCCGCGTCCACCGCGTCGCCGCGGCGGGTTCCGGACGACGCCCTATCACCCCAGGAGTGTCGCTCCGCGCCGGGCGAGCTCGGCGATCTCGGCGTCGGTGTATCCCGCCTCGCGCAGCACCTCCGCCGAGTGTTCGCCGAGCCGAGGCGCCGGACGCCGTGCCCCAGGCTGCGAACGCGACCAGCTGGTGGGCGTGCGCGGTGCATATAGCAATCCCTCGCTGGGATGCTCCTCGGCGGCGAAAAATCCGCTCGCACGCAGATGCGGGTCCGCCATCACGTCGCCGATCGAATTCATCGGTGCGACCGGGATGTCCGCCTGCTCCAGGAGCGCGACCCAATCGGCGGTGGTGCGCGAACGAAGAAGTTGCTCGAGATAGGCGTAGATCTCGGCCACGTGACGTGCGCGGCTCGCCTGCGTGGCGAAGCGGGGGTCCTGCATGAGCTCCGGCCGGCCGGTCGCCTCCAGAAAGCTCTTCCACTGCTTGTCGTTGTAGACCAGCACGCACAGGTAGCCGTCTTTGCTCGCATACGGGCGCCGCGCCAGCAACCTCGCGTAGCCGGGCTCCCCGATGGGCGGCTCGTAGGTAAGGCCCGCGGAATGGTCGCCGAGCACGAAGTGGGCGACGCTCTCGAACATGGGAACTTCCACCGCCTGGCCTTCCCCGGTGCGCTCGCGGTGGTACAGAGCCGTGGTGACGGCGTACACGGCATGCAGCCCCGTGAGCCGATCGGCCAGGTTCACCGGCGCGTAACGCGGCGGCTCCCCGTCGCGTTGCGCCGCGAGCCACGGCACTCCGGACACGCCTTGGATCAGATCGTCGTAGGCCGCTTTCGCTGCATAGGGCCCGCGCTGCGCGTAACCGTACGCGCCCACATAGATGATCCGCGGGTTGACCGCGCGCACGTCCTCGTAGCCGAGCTTCAGGCGCGCCATCGCCTGCGGGCGCACGTTGTAGAGCAGCACGTCGGTGCCGGGCAGCAAGCGCGCGAGCGCCGCGCGTCCCTCCGGTTTTTTCAGATCGAGCACGATCCCGCGCTTGCCGCGATTGAGATTGAGGAACATGTAGCCCATGCCGGCGCTTTTCATCGGCCCGGCATGGCGCATGTTGTCGCCTTCGTGCGGCTCGACCTTGATGACGTCGGCGCCCAGCTCGGCGAGGATCTGGGCTGCGAACGGACCCATCACGACGGTGGTGAGGTCGATCACCTTGACCCCAGCAAGCGGACCTGACATGTGTGTTGGTGAGAGACGGGATTGAGTGCAGGAATGGATTCGCCTAGCCGGGCCGGGGCCCGGCTGCGCGCATGAGTTTACCGCAGTGCGGGTAGGACACGGCGGCGGTCACGCGCGAAGCAACGCGTAGATCATCGCTCTCCGCGTCGCGCTGCGCAGCGCCCACCGAGGCGTGCAGACGATGCATGGTGCGATGCACCCGGTCCCGCCGATCTGCGCGCGTCCCAACGCCTCTGCTCCCGCCACGGCCGCGACGTCCCGACCAGCTCGGTTGACAATCCCGAGATCCGGGGATTCTAATCGTGCAACCGCCCGCCGCGCACCGCCCGCCCCAGAGACCGAGCGGGCAACGGATGCAGCAGGGCGGTCGCGCGTCGACGGATCCAGGGCAGTAGATCGTTCGATGTGTGCCGTGCCAGGAGCCTTGCGGGCGCCTCGCTCGCCGGAATCCGCGGCACGTCCGGGAGATCGAAAACAGTGCATAGAGGAGGAGCAAGCATGAGTCGAGTCAGTCGCAATCTGCTGGCCGGCCTCGGCGGAGTGGCGTTGGCGGTATCGGCCGCTTCCGCGATGGCGCAGGCAGGCAACGAATGGGGAACATACGGCGGAGATTACGCGAACACGCGGTACAGTACGCTCAATCAGATCCACACCGGGAACGTCAACAAGCTGCGCGTGGCTTGGATTCGTTCGCTGGGCTCGCTCGAGTCGCAGCAGTCCACGCCGCTGATCATCAACGGCACCATGTACGTCACCACCTCGACCGGTCCGAAGTACGTGTTTGCGCTCGACGCCAAGACCGGAGCGATCAAGTGGAAGTACGAGCCGGACCTGCCCAGCGACTACTTCGCGACGGTGTGTTGCGGCCTGGACAACCGCGGCGTCGCATACTCCAACGGCCGCATCTTCGTCGGGCGGCTGGATGCCAAGCTGGTCGCGCTGGACGCCAACACCGGCAAGGAGCTGTGGAACGTCACGGTCATGGATTACAAGACCGGGCACGCCATCACCTCGCCGCCTCTGGTGTTCAAAGACCTCGTGGTCACCGGCTATGCGGGAGGGGAGTATGGGGTCCGCGGCGCCGTTCAAGCCTACAAGCAAGCAACCGGCGAGTTGGTGTGGAAGACCTATACCATCCCCGGCCCGGGTGAGCCCGGAAACGACACGTGGAAGGGGGATTCGTGGAAGACCGGCGGCGGCTCGACCTGGTATGTCGGCTCGTACGATCCGAAGCTCAACCTCGTGTATTGGGGCACGAGCAACGCCGGCCCCTGGGGCGGTCAGACCCGCGGCAACGACTCCAGCAACGTGCTGCCCTACAGCAACGTGTACACCGCCTCTCACATCGCATTCGACGCCGACACCGGCAAGATCGTCTGGGCGTACCAGGCCACTCCCGCCGATGTGTGGGACTTCGACGGCGTCAACGAGGGCGTGCTGGCCGACCTGAACCTGGGCGGTCAGAAGACCCCGGTGCTCATGAAAGCCGACCGCAACGGGTTCTTCTATGTGATCAATCGGCGGAGCGGCAAGCTGCTCTCCGCACAACCCTTCGTCCCCGTCAACTGGGCGAAGGGTGTGGACATGCAGACCGGCATGCCGATCGAGGACCCGACCAAGCGGCCGCAACTCGGCAAGTGGGCGCGCAACGTGTGCCCGAACCTGATCGGCGGCAAGAACTGGGAACCCATGTCCTACAGCATGCAGACGGGGCTGGTGTATATCCCGAGCTTCAACATGTGCATGGACATCGCCAACAAGGAGGAGGAGTACACGCCCGGCAAGTTCTACTTGGCGTCCGAGTTCAACCTCGACATGGCGGGATCGAGCGGCACCAACCTCTCCGAGTTCATGGCTTGGGACCCGGTGGCGAGCAAGAAAGTCTGTGGCGTGAAAGAGGACCTGCCATTCCTCGGCGGCGCCATGTCCACGGCCGGCAACCTGGTCTTCTACGGAAACCAGCACGGTGAGCTGAAGGCGATCGACGCGAGGAACTGCAACGTGCTGTGGAAGTTCACCGTCGGCACGGGGATCCTGCAAAGCCCGGTGACCTACACGCTGGACGGCAAGCAGTATCTGGCGGTCGTCGCGGGCCGCACCAAGGGTCCGCCCTCGTTCTTCGGCAAGATCGGCCAGCGCGTGATCGATGCCAGCCCCGAAGGCGGCATGGTGGTGGTCTTCGAGCTGGGCAGCTGATCTACAAGCAGTCGCGCCCGAACAGCGCACAGCGGCGGGGCCCGGCGGCCCCGCCGTTTCGTGTCGGAGCAGGCTGAATCAACGAGAAGCCGGTGGTGAACCGCCAGCGTTGGCATGGGCTTGTTTGGGCCGCATTGCTGCTGCTTGCGCCGCTGCGGTGCGGCGCAGCGGGCGACCCGGCGCGTCCCACGAATCCGTACGAAGGCAAAGCGGACGCTGCCGAAGAAGGCCGCGGCCTGTTGAACCAATATTGCGCCCACTGCCACGGACCGAATGCGGTCCAAGGAGAGCGCCCCCGCGATCTGCGGCGGCTCCGGATCCGTTATGGCGACAACGCCATCAGCGTGTTCTGGATCACCGTACACAAGGGTCGTATGGACAAGGGCATGCCCGTCTGGGGCGGCGTGCTCCCCGACGATACGCTCTGGCGCATCTACACCTTTCTGGAGAGTATCCAGACGCAGCCTTGACGCGCCGCTCCACGCGCGCCGCCTCTACGAGCGCTGGGCGCGTCTCAGTACCCGCCCCGGCCGGGCACCCGTCGGGTTGCCCTCGCGCCACACGATCTCGCCGTTGACGATGACGGTCTCGATCCCGGGCGAGGGCGCGATCGGGCGCTCGAACGTGGCCGCCTCGTCCACCGTCGCGGGATCGAACACCGTGATGTCGGCATGCGCGCCGGGCCGGATCACGCCGCGTCCCTCCAGCCCGAAAGTGCGCGCCGTAAGCCCGGTCATCTTGTGCACCGCTTGCTCGAGCGAAAACAGCCGTAGTTCTCGACTGTAGTGCCCGAGCACGCGCGGGAAAGTGGCCCACAGCCGCGGATGCGGGAATGCATCGTGCGGCAGCCCGTCGGACCCGATCATCGTGTGCTCATAAGCGAGGATGCGCTGCACATCGGCCTCGTCCATGGAGAAGTAGATCGCGCCTGCAGGCAGCAACCGAGCGATCGCTTCGTTCTGCGGCAGCCCCATCTGTCGGGCCACCTCCTCGAGGTCCTTCCCCGCATGCTCCGGGTGCGGCTTGGACCAAGTGACCAGCACACGTGTGGCCACCCCCATCCGCCCGGCCGACAGCACAGTGGAGGAGGCGTGGTAGGGATAGCAGTCCAGCCCGATGGGCTGGTGCCGCATGTGCTCCGAGATGCACGCCAGCGTCTCCCGAGAGCGCCCATAGTTGGTCGTGCCCACGACCTTGTGGTGCGAAATGACGACCGGGACATCGAGCTCGCGGCCGATCCGGAAGCTCTCCTCCAGAGAATCGAGCACGCGGTCGGCCTCGTTGCGCATGTGCGTGACGTACAGGCCGCCGAACTCGGGCAGCGGGCGGCACACCTCGATCACTTCTTCCGTCGGCGCAGCCGCCGCCGGCTCGTAGTAGAGCCCGGTGGACACGCCGATCGCGCCCGCTGCGAGCGCCTCGCGCGCCAGCTCGCGCATGCGCCCGATCTCGGCCGCGCTCGCGGGTGCCTCGACATCGTCCATCGTCACCACCCGCAGCATGGTATGCCCGACCATCAGCGCGCAATTCGCGGCCGGCGGCTTCGCGCGCAGCTCCTCGACGTAGGCGGCAAAAGTGGGAAAGCGAAACCATGCGCCTGCGTCGTCGAGCAGGTCGAGCGGCGGCGTGACCGGCGCGCGCATGCCTTGCGGCGCCGGCGCGAGCGAGATGCCGCAGTTGCCGGCCACCACGGTGGTCACCCCCTGGCTTACCTTAGGGGCCATGTCGGGCGCCGAGAGCAGCAACCGGTCGTCGTGCGTGTGAGCGTCGATGAAGCCGGGCGCGGCGATCTTGCCCGTCGCGTCGATCTCGACCGCCGCGCCGCGTTGGTCGAGCCGGCCGACCTCGGCGATGCGCCCCTCGCGCACTCCGATGTCGCCGGCAAAGCGCGCCGCGCCGGTGCCGTCGATGATGGTCGCGTTGCGGATCAACAAGTCGAGCTGTGCATCCATCGCGCCGCCTCCGCTACTTGATCTGCTCCGATGCCGCATAGGCGTCGCGCAGCTTCGCGACGTTGAACGCGGGCGCGCGTGCGGCATCCAGAATCACCTTCTCCCGGCGCGCCATCAGGTCGATCGCCGCAGGCAGCCTCTCGGCCAGGTCGAGCGGGATCACCACCGCGCCGTGATAATCGGCATGGATCACGTCTCCGCTGGAGACCGCCATTCCCAGGACATCCACCCGGGTGCCGAACTCGACCACCTGCACGAAGGCATGGCTCGGCGACAGCGTCGCTGCGAGGCATTGGAACTGCGGGTGCATCGCGTCCAGGTCGCGCATGGAGCCGTTGGTGACCGCGCCCACGCAGCCCAGGCCCCAGTGCACGTTGGTGTTGACTTCGCCCCAGAACGCGCCCAGCCCGGGCTGCCCGTCGACATCCTGCACCACGGCCACTGTCGGTTGGCCGCCCGCTGCGAGCGATTCGTAGTAGCCGAACAGCTTTTGTTTGCGCGCCACGGGATCGAACGGGTCGGAGCAGCGGATCATCGCTGTGCGTGCGATGCCGACGATCGGAGCCAGCTTGGGGAAGGCCGCGATCAGACGCTGGCGCGTAAAGCCGGTCGTGAACCTCGCACCGCGCACGATCTCGAGCGCGTTCACGATCGTGGGGGTGTCGAACTTGCGTAACTGCTCGAACAGGGTGCGTGTGTCCAATTGGAGTCTCCTAAATGTCTACCTCACTGAAACGCAACCGGCTGCGCGGGCTCACGGCGAGAGCCGAACGCGGCGGCACGAGCCCGGGGGCATGAGGCAAAGCCGACGAGCGCCGCGTCGCGTGCCGGCGTGCTCTGTGTGCAGCCGCGTCGAACTCTCGGTGCCTCGGCGGTTCGCCCGCGATAGGCGCCGCTCACCGCCGCACCGGATTGTGCCGCCATAGGAGCGGCATCCGCCCGGCCTCCGCGGTCGCCAGCTCCTCGAGATACTTGGACTGCGCCATGTCGTAGGCGTAGTCGGTGAGCTTGCCCATCAGCTCCTTGACCCGCTCCGGGTAGGTGCCGGCCAGGTTCGCGGCCTCCTCGGGGTCGTTCGCGATGTTGAACAGCTCCATCCGGCTGGGCAGCGCAGCGTATACGACCAGCTTCCACTCGCCCACGCGGATCGCTCCGCTGAAATCCTCCACGTTGATCAGCACTTCCTTGCGCGGGCTGCGCTGCGTGCCGGCCAGCGCGGGCCAGACATCCACGCCGTCGAGCTTCTTCTCCTGCTCGAGCGTCGCGCCCGCCAACTTGAGAATCGTCGCATACATATCGGCCACGTGCACCATGTCGACGACGGTGCTCTTCGGCGGGATGCGGCCGGGCCAGGATGCGAGCGCAACCACGCGCACCCCGCCTTCGTACAGGCTGCCTTTGCCCTCGCGGAAGATGCCGTTGTCGGCAGCGAAATCCTCGACGTCCGCGTCTCCCGTCGGATACTTCGTCGGTAGTGCGCCGCCGTTGTCGCTGTGAAACACGATCAGCGTGTTGTCCAGCAGCTTGCGCCGCTCGAGCGCCGAGAGCACCTCGCCCACCGCCTGGTCCAGCGCGGTGACGGCCGCAGAGTAGTCGCGCTGAGCGGAGTCGGGTAGATCGCCGTATAGATCGACAAATTGCTTCGGCGCGCCGTAAGGCGCGGCCGGCGCCGCGAACGAAAGCACCAGCAGAAACGGCTGGGAGGCGTTCTGCCGGTCGATGAACTTGACGGCGTCCCGGGCCAGAAGCGCCGTGACGTAGCCGTCTTCCCGGACTGCCTGTTCGTTGCGGCGCCAATCCGCCTTGGCGGTCTTCTTCAGCGCGAAGCCGACATCCCCTGACAGCGTGCCGTAAAAGTACTCGAAGCCGCGGCGCGTGGGCCAGAATTCGGCGCGGGCGTGACCGAGCTGCCACTTGCCGAGGAAGGCGGTGGCGTACCCCGCATCCTTGAGCGCCTGGCCGAGGGTGCGCTCCTGCTCCGGCAACCCATATCGGCTGGCCGGCAGGATGGAACCGGTCTGCAACCCGTAGCGCATCGGGTAGCGTCCCGTCATCAGCGCGGCCCGGGTCTGCGTCGAAAACGGCTGCACGTAGAACGCGTTCAACACGGCGCCGGAGGCGGCGAGCCGGTCGAGTTGCGGCGTGCGAACGCTGCCTTCGTGAAAGCCGACGTCCTTCCAGCCGAGATCGTCGGCGAGGATGTACACGACATTGGGACGCTCCGCGGCGCTTGCGCCCGCGACGAACAGCAATCCCAGCCCTGCGGCCATGGCTGCGACGCGCCAGGGCGTGCCCAGTCTGCCGAGCACACGCATCTTGTCTCCTCCCGCACCATCGTGAGCGGTGCTGTCGCACCGCGGAAGCTCTTGTCACCGATCTCCCTATGATACGATGGGCGCACGCTCGGATCGAATCACCGGCGGCGCGCAAAAGCGCAGCGGCCTCGGCGCTCGCCCTGCTTCCGTTGCGTCACTGCAGTTCGCGACACCCTGCAAAAGGTCCTGGCCTCCTCATTTCGCCGCGATGTCCGAGCGAGACATTCTCCTCGACTGGCTCACGCGAGCCTCCCAGCGGTTGCGCTTGCTCCGCCGCTTGCACGAGCTGGGCTGGATCGCAACTGCGCTGATCGGGCTGCTCGCGCTGTACCTGGCGCTACGGGCGCTGCCATTGCCCGCGCCCGTGCTCGCAGCGACGGCGCCGCTGCTGCTGCTGGCCGCAATCGCCGCGTTGCCGTTGTCATATTGGCGGCTGACGCGCCGGCCCAGTCTGGCGCACACCGCCGGTCGGGCCGACGCGCGCGCCGGCCTCGACGACGAACTGAAGAGCGCCTACTGGTTCGTGCGGCAGGAAGACCAATCGACGGCCGTCGCATCGATGCTGCGCCATGCGGCGCATACGGTGCAGCGCCTCGAGCTGCGCCAGGTGTTCCCCGTCTCGGTGCCCGGCAGCGTCTTGTGCGCGGCTGCGCTGGCCGCGGCAGCAGCGATGCTGGCAGCTTTGCCACCGCGCGCCGGAGAGCCGCAAGTTGCAGAACCTGGTGTGCCCGGGACGGCGGCGGCGGTCGAGGCAGCCCGCCTCGGCACGCGCGTCGCGAGCGCTGGCAGCGATGATCGCTCCGCGTTGGACGCGCCCGAGCGCGCCGCCCGATCCGATAGCGCTCGCGAAGACGATGAGGTCTGGTCTCAGGTTGAGCAGGCCGCACGCAAGCTCGACAGCGGCGAGCAGCGCGAGGCCCTGGAACGTGCCGTCCAGTCTCGGGACGCGGCGCGTGCGTTGCAGTTGCTCGAGGCGTTGCAGCCCGGCTCGCCCGAGGACGGTAACCCTGCGGCGCACCCCGAAGCGAATCAGGTGTCGCCCGAGGTGGCGCAAGGGATCTTGCAACGGTTGCAAGAGCTGCTCAAACAAGACGACGAGCCCGCCGGCCCCGACTCCAAACCGATCGCGGAACAGGGCGAGCTGCGGGTCTCGCAAGAACAGGGTCGCGAGCCTCAGGCAGGCGAGCAGCGAGACCAGGCGCACTCGGATCAAGCCGAAGACCTGCTGAACGCAGCGATGCGCTCGCTCTCGCGCAACGACATCGGGGGGCGGCCTGCGGTGGGCGGTCAGGGCGAAAGCGGCCAGGAGAGCGGTGCGACCGAACTCAACGGCGGTGCGATGGGACGGCGCGTAAGCCGCAGCCGGGCCGGCGCCGGGGACGGCAACGCGCCGCCGGGAAATCCTTCCGGCAACGCGGAAGCCGAGCCGGTGCTCGGCAAGCAGACCCTGCGGCTCGTCACGCAGCTGCAACGCCGCAACGTCGGCGGCAGCGGAGCGGAGCAGGACGACGGCACGCCGGAAGCGTTTTATGCGGCGACTCAAGCGCAGGCGTCGCGCCTCGAGCTGGAACCGGTCGAAGCTGGGACGCGCAGTAGCGATGAGGATGCACTGGAGCACCGCCAGCTCCCACTCGCCTACCGCTCGGCGGTGAGGAAGTACTTCGTAACCGAGCACGAGAAGGACAACTGAAGCGTTCGTCGCGCGACGGGGCGGCTTCTGTCGTGCTCGGACCCGAGCGCATGGGGGAGGCGATGACGTGAGTGTTCTGGCGCTCTCGCCGCTTGCGGCCTACGGTCTCCTGGCCGGTGTGGGCGCGGTCGTGCTGGCGCTCTACCTGGTCAAGCCGCGTACGCTCCGCGTCGTGGTGCCCTCTGTCCTGCTGTGGCGTCGCGTCCTGCGCACGCGCGTGCGCACACCCGATCGCTGGCGCTGGCTGTTGTCCCTGCTGCTCGCACTGGCGTGCGCGATCACCTTGGCGGTGGCGCTCGTGCGTCCCGACTTCCGCGCGCTCGGCATCGCCGCCAGCCGCACCGTGCTCATCCTCGATAACTCGCCTTCGATGGCGGCACGCATGCACGACGGAAGGAGCCGCTGGCGGCATGCGATGGCCAGCGCGCGCAGGGTGATCGAGCGCGGCGGCGCGGACAGCGAATTCCTGCTCCTGGACACCATGGGACGCACGCCGTTCACCGGCTTCGCGACCCGCGACGAAGCGCTGGAGCAGTTGGCGCGGTTGCCGCTCACCTCGGCGGGCGCTGCGCGCATCCCGCCGCTGCCGCTAGAGGCGGTGTCCACGCGCATCGATCTCTTCACCGACGGTGTCGCGTTGGGAGCGGCGCCGCGCGGAATGGTCGTGCACTCGGCGTTCGAGCCGGCGGACAACGTCGCGCTCACGGCGTTCGAGGCGCGGGCGCTGCCGAGCCAGCCTACGCGGTACGAGGCGCTCGCGCAGATCTTCAACGCTTCGGCGACCGCGAAGCATGTCCGGCTCGAGATCGCGGGCGAGCCCGCGTTCGCGGTTGCGAGGCAGATCGACCTCCCGGCTGGAGCCAGCACCGACGAGACGGTCGACGTGAGCGGATTCGAGCAGGGCGTGCTGCGGGCGCGGGTCATCGCGGACGGCGACGCGCTGGATCTCGACGACGTGGCCTATTGCGTCGTCGCGCCGCACCGTCCGCGACGGGTGCTGCTGGTCACCTCCGGCAACGCATTTCTCGAGGACTCGATCCGCTCGCTGCCCGGCGTGGTGCTCACCACACGCACGCCGGCGCACTACCTCGCAGCGGGCGGATTCGACGCGTACGTGTTCGATCGCGTCGCACCGATGCATCCCCCGCCCGCCGGTGCGCTGCTGTTCCGGCCCCCTGCGGTAGCGTGGATCCCGCTCGCGACGAATGCGGTGCTCGATCCGTCCGTCGTGCGCTGGGAGCGGTCGCACCCGCTCAACGCCGCGATGGACTGGACCGACGTGCGGATCCATCGCGCCCTGCTGGCTGCCGTCCCCGCCGGCCTGTCCGCGATCGTCTCCGCGAGAGGGTCTGGCGAGGGCGCGCTGGTGGTCGCGGGCCATGCGCGCGCCGCTTGGATCGAGGTTGGCTTCGCGCTGGAGGATTCCAACTTCCCGATGCAGGCCGGCTTCCCGGTCTTTCTCGGCTCGGCATTGAGCTGGCTAGCCGACCGTCCCACCATCATCAGCGCAGGCCTGGGACACGTCGAAGTGCCGCTGCCGCATGCCGACGTCCGCGATAGCAGGGAACAGCGGATCGCCACCCGCGACACCGTTGGGGGCACGGCGTTCGAAGCGGCGCGCCCCGGCGTCTACGCCGTGACCAGCGGCGACGCAGCGCTGACCGTGGTCGCCAACGTTCTGGATCCTCGGGTTGCGCAAATCAACCACAGCCATCTGGCCGGACGGGGTCCCGAGTTCGTTTCCGGTCGCCGGTCGTACCGGTTCACCTGGCCGCAGCCCTGGATCGTGCTGCTGCTCGCGGGCGCGGCGCTGCTCGCCGTCGAGTGGATCACCTTCAGCCGGCGCATCACGGTGTAGCGGATGCAGATCGCCGTCACCTCCTGGTGGCCGCTGTGGCTGTTGGCAGCCGCGCCAGTCCTTTGGCTCGCCAGCCGGCCCAACCGCGCGGCGGTCGGCCGCCGGCGCGTCCGAATCGCGGGGTGGCTGCGCGCGTGCGCGCTGTGCCTACTCATCGCGGCGCTGACGGCTCCGGCACTGCGCACGCGCACTCATGAGGTTTCCGTGGTGTATGCGCTGGACATCTCGCGCAGCGTGTCGCCCGACTTCCTGCGCGGCGCGTTGCAGTGGATGCGCGCAGCCAACGCACGCTACCGCCCGGCGCAAGCGCGCTATGTGGTCTTTGCGGACCGCGCCGAGCTGCTCGCGGACCTCGAGTCGATCGCGTCGGTGGCCGTGCGATCCGGCGATGCGAACCCGCACGAGGACGGGGCCATCGACCAGAACGCGACCGATCTCGAGCAGGCGCTCACCACGGCGCTCCTCGGCTTCGCGCCGGGACATGCCAAACGACTAGTCTTGATGAGCGATGGCAACCAGACCGCAGGCGACGTGTGGCGCGCCTTGCCCAGATTGCAGTCCGAGCGGGTTCGGGTGTTCGCGCTGCCCGCTACCGTCGCGCTCGAAGGCGACGCCTGGATCGACGAGCTGATCGTGCCGCAGTCCGTGCGGCAACTGGAGCCGGTCACGCTGCGCCTGCACGTTTCCTCGCGCAGCCGCTCGCGCGCAACAGTGCAGCTCGCCATCGCGGGCGATGTGGTCGGCAGCCGTGTCGCATCGCTTGCTCCCGGCCAGAACGAGGTGGCCTTCGCGGCGCGCTTCAAACACGCCGGCGAGAATGCCGTGGTGGCCAAGCTCGCGCCGGAACGCGGGCCCGACTCTCGCGCCGACTCGCTCTCTGAAACCGTCTGGGTCCAGCCGCGCCCCCGCGTGCTGTACATCGAGAGCACCCCCGGCGCGGCGCGCTACTTGGCAAACGCGTTGCGACTGCAAGGCATCGAGGTGGCGAGCGCTACACCCGAGCAGTTCTCCGGCGGCGCGCAAGGGCTGCGGGGTACGGACGCCGTCATCCTGAGCGACATCCCGGCGGAGCGTCTCGGACCGGCCAGCGTGCGCCGCCTCGAGGTCTTCGTCCGCGACCTGGGCGGGGGCTTGATCTTCGCCGCCGGAGAGAACACGTACGGCAACCAGGGCTACGCCAAGGGCGACGTGGAGCGCCTGCTGCCGGTGCGGTTCGAGGCACGGCGCAAGCGCCGAGAGCTCGACCTGGTGCTGCTGATCGACCGCTCCTACAGCATGCGCGGGCGCAAGCTCGAGCTCGCCAAGTCGGCCTCCCTCGCCACGCTCGACCTGCTCGAGGAGCAGCATCGGCTGGCGGTGATCGGGTTCGACTCCAAGCCGCACGATGTGGTGCCGCTCGCCGAAGTAGGCAGCAAGCGGCGTGCGCAGGACCTCATCAGCAGCATGACCGCCAGCGGGCAAACCAACATCTACAACGCGCTGAGGCGCGCGGTTGAGCTGCTCGCAGCGTCGAAGGCGAAGACCAAGCACGTCATCCTGCTCTCCGACGGAGTGACTGCTCCGCCGCCCGGAACCGTCCCGGCCGGACCCCGGATGGCGGACAGCGACTCCGCGTGGGAGATCATCCGCGAGCTGCGCCGGGACACGCTGGGACGTCCGTTGTTGCCGCCGGAGTCCGCAGAGCCCGCGCCCGCGGCAGGCGGCTTCGAGGAGCTCGTCGCGCAGATGGCGGCAGCCGACATCACGCTGTCCACCGTGGCGATCGGGGAGAAGCCCAACCTGGAGCTGATGAGCGCGCTCGCCCGCTGGGGGAACGGCAAGGGCTACGTCGCAGCCCGCGACGTGGAGCTTCCGGGGATGTTCGTGGCGGAAGCGCGCCGCCTGCTGGGCGAATCGCTGGTGGAGGAACCGTTCCGCCCGATGGTGAAGGCCAAGGCAGACGCACTGGCCGGCATCGACTTCGCCACCGGGCCTCCGCTCCGGGGATATGTGCGCGCCAACGCGAAGCGCTTCTCGGACGTGCTGCTGGAAGCGAAGAACGGCGAGCCGCTGCTCGTGCAGACCCGCTATGGTCTGGGCAAGACGGTGGCGTTCCTCTCCGACCTCAAGAGCCGCTGGGCCGTTCAATGGCTGAGCTGGCCCGGCTACGGCCGGTTCTGGGCCCAGGTCGTGCGCGACGCGATCCGTGACAGCGCAGATGAAGGGCTTGCCTGGCGCGTCTCGCGGCACGGACCGGAGGCGCTGCTCACGTTGACCGCCTTGGATGGCGACGGTGCGTATCGCAACGGACTCTCGCCAAAGGTGCGCGTGGTGACGCCGGACGCCCAATCCAACGTCATGGTCCTGCGGCAGGTGGCGCCGGGCACCTATCGAGCGAGCATGCCGTTGCAGGCGTCCCGGCGCGCTGCCTATCGATTCGAGCTGCTTCCGAGCCCCGGGATCTCGCCGCAGGAGGTCGCGCAAGCCGGAGCCCGCGGCCTGTTCTATCCCAAATCGGACGAATACCGTGCGCTGCCGCCCAACGTCGCCCTGCTCGAAGCGCTCAGCAGGCAGACCGGCGGCAAGCTCGCGCCCGAAGCCGAAGAAGTCTTGGCTCCCTCCTCGGACGCGGGCATGGTCTCTACGCCGCTCTGGCCGTACCTCGCGGCCGCTGCTCTTCTGCTGTTCCTCGCGGACATCGCGGTGCGCCGCGTGCCCTGGAGCCGGCTTGATGAAACCGTATCGGGGAAGCGAGTGATCCGAGGAATGCCGTAGCTTGGAAAGCTCAGCGTCGGACATCCGCCGCTGCGCTCCCTGCGCACCCGCGCAGTTGCCCTGCGAGGAAGGGCCGAGTTACGTTGCATTGATATGGCACCAGCGCCAGTTCTCGCTCGGGACGCCCCGAACCTGTTACTGAGCGTCCAGTGGCATGAGCGTGCTTGCTCCCATGCCTGGACTAGGAGCCGTCACAGCGCCGACTACTCTCGCCCAGTCGCGGTAGCATTGCGGAACCGACAATAAATCACCCACCGCGCAAGTGCTGCTCCCAATCGGCGACGAGCCCAATCCCCGTCACTTCCCGGTGATGACGGTGGCCTTGATCGTGGTCAACGTCGCCGCGTACCTGCTGGTCGCTCTGCCCCTGAGCATGCAGCGCCCGGACCCGGGCGATCCGCTGCTCGCGGAATACTTGCGCGCGGTGCTGCCGCACCTGCCCCCGGGCACGTCGCCGCAAGACGTGATGCAGCAGATCACCGCATACGATCTGGTGGTGTACCGCTGGGGATTCCGCCCCAACGCGCCGAGCCCGGTCACGCTGCTGACCGCGATGTTCCTGCACGGCGGGCTGATGCACCTGTTCGGCAACATGCTCTACCTGTGGATCTACGGCAACAACGTGGAGGACCGGCTGGGCAAGGCGGCGTACCTGTTCTGGTATCTCGCCACCGGCATCGCTGCGACGCTGTTCTTCATGGCCTTCAACCTCGGCTCGCCGCTCCCGCTGGTCGGCGCTTCGGGCGCGATCTCCGGGGTGCTCGGGTTCTACTTCGTCTGGTTCCCGCGCAACATCGTCAAGCTGTGGATATTCCTGTTTCCGTTCTACATGGGAGTGGTCCGGGTCCGGGCAACCTACGTTCTGGTGGTCTATCTCGTGCTCGACAATCTGCTGCCGTTCCTGCTCGTCCCGGCGGGAGGGGGCGGCGTCGCACACGGCGCGCACATCGGCGGCTTCATCGCCGGTGCACTGGTTGCGCTGATCCTCGGCCGCACGCCATCCCGAGGGCCGGAAGCATCGTAGGCACTGCGCGCCGGGTCACGGCGCCGACACTCTCAGGTTGACCGGAGCGCGCCCGCCTTCGGAGTCGATCACATACATCTTGACCTTCGGCAGGATCTTCTCCATCGCGTCGAGGTACAGGCGCGAGCGAGTCACCTCCGGCGCCTTGTGGTACTCCCGGAGCAGCAGGAGAAAACGCTCTCTGGTCATGGTCATGATTCACGGTTGACGCGATGCTGCTGTACCGCCGGAACGGGGTCATCTCATGGTCGGCTCCTTTCTTTCCGCTGGGCGTGAACTTTGTGCGCCAACGCTGGGCGTTCGTAGTAATCGCTGCGCTGGAGCAGTCCGAACAGTTCGGAGTCCGCCGGCAACACCAAGGTCGTGCCCTTGGGCACGAGATTGCGTGAGGCCTCCATGCTGCGCTGGAACTGATAAAACTCCGGGCCCTGCGACAGTGCTTGCGCGTAGATGCGCGCTGCCTTGCCCTCCCCTTCGCCGCGCTGTTTCTGGGCGAGTTTGAGGGCTTCGGACAGCACGGCGGCTTTCTCCTGCTCGGCCGCCGCGCGCACCTTCTGCCCTTCTTCGTCGCCTTCCGAGCGGTACTTCATGCTGATCCGACCGCGCTCCGACTTCATGCGTGCGTACAGCGGAGGCCGGTTCTGCTTCGGGAAGTCGAAGCTGCGCAGCTGCACGTCGGCCACTTCGATGCCATAGTCGCGCAGCGCGATGTCCCGGCAGCGTGCGGCGACCTCGGCAACGATGGCCTCGGCGCGGTATGCACCCGGCTCCACCGACGCGAAGGCGGCGAGCGGGCTGCGCCCGATGGCGGCGCCGAGCTCGGAGAACAGGATGTCGCCGAGCCTCGATTCTGCGCCCGAGCGGTCGAACACGGTCTGGAAGAACTTCTTGGCATCGCCGATCCGCCACAGGATCGTCCCGGCCGCCACAACCGAGGTCTTCTCGACTGTCAGGAATTCGCTCGAAGCCGGCGTGAACGCGACGAGCCGCGCATCGAACGTGCGCAGGCTCTGATACGGCAGCTTAAAACCCAGGCCCGGTGTAGTGACAACCTTGACCGGCTTGCCGAACTCGGTGACAAGGCCGTATTCGCCGGTCGCCACCGCGTAGCAAGAAAGCAGGGTGAGCGCGGCGAGCGCGCCAGCGACCGCCAACGCCGCGGCAATCGCCAGTCGCCGCCGGTTGGTCGACGCACCGCGAGCTTAGCCGGCTGCCGCCATCGCCCCCTCCCCGCCTAGGGCGCATCCGGCCTGACGGCGGGTGCGCTTGCTTGGGACCAGCAGTTTGCTTCCATCCGCCGGGCTTTACAAGTGGCGCGCCCTTCGGCGCCGCTTTGCACAGAGCTCGAAGTGGGTCGGGCGCGACCGCTGCGCATCCTCCTCCCGCCCGTCATGCTAGGATGAATCCAACCATCACGATCCCCCGCACTTCAATGCTCGCCCTCCTCGTCGGCCTGGGCGCATTCGCCTCGACGCTCCTCGGCGGTGCGTTCGCGCTGCGCTTCAAAGACAAGCTGCATCTGATCATGGGATTCAGCGCCGGCGCGGTGA
>Ga0335077_10001483_pt1 | contig 27933 bp, 19 predicted proteins | sample Lox_Sample_31_FD_207151 | JGI IMG/M metagenome (GOLD analysis project Ga0335077, IMG submission 207151) | Soil microbial communities from Loxahatchee National Wildlife Refuge, Florida, United States - Lox_Sample_3.1 | ecosystem: Environmental > Terrestrial > Soil > Wetlands | place: USA... | reverse complement strand
GCCCACCAGTCCCTCCCGGGCGCGACTGGCTGGTGGGGATGGGCATTCACCCCCGGGGGGCCCTGGCTGTTGAAAGAGCAAGCGGGAGACTTGTAACGCTATCCGAGGAGTACTTGCCCGGCTCATGTAGCTTCGCCGTGGCTCAGCCGTCGTCTGTTTAGACGGCGAGTAAGTACACGCAGAAATGTTATCCCAGTCTTTAGGACAGTTAACTGTTTATATACATACAGTTATATTAGTTCTTGTGTATTTATTCGCTGCTGTGGCCTAATCAGAGTACGCGGCAAGGGGGGAAGTAGACGATGAGACTCAAATTCGGCGTAGCTTTGTTGTTCGCAGTTTCTCTGGTTCCGGCGATTGCTCAGGCCCAGACTCCCGTCGGCCGCTGGGAAATCGTACACACCAGCGGTGATAACTCGACTCAAACAAACCTATATCCAGGCGGCTTTTCCACCTATCTCTATGCCGACGGCACAGGCGATACCTACGGCACCTCCTCCAATTCCATCTGTTTGATCGATGAGACGAGCAGCAGCGTCGTCCCCTCTTGGATCAATTTGGGCGCTAACACCTATCAGATCACCATGTCCGTGAACAACTTCGGATTGGGGCCGAATTTCTCTTTCGTTTACACCGGTACATACAGTGCGACTACGCCCGTTCCGGGGGATTCCTCTCTGCAAGTCCCGGCGATCAGCGGCACTTACTACCCGGTCGGCGATGCCTCCGCCTGCAGCACCGCCAAGGAAGCATCCCCCGGCAACTTTGTGGCAACCTTTTTGCCGGATCTCTCCTCGGGCTCTTCCAGCGGCTCGCTTGACGGCACAGACACCGACGGTGGCTCGCCCTTCGACTCAAGCGTGACCGCGACCATCAACTACAGCACGCCCCCGGTATTGGGTCAAATTGCTGGAACGGTCTCCCTCAATGCCAATCCGACGCTCAGCGGCAACGCCTGTTTTGCTACTACCGCTGGGCTTCCAAACTCCTTGACGATCGACTCCAGCTTGTCGACTCAAGCGGGCCTCTTGGACTCCATCTACGCGGAGGGCTTTGACCCCCAAGGCGATCCAACTACTCTCGTCCTCCAGGGTTTTTCCGCGAATTTGTACATCACCACGGACAATACAGATCCCACTGCAGGCCAGATCGCCACTACCGAATGGGCTGCCGGGGCCGCCATTGGTGAAGATGATCCTGATTTGGACGGCACCCAGGGCATTGGGACAACAGGCGTCAGCAACGACGGCACCAACAACGCCATGGTCCAGTACTACAACGTCATCGGCGGGGCCTGCGACGGCGCAGGTGGTTCGGATGCTCCATTCCACTTCCTCTCCGGCAAGCCCCTCCACCATCGCGACAAAAAGCACCGCCGTCGGCACAACCCCAGCCCGAAAGGCAAAGCCCGTGAAAAAGCCGCCGATGTTATGAAGGTGAGTCCTCGCTCTGTTCAGGATGCTAAGAGGCTCAAGCAAGAGGGTCCAGAAAAGCTTGATGCTGGCAAACGAGGTGAGATAAAGAGTTTGAATGCGGCTATGAAAGAGATTGTGCCGCCTGAACCCGCCCCCCCTCTCCAATCGTCAACAACGCCGCCGGGCGTTGCCAGAAAACAGTCTCTGACATTTATTACTATGGACTTCGACGCCTGAGAGCAATGGCTTTCTTTACATTCCAGAGGGACAATGCCAGAGCAGTGGGTCCGATTAGGGTCCAAAAACGTGTTGGAAAGAGTTCCTTGAAATATTTAATGACGGATTGTCAGTACCGTCAGATATCACTAACTTCCAGCGAACTGCCACCCTGTCACGGGAAGCGCCAAAACCCTCGTCAAGAACCGCCGCGCGAAGTCTCCTCAAGGGTATCAAACCAAATCCTTTGATACGTGTGCGTAGCACAACCGCTGGAGATTCGAAATCAAGCACTTAGGGGAAGCCAGATCCAGCCACCATTTGATACGGCAATCGTTGTGGGGTCCATCCAATACGCTCGGCGGCGCCAGTTAAGAAATGACTTCAATAAGTTTGCTTGGCCGGACTCTTAGAACGCGAGCCAAGGCGACGATATTGAGTAGGGCGATGTTTCGTTCTCCACGCCCGACACCACCCACGTAGTTTCGATGTAGGTCCGCGAGTTCGGCCAGGTGAGGGCCCGGAGCGAGCGACGACGGACTGCCGGAACCGACCCACCACGCAGCGAATTGAAGCATGACTCTTGCCGAACGCACGCCCAATCTCATGCAGCGACTGTCCCGCCTTCCAACGACGCCACAGCTCGCTCTTCTGCACCACGGAAAGTCCAAACCGTTGACCTGGCCTCATGCAACACCACCTTTGGAAAGAAGATCTATATCAGCTGGTGTTGCATCGATCTATTGAGACCACGCTTGACGCTGGACATCTTAGAGCATTCGTTAAAACCACCGTTCCTCCGACCGAGGCTTCGACCGCGCACAGTGGAGCAGTCAGTGACAAAAGCGGATATGGGAAAATCGTCCTTGCCGTTCCCGCCTAATCCTCGCTTCGATCAAACGCGTTAGGGTCCATGGGCCGCAACTGCCATGGTCTGCCCGCAATCCGAAAGTTAAGATCCGAAAACGGGTTCATCGAAGCCGCGACTTCGCCCGGCAGTCGTGGATTGGGCTGTAATGTAGGCTCTAAGTCAGATTCTGTGAAGCGGCTTCGTCAGGCGCCCGCGGCGCGACCTTGACGAATTGTTGGCAATTCGTCGAAGTGGAACTCGAAACAACGGTTCCCTAGACCGTCGTATTATTTACTGGCACTTTATCTATACTGTGCAATTCATACGCTAAAGGGGCCTAGCGTGTAAGTTCTCACGGTGGTTGTACTTAAGGTATGGCGGAGAGGGGGGATTCGAACCCCCGTTGGAGGTTTTGGCCCCCAAAACGGTTTAGCAAATTGCCCGTTTCCACTGCCTGCTGTTCGGAATCAATACGTTACGTTCGGGAGAGATGCCCTATTTTTGTGCGAAAAGCCGCTGTTCGGGAGTATTTGTCCAACTATTGTGCAACCAGAATTTCTCCGGCTTAGCCATGCCGATGTGCGCCCCCCCACGGACGCTAACAACGCAGCGTCTTGCAGATTCGCAATCTTCCGACGCGATACCCCAGAAGTGGACCAGTCAATACAAGCGAGCGCCCCCGTGTCGGTGATGTCCGCAACGAAAGCCTCTGCGCCCTTCTTTACGAATGGTTCTAGTCGCTTTGCGCTGCGGCCTACAACACGCACCTGTTCACCTTTTGCGAGCAACTTTTCCGCTACTTCGTTTCCCGTGTGTCCTGTCGCGCCGGTAATGACGTACATAGGCTCCTCCCTATCCTTTATTGAATTGGAGGGCTGAAATTAAGTAGATGCCGGTCGCCCTCCGAGGGTTACCAAATCTACTCCGCGGGATCCAGACGCTCGATGGAAGCACCTTGAATTAGAGTCCAAAATCGCGAATTCGATGCGCCCTGGGATCCGTGTTCCGCTGCTCGTTGTGTTCCTGCTTGCCCAGCGCCCCGTGTTGCTGTCACTTAGGCGTGAATGTGGCTGGTGCGCTCCCCTTTCAAGAGTCAGGAGCCTTCCGGCGATGGGTCTCGACAAGTCGGCTTCTCGCCAGCGATTGATCGGTCACTGCTTGCGCGTTCGTCGGGACTAATCCGGGGGAAGCACGGGTCACTACCGGGTTGCTCGTTATCCACTCCGCAAGACGTTCCAAAATAGCGGTTCACTCCGCATGAGCTTTTGCCAACTTCGCCTCGCTACCGAACGACCTAAATGCGTCCTGAAAAACGGGAGCTCCGAAAGGGGCACCCGTGGCTCCGCCATCCACCATCAGCTCGACCGCGTTGACGTACGAGGAATCGTCCGACGCGAGAAAGAGCACGGCTTTGGCAACCTCTTCCGCCTCACCCCAACGGCCCTGCGGAACCGCAGAAGAGAAGAACTTCGCCAACTTAGCGGAATCTTCTGCGGAAGCAGAGGCGCGGGGCCCGCGCTTCCAAATAGGAGTCTTGGTCGCGCCCGGTGCGACGACATTCACGCGAATGTTGCGCGGTGCAAGGTCGGCGGCGATGGAACGCGCCATCGAGACGATTCCACCCTTCGTGGCTGCATAAGCGGCGACGCCAGGTTGGCCGAGATAGTTGTGTACCGACCCATTAAAGATGATGCTGCCGCCGTCGTTGAGCAGAGGGGCCGCTGAATTCACCGTAAAGAAAGCGCCAGTAAGGTTGGTATGGATCACGTTCTCAAAAATGGCCTCCTCGGTCGAGCCGGTAGGAGTCCGGCCGGAGATGCCGGCATTGGCGAAGACAATGTCGAGCTTCCCGAAATCTTTGGCCAGGGCTGCGAAGAGCCGCTTGCGATCTTCGGCAATGGTGACGTCAACGCTGTAGGCACGCGCGTTCGATCCGAGTTCGGCGACCGCCTCGTCGAGCGTCTTCTGATCGCGACCCGTAATGGCGACCTGCCCGCCCTCCGCAATGAAAAGACGGGCTGTGGCCAAGCCGATGCCACTGTTGCCGCCGGTAATAAGAGCCTTCTTGCCGCTGAGCTTCATAATGCCTCCTTTTTGCAGGACGGGCATCAAATATGATGACCGTCATACTTATTGTGTGATGACCCTCATAGATGGAAGGATGCAAAAAAACATGCGCTATCCCGCCAAAGAGACCGCCGCAAAACATGAACGGATTGTCAAGGAGGCTTCCCGCCTGTTCCGTGAACGGGGGTTTGAGAACGCAAGCGTGGGCGAAGTGATGAAGGCTGCCGGCCTGACGCATGGCGCTTTCTATGCCCATTTCGGTTCGAAGGAAGAACTGCAGGTCGCTGCCGTCGCCTACGGCATGAAGGTTTCGCTAGGGCGCATGCAGCACAACAACAGCAAGAAGAGCAAAGCGTCGTTTGCTGACCTGTACCTGAGCCGATGGCACCGGGATAATCCCGGCGACGGCTGCACCATGGCCGCGCTCGCCCAGGAGGTGGCTCGCTCGACCCCTGAACTCAAAGCCGCGTTCGAGCAGGGACTTGAGAACTTTGTCTCTGCGAAGCGTGGAGGCCGCAAAGAAGCCATTTTTTGGTTAGCGGTGATGATCGGTGGCGTAGTGCTGGCTCGCGCCGTGCGGGATCCGCGACTCTCCGACGAAATCCTTAGCAGTGTCCGACAAAAGCTCAGCTGATCGTAGTCTCGCGAATCCGAACTACCCGTCGCGGCTCTTGTGATCTGGATGCAAACTAGTTTTGGACGTCGTCTCCCTCAAGGGGAGCCGATAGCCTGTGACCGTCCCAGCGATCTGGGTCACACGCTCCGTGCCGCAACGGCGTTGGATTGTTGCGATTTGTCCACCTCCGGGCTCGAAACCATGGGCGCGCGGATATCCAGAAACTGGACGAGATCCTTAGAAAAGATCAAGTCAAGTGTCCAGTCGAAGGCCACGCGGAGCTTCTTTTCGAACCGCGGAAGCTTGCTAAGGTAGATCGTTCGCCAGAGCCACCACGCGACAAACCCCGAAAAGTTGATTCCAAGGATGTTCGCCACGCCAGTCCGCCGACCAATTGCGGCCAGCTGCGCAATAGTCGAAAAATCAAATCGTATCTTATTTGTCCCCATGACTTCCGCGGCGATGTTGTGCGCCACGATCTTCGCTTGACGTAACGCGTGCTGGGCCGTTGGCGGATGAAATCCTCCAGTCCGGCGAACGGGTATTGCCGCGCAATCGCCTAGAGCCCAGGCGCCTGGCCAGTCCGGGATCTCAAGTGACTCTGTGACAAGCAGTCGGCCACCCTCTTTAGGGCAAGGAATCGCTTCGAGCAAAGGATTGGCAGAGGTTCCAGCAGTCCACACGAGCGTGTTTGTTGGAATGGTGGTACCGTCCGTAAAGCGTACCGTTTTGCCAGAAAAGCCCTCGACCTTTGTGTTCAAGCGAATTTCCACTCTGCGGCTTGCGAGTTTTTTCTGAGCATACGCGCCTAGCCTGCCTCCTAGCTCGGGCAGGATTGTAGGTCCGGAGTGGACAAGGACGACGCGAAGCATCTCTTCCGCGAGGTTGGGGTACGAACCAATCGCTCTTTGCACGAAATCGTTGATTCCAGCGACGGTCTCGACTCCCGCAAACCCACCACCGGCCACAACAAACGTCAGCAGCGGCTCTTTTGCCTCACAGCACTCGCTGTCCGCTTCTTCCAGATGAGCGATCAAGTGGTTCCGCAGACGCATGGCGTCACCGAGCGACTTCATTGTCAGCGCATATTCCTCAAGTCCGGAAATACCGTAAAGATTCGTGACGGAACCGAGACCGAGGACGAGGAAGTCGAACGGGAGGGTGTGGTGGTGACGATCAAAGCCGTGTGAAACGATAATAGCCCGCTTCTCGAGATCGATGTTTTCGACCTCCCCCGCAAAGAAGCGGACATGCTGCAGCATCTTGCGGACAGGATTCACGATCGTGGTGAGGTCGAGGTCGCTGGCCGCGACCTCATGAAGCATGGGCGTAAACAGAAAGAAATTGTCACGATTGATCAGCATGATCTCGACGTCGCGATTACGTGCGAGTTTCTTATCAAGCTCCATTGCGACGGTCAACCCCGCAAAACCTCCGCCGAGAATGAGTACCCGCTTTGCTGCTGTGTTTTGCATGAGACATTTCTCCCGCCCTGCGTCTCGATTGAGTCTGTACGAATATTCGACTTCTATACTCACCCGTTTCGGTGTAGGCAATTCAAAATGAGTCCAAGAACTCGCTTACGAAAGGCACCCAGTAATCTGTTGCAACACGATTACACTCTGATCGTCGGGACACGGAGTTGAACCTCTAAACTCCCCCACGGCGGTTATTAGCGCGGATGCCGTCGCGATAGAGGGTTCCACTGGTAGACTGCGTAACACCTCGCGTAAACCTTCATAACCCAGCTCTTTGTCCGTCTTGTTTGCGCATTCCGTGATTCCGTCCGTGTAAAGGACAAGCAGATCGCCTTCGGCAAGCCGCACACGCGTCTGTTCATATTCGGTTCCGTGGACAAGTCCAAGAGGTAGACCCTCGAACGTCTTGGCCGAATCGGGCGTTCGTGCGCGTAGCCAATCCCATTCTTTCTGACTTGCGTGATACCAAAGCGTTGGTGGATGGCCAGCGCTCGCGAATATCAACTCGTTTGTCCTGCAGTCATGACTAAGCACCACCGCCGTGGCGTATTGCGCCCAATCCTCATTCTGCTTATAAAACGCTTCATTTATCTCCCGCATCAGCGCTGATTGATCGAAAGTATTGATGTATTTCTTGACCAGCATGCGCAACCTCGTAGAGATTTCCGCGACGGCTTCACCGTGGCCCGCGACATCCGCGAGCACAACACGCGAGAGCTCACGGTTGTCGCAGACCGACACGTAGTACACGTCACCACCGCTTGTTGCGGGTTCGACGGGCTTTGAGTGGACCAATCCCACCAAAGCCGGCAGTTTCAGAAGCTCATCAGCGATATTGTTACCACCCCACACCTCCGTACAGGCCAATTGGTGACCGGCCTGATCCGGTGCCCGGCCAACACAGCCGGTCGAATTCGAATCGGAAGCAGTTTGCGCTTCGTTATTTCCCCGTATCACGATTGGCCTGTCCCTCCGCGCCCTCTGTTGTTCCCGACGTGTGTTCCCTGGATGAGACGGCGGACGGAGAAAAAGGGTGCAGAGAATCTGACCTGGTCCCGCAAGTTGCACGCACTGAATCTGAGGACGTACACTTGGTTACCTACATCCACGTTGGGAAGAGGAAAGGATGAGCTTTCTCCGCGAAGTCCAATTGGAGAGAGAGTTCGGGCCGTTTGTCGTTTTCCATGAGGCGCTTGGATTTACTCCGAATCTTCTTCACGCGCAGAGCTCGTTGCCTCGCCTCATCGAGGCGCAGGCGAAGCTCGAAAACGGCGTGCGTTTCAACGCAGGAGCGATTTCGCGGATTCAGAAAGAGCGAATTCTTCTGAGCATTGCAGCTGATCGACAAGACGCCTACTGCGTAGCGATGGACAATACGGTTCTGTCCACACTTGGCGTGCCGGATGAGCAAATCGATGACCTGTTGAACCACCTTCCTAGCGCGGACCTGTCGGCTGCCGAGTTGGCCTCCCTACAGTTCTGCCTCAAGCTATCCCGTGACGCTCCTTCGATTCAATTAGAAGATGTCGAAGAGCTGCGAGCGCATGGCTTCGACGACGAGGCGATACTCGAAAGCGTTGCATTGACTGCCCTGGCTATTTATCGCTGCACGCTTTCCGCAGGTTTAAGCCCGGAGTTAGATTTCGCCCCTCGAAAGCTCTCTTTTGCGAAAAGCAACTCAGCACGTGAGAAAACGTACAGATTGCTACCGTTCGGTCATGTCAGGGCGCGAAGAAAAGGGCCATATGTGCCCGCTCCATACTTGAGTCCCAAAACGTTTGCACCTTTTGCAATCATTGAGAAGAGTCATGGATTCCTACCTAACTTTTTCCGCGCCCAGACTTTACGGCCGGATTTGCTAGAAGCGCAGCTGGAAGCAACGGGCTGGATTCTGCAGCCCGAGGACATCCTGACGCGAGTGCAAAAGGAATGCATTCTGTTGGCTGTATCGGCAGCGAATCTCAACTCCTATTGTGTTGCGATGCACTGCAACTTGCTGCGAGGCCTGGGTATGCCTTCGGAAGAAGGGGACCAGATCGCAGTGGACTACCATGCGTCCGACTTGGGGCCATCAGACAAAGCGCTGCTGGATTTCGCGATCAAGTTGGGAACCCGCGCGTCAGAGTTTTCCCGCGAAGACGTTGTCCATCTTCGAACGCTTGGTTTCAGTGACGAACAGATATTAGAGACCGAAGTGGTCACGGCTCTCAATAATTTCGCGAACACTCTTCAGATGGGACTCGGAATCGAGCCCGATTTCGTGCCGCCCCCTGTCTTCCAGCAAAATAAAGTGCAACTTTCGGGCGGTGCCACCACTCCTATGCAGGGCGAGGGCGCTGTGCAGCTGGTCGATATACTGCGGGACGCGGACGCTGAATTGGTCTCCCAAGCGCAGGGCGGGAGCCTGGAGGCTTTCGAAGAGCTGGTTCGCCGGCACACCCAGTTGGTTTATCGCACTCTGATGGCAATCTTGGGCAATCCTGCCGACGCACAGGATGCCATGCAGGATACTCTGTTGAGTGCATTCAAGCATATCAGTGGGTTCCAGGGCCGCTCGAAGTTTTCCACTTGGCTGGTTAGTATCGCCAGGAATACTGCACTGCAACATTTGCGAGGCCGGAAGAACGTTGAGAGTTTGGACGAAGGTGAATGTAAGGAGGATCGGGACTTCCGGCCTCGCCAAGTGAGGGCTTGGCAGGAAAACCCCGAGCAATGCCATTCGAAAACGGAAATCCGCCAGCTCGTCGAAGCGGGAATCTTGGCCTTACCCACCAAGTTCCGTGTTGTAGTGATGCTCCGGGATATCGAGCAGCTTTCGACGGATGAAGTCGCTCGGCAGTTGGGCCTAAGCATCCCTGCGGTAAAGACGCGGCTCCTGAGGGGGCGACTCATGTTGCGAGAGTGGCTGTCGCCTCACTTTACGGCCAGCACCAGGGGAGCGGTTCAATGATCACATGTGAGGAATTCCTCGCCGAGTTCGGTGATTATCTGGAGAATCGAGTCTCTCCAGAGATCCGTCAAGAGCTCGAGTCGCATCTCTCCCAGTGCCGCGCGTGCCAGGTGCTGTGCGATTCTACCCGCAAGACTATAAAGATCGTGACCGAAAGTAGTTCCTTCGAGTTGCCGCAATGCGTCTCCGACCCAATCATTGAACGCGTCATGGCGAAGCTCCGAACGGACCGCAGCGAATAAGAGTGCCATCTCCCAGCGACTCGCCCTTACTTAGAACTTAGCTACTAAATTTTAGCCTTCACTTGTAGGGAGGAACCGCGACCACTACCCACGATCGCGGATACATTCTGCCTGCGGCCGTGCATGGCGACTTTTTAATTCGTGCCTGAAACTTTTGCGGCACAAATGTCTCCAATGACCTGTGAAGGTTTTTGGCCCGGTCAACATGGAAGGGGGGTTTGAGGTGTTAGTCAGGCCTTTGACCTTTCCTAAAGGAGGAGCTCTTTATGACCAAGTATCAGCGAGCTGCCGTCGATGGCATCAACATTTTCTACCGGCAAGACGGACCCACAACTGCCCCAGCCATTCTCCTGCTGCACGGATTTCCAACATCATCACACATGTTCCGAAATCTAACTCCGATCCTGGCTGAACGATATCATGTGGTCGCGCCTGACCTGCCTGGCTTTGGCTTCTCAGACTCTCCTGATCGCAAGAATTACCGCTACACGTTTGAGCAGCTCGCAAAAACGATCGATGCCTTCACTCGAACCATTGGGCTCGAACGGTACGCGATCTACGTTTTCAATTACGGCGCTCCCGTTGGCTTCCGGCTCGCCCTGACGCACCCCGAACGAGTCACCGCGATTTTCTCGCAGAATGGCAACGCCTATGAGGAAGGGCTCAGCGAAGGCTGGAACCCGATCCAAAAATATTGGAAGGACCCGACCGACCAGAATCGCGCGGCACTCCGCGACTTTCTGACTCCAGAGGCAACGAAGTGGCAATACATGTACGGCGTTCAAGACGAGACGTTAATAGCGCCAGAGGCCTACCAACTCGATTCCGCCCTTTTGGCCCGTCCAGGCATCGATGAGATCCAGCTCGACCTATTTCTGGATTATGCCAGCAACGTCGCACTCTACCCGAAGTTCCAGGAATATTTCCGCGCAAAGCGGCCCCCTCTACTAGCTATGTGGGGTAAGAACGACCCGTTTTTTCTGCCCGCGGGCGCCGGTGCCTACCGCCGTGACATTCCGAACGCGGAAATCCAATTTTTGGACACCGGCCACTTCGCGCTCGAAACGCACGCAAAGGAGATTGGCGCGGCCATGCTCGCTTTTCTTGCTAAGACTCCTATGTCGCAGGGAGCGATTCCGGCGCGGGCTTAAGCAACTGAGCGCAACCAACAATTTGAAAATGCAAAGATTCACGAATTTCACGGGGGCCTGTGCGCATCGAGGTGCGCAAGTGAATCCCCTCGCGAGGCACTCCGCCGCGACCTGCCACAGGCGTAGATCCACATTCTGGACGCCGACCATTTCGCGCTTGACACCGCCGTAGATCAGATCGTGGACCTGATTGGTGGCTTTCTGGCGGCACGATGCCAAACGACATACGCCGGCGTCTAAAGCCCAGGTAGTCGCTCTATCGCCGGATGGATGGAGCGGAGAAAGCGAGCGATCGTGCTGTTGTTCCCTTTTCATGATCTTAGCGTAGCGGCGCCTTCGACCGATGGCGCTCTGATGGAGCGCGTCGCTCACCGCGATTCCAGCGCGCTCGAGGCGCTGTATGACCGGTACGCCCTGGCGGTTTATTCGCTCATATTGCGAATTTTGCAGCAGCCAGCCTCCGCAGAAGAGGTCGTTCAAGACGTTTTTCTCGTGCTTTGGCGCAACGCAGCACGCTATCGGGCTTCATATGGCTCCCTCAAACCATGGCTTTTCACCTTGGCCCGGAATCGTGCGCTCGATCATCTCCGTCGAAAGCGCGAAAAGCAGCGCCGACGCGAGCATTCATATGATTTCGACATGTCGGATTCCGTCGCCACACCGAATCTCGAATTGTTCCTCGATGGCGCTCGCTGCGCCGAGCGCGTTCGCGCCTGCATGGATGAGTTGCCCGAGCCGCAGCGACGCGCCATCGAGCTTGCTTACTTCGAAGGCATGACGCAGAGCGAAATCGCCGCCGCCTTATCGAAACCGCTCGGCACAGTCAAGAGTCAGATTAGCAATGGGCTGATTCACTTGCGCGAGGCGCTCGGCAGCGTCCACGTAACTAGGAAACGATAGCAATGTCCAACTATGAACGAACCGGCGCTCTGGCCCCCATAAGTCGCGCCGTGGGAAGTTTGCCGGTGCAGATTGAAGAAACTCTTCTTTAGTCACGGCGAACTCGGAAGTAATCCAACTTGCCTGATGTCGGGTTACCGGTACTGCACATAGCTGACAAATCGGCATAGCTCAAAGCAAAGCTTGGTCTGGGGAATTACCGCTCTTCGCCTCCTCTTCGCTATAGGGAAAATTCGGGGGACTCCATACATGCGCAGCCACATTTTTCGTACATCGTGCCACTACCAAATAATTTTCTAACTCGTTTGTTTTCAAAACTGAGATTGAAAAGGAAGGACTTCCAGGAGATATTACGCCTGCCTTGGGCGCAGGAGGTCCCGAGTTCAAATCTCGGCGCCCCGACCAAAATATCTCGCGTGTTTTCTTTAGGTTAATGAAGGCTCCTTTCACTCAAAAGCCATCTGTGGAATTCTGACAGACAGGAGTGCTCAATTCACAAGTCGTTTAGTTTCCGACAGTTCACCACATGACAAAGGAGTGCTATTCAGAAATCATTGAAGGGACGCAAGTTAATCGTCCGCGATCTGGCAAGTATGGGGAAAATTCGGGGGACCCTACGCATTTCTCGGCTAAGCAATTTGCGTTCTCAATCCTCGTGCGAAAAGTGGGCAGCAAGTCCTAGCAAGGGTTTAGCAAATTCCCGATTTCACACGCTGTTGTTCGGAATCAACAACTTGTGTTCGGGTGAGACGCCCTATATTTGTGCACGACCACATTCGCGGTTGTTTCTGGTCAGAATACCGCCGGGGCAATTTTCAGAACTGGAGCTTGAGGGCGAGCTGGATGGAGCGGGGGCCGCCGATTTGGTAGAGGGGGTTGAAGCCGCCGTTGGCGCCGCCGGAACCGAGACTGCTGGCGAGGGTTTGCGTGGAATGGCCAAAGAGCGGGCTGGTCAGGTCGTTGTTGGGAGGGCCGAAGTTCGGATGGTTGAAGATGTTGAAGAATTCGCCGCGGAACTGCAGGCGCAACTGCTCGGTGAAATGAAATTGGCGCTGCAAGGCCACGTCGGCCTGCGCGGCATTGAAGGCGCGGAGGACGTTGCGCCCGAAATTGCCCTGGGTGCCGGGGGCCGCAGGAGCGAACGCGGTTTTGTTGAAGATTTTGCCGCCGGGATACTGCGAGCCGTAGAGCACCTGGGTTAGTCTGGGCACGACGTTGGGCCGATACCTCAGGGCTGTCCCTGGCGCAAACGAGTATCCACCAACTACGTCAACGGGCGGAGACGATCGAGCCAGGATGAAGGTGTCCACGGACCATCCGCCCAAGGTGGCCTCCGCGAATTTGTTCCATTTCGCCGAGGGTAAATCATAGGTGACACCAGCTGTGAACGAGTGGCGGATATCAAAATCGGAGTCTCCCTTATCCACATTCGGATACGCGCCTGTGCTCGGCGTGTTCAGGTAATTTGCGAATGCGTCGGTCGAGGAAATCCCGTCGAATGGGAGAAAGTGTAGGAGCCGAGAGCTTGCAATCCTCGCGATAAGCGCCGGACGAACTTTAGTTGGAGGGCGCTGTAATACGAGGAAGCCGTATTGCTGGTGACGTCGACATACACAAAATTCGGATTAGGGTTGTAAATAAAGGTTGACCGGAGCAAATCGCGCCCATCGGCGCCGATATAAGTTAAGGAAATACTTTGGCTGTTTCCCACGCAAACTGGTACTTACTACAGCCGCCCGCTGGAATCTAAATCAGGAGTTAGTGGTCGGGGCGCCGAGATTTGAACTCGGGACCTCCTGCGCCCAAGGTCATCGTTGCGTCGATAGCACCTCCGATTTTTATTGGAATCCTGACGTCGCCCATGTTGCCCCTTCCTTGTCGATGAGTTATCTCCCAAGGGCACCGCCTATCCTAGCGCAGAAGCCTTCCAGATTCGCGATGTCTCTCACGCGGGTTCGCTTCTGCTTCGCCCCTTCCGGAATGGACAGCACGCCCACCACAGCGTAAGGTGTGGCTGTCCCGCTCCAAGTCCATTCCAGAGGTGTGCCATGCAGCGTTTAGTTCCGATTCCTCGGGAGTTTGTCGATAACCTGAAGAAAGCTCAAGAGACAGGTATCGGTTATCAGGTAATCTCTGTGGAACTCAAGGACGGTAGACGCTTTGACCAGGTCCTTGCGAGTGAGGGCTGCATCATTGAAGTCCGCGGACATAAAGAGATTCCTTTTGAGCCTAATGATGTGGCAACAGTGCAGGTCAATCACAAGCGTTGGAATTTCAGAGGTTGGTCGGACGCACGCATCAAGAATTGGGATGCCGTCGCGTGAGTTCTTTGATTCCATGGTCGTCTTCGACGTCGAGTCGCCTCGGACCGGAGCAGCATTTTTTGGATGAGCGATGAAGTAGTCGTCTATCATGTCGTACAAGGTCAAAACGACACGAGGAGAAAAAGCAGCATACTTAATTGCTGCCTTTATTTTTCTGGTTAGCCTCTTTATCGTATTCTGGAAATTATCTGCGCGGTAAGTCATCACCTAAGTTCGAGGAGCTGTTCCAAAACTCGATGGTCCGCGCTAGGAGCAAAGGCGCCCTAATAAATGACAGCGGGGATGCAGCACTGAGGCTGCATGCTCGTTGTTGCTCGCGGCGCGCGCCGAAGTCGCGGGCCGTGTCGATATTACCATGCAGCACGCGTAGCAGGAGTGCGGGTCAAGAGCATCCGGTTCACGACCGCGACCCACACGAGTCCGATGAGGGGCGAAACGAACCGCGAATAGGCGCAAAACGGAGCCCAGAATCCGCCGCTCGTCCACGTCGTGCCGCCGAGCAAAACCAGCACAACGGCTGCAACCTCCGCCGCGAACAGCGCATCGGAGATCAGCTTCGCTCGCCAGAGTCCGAACGACCCGGCCATGATCAGCATCGCCCGTAGGAACGAAGTCATCACGAAGCCGGCCCAAGCGAGTTCGTTGAGTCCCGCGATGAACGGGCCGTTTCCGGACCCGGCGATCGAGTAAGCGAGAGCTGCGGGTATCGTGAGGAGCAGGAGGAAAAACCCTCCCAGCACCACGCTAGCGGCGGTCGCCGCGCCAGCCATCTTGTCCGGCGTCCGCCAAAGTCGACTAATCGTAGGCTGACTGGTAGCCCCGGGATCCCTTTCCGCAGCTCGTGATGCTGGTTACGCATTTCAATGATGTAGCGCACTGACAAGCTCTCGGGAACTCTCTCTGCTCGTAATGCCAGGAGGTTCTATGCCTGCCTTCACGAAGGACGTCTGGTTCGGATTGCGGATCCTGCGCCGCGGCCCTGGGTTCACGGCTACCGTAGTTCTTACGCTCGGCCTGGGCATTGCGGTGAACACGACAGTGTTCAGTTGGATCAATTCCGTCCTGCTGCATCCCTTCCCGGGCGTCGGCGATCCCCAGGAACTCGCACTCATTGAGACAGTGACCCCCACTGGGGAGTATCTGGTGAACACCTCCATTCTGGACTACCTCGATTACCGCGAAAATCTGAAGCTGGTCTCCGGAGTGGCCCTCGGGCGATTCACGCCGTTGAGCATAGGGGAAAAGGGGAACACGGCGCGTGCCTGGGCGGAACTCGTCTCGGCAAACTACTTCGATTTGCTGAAGGTGAAGCCCGTGCTGGGCCGCGGGTTTCTGCCCGAAGAGGTACGCCAGGAAGGCGGTGCCCCGGTTGCCGTCATCAGCTATGGGATGTGGCAGGCCCGGTTTGGCGGCAGCTCAAACGTGCTGGGCAAAACGATACGCTTGAACCGGCACGAATTGACCATCATCGGTGTGGCGCCACGCGGGTTCCACGGGTCGCTGGCCGGAGTGGTCTTCGACGTGTGGGCGCCGGCCACGATGGCCACAGCGATGGGCACCGGCGACGGTACACTGCACTACCGCGGGACGCGCGACCAGACCTCGACGATCGTGCGGCTGAAGCCTGGCGTCACCCTGGAGCAGGCGCGCGCGGAAGTCAACGCGCTGGGAAAAAGGCTTGCGGCGCTCTACCCTGACAGCAATCGTGGCATCGACCTCACGGTAACGCCGCTGTGGAACGGGCATCTCGGCGCCCAGGGCATACTGCTTCAACCGCTGCGGATCTTGATGATGCTCTCTGTGCTCCTGTTGCTGATTGTCTGCGCGAACGTTGCTAACCTGCTGCTGGCCCGCGCGGTCACCCGGCAGAGTGAATTCGGCATTCGCATGGCGCTCGGCGCCCAGCGTTCCCGGCTCGCAACGCAACTTCTAGTCGAGACGCTGCTGCTCACCGTTGGCGGCGCGCTGGCCGGGATCACGTTGGTCGTGTGCCTGGGACTGGGGCAGTCGCTCTCGTTCGTGACTCCCGTCGTTGACGTGCCGCTGGATTTCGGTGGTGGACTAAACCTGCCGACGCTCGGCTTCGTGCTGCTCATTACGGTGGTTACGACTCTGCTATCCGGCACGGTGCCGGCCCTGCTTACCGCGCGCTCCGACCTGAACGAAACCCTGAAGGAGGGCGGCCGCAGCAAAGGTGCGGGGCGCGGCTCGCGCCGTCTACGCGGCCTGCTCGTGGTCGGCGAAATGGCCCTGGTTATGGTGGCTCTAATCGGTGCCGGGCTCTTCTACCGGAGTTTTCAGAACGCGCGCGGCATCGACCCCGGGTTTGACCGAACCAACATCTCCGTCTCTCAGTTTTATCTCTCCTACGCGGGCTACTCGGCGCGGGAGCAGCGGGATTTCTGCCGGAACCTGCGCGAGCGGTTGGAGTCGAAGCCGGGCGTCCTCGGCGTAACTTACTCGGACACCGTCCCGATGTCTACGGCTTCCGGGGCCGGCTCCACCCCATGGCACCTGCTCGATGTGGAAGGGTACGTTCCCGCGCCCAACGAGCAGATGATGATCCATCGCGCTACGGTTCCGCCCGGCTACTTCAACCTGCTCGGCATCCCGTTGCTTGATGGCCGCGACTTCACGGAACGGGACACGGCCGAGGCGCCCATGGTGATCATTGTCAACGAGACCTTCGCCAACCGTTTCTTCCATGGGAGAAACTCTATCGGCCGCAAGGTCCATTGCGAGGGTAACCAGGCGACGGTGGTCGGGCTGGTCAAAGACAGCAAATATCACACACCGCTCGAGGGCCCGACACCGTTCTTTTATATTCCGTTCCGCCAATGGTTTGCGCCCGGTCTCAATTTTTCGCTGTTCATCAAGTCCGCCGGCGACCCGCTGCTGATGACTCCGGTCCTGCGCCGGGAAGCCATGGCGCTTAACCAGGACGCGGTTTTCAGCACAAGATTGTTGTCCGACGCCACAACTGGCTCACTCTTCGCACAGCACATAGCGGCCAGCCTGCTGGGAGTGGTCAGCGGCATTTCGCTGCTGCTGGCGGCTATCGGGTTGTATAGCGTCATGAGCTACGCCGTAAGCCAGCGCACGCAGGAGATGGGGATCCGGATGGCGCTGGGCGCGAGCCCAGGCGACGTGCTCAGATTGGTGCTGCGGGAAGGCGTCAAGTTGACCCTCCCCGGACTGCTTGCCGGAAGCTTGATCGCTCTGGCTGCGGCTCGCGTCGTCAGCGGAATGCTGGTGAATATCAGCCCTGCCGATCCCCTCACGTTCGCGTCGGCCGCTGCTTTCCTCGCACTGGTGGCCGCGCTGGCCAGTTATCTGCCGGCGCTGCGGGCCACGCGTGCGGATCCGGTGGTTGCACTGCGGAACGAGTAGAGGCGACGGTGCTTCCGACACCGTCCCAGGCGTTCTGGCAACTGTGGGTTCCGGTTTTCCGCCGAATGGACCAAGCACCCAGAATCGTCGACCTGCGACGTACCGAGAAACGGCGCATCCCGGATCACCATAGGTGCGCTTTGCGCCTTTACCGCTCTTTTGTTTCGGCCAATCTGCGCGGAGGCCTGTTCCTCATAGCTGGTGAGGTACAATCTCCGCGTTCTGTCTGTTGGCATTGGAGATTTGTCCTCGATGGTGTCGCACGTTGCCCACCGTGGGAGCAAGAGCTTGTCATGCAGAAAATACTAAGGGTAGCGAAGTTCCTCGTCTTGTCCGTCGTTGCACTCCTCCTGATCGCGGTCGGGACTCTTCTCGCCCTGCGGGCTCACTTTGGCGATTGTGCCTGGATCGTGGGCTTCTCTTCCATAATCCGCTAAGGTAAGGTAAGCGTTGCTGACAATCCTCCCAAAACCTCCTCTTTTGGTTCTTAGGGCGGTTACTCCTAGTTCGAAACACTGCATGACCACGGGGACTCGGGGCGCGATTTGCCATTAGCACCCTGCTCAGCGGAGACTCGCACAGTCTCCATTTCGGTGACAGATGAGGAGACTGCGCACACAGTCAGGTGGACTCTAGATGGGCCGTCGGCCTGGATTTGGATCCAACGTACTTCATCCACTTATGGTCACTACACCGCCGTTGCCGTCCACCGTGATGTGCTGGCCGCTGCGAATACGGTGGGTTGCCACGCCGGTCCCCAGCACCGCGGGGACGCCATATTCCCGTGCCACAATGGAACTGTGACTCAAGGGGCCGCCCACATCCGTAACGATGCCCGACGCTAGCGCGAAGAGCGGCGTCCACGCCGGCGTGGTGATTTTGGCGACGAGAATATCGCCAGGCTTCATTTGGTCGAACTCCTCAGGGCCGTGAATCACACAGGCTGCGCCGGTCACCCTTCCCGGGCTAGCGCCAATTCCTCTAATGATGTTGCTTGCCGTCTGGCCACTCCGCGCGGGCATCCAGCGACTGAAGTCGAGACCGAAGAGCCGGCCGCCCCCCTTGATAGGCAGCGCAATAGGTGGCGTAACGCCATGCGCCAACTTCCAGGTCTCGTGCCGTTCATCGATCGCGCGCCGATAATCCTTCACAGGCTGACCCACATGGAGCGCACCCGCTGCCTCCTTCACCTCTTCCCACTTCAGCCAAAACACTTCGTCCCGTTCCCCGATTGCGCCCGCAGCGACCATCCGGCCTCCTACTTCCCGCAACATCCGGCGCAGCACCGGCCATCCCAGGCCGACGTCTGCGAGTGCGTCTTCGCGAAGCGGCGCCCAACGTTGCGCCCAGCGGAGCACGCGCCTGAAAAATCGTAGGCGCAGCCCGCCCAGGCGCGCGAGCAAGGATTCCGTGGCCTGCTCCCGTGCCGCTCCTGCCGCCGCCTGCCTCTCGTACGGGTTCCGGCCTTGCCCCGCGATAAAATATTTGAGTGTTTCGAGCAGCGACGCCGGGTCCTCCACGGGTAGGCGCTTGGCGAAATCCAAGTCGTAGACGGTGTAACCAAAACGATTCAAATGTTTCGCGAGGCGGCCTGTCAATTCACGCCAGCTTCCTGCGTCGGCTATAGGCGACGATTGCGACTCGTATGCTGCTGTGATGTCCTTGCCGCTCGTCCGCGTAAGATATTCGGTGAGCTCCCCGTGTTGGTGCGCCCACATCGCCAGATCATAGAGCGACTTCTCGGCACGGATCGGTGCGCTATCGAAACCCAACAGGAAAGTCAGTGCTGGCGGATCGCCCTCGCGCCTGACGAATCGGTTGTACACGTTTGTAAAAGTGGCTTCGCTTAAATTCACACTTCCCAGGACAAGCTGGATGCTCACATAGTAGTTCGCCGCCGCCCCCACAATCTCTCGCGCACCGGCAAGCAGTTCCACCGCGGGCGCTGTAGTAAGGTCCCGTCCCATCCACTTGTCCGCCACATTCGCATAGCGAGGGCGTGTTTCATCGGCCCACCGCGCCTGTGCCCCGCGGCGGATCCGGACCAGCCTGGGAATCAGGACAGGCAGGGCGACAAGCAGCCGCACCGTTTGCCACCCGGTCAGGGCAAAATCGTAGTAAGCGTACTGATGGATCGTCATCAGCGCGAAATCTTTGCCCCTCAGAAAGTTGATCCGCAGCGATTCCGTCAAATCGTGCAACGCTTGGTTCCACAACGGCAGGGCGAGCGTGGCGAACAACGGCGAAAGCGGATCAGGCAGCAATTCCGCCACGCTGCTTCGCCAGTATTGCCGCCCCTCTCGCGGCAGTTTCCAGTCCAGCGTCCCCTTCGCTTCGGGCAACGCGGTCACCGGCCGCGCCTGCACAATAAAAATCTGCCCGTCGCTCATGGCCCATTCGATGTCCATCGCCTGGCCGTAGAGCTGCTCGATCTTCACGCCGAGACGTGCCAGTTCTGTGGCTTGTGCTGGCTGCAGCGCAGCTCGTTTGCGCCTGTCGACTGGGACAGGCTCCTCGCGCGTACCTTCCTGCGACCGCACCGTCATGACTTCTTTACTGGCGATTTCCTGTGATGCAACCGCCCCCGTTTGCTTCTTGACGATGATCGTGTCCGGTGTGACACGTCCGCTAACGATCGCTTCGCCCAAGCCCCATGCTGCGTTGATCACCAGTTCGTCGCGCGCGCCCGTCACTGGATTCACGGTGAAGACCACGCCTGCGACCTGGGCCGCAACAAGTTGCTGTACGACAACGGCGATGCTGACGTCTTCCGGCCGGATCCCCTGTCGCTGGCGGTAACCGATCGCCCGCACCGTCCACAGCGATGCCCAGCACCGCTTAACCGCTTCGATTACATCATTGCTGCCGTGCACGTTGAGGTACGTTTCCATTTGGCCCGCGAACGACATGCCCGGCAAATCTTCCGCCGTTGCTGACGAGCGCACCGCCACGGGAGCATCAGCACCCAGCTCGCCGTACCACTGCCGTATCATCTCGGCGATGTCGCCGGGCATCGTGCCTTGCGCGATGAGCGATTGGATTTCCGCCGACCTGCGATCGAGCGTGGCGGAGTCGTTGGCCTGTGCTTGTGCCACGGCAGACAAAATTCCGTCGCCGAGGTGGTTCTCATCCACATAGCGGCGATACGCGTCGGTAGTGATGTGGAAGCCGGGCGGAACGGGCAAGCCAGCCGCGACCATGCGCGCAAGCGATGCGCCCTTGCCGCCCACGCGTTCGAGTGTCGCCAGGGGGCTATCCAGATTGAAAATGAACGGATTGGCTTGAGGTGAGGTCATCTTTGGTTTCGATCCTTTCCAAAGCCAGCCTCCCGTGTGCAACTGATTCTGCCACAGTACACCGTGGCCTAACCTCGGTGCCGTGATACTCGCAACTGGTTAGCGTTACGGCGTCACCAATTTCCGTATTGCCGACCTCAAAGCAGCCGAACGTTAGGTTTTGTCGGGTTGACGGGAACTCGGAAGTAATCAGGTGAAGGGTTGATGCGAAAGACTCGCTATTCATCACATCCGACGTGAACTGGATATGACCAGCAGGAGTTCGTCAATGTGAGGGTCCGTTCACCGGGAATGCGTCCACCAGCGAAACTACCTTTAGAGCAGAACGAAGCGAAACCTCAGTCGCCAGCGTGTTAATCGAGACTTCCGCCGTTTCACCCGGGAGCAGGTCGAAGTAGTTGTCAGAGATGTCGGCATCGAGTTCGCCGAAGCTTACATAGACGCTGCGCGCCAGAACCGGCGATGAAATTCTGAGACGGTAGGAGTCACCGGTCTTCGTCAACTCGGTTTTCAGCTGACCCGGCGGCAGATGAATTTGGACGGTCGGCGCCATATAGATGATATTTGAAGAAATGATGGCTCTGCCGACCGCGAGTGTGGTGGCCACGAATACTTTGGTTGGGTCAATGCCCCTTGGGAGGAGCGCATCCTCGATGAGCAGCTCCAGATAGATTTTGCTCGACAGCGGCGGCACTTCGACGCTCTGCTTCTTTTCGATGAGCACGTTGCCATCGAAGGTGGTAACGCGCATGCGCAGATCTCCCGATACAGGTGCGGTCTTATCGGAAACGATGTACACGGCTAGCCCGCCATTTTCCAAGTGCGGGGAGACGAGCAGGTCGTTGTAGAAGCGCCGCGCATAATATTGCAGCGCCTTCCAGCGGCCGTAATAATCGATGCTCGACCATGACGCCACCGGCCAGCAGTCATTCAATTGCCAGTAAAGGGCGCCCATCGTGCGAGGGCGGTCGCGGCGCAGATGCTCGGTTCCCAGCTTGATCCCTTCGGCCTGCAGCACTTGGCTTACATATAGGAATGACGGGAAGTCTTTCGGTTCTGGATAGTCGCGCAAGAGGTAATCGTGAATGATGGAGTTGCCTTCTTTGTTTTTCTGGTGATCGAGCATGACCGGGGAGAAAATGCCGCTGCGATCCTCGGACAGCGTGAACGACTCGATGGTGCGCATTTCGGGAAAGGACTGAAACCCGTATTCGGTCATGAAGCGCGGGTGAGCTTTTTCATAATCACTGAACGGAGCGCGCCCGTGCCAGACCTCCCAGTCGTGCATGTCGCCGGATTGATAAAGTTCGGAAGTGTCCTCGTAATCGGCGCTCGGCGAACTGGGCCAATAGGGCGCTTCGGGCTCGTAGCGCGCGACGGCGCGAGCAAGCGTATCGCTGAAAAGAAGCAAATAGTCTTGCCACATCCGCCTAATACCTTGCGGTCCTAACTGGGAGGTAATGTTTCCGCGCCAGTTCCATGATTCTTCCGTTTCGTTGTTGCCCGACCAGAGCACGACGCTCGGATGATCACGCAAGCGCTTGATCTGATATTCCGCTTCCGCGGCGACGTTCTCGCGGAAGTCATACATCCCCGGCATCCATTTATTGCCGAACATGAAGTCCTGCCAAATCATGAGACCGAGGTCGTCGCATAGAGTGTAGAATTCGTCGGTTTCATAGTATCCGCCGCCCCAGTGACGAATCATGTTCATGTTGGCGGCCTTGGCCGATTCGAGAACACGGCGATACTGCGCGGTGGTCACGCGCGACGGGAAGCTGTCGAAGGGAATGACGTCCGCGCCTTTCGCGAACACGGGAATGCCGTTGATGATGAATTCGAAGGAACGTCCCCATTGATCCCGGTCGCGCCGCAGCACGACGGAGCGCAGCCCGGTGCGAACCGTCGCCTCATCCTCCACGCGGCCGGCAGCTTTCAGTTGCACATGAAACGAGTACATGGCCTGCCGGCCATAGCCGTTCGGGAACCACAAATCCGGACGGGAGATGTCGACCGGCAAGTCGACGTGATTCGTGCCGGGATTGAGTGCAATCTCACGGGTGGCGGTCACATTTTTGCCATTCTGTTGGTAATCGATGCTGATAGCGGCGGTCGCTCTCTGCGCGGAATCGATTTCCGTCTCGATGACCAGGTGGGCAGTGTCCGCGCTGACGTCGCGCTGGCGGACATGAACGTTGGTCAACTTGGCATCATCCCAAACATCTAACTTCGCCGGACGCCAAATGCCACTCAGCACGAATCGTGGACCCCAATCCCAGCCATATTCGTAGGCGGGCTTGCGCAAGTAAGAATCATCCCCGACTTGGATCTGCCGGTGCCATGTGTCTTTCACGGCGGCTCGAGCGCCTTCCGTGATCGGCGAAGGAAAGATGACCAGAAGTTGATTGGCGCCCGCCTTCAGCGTCGATTTCACGTCGACGCGCCATTCGCGAAACGAGTTGATGGCCGTGAGGATTAGCTTCTCGTTGATATAGACTTGCGCCGGGCCATCGAGGCCCTCGAACACCAATTCGATGTGATTCCGTTTCAGGATGTCCGGCGTGGCCTGAAACGTGTTGCGATATTCCCAATCTGCATTTTCGATCCACTGCAGCGTGGCTTCGTTCGACCGATAGTACGGATCTGAAATTAGCTTGTTGCGCAACAGGTCGGTGTGGACGACGCCAGGCACCTGGGCGGGATGCCAGGCGGCCTGCGCCGAGGTTGAATCGCTGAGCCGCTGACGGAATTCCCACCCGTCGTTGAGCGAGATAGACTTTCGCTGCGCGCCCGCGACCTCGGCCAGAAACACAAGCCCAATTGCGGCCAAAACTCCACGAACAAACACAGCGGTCCTTGTAGGCATGAGGGCACTTCCGGATTCAAAGTCAGATGTATGCAGCAGAGTATACATCTTTGTTGAGGCAAAGGACGCGAACCGCATGGCCAGCAGACAGGGCTCAATGAAAGACAGAAACGGCTCAGTGGACTAACGGATTTGGAGTCTGAGGCTCGGGCCGTCAGGGTTGTGGACTCAGCCGGTCGTTGGAAGCTCTGCGGACCTCCCAAGCGAGTTGTTCAGAATTCAGCCTTAATAGCGAGGGCACATTCGTGAGCAGGCTAAGCTTCCCGCACGTAAACACCAGAGGCGTGGCCAGTTCTTCGGAGTCGCCTGTCACTCTGGCGATTGTGGACGTATGACAGGCTACTCTTCCACTATCCCGGATTACGGAACGGTTGCCGACTGCTCGGGATTTTAATCCTGGGAATGTCGCGGTTCTCCAGACGGCTTCACTGAACAGCATATTCTCTCTTACGCGGAAGTATCGTCAAGCCGTTTGCCTAGCCTCCAGCAGTTCCGGCGCCACAAGGACGAGATTGCGACAACCTGCCCGCTTTCGAGGAGGGCCTTTGCCCTGGCCGCTTCGAGTAGTGGGAACTCGCCGCTGATGACTGGCCGAATCTTGCCCTCTTGGAGGAGCCGGAAAAGGGCAGCCCAATCCTCCAGAAACGGCTTTCGGCTGAAGGGCAAGAACGCAGAGGCTCCGTAGGGCTTGACCGTCCCGCCGTTAGGTAGCAGGTTGAGCCGAAGCGTTTTGCCAAGAAGACGCAGCAGGCCGCGAAAGCTCAAGGGATTGCCGTATTCCACGAGCACGCCGCCCCGACGCAACAGCGAGAAAGCCCTTTCGACGTAGTCCCCACCCATGCCGTCGAAGACCGCGTCCAGTCCACCGGGCTCGGCCCGACGAATCAGTTCCACGAAATCCTCAGTGCGGTAGTCTATGGACGTTGCGCCGTATTCGGCCAGGATCAGGTGTTTGTTCTTGGAGGCGATCCCATACATCGTGAGGTTGGCAAGCCTGCCGAGCTGCAACAAGGCCGTCCCGATTCCTCCGCTGGCGCCGATGATGAGCACTTTTTCGCCCGCTTTGACTTTCGCGGACCGGTGTAGCGCCTGGTATGCGGTGAGGTAATTCAGCACCAACGGGACTGCTTCGCGTGGATTGAGAGGCAGAGGAACTGGAATGATCTGGTTTTCACGAAGGTAGACGTACTCGGCATAGCCTCCCACGATCAGATACGCCGCAACCTTATCACCCGGGGCGGCCTGTGTAACACCAGGGCCAACCCCATCGACGACGCTGACAATGGCGTAGCCCGGTACGAAGGGCACTTTGGGTGCGGACGGGCCGAGTCCGTAGCGGGCCTGCACATCGGGCAGGCAAACACACGTAGCGAGGACTTTGGCACGAACTTCCCTAGCAGAAGGATCCCGCAGATCGCACTCGGCGATGTCGAGATTCTGGGGTGGGCCTCGTTTGGTGAGGACGATGCGCTTGTACTTCATCCGCTTCGTGAGGAATCTCCTTTTTCAGCACAAAAAACTCGTTTCAAATGTACGCGCTCGAGCCGTACTGCAAGACCGACGCTGCATCTGCGAGTGAAAAGCGAAGCGTTTCCATCCCGTCCTCGGCACAACCGTGCAATCGAGAACGTTCCTGGCCGGTTTCTCCGACGCTACTGATGTCGATCCGGTCGCCCGGTGCAGATTGCCTCCGGATCACCGAGAAAAAGCAAGGAGCCTGATTACTTCCTATTGCCGACTATCCAGTGAGTGAGATACCGGCCAACACCTTCCTAATCGAGAGCGGAAATCCGTTGACTGGGTGATCACCAAACGTGTGGTACCAACCGGTAACGCAAATTCTGGAGATACTCCCTGTAGCCCCCCAGATCGCATGCCAACAGCTTCTCCTCGGCAAAGATGCCCGCTCGTCCGGCGCCCTATGCCTCAGACTAGTTTTTGTACATCGGCTCGCGCTTTCTGCTCCGCGCTTTCTTCAGACTTCCTCTAGCGGTGACGCCCTTGGGCTTCGCTATCACTTTACGTCATCACGTTGTAGAGATGACTTGCACCTCCCAGCTGACGAACCTGCTCGGCACACACAAGAGACCCTCTCCCCGGTAACCGGGGAGAGGGTCTTTGTGGTTTGGACGAATACTAAAGTCCGTCGTCGTCCGCGTCAGCGGTTGCAGGTGCTTGCCTGTTGAAGTCGCTCGCCGGACGAACCTTCTTCTCGCCGGGATAGGGCCGCTTAAATCCGGTGGCTTCGTACCAGTTCAGATGGTTGACGGTGTCCGGGTCTTCGGAGTCGGGAATGTGATATTTGCCGGCGAAGATCTCCGCCTTTTTCTTCATCCAGCCAGCCCGCAAAGCCTTAGCCGCAGGGCTCTCAGTCCCGAGGGTCTGAGCCTTGCGCGCAGCGCTCACGGTCGGGATGGGCTGAGTCGGAGTCTGGGTAACGCCCGTATTCAGCGGGATCACGTTCGGCACGTGCTTCCACGGCAGGAAGTTCTCTTTGGACGGGTTATCGACGAAGACTGTCCTCATCGGTGAGGCCACCAAGTCGAACTGGTTCATGGGCTTCAGACCGAGTATCTGCTCGATCGTGCGGGTCATGTTGACCTGCGTATAGAATGTGCTCTCTTCCGTCACCCCAGCCCCGCTACCGTCGGGGTTCACCTTCTGCGTGACGTACGGGCTGATGATATATCCAGGGCTGCGGTGGCCGTCAACGTGGTCGACGCCGTCCTGTGCGTCGTCTTCCTCGACGAAGATCGCCGAGGATGACCAAATGGAGCTGTGGCTGATAGCGTCGACAAAGCGGCCAAGGGCCAGGTCATTGTCGGCCTGCATGGCTTGCGCGGTCGGCGGGCCGCCGGTGTGATCCGAGCTGATCCACATGAATTCCAACTGGGGCACCGTACCGTTCTTGACATCGTTCTGGAAATCCTCATTCCAGACATCGAAGCGGAACTGGTCGGGGATGCCCAGATCGAACTGCGGATAGTTCTGGACGGTGTTGTTGATCAGGTTCGGGAGCGGGGAGTGCGAGGCGACTGTGTTGTAGTTGTAGAGCTGCTTCTCAGCGCCAGACTCATAAGCCAGCGTGTCGTTGTAGAAGTCGATCCATAGTGGCTCACAAGCGTTCGAGGTAGCTCCAGCAGGCGGGGTGCAACCCTGCGGCGGGTTGAACGTGTTGTACTCGATGTACTCGCCGTAGTTCTTGAACGAGACGCCGGCCTTGGCAGCCTGGTCCCACAGGTGGCCTTTCTTCTGATAAGCAAGCGCGTCGCCGCCGTTGGAGGGATAGTCGCGGAGCCAGTCGGGCGATTGGATGTCGTCCGAGTAGGGCGCCATGGCCTGAACGATCCAGTTGTGACCGTCGGCCGACTGCCGGCTCGGGTCGTAGAAGTTGTCCAAAAGCGGGAAGCGGTGTACGAGCGCGTGCGCATTGGGGGTAACACCACCTTCAAAGCCGAAACTCGCGGCGTCGCCGAAGACTGCCAGCGAGGCGTCGCCGTTGCCGCCAGCCACGTCGCCGAGGATCTGATCGTAGGTGCGGTTTTCACGGATGATCACGAAGATGTGCTTGATCTTCGACGGATCGCCGATCCTTTCGGGAATTGCGAGCGGCTTGGCATGGGGGTTGCCGCCTGCGGCCGAGAAGATATTTTCAAACAGATCCCAGTGGTTGTTCTGGAAGACCTGCTGGGTCATCGTCCACAACGCTTCCAATTTCGGCACGGGGACGATGCTGACGGTGCCAAGGTCCTGGTGCGTACCGTAGTCGGTGACGCCGTGACTAGTCTGCAACGAATTTTGCGGAGGGATGCCCTTGGTACCGATGCCCTTGTCGTTGGCCACGAGCAGAGCGTTGTCCACCGTGTCCAGCACGACCGAGCTGGGCGCATAGGCGACTGGGATCAAGCCCAGGACGGGATTCCACCAGTTGTTAAGGTCGACCACTGCGATCGCGTTGGCGTTGTAAAGCGCGACGTAGGCAACATCTCTCTTGGAATCGACGGCGATCGAGTTCGGTCCGGCGCCGTAAGCCGAGCCTTCGCCTGGCACACCGATCGGCAGCCCAAGGTCGATCTTGCGCACCTCTTGGTTGCAGGTCGTGTCGATCACGGAGATGCTGTCGCTATAAGTATTGGCGACCAACAGATTCTTGCCCCAGAAGGCCATACCGG
>Ga0335077_10001482_pt1 | contig 27936 bp, 22 predicted proteins | sample Lox_Sample_31_FD_207151 | JGI IMG/M metagenome (GOLD analysis project Ga0335077, IMG submission 207151) | Soil microbial communities from Loxahatchee National Wildlife Refuge, Florida, United States - Lox_Sample_3.1 | ecosystem: Environmental > Terrestrial > Soil > Wetlands | place: USA... | reverse complement strand
TCACCTGCGCCGGCGTGCTGCTGAATTTCGCCATCCGCGAAATCCCCCTGCGCGGCCACGCCAGAGCGGAAGCCTCGGCGTCGGTGGAGGCAGTATAACATCGCCGCCGCGCATGAACGCAAATAAAAATTCGCGTTTGTCCGCGTTCATTCCCGGCCATATTTTCAGAAACCAGAAGGCGGCCCGCCCAGGAGGTGAACGGGCCGCCGCGGATCATTCCTGGTGAGAAGGGTGTGACTGCGTCCAGGCGATCCGAGCTCGAGGAGAACTCTACACTTGTTTGGACGCAACCGGACCGCGCCGAGTTGCACGACCCCGCCGTTTGAAGAAAACGAAGCGTTTTAAAGAACAACCTACAGCCCCAGCCGACGGTCCAATTCCGCCGTCACCGACGCCAGCTTGTCCGGATTGCGCAAAAGATTGCCGATCGAGTCAGGAAAGTTCTCGTAATACGTTTCCACCCCGTCGAGCGCGAGCGCGTAAGCCAGCACCGCGTGCTCGGCATCCAGGCGCGACCAGTCCTGCCCCAGATTTTCCAGGCGCGGCAGCTTTTTCTTCTCCGCCATCTCGGCGAGCTTCTGTTTCGCAGCCGCGGAAAGCTTGTCGCCCGACAGTTTCTGCGCCAGCCCTTCGTGCAGCCACACCGGCCATTGCCCGATCATCGCCAGGCACGCGTGCACGGTTTCATGCGCGAAGATCCGCTCGGTGGCCGCGTCCATTCCCTGCCCCGGCGCGACCGGAATGCGGATGCGCCCGTCGAACTGGCCTCCGTTCCACTCCGCCACATCCACCGTTTTTCGATACGCCTCTTGCGACTGCACGATCGCGACAATGCGTTCCTCGGCGTGGCAGCCGAGCTCCGCTGAAATCCGCCCGTATTCGTGATCGAGCACGCCCAGCATCTGCCGCGCGGTATCCGCCGGCACCGTCGCGCTGTCGTAGCGCAGCAGCACCTGCATCCCCAGCAGCCGGTCCGAGCTCTGATCGCCCTTGACCTCCCGCTCCACGCGTTTGTACAACCGTTCCAGCCCCGGATCGGCCTGCAAGGCAAGCGCCTGCTGCCAGTAATCGAGCGCCTTGCGGCTGTCGTCGGCGCGCCACTCCGCCATCCCGGCGAGCGCCAGCAGCGCGGGATCGCGTTTCTTGGTCAACTCCGGCTGGAGCAGCTCCAGCGCCTTGCGCGGCTGGCTGGCTTCGATCAGCCGCGCGGCCTTGGCCGCGACTCCAGTGCCCACGCCCGGCGTGAGCGAGGGCATCCGCGTGGCCTGTCGCTCGATGGCCTGCGTGACTTCGAGCCACGGCGCATCGCGCACGCTCTTTTCGAAATCGTCTACCCCGGAGATCGCGGACCCGGCGAGAAATCCTTCTACATTTTTTCCGTCCGCCTTAGCCGCAACCTTATAGCACGGCCCCCCCTCGCCATCCAGGCGAAAACGAATCGTCAGCGGCTCACCCGGCTGAAGGGTCGCGACCGCCCCGTCATCCGCCGAGCATCCGGCCCGCAGCGTCGCCGTATCTTTCACCGACGCCGCCAGCAGCAACAAGAAAACGGTCAGCATGTTAAGCCCTCTTTATCGGCCGCGAATGAACGCGAATAAACGCGAATAAGAAAGGGATTCGCGTTCATTCGCGTTGATTCGCGGCTAAATTCGTTTTCCGCACCCGGTAGAGCGTCCCCGATGCGCCCGAAAATACCGGCTCCAGTTCGTGGCTGGCCCGCACCGCTGCCTCCACTTTCGACTCATCCTCGCTGCCCGTCCATCGCGATAAATCCTCCGGCGTCGAATAAAAATAATCGAAGCCGCGCGCGCGGCAATATTCCGGCGCGTCGCGAAATGCGTCCACAATGCGCTGATGATCGTCCGCGTACCACCACTTGGGCATCAGCGGCACCGCGTTCCCCCGATGGCCGGTGTAGGCGTACATCAAAGGATCGTCATTCGACAGAATCTTCGCGCCCGCCGGAACATTCGCCTCGATCCACGTATACGCCGCGCGCAGATCGCGCAGCCGCGCGCGATCCTGCCCGGCCAGCGTGTTCAGGTAATCGAACGAAACGAACGCCTGGAGCCCCACGCCCGCTGCGATCACGATCCCCGCCGCGCCCGCCAGCACATACGCCGCGACTCTCTGTCCCGCGTCGCGATGCGTGAATCCTTTTTTCAGCGCCGCGAACAAATATTCGAGCTCCGCCACCAGCCCCGCCGCAAGCAGAGGGAACAGCGGCAGAACGAAGCGCTCATTGGGCGGAAAATGCCACACGATCAACATCGCGCTCGAGACCACTCCGAACAGCGCGTAATCGGTGAGCACGCCGCGCCGCGCCAGGCGCACCACCCCGCTGATCGCCGCCACTCCGATTACCTGCGTCAGCGTCTTCACCGGCCCCGCCGCGATCACCTGCGGAAGCGCCAGCGACCCGAGCGCGTATAAAAGCTGGTCCGTGTTCTTCCACAGCACCACGCCCAGATTCGACCACCCTACGTTTAAAAACTGGAAGCGGACGTAATCGGTGTAATAAACGAGATCCGGTGCGGCCGCGCCGAGTGCGTGCAGGCGCGTCCACAACGACCATCCGGCGATGAAAGGCAGCATCGCGCCCGCGAAAACCGCCGCGCGCCGGAATTCGCGCCGCAGTACGTAAAACGCCGGCATCGAAACCAGCAGCGCGATCCCCGCGGTCCGCGAAAGGTACGCGCAGCCGGCGAGCGCTCCCGCGATCGCCGCCATTTTCCATCCGTCGCGCCGCGCGCAGAGAAACACAGCCAGCAGGAAAGCGGTGAAAAAGATCTCGGAAAACAGGCGCGTTCCGAACAGAATCATGTACGGGCACAAGCCCAGCATCGCCGCGAGCAGCCACGCCCGCTTTTCCGAAAATCCGGAGCGCCGATACAACCACCACGCCAGCGCGAGCGACGCGCCCAGCAATCCCCAGCTCGCCGCGCTCGCCAGCGGCAGATTTTCCGGAAAATGCGGATTCACCCGCCAAACAGCCGATAAAAAAAGCGGATACAACGGCGGATATTTGGTCTGATAAGGATCCTCAGGAAGGCTCGGAATGCGGTAGCCACGGCCCGATGCGATGCTTTTTGCCGATAAAAACAGGAGCCCGTCGTCATGCAGTCGGGCAAAACCGGGCATATCCCGATTGCGCCAGGCATAGTACGCCGAAGGCGCCAGAATCAGCGCAGCTAGCGCAATGCGAGCGGCCCAGCGGGTCATCCACGGATCTGATCGGCGCTCGCCCGCGGGAACTCCAGTGGCAATTAAAACTCATCCGAATCAGCCATTTGAAGAGGCATACCCTCCACGACGGGCAGAGGTACTAACGTCCACCCCAGGACGACTAGAGCAAGGAAATTTCCGATGGCTCGGGACTTTTTGGGAACCCACTTAGGATTTAAGACTGATTCTTTAAAAAATCTGCCGATGATAACTTTGTAGCTGCGGCAGGGACCTGTCGCGCACCAAAGGGAGAGGAGAAAAGAGTAGAAATGAAGAACCTGATTTGGAAGCTGAGAATTCTGAAGGACACGCGCGGCCAGGACCTCATCGAGTACGCTCTGATGGCGGGTTTTGTGGCCGTGGCTGCCGGCGCGATTATGCCGGGCGTCGCTTCAAGCATCAGCACGATCTTCTCGAAGATCGCGTCGGTAATGTCTGGCGCTGCCAGCCAAAGCTAAACCTCAATTTTCCGGTTGGAGAGCGGACGCTTACCGGCGTTTCGCTCTCCACCCGTAACCATCCCCGCCGTAAGTACTACCCGCCCGTTCCCCCGTTCGGTCCTACTCCTGGAAATCGCTGCGGCGTGCCAATACTGCGCGCTCTCTTGCAGTGCCTAACCGGCTCAAACCACTCGCTCACGCGCGTGGCTCTGCTTCCCGGCCGCGCGCGTGAGCGAGCCGTCAGAGTGCCGTGTGCTGGACCGGGAACTGCGTCAGAGGTTCGAGGCCCAATCCCCCATCCCCAATTCCCAGTTCCAATGGTTTAAGAGTGCCCTAGCACCGGATGCGGCTGGTATGGCTCGGCGAGCGACTTCAGCTCACCCGCATCGAGCTTGATCTTCAGCGCCTCCACGGCCTGTTCCAGGTGCGCGATCTTGCTTGCGCCGATGATCGGCGAGGTCACCCCCGGCTGCTCGAGCAGCCACGCCAGCGCGATCTGCGCGTTCGAGGCGCCGCGTTTTTTCGCGACCTCCGTAATCCGCTCCACCACGCTGAAATCCGAATCCTGGTAATACAGGCGCTGGCCGTATTCGTCGGTTTTGGCGCGGATGGTGTCGCCGAAATCGCCCTTGCGCCGGTCGCCCGCGACGAAGCCGCGCGCCAGCGGACTCCACGGCGTGAGCGCGATGCCCTCCTCGCGGCACAGCGGAATCATTTCGCGTTCCTCTTCGCGATAAATGATGTTGTAGTGGTTCTGCATGGCCACGAAGCGCGACCACAGATGCTGGTCGGAGGCGTGCAGCATTTTCGCGAACTGCCAGGCGAACATCGACGACGCACCCAGGTACAGCGCCTTGCCCGCGCGCACCACGTCATGGAGCGCCTGCATGGTTTCCTCGACCCGCGTGCGGTAATCGAAGCGGTGAATGATGTACAGATCGACGTAATCGGTGCCCAGACGCCGGAGGCTCGCGTCGATCGAGTGCAGGATGTGTTTTCGCGACAATCCGCGAGCGTTGGGATCGTCGCTCATGGCGTTAAACACCTTGGTCGCGATCACCAGCTTGTCGCGCCCGGGACCGTATTTGGCAAGCGCGCGCCCGGTGATCTCTTCCGAGACGCCCAGCGAGTACATATCCGCGGTGTCGAAAAAATTGATCCCCAGCTCGATGGCGCGGCGATAAAACGGCTGCGCCTCATCTTCCTCGAGCACCCATTGGCGCCATTTCTTCGAGCCGTAGGTCATGGTCCCGAAGCACAGCCGGGACACTTTCACTCCGGCGGAGCCGAGATTGACGTAGTCCATATGGACTACTGTAGCGTTCTCGCCAAACGCACTCCATCACTGTCGCGGCATTCATGCCGCGCGTTAGTCGTGAAGACGATCGAACCGAGCCGCGCGCGGGTGAGCGAGCGGTTCCCTGCTTTACTGCTCGCCGCCGCCGGTGGGCGCGCCTTTCACCGACACCTTCACGTATGCGTTCGACCAGCAGCACTGGAAGCCGCGGCCGCCGTCGCCGGTGGAGTCGTTGGCGACGATTTTCAGAATGTACTCGCCCGGATCGCTGAACGTCGCGTTGGTGGTCGCCTTGCCCGTGAAGACGGAGCCTTGCGGCGCCTTGAAATCGGTCTTTTCCACCGTGGGCCGTTCCTTCTCAAACGTCACCGCTCCGGGACCGCGGAACATGCTCCAGGCGATGCTCACCGCCGGCAGACGCGACGGCGGTGCGCCGGGAGGCGTCTTGGCGTCGTCGGCGAGCCACACCGTCAGCGGCAGCGGATTGGGAATCGTGTTGGTCAGCGAAATCGTCTGCCCCTTGGGCCCGTTGACGAACGGCCCGGTCTCGGCAAAACCGATGTAAGGCGGCGTGTCGCCGGTTGCGTCGACGAACGGGGAAAGCTCCCACAGCGTGTTGACGTCGAGCGGAATCTGCGTCATCTTGCCGTTCGCCACGATGGTCCAGGTCAGGCGCTTATCGCCGAAATCCTTGGGAACGGTGATGGTGAATACGCCCCACTGGCGTCCGGGCAGAAAATGCGTGGGCTGGCCCATATCCGGTCCGCCCGGCTCGATCCGGTTGTCGGGGCCCGGGGGAATGTCCACCGTCTGTTTCGTGTTGCGATTGTAGTAGCCCACCAGAATGCTATGCGTTCCATCGGGGTTAGAGAACCATCCCTCGAACGCGCCGGTGACGCTCTCGCCGGACAGATGAGCCGGCTCCATGGGGAGCTGCGCGCTCACGAAAAACGCACATCCGGCGAGTGCGAAAACTATACAAACTCTTACAAAAGTAAACCACTTGGCCTTCATAGTCGATCCTTCTCTTGAAGTGTATGCGTGCGAAGGGTGAGTGTCAAGGAAGCGGGCTTAGGGCTGCTTGTAGACCGTGCCGCCTTTCATTACAAATTTCACTCTGCTGAGAGAATTGATGTCGCGCGTGGGGTCGCCGTCGACGGCGATCAGGTCCGCGAACATGCCGGGCTTCACAGTGCCGATGTCCATGTGGAAGACCCGGCCGGCGGTGGAGGTGGCGGCCTTGAGCGCATCGACCGGCGACATGCCGTAATCGACCATCAACTCGATTTCCTTGGCGTTTTCGCCGTGCGTGAACACGCCGACGTCGCTGCCCGAGAGAATCGTCACGCCGGCATCGAGCGCGGCCTTGAAGCTGGCGCGCTTGCGCTGAATTCCGGGAGGCTCGGGCGGTTTTCCGTCCCATCCGGCGTACATCGAGTTGAAATATCCGGCGGCGAGCGTGGGACACAGCGGGATGTGATGCTCGGCCATCATCTTGAACACTTCGGGTGTGCCCGCGTCGCCATGCTCGATGGTATCGACGCCGGCCAGCACCGCGCGTCGCATGCCTTCAGCGGTGGTGGAGTGGACGGTGAGCGGCGCGCCGGCGCTGTGCGCGGTCTCGACCGCGAGTTTCAGCTCCTCGATCGAAAACGTGGGATGCGCGCCGGGCTGCGGGCCCCAGCGGTAATCGGCGTACAGCTTGACCCAGTCGGCGCCGTGGCCGATCTGGTCGCGAACCACATGCACGATGGTGTTGAGATCGGCCTCCTCGGCGCCCTGCGGGACGCGCCATTCGAGTGAGAATCCCTTGGGCTGATAGCTGCCCGTGGCGACAATGGCTCGCGTGGACGCGAGAATGCGCGGCCCGGGAATGATGCCTTGATTGACGGCCTGCTTGAGCTCGACGTCAGAATAGCCGGCGCCCTCGGTGCCCAGATCGCGCGTGGTGGTGAATCCGGCCATGAGCGTGTTTCGCAGGTGAACGGTGGCGCGGGCGACGCGCAGGCCGGTGGATTCGTGCGCCACCTGATCGTTCCAGCTGGTTTCGTTGTAGGCGTGCAGCATCATATGCGAATGGCCTTCGACGAGTCCTGGCAGCATCGTCAGGCCGGGAAGATCGATGACCTTTGCGCCCGCGGAATCGAGGGAGGGTCCGGCGCTTTCGATGCGGTCGCCGCGCACCAGGACCAGCCAGCCTTCGTGCATGCTTTCGCCGTCGAAGACGCGGGCGGGTTTGAGCAGCGTGACTTCGGTGGAAACAGGGCCGCGTCCGCGGCCACGGCGGCCTTGCGCGACGAGCGGGATCGACAGGAGCAGACAGAGACACGCGAGAAGGAAGCGGCGAATCAGCATGCGGACATTATAGAATGCCGCTCATGGAGCTACACGTTTTTGTCCGCTTTCATGTGCGCGAGGGCGCGGAGAAATCGGCCGGAGAGGCGCTCGGCGAGGTGGTTCCGCTTTCGCGTGCGGAAGCGGGATGCGTGCAGATTCACGCGTACCGCTCGAAGAACGACGCGCGGCTGTTTTACATTCATTCGATCTGGAAGGATGATGAGGCATTCGAGATTCACGCGAAAATGCCGCACACGGTGCGGTTCCTGGAAAAAATGAGCGCGCTGACGGACCAGCCGCGCGAGTTGACGCGCACGCAGATGATCGGATGAGGAGCCAGGTTTATGCAATCGACGCGTGGCACAATCAAGAAATGTCTCCCGACGAATTTCGCGCCGCCGCGCACCAGGTGGTCGACTGGATGGCGGATTACATGCGCGACATCCACGCCTACCCGGTGCTCGCCAATTCCGAACCGGGCGCGCTGATCGACCGGCTGCCGGCGCACGGTCCCGAAACCGGCGAGCCGGTCGCGGCCATCCTCGACGATTTTCAAAAACTGATCGTGCCCGGACTGACGCACTGGAACCATCCGCGCTTCTTCGCCTACTTCGCGATCACCGCGTCGGGGCCGGGAATTCTGGCGGACATGCTCAGCTCGGCGCTGAACGTTCAGGGGATGTTGTGGAAAACTTCGCCGGCGGCGACCGAACTGGAGCAGGTTACGCTCGGCTGGCTGCGGGAATGGCTGAAACTGCCGCCGGAATTTTTCGGCCTGATTCACGACACGGCATCGACCGCGAGCATGCACGCGATCCTGGCCGCGCGCGAGCTCGCCGCGCCCCAAGCGCGCCTTTCGGGCGAGCATCCGCGGCTGATTCTGTACCGCAGCGAGCACGCGCACAATTCCATCGACAAAGGCGCGGTGGTGGTGGGCGTCGGCCAGGAAAATATCCGCAAGATCGCGACCGATGCCGAATTCCGCATGGATCCGCGGGCGCTCGAAGCGGCGATAGAAGCCGATCTGGCAGCCGGGAAAAAACCGTTCTGCGTGGTGGCGACGCTCGGAACCACGGCGATGACCAGCGCCGATCCGCTGGAGCCGATCCTGCGGATCGCCGGCAGGCACGGCCTGTGGGTGCACGTGGACGCGGCCTATGGCGGTCCCGCGGCGCTGCTCGAGGAGTACCGTCCGTTGTTCGCGGGCATCGAGCGGGCCGATTCCATGGTGCTCAATCCGCACAAGTGGCTGTTCACGCCGTTCGATCTGAGCATTCTGTACACGCGCCGGCCGGAGATCCTGCGCCGGTCGCTCGCGCTGGGCGAGGTTCCCGCGTATCTTCAGGTCACGCAGCATGAGCGCGCGCTCAATTATTCCGATTACACGCTGCCGCTGGGGCGCAGGTTCCGGTCGCTGAAGCTGTGGTTCGTGCTGCGCTATTACGGCCGCGACGGAATCGTGCGCGTGCTGCGCGAGCACATGCGCCTGGCGCAAGAGCTGGCCGGCTGGATCGGCCAAGACCCGCGCTTCGAGCTGTCGGCGCCCGCGCCGTTTTCGCTGGTGTGCTTCCGCTACAAGGGATCGGACGCGGAAAATCGCGCGCTGTTCGAGCGGATCAACACGAGCGGAAAGGCGTTCCTTTCGAGCACCGAGGTGAACGGAAAATACGTTCTGCGCTGGGCGATCGGGAACATGGGCACCACCGAGCGCGACGTGCGGGAGACGTGGGAGCTGATCCGCGGGCTGGTTTAGGGAGCAACCCGGGCCAACGCGGTCCATCACCGTCGCGCCGCGTGACGGGACATTGAGGCGCGGCATTTATGCCGCGCGTTGGCGCTGGCCCTGCAATCATTCCGAAATATAGACGCAAACGTCTTGTTCACCGGCGTGATCTGATGAAAAAGCCCTGTGTCGAAAGTGCACGACCAACGCGCGGCATGAATGCCGCGCCTCAATCCCCCGGCCCGCGGGCGTGCTGTCCCCCCGAGTGCGCGACTGGGGAAAAGCGGCTTTACTGCACCGTGGTTTCGAGCGAGCGGATTTCCAGGCGCAGGGTTTCGAGGCCGGTGCGCACCTGCGCGAAATCGCCTTGCGAGGCGGCGTCGCCGATGCGGCGCGCGCATTCGCCCAGAGTCTTGGATTCCAGGCGCTCGGCCGCGGCGGCGATCATGTGGGCTTGCTCGGCGAGAGTGTGCTGGTCGGAATCGCCCGCGGCGATTTCCAGCTTCTCCAGGCGTTCCGGCGCGATTTGCAGGAACAGGCGCAGCATGTCCTTCACCAGCCCGGATTCGGGACCGTCGAAGGGCGTGAAGCTGCGCGCAACCGGAGGACGCGACGCCAGGTGTTTCTCGATGGTGGCGACCAGGTGCGCGGGCTGCACGGGCTTGGAGATGTATGCGTCCATGCCGGCTTGCAGACAGCGCTCGCGATCGCCGTTCATGGCGTGCGCGGTCATGGCGACGATGGGAATTTTGTTCCACCGCGGACTGCGGCGGATGGCGCGCGTCGCCTCCAGGCCATCGAGAACCGGCATCTGCACGTCCATCAGGATGAGCTGATACGCGGCGTCGGGCTGTTCCAGTTTGTCCAGCGCCTCGCGCCCGTCGGAGGCGACCTCGATGTGGTAGCCGCGCTTGCGCAGGATCGCCAGGACCACTTTCTGGTTCACCAGGTTGTCTTCCACCAGCAGGAGCCGCGCGCGAGAGGGCGCGGGCGAGTCCGCTCCGGCTGCGCCGTTGGCGGCCTCGTGGTGGGACGCGGCGGGCTCGCGGACCGCGCAGGAAACCACCTCGCAGGGAAGCGTGATGATAAAGGTGCTGCCCTTGCCCGGCTCGCTCTCGACGTGAATCTCGCCGCCCTGCATCTCCACCAGCTTTCGCGTGATGGCCAGGCCCAGACCCGTGCCGCCGTACTTGCGCGTGATGCTGCCGTCGGCCTGGGTGAATTTTTCGAAGATGGCGGGCAGCTTGTCGGCGGGAATTCCGGTGCCGGTGTCGCTGACCGACAATTTCACCGCGCGGCCGCCGGCCGCGCGTGTTTCGAGCTTGACCGCGACACGGACCCATCCGCGCTCGGTGAACTTGAGCGCGTTCGAAAGCAGGTTGGCGAGCACCTGGCGGACGCGCAGCGGGTCGCCCATGATCTCCAGCTCGCGGGGCGCGTCGCATTCAAAGCGCAGGTCGAGATTTTTCTGCGTGGCCTTGGGCGCCTGCGATCTGACGCAGTCTTCGAGTACGGCGCGCAGATGGAAGGGAATGCGCTCGAGCATCATCTTGCCGGCCTCGATCTTGGACAGATCGAGGATGTCGTTGAGCAGGCTGAGCAGCGAGTAGGCGCAGCGCTGCGCGGTCTCGAGCTGCTCACGCTGCTCCCCGGTGAGACCGCTGTCGAGCACCAGGTCGATCATGCCCAGCAGCCCGTTCATGGGAGTGCGCAGCTCGTGCGACATGTTGGCGAGGAATTCGCTCTTGGCCTGGCTGGCGGCGAGCGCGCTGTGCATGGCGCGCTCCAGCTCATTGGTGCGCTGGGCGATGCGCTCCTCAAGCAGCTCGTGATGCTGGCGGATCTGTTCGTGCGAGGCGGCCAGATCCTCGATCATGCGGTTGAAGCTATCGCCCAGGTACTCAATCTCGTCGCCGGTGCGGCTCACCTGGATCGGCTCGAACCTACCCTTGCGCACCGCCGTGATTCCTTCCTGAAGCAGCGCCAGCGGCCGGGCGAGCAGGCGCATGGTAAAGCGCGAGATGGTGGGCGCCACCAGCCCCACCACGCACAGCAGAACCACGCCCTTGGTCAGGTCGAAGGTGTGCAGGCGGACATCCCACAGCAGCGTCACCACCACGATCCACAGCACCAGGAAGGCTGTGAACAGGGAGAACTTGGAGGCCAGCGATCGGCGAGGCCGCGAAGTCTTGCCCCGGACTAGGAGATGACGTACCACAATTCGATGGTGCGCTGTCCGCCTCATCGGGACCATTAGGGTGACACCTTAGTACCCGCATGTTTTCCTTTTTAGCTCCGGGGGCGGCAGAGTCATGGGCGTAACCCGGCGCTCAGGTTATGCCGGAGCGCGCGGACGTGTCTGTGTGAAAAAGGGGACAGCCTGCTCTCTCCACCGGACGCAATCTGTTGAGCCGGCGACAACACGGACGGAGTGGACCGCAGCGGGCTGTCCCCTTTTTCACGACAGACACGGGGGTGGCGTTGCGTGCTGCTATGCTGAGTCGAATGTCCTCGCGTCTGGCGGTGTCGCTGTGCGGGATTTCTCTTAAGAACCCCGTTCTGGCGGCTTCGGGAACCTATGGGTATGGGGTGGAATTTAAGGCGCTCACCGAATTGAGCGCGCTCGGCGGGATCGTGGTCAAGGGCCTGTCGAGGGAGCCGATGGACGGCAATCCGGCGCCGCGGCTGTTTGAATCGAGCGCGGGGATGATCAACTCGGTGGGCTTGCAGAATATCGGCGTGCGCGCCTTTGTGCGCGAAAAATTGCCTCAATTGCGCGATTCGGGAACGGCGATTTTCGCCAATATTTTCGGATATTCGGTCGATGAGTATAGCGAAGTGGCGCGCGTGCTCGAAGACGCCGAAGGCGTCGCGGGCTACGAGCTGAACGTGTCCTGCCCCAATACGCGGCACGGCGGGATCTATTTTTCGAGCGACTGCGCGCTGCTGGGGGAGTTGGTCGGCGCGGTGCGGCGCGTGGCGCGACGGCCGCTCATCGTCAAGCTCTCGCCGAATGTCGCGCGCATCGAGCCGTTCGCCGTCGCGGCCCAGGAGGCCGGCGCCGACGCGATTTCCCTGGTGAACACGTTCGTCGCGCTGGCGATCGACGCCGAAACGCGCCGCCCCCGGATCGGCGCCGGCTTCGGAGGATTATCGGGACCCGCCATCAAGCCCATCGCGCTGCGCATGGTGTACGAAGCCTCGCGCGCGGTCAAGATTCCGGTGATCGGCATGGGAGGGATCTCGAGCGGCGTGGACGCGGCCGAATTCCTGATCGCGGGCGCAAGCGCAGTAGAGGTGGGCACGGCGAATTTTTTCGATCCGCAGGCCCCCGCGCGCATCGCTCGCGAGCTCGAACAGTTTCTGGAGCGGCACAAGCTGGCCAGCGTGGCGGAGCTGACCGGCACGCTCCAGATGAATTGAAGTCTATTTTTTCGAAAAGGAGAAGCTTTTTCGTGGACAAGAAAATCATTTCGACGGCGCAGGCGCCCAAGGCCATCGGGCCTTATTCGCAGGCGGTGATCGCCAACGGATTCGCGTTCCTGAGCGGACAGATTGCTCTGGACCCGGCCACCATGCAATTGATTGAAGGCGATATCGCGGCGCAGACCGAGCAGGTGTTGAAGAATCTGAAGGCGGTGCTCGAAGCCTGCGGATCGTCGCTCGCGGCGGTGGTCAAGACCACCGTATTTCTGAAAGATATGGGCGAATTCTCCGAAATGAATGCGGTTTATGGGAAATATTTCAGCGAAAATCCGCCGGCGCGGGCGACCGTTGAAGCGGCGCGGCTGCCGCGCGACGTGCGCGTGCAAATCGAGTGCATCGCGCGGGCTGCATAAGTGTCCGTGTGAAAACGGGGACCGCCTACTCTTGTCCCCAGATGCAAGCTGTTGAACCGCCGAGACGGGACCGGGTGGACAGAGCGGGCTGTCCCCTTTTCCACACAGACAGTAAGGTTGCGCCCGCCACATTTAGCGCAGCGCGGCAAGCGTCGGCTCGATCCAGGAAAACAGGAAATTGGCAATCGAGGGAAACTCCGAAGCGAGCAGACCCAGCACCGGTAACGCTCCGTAGCCGATCAGCTTGAAGTAAAATTCCGCATTCAGTTCCTCGGGTTTGGTCCCTTCGATGCGGCTGAGAATCGGATCGCGCTCGATTCCGGACAGGCACCTCCACAGCACGCCTCCGATGACCAGCAGAAGCAGCAGCAGGAAACGCGAGACCAAGCGCGGCGATTGCGGCGAGTCTGCGTTCATCGCAATCGACAGCGCCACAAACCCCAGCGACAAAAACCAGACCAGGTTTTGGATCTGGCGAACGCTGTACAGCAGAAACGGCGTGAAATGGAGCGCCAGGAACGCCTGCGCCAGGTCCTCCACCTTGTTCGGATCGCCGGGGATCGCCACCAGCGTGGTAGACCCCGGCTCGGCCGCCGCAACTTTCGCGTCGGTGAGTTCCAGCCGCCCGACCAGCGGCGCGCCTTTCAGATGATCCAGCACCCGCCCCCGGTACAACTTCTCGGCGATTTTGCAGTTCAGGTTGCGCAGCAAGTCGTTCTGTTTCCAAATCTGCTCTCGCGTCGGCTTCTGGTTGTCGTCCTGCGGCTCATCGAGCAGTTTTATATAGGCCTGCCGGTATTCCTGATACAGGTCGATGCCGCCGTCCTTAAGAAGCGCCGGTTCCTTCAGCGAGATGTCGTGCAGGATAGTGGGCTCGCGGGCCGTGACGCTCAGCGATTGCAGATTCAGACTCTGCACCCACAGCGGGCGGCGGTTGCGCGCCTTGCTCCGCGGTACGAACCACTTTGCCAGCGGCATCGCCCCCAGCGTCGTGAGCAGGCTTCGCAAATCCGCCCACGTACGCACCATGAGCATGGCGGCTTGCAGCAGCGCTCCCGCCAGCAACATTTCGAGGCCGATCAGGAGCGCATTGAACGCCCGCGCATCCGGTGCCTTCAGGCTCACATAGAACGGGAACGGAAAGACCAGAAGCAGAATCGCCGCCAGCGCCCCCACGACGGCAATCCACTCCCCTGGATCGATCAGGCCGTACACCGCGCCGAAGTGTGCACTCAGTCTGCGCTTGGATTGCGACAGGCGTCCCTGGAGCGCCGATTCCAGTTCCGCGATCGCCGGCTCCTGGCAAGTGGCCAGGTACAGGCGCCGCATGTGCAGGTAGCCGAACAGGACCAGCGCGAACAGGGCCGCGAGAATGGGAATCGTCGGAGACGATCCGATGCGCATCTCCACCGCCCGCAGTGCAAACAGCTCGCCCGCGGATTGGCTCGAGTCCGCGCACGCCGCCCACCAGCCAAGCACTCCTGCCGCGTAACCCGCTCCCGTCAGCAATGCAACCGTCTTGGTATGAACGGCTGCCGGAGCGCGCGCTGCGTACACGACCCAGGACGCTGCCGGCCCAATCGCCGCCAGCAGCAGAACGATCGCCAGCAGCAGACCCGAATCGGCGGCAACCCACGTATGCGCTGAAAACATCCACGGCAGGCACAAGACCACCTGAACGCAGGCGAGCAGCAGCAGAACGTTCATCAGGTGGAACAGCCGCCAGCGGTCCTTCACCCAGCGATCCCCGTACCAGATCACGCGCGGAAGAAAGCGAGCGTCCTTCCACTTGGTCTCGATCACCAGCAGTAGACCCACCAGAATCACGCCGACCCCGATCAGGGACGTGAGCCCCTCCAAAATCTCCCACCTCGCGTTGACGCCCGGAGGGTCGAATCTGGAAGTGCCGGCGAAGTCCACCGGGTGTTCCCACCACGATTCTTTCCCCTCCGCGACGCGATCGTGGAGCCACGCCCGAAGCGGTATGAATCCTTCCCGGTCGAGCGTCAGCAGCCACACCGCAGGATGATTCTGGGTCTTCCAGCCGTAATCATCCAGGATCTGCGCCAGGCGGTGAGGCGGCAGAATCATGTTCCCCTTCGCCAGAAGCAGCACGGTCGCGTTATAGATGCCTTCGGAGATGCTGTCCGGATGCGACAGAACGGGATTCGGATTGGCCCCACGCAGCCATACCCGCTCGCGCATCAACGGGTAGCTCGCGAGCGCCAGAATGTTTCGCAGAACGTCGGTTCGCGCCGCCTCGACAAACATCAGGCTCGTGTACGGCAGGATCAGCCGCGTATCCGGACTCTTGGTTTGCAGCACCCTGGCCAGAAACAGCACGTCCAAAGGATTGCTCGCGATGATCTCCACCGCCTGAATCCCCTGCCGCCGGATCGTATCCACGGCTTCCTCCAGGCGCGCATCCTGCATCAACGGCCCCTGGGCGCCCGAATAGGACGGAATGCTGTCCTCGCCCGTCTGCGTATCCTTGAGCGAGAACTCCACCTCCGGGGCAACGGTCTGCGGCGCGCCGGTCGCCGGACCGTCGCGGTACGCATTGCGAAGTTGTGAAATATCGCGCGGGAACATCAGCTTGAGAATGCCCGAACTGCTCGCCTGCACGGACGCTCCGAAGGTGGTCTCATCCTCTAACAGGACCGCCGCTTTGTCCCTGGGAATCCGCAGCGCGCCAAGAGCCTCGGAAAAATACTTGGCGAAATCCGCCGAGCTCAAGTTCGCACCGTGAAAGGAAGTCACGTTCCCACTTGCCCACAGGGCTTCCGCGGCTTCCACACTCGACGCCACTCCGGATCGAATATGGAAGCGCTTCTCGGGTTCCTTGCGCAGCACGTCGAACAAGGAGTGGAACGATCCGGAAAACGTGGGACCCATGATCAGGTTGCTCTGGGCGCAGGATGAGGGCGCGCGGCTTTTGTCGCCCGCGCACAAGCTTGCCATATAGCGGCGAGCCCTTATAAACTGCGCCGTGCTGATTCCCGCCGTCGGCGTCTCACCCACTACGAACACCAACAGAATCCGGGTGGTGAAACGATGCGGTTCCGAAGTCACCTCCTGGCGAAACACCAGGACGCCGGGCTCCTCCTCCTGCGTTTGGCTCATCCTGCGCTCGCTCCGCCGCTTGTCCGGATCTTTCTCGGTTGTATCCACCGGATCGTCCCAGGGAAGCCACTCCGTCGCAAAAACCCAGCCGGCCGCGGATGCCGCGGACTCGATCGCATCCAGCCCGCCATCGGAGACCAGGGCCAGATGAGTATGCCACGGGGTGGGGACGGTGGCCAGAATCTGATCGATCGGCGTGGCGTCCTGAACGCCGAAAAACTTCGCGTCCCGCTCGGCACAGTGGGCCTCCGCGGGCGGCGTATCATTCGTGAAACAGCGCGTGTCCTGCTCCAACGGTTCGGCCCCGAACAACACCCGCGTGGCGACCCAGGGACCCTCGAACTCCGGTTTTTCGGGTGCGGAAGCCCGGTTCTCGCGGGTCGACTCCGCACCGGTCTTCTCTGTCTGTTTCGCTCCGCCCCCCGCGGTCTGCTCGGTTCCCAACGGCGATAAATGCAGCACCAACGCGAGCAGCGCGAGGACGCCGGCCGACATTCCCAGATTTCGATTCATCCCGCTGCCCCCGGTTTTTTCCTAAATACGAGCAGAATCCCGACCACGACTGCAGCGCTATCGGCGCAATTTATCAGAAATTCTGTGAATTTGGCAAGTCCGCCGTTTCAGGCTTTATCGAAAAGGAGATTTGTTTCGAGCGCTTACCAATCCCGTACGGCTTTCACGAAAAATCAGGCAGTTATGACGCCCGCCGCTGATTACCCGCGCGTCCGGGTTGCCGATGCACCCCATGTATCTTATGTTCACGTATCGTTACTGCTACCACAAGTTCGCGGGCCAATAAGCGGCGAAATTCGCGAGATCGTCATTTCGGTTTACTATACTCGTCATGGCGATCATGCGAATGAAACACGTCCGGCTGGGCCAGGACGGGCCCACGGTCTCGCGCATCGGGCTGGGTTGCATGGCGATGTCCGGCATGTACGGACCGAGCGATGAAGCCGAGTGCATCGCCACCATCCACGCGGCGCTCGAGGCGGGAATCAATCTGCTCGACACGGGCGATTTTTACGGGATGGGGCATAACGAGATGCTGATCGGCCGGGCGCTCGAAGGGCGGCGGCACGAGGCCCTGATCTCCGTCAAGTTCGGCTCCATACGCGCGCCGAACGGAGCGTGGCTTGGCGTGGACGGACGTCCGCAGGCGGTGAAAAATTTCCTGGCCTACACGCTCCAGCGGCTGCGCACGGACCACATTGATATTTACCGCCTCTCGCGCGTCGACCCCGCGGTGCCCATCGAGGAAACCGTGGGCGCGATCGCGGAGATGGTCAAGGCAGGCTTTGTCCGCTACATCGGGCTATCGGAAACCGGTGGCGAAAGCATCCGCCGCGCGCAGCTAACGCACCCGGTTTGCGACGTGCAGATCGAATATTCACTCGCCAGCCGCGGAATGGAGCGCGCCATCCTCCCCGCGGCGCGCGAGCTGGGCATCGGAATCACGGCCTACGCGCTGTTGTCGCGCGGATTGCTGACGGGGTCGAAAACCGGCGGCAAAGGCGATTTCCGCGGCCATCTTCCGCGCTTTTCCGGAGAGAATTACGAGCGCAACCAGCGCCTGGTTATGGAACTGGCGCAGCTCGCCGGGGAAAACGACGCGACTCCCGCGCAGATCGCTATCGCCTGGGCACTCACCAAGGGCGACGACATCGTTCCGCTGATCGGCGCGCGCACGCGGAAGCAGTTGAAGGAATCGCTGGGCGCGCTGGCGATTCGTCTTTCGACCGAAGACATCGGCCGCGCCGAGCGGATCGGCGCCGAGATCGCGGGCGAGCGTTACGATCCCACGCAGATGCGCATGCTCGACAGCGAGAAGGCGTAGTGCCCCAAGTCCGGAAGCGCATAACGGCGTGCACCGCTCTCATTCCCACTCGATGGTCGCTGGCGGCTTGTTGGTGATGTCGTAGAACACTCCGCCGATTCCTTCCACCTCGCGTAGCGCGGCGGCAATCGATTCGAGTAGCGGCGCGGGCATGCGCACGGCGCTGGCGGTCATGCCGTCCACCGAATCGATGGGACGCAGCACCACGGAATCGGGACGGTCCGGCGTGCCCGCGGGAATCAGCACCACGGGGAACTGCCAGATGGAGGCGTCGAATTCCCGCGCCAGGCTGCGCACGATCGCGTCGGCGCGGCGCAGGCGGGCAAGGCGTTCGGGCGAGAGACTCGCTCGAAACGTCCGCAGCTGATCAACGTGGCACGCGGTCCATACGGCGACGATCACGCGGTTCACTCCCGCGATTCGATTGGTCAGCCGCGCGGCCTCTTCCATCGATTCCGGAAATCTTTCGAGCACCAGCACCGGACGGTACGTCCGCGCGTCGCCCTGCACGCCCACCGATCGCACCGGAAGAATCCAGCCCTCGGCGGCTTTTTCGGGCGCGCCTTCCGTCGTCGAGCACAGGCAGCGGATCGCGAGGCCCGGACCAGGGAATGGATGCCGATCGAGCAATTCGGGATTTAGGTGCAGCTCGCGGCCGATGGCGCGGACTTCATCCTTATAAAAGGATGCGAGCGGCTCCACGATCCGGCCGGCGGCGATCAGCGCCTGGATCCCCGGCACGCGATTGTGATGCGTCTTGATCAAATCCGCTTTCGCCGATCCGCCGGACTCGATCGTGTCGGGATAGATGGTCCCCTGCCCGAGAATCCAGCGGCCGTCGAGAAAATGCTCGGATTCGAGCACGCGTTCCTGCACTTTGACAAACCCTTCGCCGATCGCCCGGCGCTTTTGTTCGGGGTCGGTGATGTTTTCGAGGGCGCCCAAAAATTCCGCGCTCGCATCGAAGACGCTGAGCGATTCGAAATTGCGGCGCACCAGCGAGGTTTCCCCCTCGCGCATCAGGCCGGTATCGACATAAGCGCCGCGCACACGATCGGCGCCAAGGGCGCGGAGGCACAGATGATAAGCGACAGTCGAATCGACGCCGCCGCTGACGAAGAAAAAGATGTTGCGATCGCCCGCGGTCTTGCGGATGTGTTCTTCAATCGCGAGGACCTGGCCCGCCGGGTCCCAATCGGGCACGCAGCCGCAGATATCGAACAGGAAATTTTTAAGGATCGCCGGACCGCACGGAGTGTGCGCGACTTCGGGATGAAACTGGACAGCGAAAAGCTTTTTTTCGGGATCGGCGATGGCGGCGATGGTGCAGGTTTCCGTGCTGGCCAGCACGCGAAAACCCTCAGGCGCCGCGACAACGGTATCGAAGTGGCTCATCCACACCTGCTGGCGCGGATCGAGCCCGCGCAGCACGCCGTCATTCACGTCGATTTTCAATTGTGCGAATCCGTACTCGCCGTGCTCCCCCTTTTCGACCTTGCCTCCGAGCAACTGCGTCATCAACTGGTGGCCGTAGCAGATGCCCAGCACCGGAGTTCCGGATCGAAGCAGTGTGGGATCGATGGTGGGGCTTCCGGGATCGTGGACGCTGGCCGGGCCGCCGGAGATGATGATGCCTTTTCGTCCCGTGAGCGAGGACGCGGGAGTTTCACTCGGCGCGACCTCCGCGTAAACCCCAAAATTGCGCACGCGGCGGGCGATGAGATGACAATACTGTCCTCCGGCGTCGAGGACGGTAATTTGTGGAGGCATTTTTTATTTTAGCAGTGCGGGATACAATGAACGTGTTGAACCAGACCATCCAACTCGGCAGTCTCCAGGTCGATGAGGCGATGCTCGCGCACGTGTGCCGGCGCTATCACGTGCGGGAACTTTCTGTGTTCGGGTCCGCGGCCCGCGGCGAGATGCGTCCGGACAGCGATATCGATTTGCTTGTGGAGTTCATCCCCAACGCCAAAGCGGACTTGTTCGACTACTCCGGGTTGATGCTGGATTTGACCAGGCTGATCGGGCGCAGAGTAGACCTCGTTTCGAAGCACGGACTGAAGCCGCTGATTCGGGAATCCGTCCTCAAAGAGGCGCGGGTCCTGTATGCGGCGTGACAAGCTTTACCTCTCCGACATCGTTCAGGCTGCGGACGGTATCGCGCGCTTCATTGCTGGAGTCGAGCCCGACGCCTTTGCGCAATCCGATTTGCTGCGCAGCGCAGTCGTGCATAAGCTTTCGGTGATCGGCGAGGCAGCCGCGAGGGTGTCCGAGGACTTGAAGATCCGGAACCCTCAAGTCCCTTGGGGGGCAGATTGTCGGATTTCGGAATATTCTCATCCACGCCTATTTCGGAATCGATTGGGAGCTGGTATGGCAGGCGGCAACAAAGCGTTGTCCGACCCTGCGCGAGCAGGTTGCCGGGATTCTTGGTAGCGAATCGACCGGCGCAGAATCCTGAAATCGTGGCCGCGGATGCATCCCGATGCACACCAATTTTCATCGATGCTTACGTGGATGAATCCGCGGCTGACCTATCTCGCCGCGCGCTGCGAGTCCATCCGCTCCACCAGCGTCTTCTTCGCGGCATCCAGCAGCGCCTTGGCTTTCGGCAGCGCCTGGATCGCCGCCTGGACCTCCGGGTCCTGCTCGGCCGCGACCTGATCTGAGGCATTCACGCCGAACGCGGTGATGTACATCTCGCGCTTGAGCTGCTCCTGGATCCAGTCGCGATGGGAGTTGAAATCGGCGGGGGTGAACTCCACTTTTTCCTGGTGCAGGAAATTTTCGAAATCGTTCATCACCGACGCGTCCGGCGACCATCCCTTGGGCAACGCGGTGCTTTGCCGCGCGCCAAAAAATTTCGCCGAGAAATTGTAGAACTCGTACTTGCGCAGCAGCAGCGACTGGAATTTGTCGAGCTTCGGCGCCGTGTATTTCTGATCCGGCGTGATGCCGCCGCCGCCATATACCGTGCGGCCGGAATCGGTCATTTTCACGTCCTTCGTGTTCCGCTGGTCGAGATTGGTGTGGTAGTAGTAATCCAAAAACGAGATGTGCGAATAGTCGCGCTGGATCAGGCGGCCGCTGGGCGTATAGTAATGCGCCGTGGTCAGCGCGAGTCCCGTGTTTTCGCTCAGCGGATACACGGTCTGGACCAGTCCCTTGCCGAACGTGGTTTCGCCGAGGATCCAGGCGCGGTCGTGATCCTGCAACGCGCCCGAAACGATCTCCGCGGCCGACGCCGTCATGCGATTCACCAGCACCACGATGGGATAATCGCGGCCGGTGCCGCCGCTCTGCGCGGTGTAAACCTTGTTGGGCTGCGCCCGCCCGCGATGGCTCACCACCACCTCATTCTTCTTCAAGAAATGCCCCGCCACGTCCACCGCTTCCGTCAGCAGCCCGCCGGGATTTTCGCGCAGATCCAGAATCAGCCCCTGGATATTTTTCTCACCGAGCTGTTTCAGCCTGTCGTGCACGTCCTGGCCGGTGTCGTCGTTGAACTGTTCGACCTTGAGATAAGCGATGCCGGGCTTCAGCCAGAACGCGTCGGGGACGCTGGAGCGCGAGATCTCTTCGCGGACCAGGTTGAACGCGATCGGCTGGTCGACGCCTTCGCGCGCCACTTTCACCTGCACCGGCGTGCCCTTGGGACCTTTTAGCAGCGTCGCGACCTCCAGGCTGGTCATGCCGTCGGTCTTTTTGTCGTTGACTTCGACGATCACGTCGCCGGGACGGAAGCCGGCCTTATACGCGGGCGAGCCGGCGAACGGCGCGACCACCATCGTCTTTCCGTCGTGCTCCTGCACCGTCATCCCGATTCCGAAGTAATGGCCCGACTCGTCTTCCTTGAGCGCGGCGTATTCCTTGGGATCGAAAAAATTGGAGTGCGGATCGAGCACGTGCAGCATGCCCGGAATCGCGCCCTTGTAAATGGCGACGTTCGGATCCACGCGATCGGCGAAATTGCGCTCCACTGCCGCGTAGATTTTGGTGAACTGCTTGAAATTCTGGTTGACGGGATCGTCAGGCTGGCTGGCGGCGCTGGCGCGGCCGGTATACAATCCGGCGCCGAGGGAACAAAGAACGATAAAAACAGGAACGATCAGGTAAGGGCGTCGATAAGACGGCATCCCGTGCCTCCACCTGACCTCAGTATAACAGTTGCGCGCGATCGCCCCGATTTTCAGCCGATGCGCGCGCGGCGCGCCAGCGCGGGCTGCTCCATGCGGACCGGCTTGCGGTCCACTTCGTCCAGCCTGCGCGCCTGATCGGTGACGCACACCAGGAACATGGGCTGGCGCGCATTCTTAATAATGTCGATGATGCGATCGTGCTGGTCTTCGAGATAAATCGATTTGCCGTCGGTCACCAGGTGCAGGTTGGAGTTCGATTCCATCACGTCGGCCAGGCGCTTGCCCATTTCGCGCTGGAGGAAACGCAGCACGCGGCGGATTTTCTGGAGCGAAAATCCCTTGCGCCGCAGCTCGGCGATCACCGTAATCTCGATCACCTCGGCGGGGAAGTAGACGCGGCGGTGCCCCTCATGGCGCGGCGAAACCACCTTACGCTCATCCCACCACTGGAGCTGGCGCAAACTGACTTCGGCCACCTGTGCGACTTCGCTGGAAGAGTAGGTTCTTTCCGGGGACGGGGACTCGGGACGGCTCTTTTTCGATTTGAACATAAAGGGGCTTTTGCGTTTTTCGGATTTGGAGCGACCTTTCGATTGTACTCGACTGGAGGGTGGTGTCAAGTGGGTGGCGGTTACCCCGCGCCAGGACCTATTCCCCGCGATCCGGCGAAGGCGTACTAAAGAGAAACACTTAGCGCGCCGATGATTCCTTTTGTGCAGACCGTGCAGATTTCCCCGGAGCTCGCCGACGCCGCGGACGTATTGAGCGACCAGCTCCGTCTGCACTTGCAACGTCTCGCCGTGCTGCTGGAGCCGCACGCCGACAAGATCGACCGGCGCTTCCTCAATCGCCTGCGCGCGCTCCAGTTCCAGCCCAAGCAGCGCCTCGCGCTGAGCGCCATCACCGCCGGAGCCGCGGCGCGGATTCTGTCGGACGGCCATCCGCCGCTCAAGTTCATCGAGCAGGTGGAGTACAACGGACGGCGTCTCGCCAAGCTCAACCTTCCGCCCAGCGCGATTCTCGAGGCGCTGGAGGAATACGACAAACTGCTGGGCCCCACGCTCGCGGCGCTGATTCCCGACGAGCATGCCAATTTTCAATGGGTGCGCGAGCAGCTTCATTTTTGCGTGATCCTGACGCTCAACAACGCGTATTACCAGGTCCGCGAAGCGGAGACGCAGGCGTTCTACGAGCTGTTCCGCGTGGAGCTCGAATCGCGCAATCTGCAAGAGCTGCTGCGGCGCTTTCTCGAAGCGCTGGTGCATGTGTGCCGCGCCGACGCCGGGCGCCTGTATATGTTGAACGAGAACGGCTCGGCCTGGGAGTTGCGCGCGGGCGCGCCCAAACTGGGCGCGATCAGCGTTCCCAACCGGCCCGGCCTGGTGAAGAAGCTGTCCAAGCCGCGCCACATGAACGGCGACGCGCACGCCTCCGGCGCGCTGCTCGATGAGAGCTGGAACGGGCGCTTTTCCTCGTGCTGGTCGATTCCGCTGGCGGCCAACGGACGCACTGCGGGGGTCATGCAGTTCGGCTTCGCCAAACCCTACGAATGGCTGCCGCGCGAGCAGGAATTGCTGGCCGCCGCGGCCGAGCGCTGCCTGATGGCCGCCGAAAAGGCCCGCCTGATCGAAGACCTGGCGCAGCGCGAGGAGCAGGTGCGGCGCCTCGCCGAGCACATGCTGCACGTCGAGGAAATGGAGCGGCGCCGCATCAGCCGCGAGTTGCACGACGAAGCCGGCCAGAGCCTGTTGTGCATCCGCCTGCAAATGGAATTGATCGAGCAGGCGCTGCCCGACACCGAAAACGAATGGCGCGAGAAGCTGCGCGAGGCGCGCGACCTGACCGAGCGGACCATCTTAGAGATGCGCCGGCTGATCGCCGCGCTGAGCCCCGCGGTGCTCGAACAGCTCGGGTTGGGCGCGGCCCTGCGGCAGCTCGTCAACCGCTTTGGGCGGCTGCATCCCTGCCGCGTGCGCCTGCAGCTTTCAAAAATGGGCACTCTTCCGCAGCAGACCGAGATCATCGTGTACCGGCTGGTGCAGGAATGCTTTAACAACATCGGCAAACACGCCGGTGCGACGCATGTAAACATTTCATTGGCCTCCGCCGATGGAAGGCTGAAGCTATCAGTGGAGGACAACGGCTCCGGCTTCAATGTGGAGGAAGCCATGGCCAAACGGGAGTCCTTCGGTTTGTCGGGAATGCGGGAGCGGGTAGCGCTGCTCGGCGGCGCTTTCAGGGTGGAGAGCCGGACCGAGGGCTCCAAAAGGGGTACAAAGATTTCCATAGAACTGCCGATAGCTAAATAGGTGGAGATGCGTAGACGAACTAAGAGGCTGCTGAAAAAGGGGACAAACCACTCTGTCCCCGGACGCGGAATATCGAAACCGTCCGGAACGGTGGTCGTGGACAGAGCGGTCTGCGGAACGCACGTACCGTGTCCCCTGTTTCAGCAGTCTCCTGAGAACGCGGTCTGCGGCGAGGCCTCAATTCTTTAGGGAAGGTCAGGCACAAGGTTTATGGCCAAGATTCGAATCATGCTGGCGGACGATCACACGCTGTTTCGCCAGGGCATCCGGACGCTGATCTCAGCCGAGCCGGACATGGAAGTGGTGGGTGAAGCGTCCAACGGCGGCGATGCCGTGGACAAGTCGAACGAAGCGCGTCCGGACGTCGTCCTGATGGACATCGGCATGCCCGGTTTATCCAGCTTCGAAGCGACGCGGCAGATCAAGAAGAACCGTCCCGAGACCAAGATCCTGTTCCTCACCATGTATGACGACGAGGATTATCTGGTGGAAGGCATGGAGGTCGGCGCCAGCGGATACGTGCTCAAGGACAGCCCCAGCCAGCAGCTGGTGGCCGCGGTCCGCGACGTGTGCCGCGGAGGCAGTTATCTCTCGCCGCGCATGCTCTCGCAGTTGGTGGACGATTTCCGCAGCCGTATCAAATCCGCCAATCGCCTGCCGCGCTTCGCCACGCTGACCACGCGCGAGCGCGAAGTGCTGAAGATGCTCGCCGAGGGCAATTCGGTGAAAGAGATCGCCTGCGACCTGAACCTGAGCGTGAAGACGGTGGAAGCGCACAAGTTCAACCTGATGCGCAAGCTGGATATCCACAACAAGGCGCAACTGGTGCAGTACGCGATTCAGAAGAAGATCATCAAGATCCCCAACCTGGTTTAACGGACCACACGCTCATTGACGGCCAGCGCCTTCGGCCGGGCTTTCGCCGTGTGCGTCCAGTGAATCTCAGGACGCCGCTTTTCGTTAGCGCAGTCTCGTAGAAACAGGTTGATCAGATTTTGATACGGCATCCCCAGCTCAGCCGCCAGTTGCTTGAAATAGCTCACCGCGGAGGCGTCCAGGCGAATCGTGATCTGTTTCTTTAGCCGCTTGGCGTAGGGATTCTTGCGCGATCTTGAAAAATCGTATTCGTCTCTCATGTGAAACTCCAATAGATTTGCTCTTCTCGTGCCGTCGCGCGCCGGGCGATAATCAACCGGATGACCGGCCCGGACTCGCGATAGCAGTGGCTGACGACCAGACAGCGCGCCTGGAGGCTGTAGCCCAGCAACAGAAGGCGCTCCTCGTCCGCGGAATGATCGGGGTCGTCGATCAAGCGGGCATTTTCATCGAGGAAAACAGATTGCGCCTCCTCGAATGAAACACCATGTCTGGCAATATTGGACTTCGCCTTGCGGGAGTCCCAGGCGAACTCAATATTGCTCACAGCATTATTTTAGCATTACACAATAAAATGCGTGATCCACGTCGCTTCGCGTGCATTAAAGCCAAAGCTCCTGCTACGGCAGCGTGAACGTCAGCACGAACACGCTGGTTTTGAGCAGAGTCTGATTGGGCGGAACAGCATTGGGGAAAACGTCGCCGGTAGTGGAACCCGCCGCGTAGATCGTTCCATTCGAATCCACGTCCACGCCGTAGATCACCTGCATCCCCGGACCGGTGATGTAGCTCGAATACACCAGCGCCGTTTGCGGCGGCTGCGAAGGATCGAGCACCGCGACGAAACCATCGATGGACCCGCCCACCGACGCCGCATACATCGCATTCGATGTCACCGGGAAATTGGGCGACAACGTGTACCCCCCGATGTAAAACCGCCCCGCGGAATCGACGTGCAGATCGTAGGCGACCTCGCCGCCGCTGCCGCCGAAATACGTCGAGTACAGCAGCCCCTGGCCCGGAGTCACCGACGGCGACGTGTTCAGCACCGAGATGAACGCGTTTCCAGGCCCCTGGATCGCGTTCTCATAGGCGTTGAACGTCACCGGAAAATCGGAGGAGACGGTGTAGCCCACCAGCGCGACGTTGCCCGGACTCGCGGTCAGGGCGATTCGCTTCACGCTCTCCACGTCCGATCCGCCCAGGTAGCTCGAATAGTTGAGCGTGCCGGCGTTCATATCGAACACCGCCAGGAATCCATCGGCCACTCCGCCGAATCCCGGCTGGTTGGCATTGGGCGTGGTGGGCAGATCGAACGATCCCGTCATGCCGCCGATGTATACCAGGCCCGCGGAATCGACCGCGATCGAATCGCCTTCCTCGTCAAGCGAGCCGCCCAGGTACGTTGAAGCGACCAGCGACGCGCCGCCGCTCTGCGTCGGGTCGAATATGGCCACGAAAGCGTCATTGCCGCCGGTGAGCGTGCCCTGATACGAGTTCCCCGCGAGCGGAAGGTCGATGGAATTGGTCCAGCCCGTGACGTAGATCTTTCCGTTCGCCACCGCGATACCGTTGCCCTGGTCGAAGTTCGAGCCGCCGAAATAGGTGGAGTAAATCAGCCCGTTGGCGCCCTGCGACGGATCGAGCATGGTCACAAACCCGTGCGTGTTGCTGCCGGGATAGGTGGGCTCGTACCCTCCCGTGGTCGTCGGATAATTGGTGGAATCCGAGGAGCCGGTGATGTACATCACGCCGTTGACGTCCACCACCATCTGCGAGGCGATATCGTTGGACTGGCCGCCGATGTAGCTGGCGTAGACCAGCGCATTGGCGCCGGCCGTCGGATCGATCTGCGCGACCCACACATGCTCCGGCCCCACCGGCGAGGTGAACTGGTAAGCCTGCGCGGTGGTCGGGAACATGGTCGAAAATGTGTTGCCCGCCAGGTAGATCTTGCCGCTCGGATCGTGCCCCACCGAAACAACCATGTCGGGTTGCTCGCCGGACAGATAAGCGTCGTAGGTGATGACCGGATCGACCGTCAGGGTCCGCCGCCGGTCGTACCGGCCGAGCTTGACGCGCGCCGTACCGTCCCGATCGAGCACGTAGCTGGACGCGATCGCGGCGATTTCTCCCGAATCGAGCCGCTGATACACCATCGGCTTGCGTTGCACGATCTCGCCCGCGCCGCCATCGATGACAATATCGCCGCTTGCGTTCAGCCGCACTCCGCGAGCGCCCGTGAAGCGCATGCGAATGCGCGAAGCGTCGGCGCCGGGCGCGATCTCGAAATCGTATTCGATCTGGTGCCCCACGCCGTAATACACCAGATCGATGCCGGGCCACAAGGCCGCGCGGCGCAGGCGGGCGTAAGCCTGCACGCTCGCCGACTCGTGTCCGACAAAATAGTTGATTTTCGTGTTCAGCGGCCTTTCGCCGGCGAACCGCGCCGCGCGATTCGCGCCGGGGAACGTAAGCTCGGCCGTACCCGCGGAAGTGCGCAGCAACGTGGCGCGATCGGCGAACAGGTACGCGTAGCCGGGTCCGCGCGCGGACCATTTGGTGGCCGAAGTCGCGCCCCACTGCGCTTCCAGTTGCGGATTGGGCTCGAAGCGGAGCGGCGCGGTATCGAGCAGCGTCGCGCCGAAGGTGTTCAGACAGAAGAAAGCCGCAAGAGCCAACCGCATGTTTTTTGAGACGTAACCTCGGAGAGCTATGGTTTCAATCGATCTTTCCTATTAGACCACAGGTTACGATGCGAGCGCGTCGAAGGCACATCACCCGCGCC
>Ga0335077_10001480_pt1 | contig 27942 bp, 30 predicted proteins | sample Lox_Sample_31_FD_207151 | JGI IMG/M metagenome (GOLD analysis project Ga0335077, IMG submission 207151) | Soil microbial communities from Loxahatchee National Wildlife Refuge, Florida, United States - Lox_Sample_3.1 | ecosystem: Environmental > Terrestrial > Soil > Wetlands | place: USA... | reverse complement strand
CCGGGGGAGCGATGGGAGGGGAGCGGTGGCGCGGCCGCCGCGGGAGCCTGCCCGCGGCGGGCTCAAGGCGGCCAGCGATTACGCCTGCGGCCGGCTCCTCTGGCACAATGACAGAGTCGTTACCGTTCCTTGGCCGTCGACGCCCTCTCTCGCTCGACGGCCTTGGTTCCATCCGGGCCATGCCGCCGGTCCTCACCTGGCGCCTTCCGCCCGCAGCCGAGCCTTAATGGGAGAAGACCGCAGCCGTGGCTGTCAAGATCAAGCTCAAGCGCATGGGGAAGATCCGTGCGCCCTTTTACCGGATCATCGTCGCCGACGCCCGTACCAAGCGGGACGGCCGGGCGATCGAGGAGATCGGCAAGTACCACCCCAAGGCGGAACCCTCGTTCATCGAGGTCGACTCGGAACGGGCGCAGCACTGGCTGTCGGTGGGAGCGCAGCCCACTGACCCCGTCCGGCGGATCCTCGAAATCACCGGTGACTGGCAGAAGTTCAAGGGCCTGCCCGGGACCGAGGGAACGCTGAAGACCGCCGAGGCCAAGGCGGACAAGAAGGAGGCCTTTGCCGCGGCGGTGGCCGAGACCGTGAAGGCGGCCGACGCCAAGCCGGACAAGGGCAAGGCCCGTAAGCCCGCCGCCGCCGCGGACACCGCGAAGGCCAAGGACACCAAGGCGGCGTCCGGCAAGTCGGCCAAGACGGACGGCAAGCGGGCAGGCGACAAGTCCGCCAAGGGCGCCGATGCCCCGGCCGCGGATGCGGCGGGCGCGACTGCCGAGGGCGTGACGGCCTCCGCCGAGGGCAGCGCGGCCCCCGCCGGAGACAAGGCGGCCTCCGCCGAGGGCAAGGCGGCCCCCGCCGGAGGCAAGGCGGCCCCCGCCGAGGGCAAGGCGGCCTCCGCCGAGGACAAGACGGCCTCCGCCGAAGGCAAGACGGCCCCCGCCGAAAGCAAGGCGTCTGCGGGGGACAAGCAGGACAGCGCGGCGTGAGGTGCTGGAGGAGGCTCTCGAGCACCTGGTGAAGGGCATCGTGGATCATCCCGACGATGTCCGGGTGAACAGCCACGGCCTGCGCCGGGGCCGGGTTCTGGAGGTGCGGGTGCATCCGGACGATCTCGGCAAGGTGATCGGGCGCGGCGGGCGAACCGCCCGGGCCCTGCGCACGGTCATCGGGTCGCTCGCCGGCGGGCGTTATGTCCGGGTCGATCTGCTGGATGTGGACGAGGTCCGTTAGCTGAGCAAGCAACTGGACGTCGGCCGGGTGGTCCGGCCGCACGGGATCCGCGGCGAGGTCGCGGTCGAAGTCCGGACCGACGATCCCGGGCAGCGTTTTGCCGTGGGCTCGGTACTGGGCACCGATCCGCCCGACGCCGGGCCGCTGACCGTGGCCTCCACGCGGTGGCACAGCGGGCGGCTGCTGGTTACCTTCGCCGGCATCGCCGACCGGACCGCGGCCGAGCCGCTGCGCGGCGTCTGGCTTACGGTGGACGCCGACCAGGTCGGCTCCCCGGAGGGCCCGGACGAGTTCCACGATCACCAGCTGGTCGGGCTCACCGTGGTGACCACGGCCGGGGAACAGGTTGGCGTCGTCACCGACGTGCGCCATCATGGCCAGGATCTGCTGGTGATCGAGCCGGCGGCCGGCTCGCACCGCCGTGGTCAGGTCCTGGTCCCCTTCGTCGCCGCGATCGCGGTGGACGTGGACGTGGCCGGTGGCCGGATGGTGATCGACCCGCCGGCGGGCCTACTGGACCTGGGGTCGTGACCCGCGGTGCGCATCGACATCATCACGATCTTCCCGGAGTACTTCGGCCCGCTGCGGGTCTCGCTGCTCGGCAAGGCGGTGGAGCGCGGCATCGTCGAATTCGAGGTGCATGACCTGCGTACATGGGCGCACGACACCCACCGCACCGTGGACGACACGCCCTTTGGCGGCGGCCCCGGGATGGTCATGACCCCCGGCCCCTGGGGCGAGGCGCTCGACGCGGTGGCCGGCACCTCACCGGAGACCCGGCTGGTGGTGCCCACCCCGGCAGGCGTCCCCTTCCGGCAGGAGATGGCTGCCGCGTACGCGCGCCACCCCCACCTCGTTTTCGCGTGCGGCCGGTACGAGGGAATCGACGCCCGCGTCATCGAGGACGCCCGGAGCCGGATGGCCGTCGACGAGGTCAGCGTGGGCGACTACGTGCTCTCGGGCGGGGAGCCTGCCGTCCTGGTCATGATCGACGCCGTGGGCAGGCTGCTGCCCGGTGTGCTCGGCAACAGCGACTCCGCGGCCGACGACTCCTTCGGGGCCGGCGCCGGGCCCATGGCGGGCCTGTTGGAGGGCCCGGTCTTCACCAGGCCGCGGGTCTGGCGCGGGCGCGCCGTGCCCGACGTCCTGCTGTCCGGGGATCACGGGGCCATCGCGCGCTGGCGGAGGGACGAGGCGCTGCGCCGCACCGCGGCCTACCGCCCGGACCTGGTGGCGGGAATCGCTCCCGGCGCCCTCGATGACCGTGACCGTCAGGTGCTATCGGATGCTGGCTTTCCGGTTTGGGGCGAAGATATGGCACACTGAAGCCTGCCCCGTGCTAGCTCACCGAGCGCAAGCTCACGAGCGGAGCGCTTCCCCGGCGCTGCAGGGCCAGGGCTTCAGGATTACCGACAGTCAGCTCAGGACCGAACTGCACGCGCCCGATCGTGCGCGCGTGAGGATCAACCGAGGAACGCCAGCCATGCACACCGCGATCACCGACTTGGAGCAGGCCCAGATCCGCTCCGACATCCCGGACTTCCGGCCGGGAGACACACTTAAAGTGCACGTCCGCGTGGTCGAGGGCAGCCGGTCCAGGATCCAGGTCTTCCAGGGCGTGGTCATCCGGCGCCAGGGCGGCGGTGCCAGGGAGACCTTCACCGTCCGCAAGATCAGTTACGGCGTCGGGGTGGAGCGCACCTTCCCGGTCCACAGCCCGTCGATCGACAAGATCGAAGTGGTCACCCGGGGCCGGGTACGCCGGGCCAAGCTCTACTACCTGCGCTCCCTGCGCGGCAAGAGGGCCCGCATCAGGGAGCGGCGCGAGACGCCAGCGCACTAGCAGGCGCCACCTCGTAGCGGCGGCCGCGGATGTCCGGCCACGGTGAGACGGGTAACGCTGCCGGGGAGCAGCGCGGCACCACCGGGGAGCAGCGCGGCGTTACCGCGGGCACCAGCCAGGCTCCAGCTGCCAGGCCCGTCGGCCCGGCCCGGCCGGGACCGCGCCCGCGCGGCCGTCTCCTGCACGACTTCCTCCTGCTCGCCGGCCTTGCGGTCCTGTTCACGGTCCCGGCCAGGGCCTTCGTGGCCCAGGCCTTCCTGGTCCCCACCGGGTCCATGGCGGACACGTTGCGCCCCGGCGATCGGGTGCTGGTCAACAGGCTCGCTGATCACCTCGGGGGCGTGCACCGGGGCGACATCGTCGTGTTCAGCGGCACCGGATCGTGGGGGCCGCCGCCGCCTCGGGCCCCCGGCCTGCTGGCCCGCTGGTACCGTGACGCGCTGACGGCAGCCGGCCTGGCCAGCAACGGCACCGACTACATCAAGCGGGTCATCGGCCTCCCGGGAGATCGTGTCGCCTGCTGCGATGCACGCGGGCTCATCACCGTCAACGGGGTCCCGCTGCACGAGGGGGAATATCTGTACCCCGGCGAGCGGCCATCCGACCAGCCATTCCACGTGACTGTGCCGCCCGGGCGGCTGTGGGTGATGGGAGACCACCGGGCGGACTCGGATGACTCGCGCGGCCACCGGTACGACCCGGGGTCCGGGACGGTACCGGAGAGCGCGGTGGTCGGCCGCGCCTTCCTCGTCGTCTGGCCGCCCGCGCAGCTGGGTTCCCTCCCCGCGCCCGCCGCCCTTTCCCGGCCGGCCCTGCTGCACCGGCAGCCGGCGCCGGCCGGCCGTGCCCGCGTCGCAGCGCCGAGTGGTCGGCGCTAGGCTCGGTCCGATGAACGAAGAGCGGGGCACGCGCGACGACCGTCGTGCCGAGGCCGACCAAGGCACCTCTGATGGCCACCGGGTCGGCCCGGCTCTTGGGCGCGGTGGCGATGCTCCCGGCCGGGCGGGTGCGGGCAACTGGGCAGGCGCCGACGGCCAGGCCGGCGCCGGTGCGCGGGGCGGGCCCGGCCCGGCCGCGCCGAGCGGGAAGCGCTCGAAGAGCAGGTCGTGGTGGGTCGAGCTGCCGATCCTGCTGGCGTTCGCGCTGATCCTGGCGCTGCTCATCAAGACCTTCGTGGTCCAGGCGTTCTTCATCCCCTCGTCGTCAATGGAGAACACCCTGGAGATCGGCGACAAGGTGCTGGTCAACAAGATGGTCTACGATTTCCGCCCCATCCACCGGGGCGACATCGTGGTCTTCAACGGGGAAGGCTCCTGGGATCCGGTGACGTCCCCGTCCACGCCCCCGCTCGAGAGGCTGTGGAACGCGATCTCCGGCCTGTTCGGCACCGCCCCCGGGGTACACGACTACATCAAGCGCGTCATCGGGGTACCCGGCGACCAGGTGGCGTGCTGTGACGCGCAGGGCCGGATCACGGTCAACGGGGTGCCGCTGAACGAGAAGTCCTACCTCTACCCAGGCGACGCCCCGTCCACGGTCAGGTTCAGCATCACCGTGCCCCCAGGGCGCCTGTGGGTGATGGGGGATCATCGCAGTGTGTCGTTCGACTCCCGAGGACATCAGCAAGATCCGGGGAACGGCACCATCCCGGAGAACCGGGTGGTCGGGCGGGCATTCGTGATCGTCGCCCCGGTCAGCAGGTGGAAGGTGCTGCCCATCCCCGCCACCTTCCAGCAGCCCCAGCTTGCCCAGGCCGCCGCGCTGGCACCGGCGCCCGCCGGGCCCGTCCCGGCCGGGCACGCCGCATCGCCTGCCCTGGCCGGCCTGATGGCCCCGGCGGTGCCGCTGGGACTCGGCCTCACCGGTGCGTTCCCGCTCACCTTGCTCCAGCGGCGGCTGCGGCGGAGGCGGCCCGGCCCGCCGCGGCGCGGGCCTCCGAACCGCGGCCGTCCCGGGCGCGGCCGTCCCGGGCGCGGCCGTCCGGGGCTGGGGTGACGACGTGCTGGTGCCCCTGGTGCGGCATCCCGGCTACACCCCCCGGCGGGCGGCAGGCCTGACCGGATACGAGCGGGCCCTCGCCCGGGCCGGCTTCGTGCAGATAGCCGGCATCGACGAGGCAGGCCGCGGTGCCTGCGCCGGCCCGCTGGTGGTGGCGGCCGTCATGCTGGATCCGCGCAGGCGGTCCGCCATCGGCGATATCGCGGACTCCAAGTCGCTGACGGCTGCCGCCCGCGAGGAGGCCTACCGGCAGGTGATGACGCTGGCCGTCTCCTGGCACGTGGTGGTCATACCCTCGGAGGAGATCGACAGGACGGGCCTGCACGTCTGCAACATCGCCGGCATGCGCCGGGCGCTGGCGGGCCTGTCGCCGCAGCCGCAGTACGTGCTCACCGACGGCTTCCCGGTGCGCGGCCTGGGCGTGCCCGCGCTGGCCATGTGGAAGGGCGATGAGGTGGCCGCCTGCGTGGCCGCCGCCTCGGTCGTCGCCAAGGTCACCAGGGACCGGCTAATGCGCGACCTCCACACCCGGTACCCGGCGTACGGCTTCGCCCGGCACAAGGGATACTCCACGCGGAGCCACATGCGGGCGCTCACCGCCTACGGGCCATGCCCGGAGCACCGGCGCTCCTTCGCGAACGTCGGTGGCGTGCCGGGAGATCCCGCGGAGCTGGGAGCGCCCGATCCCGCGGAGCTGGGAGCGCCCGATCCCGCGGAGCTGGAGGCGCCCGGCCCGGCGGATCTGGAGGCGCCCGGTCCGATGGGCCCGGGAACCGGTGATCCTACATGCCCGGAGAATTGACCTATGGTTGATCTCGTCTGGGCCCGAAGCTCCCGTCCCTGCCTGAGGAGGTGACCATGAGCGCGGAGGACCTCGAGAAGTACGAAACCGAGATGGAGCTGCAGCTCTATCGCGAGTACCGGGACGTAGTGAAGCTCTTCACCCACGTGGTGGAGACCGAGCGGCGGTTCTACCTGACCAACCAGGTCGAGCTGAACGTCCGCACCGCCGACAACGGCGAGGTCTTCTTCGAGGTCACGATGCAGGATGCCTGGGTATGGGACATGTATCGCCCCGCCCGTTTTGTGAAGAATGTTAGGGTTGTCACCTTCAAGGACGTCAACGTCGAGGAACTGGCGCAGAGCGACCTGGAGCTGCCCGAACCCGAATAGGAGAGGCGGCTTGCCGTAGCCGCACCGGCCCGCCCGGCGCCGCAGATCCCCCTCCCATGAAAGCAAGAGCCAGCGACAAACGGGCTCCTGCCATCCACAGTTAGCCCCGGCTCTCCACAGCGCAGCAACTGACCGCGCGGGCATCCCCCGTCATCCGGCAGCGTCGTTGGCGGAGGTGATGTTCGGTGAACGCCAAGGACAGCCTGGGGCGGCGCGGTGAGCAGGCGGCGGTCGAGTACCTGGAACGGGCCGGGTTACGGATCCTCGACCGCAACTGGCGGTGCGCGGAAGGCGAGATCGACATCGTGGCGGCCGAGCGCCAGGTGCTGGTGATCTGTGAAGTCAAGACCCGGTCCAGCGCCCAGTACGGCAGCCCGTTCGAGGCCATCACCCGGAGCAAGCGCGCCCGGCTGCGGCGGCTCGCGGTCCGCTGGCTGGTCGCGCACGGCGTGCTCTTCGACGAGGTGCGCATCGACGTGATCGGGCTGGTCCGGGACGAGTCGGGTCATTACCAGCTTGAGCACGTGCGGGGGGTGGGGTAGATGCCGGTGGCGCGCACCCACTCCATCGCCCTGGTCGGGGTGGAAGGCCATCCGGTGGAGATCGAGACTGACATCGAGAACGGGCTGCCCGGGCTGCTGCTTGTTGGCCTGCCCGATACCGCGCTGCGCGAGGCCCGTGACCGGATTCGGGCCGCCATCATCAACAGCGGCGAGCAGTGGCCCCAGCGGCGGATCACGGTCGGTCTCTCCCCGGCCAGCCTCCCGAAGCGGGGCAGCGGCTTCGACCTCGGCATCGCGATCTCGGTTCTGGCCGCCGCTGGCACCGTCCCGGCCGCTGCCATCGAGGGGGTGACTTTTCTGGGTGAGCTGGGGCTGGACGGGCAGCTACGGCCGGTCTGTGGGGTTCTTCCCGCTGTGGCGGCTGCAGCAGCTGCCAGGTTTCATAAGGTCGCCGTTCCGGAGATCAGTGCGCCAGAGGCCGCCCTGGTGCCAGAAGTGGTGGTGCTCGGAGCCCTTACCCTGAGTGCCCTGCTGGCCTGGCTGCGGGGCGAGCCCGAAGCCGGACAGGACGTTACTGTGCGGATATCCGGCGAGGGCGCTGATGTTCAGTCGAACCGGGCAGACCTCCAAGGGCCCGCAGGTCTGGGGGATGCGATCGGCCTGTCCGGTTCATCGGGCGAAACGGGCGGCCGCCCCGACTTGGCCGACCTTCTGGGCCAGCCGGCTGCACGCCGCGCCGCGGAGATCTGCGCGGCCGGCGGTCATCACCTCTCGCTCATGGGGCCGCCGGGTGCAGGCAAGACCATGTTGGCCGAGCGGATCCCGACCATCCTGCCCCCGCTGGACCGTGCTGCCGCGCTCGAGGTCACAGCGATCCATTCCGTGGCAGGAACTCTGCCCGCGGGTAGCCCGCTCATGACTGAGCCTCCCTTCTGCGCACCACACCACACTGCGACTAAGGCGGCGATCGTGGGGGGCGGCACTGGCATCATCCGGCCGGGTGCGGCGTCCCTCGCCCACCGCGGATGCCTGTTCCTCGACGAGGCACCCGAATTTGGCCGGGACGTGCTAGATGCTTTAAGGCAGCCGTTGGAGTCGGGCGAGGTAGTGGTCGCCCGGCTTGGCCTGACTGCCCGTTTCCCGGCCCGGTTCACGCTCGTGCTGGCAGCGAATCCCTGTCCCTGCGCCAAAGGCCCTGCTTTGGGTGCGCATTGCACCTGCACACCGACAGAACGGCGGCGCTACTTGGCCCGGCTGTCCGGCCCGCTGCTTGACCGGGTGGACGTCAAGGTCGGATTCCTGCCGGTGAGCCGGGCCGAACTGCTCAGCGACCGCGGTTTCACCGAGCCGAGCTCGGTGGTGGCGAAACGGGTGGAGGCCGCCCGGGACCGGGCCGCTGCCCGGCTCCGGCACACCCCATGGCGGCTCAATGCGGAGATTCCCGGCCGGGACCTGCGGCGCAGCTTCGCGCCGGGGCGGGGGGCGCTCGCGCCGCTGGAACGGGCGATGGATCTGGGTGAGATCAGCGCCAGAGGCGTGGACAGGGTGATCCGGGTGGCCTGGACGCTGGCCGATCTCGCGGGCGTGGCCCGGCCCACCGTCGACGAGACCAGCTACGCACTGGGGTTGTGGCTGGGGGTGGGCGGTGAGTGAGGTCAGCGAGGAGCGGCTGGCCCGGGCCGCCCTCACCTGTGTGGCCGAGCCCGGTGATCCGGTCATGGGCGTTCTGCTGCGCACTTGTACCGCGGCCGAGATCGTGGCCGCACTCGTCCGCGGGCGGACGCCAGTGCCAGCCGCTGGGCCAGCCGCGGCGCCGAGACTGGACCCAGGCGGCCCGCAGGCACCGGACCGGGATCGCCCCCACGGGCTGGCCCGAGACCGTCCGCAGGAACCGGACCGGGATCTCTCCCCGGGGCTGGACTGGGACGGCCTGCCTGGGCTGGACCCGGCCCGGCTGCCTGGGCTGGACCGGGAGGGCCTGCCGGGGCTCGGCCGGGCGCTACGAAGGTGGGCCGGCCGGTTGGGCGAGGCGCCCGCGGAGACGGACCTGGACGCCTGGCGGCAGGCGGGGATTCGGCTGGTGTGCCCAGGGGACCCCGAATGGCCCAGCCAGCTCGAGGTCCTCGGCGATGCCCGCCCGTGGGGGCTGTGGGTGCGGGGGAGCGGCGACCTGCGCTATGCCTGCCTGCGCTCGGTGTCGGTGGTCGGCACCCGGTCGGCGACCGCCTACGGCTCGCACGTGTGCACCGAAATGGCCGCGGCGCTGGCCGAGCGGGAGTGGACGATCGTCTCCGGTGGGGCGTTCGGCATCGACGGCTGCGCGCACCGCGGCGCGGTCAGGACCGGTGGGGTGACGATCGCCGTCCTGGCCTGTGGCGTCGATCGCGACTATCCGTCGGCGCACCATGGGCTCTTCCGCGACATCCGCGAAAGCGGAGCGACCGTCAGCGAGTGGCCGCCCGGCCGCATGCCCACCCGGCCCGGGTTTCTGGTCCGCAACCGGGTGATTGCCGCGCTCAGCCGCGGCACCGTTGTGGTGGAGGCGGCGCGGCGCAGTGGCGCGCTGAACACCGCCCGCCACGCGCGCGACCAAAGGCGCCCGCTGATGGCGGTGCCAGGGCCGGTGACCTCGATGCTGTCGGAGGGCTGTCACGACATCATCCGTGACTGGGGTGCCATCTGCGTCACCGGTGCGCGGGATGTGATGGAGGTGCTCTCGTTCGCCGGCGACGAATCGCCGGGCCGCGCCCGCGGCCCGGCGCTGCCACGCGACGCGCTCGACCCGGTGACACAGCAGGTGCTGGAGGCGGTCCCCGCCCGTACCGGGCGCGGCCCGGCCAGGATCGCGGTGGTGGCGGGCGTCGGGTTCGACACCGCCATGCGCTGCCTCGGCGCGCTCGCGGCGGCCGGCTTCGTCGAGCGGTGCGACCTTGGCTGGCGGCTGCGCAGGGGGCCGGCCGGACACGGCAGCGGATGAGCCCGGGGCTGCGCTGGCCGCGCCTCCCGGTGCGGCACGTCGGCCGCAACGCATCCATCCGGACGGTCCCGGGCTCCCCGGGCCAGCCAAGCGGCCGCACGAGGCCGTCAGCGCGGGAGGATATGCGTGCCGTCCTAGCTTGCGTGGCGGAGGGCGCCGCGCACCGTGACGAAGTGCCGAAGCAATTGCATCTCTCCGTGAACACCGTCCGCACTCATCTGCAGAACCTCACTCATGACCAGACTCGGCGTCCACTCGACAGTGGAAGCTGTTGCCCTCACCAGGGACAACCCGGACTGGCTTCACGGGACAACGACACATCGTCCTGAGGGCCGCCGCCGGGCGGCAACGTCTGGCCCGGGCGCCAGGGGCGGGGCGCAATGGAGGGCGCCTGCGGCATTTCGCCCGGTGAGCTGGTAGTCCGCGGCAGATGCTGGCGGCGGCTGCGGCGTAGCGGCGCATTGCCAGCCGCCCTGTCGACACGTCTTCGACGGTGGCACGGGGGCGCGTCGTCGAACACCCTGCAATTGATCCGCTGCCAGGAGCCTGTGCGCCGTTGCCGAGCGCCCTCAGGAGGCGCCGGGACGGCCGGTCAGCATGCATCTGATACGCATGATCAGCCCGAGAGCGGGCCGGAAACGAGGGCACTCAGGGCAGAGGGAGCACTCACTTCCGCTCCGGTAGTGCCGGTGTGCGACGTAGGCGTGCCCGCATCGGCAGAGACGACCGGATCCCCGAGTCGGTGACAACGCAGACATGTCAGCGGGCCCTTCATCTGGCGCAGTTGTCGCTTGCCAGCGTGCTCGTGGCAGGCGACAGCGGCAACCACGCCGACGCAAACGCCTACGCCGCATCGTCGACGCCCCAGTGGTCGCGGCCGTTAGTTCGCCGGGGTGGCTGAGTGAGCCAGGCGGTCGTGCCGCCAAGGTAGAGGCCGCAGGCGCAGTCGAGGGCTTCTTGGGGTGTTCCGGAGGGGTGGCCGCCGGGGAGGATGGAGTCCTCGTGGTCGTCGTGGCTGGCGTGGTAGATGGCGAAGCCCCAGGTGCTGGCGGAGCCGGCGTAGCGGAGCCGGCACAGGGGCAGCGTGGTTCCGTCGGAGAGCTGGCCGCCGATGTAGGCGAATGCGCCGTGCCAGCGGATAGTGCCGATGTAGGCGAATGCGCCGTGCCAGCGGATAGTGATGTCTGCGAGCTGAGGCCACCGCTCGCAGGCCCGCGCGGCCGGGTGCTGGCGCAGCGATGTCATGGTCGACTCGGGTGACTTGGCCATATGAGCATCGTGCCCTACCTGCCCGGCCGCATCATTGGGGCCTGCATCCCGGCTGCGTCCGGGTCCCGGCCAGAGCGGCAGCGCCATGTCTTGCAGTCCCTGTGCATATCCCTGAGCCAGGCCAGCCGCGAGGAACTGGAGTCCCTCTCCCGGCGCAGGACGGCGCCGTACCGGATGGTCATGCGGGCGCGGATCACGCTGCTCGCGGCCAGCGGCGCGGCGTACTCCGTGATCGCGGGTGGGCTGGAAATCTGCGAGGACACGGCCCGCAACTGGCGGCGCCGGTACCGCGAGCAGAGCCTGGACGGGCTGGCTGACGCCCCGCGGCCAGGCCGGCCACGCCGGTTCCCCGCCCGCGTCGTGGACGAGAAAGGCCCTGGCCTGCGAGTGGCCCGTCTTGCGTTCAGGTACGCCCTCAGGGCCGGTTAACTTACACCACCAGAGGGAACGCGGCCTATGCGGCACGGCAGCTGAACAATGAGTCAGAGCCGATGAACACTGAGTCAGGGCCGAGATCCGGTTCGCCGTTGACAGCGTGGACCCACCCCCGCGACGTGCTGGGGCAGGCTGCACGAAGGGTCCGGCTGACGGGTCGTGGCGGTGTTGCGGGCTGGGGCAGCCGGTGGACGGTTCACGGGGCCAGACGACGTGGGACATATACGCCAGTTGGCTGAGGCAAGGTCTCAATACGCAGCGTAGATTCGTGAACGCGAAAGAAGGGGGACGAAAGAAGGGGGGACGAGAACGGTGGGATTACCCTGAATGCTATTCAGCCTCGGGGGCGGCCCTGGCGGCCGCGCTCCTGGGCCCAGGCTGGTGCCAGATGGGGGCGCGTTTATGCTCATGCGCGCTGGCACTGGATCACGCGCGGGCCCCGGGTAGGGCTTGGTGAGAGCAGAATGGCAGCTCAGAGCTACTCGCTGGCGTCGTGGCCGCGGGTATCTGTCATAATCCCGACCCTGAATGAGGCACGTAACCTGCCGCATGTCTTCGGCGCATTGCCGTCCGGCATCTATGAGATCATAGTTGTCGATGGTCATTCCGTGGACGACACCTTGGCGGTCGTCCGTGACCTGCGGCCAGATGCCCGCATCGTGATGCAAACGCGCTCAGGCAAAGGTAACGCCCTTGCCTGCGGATGTGCGGTGGCCACCGGCGACATTATCGCCATGATCGACGCCGACGGCTCCACCGACGCCGGCGAGATCCCGGGCTTCGTGTCGGCTCTGCTCGACGGAGCTGATTTCGCCAAGGGAACGAGATTCGTCAGGGGCGGGGGCAGCGAAGACATCACCCGCCTGCGCGGCCTCGGCAACCGCATGCTGACCGGCTTGGTCAACCTGCTCTACGGCACCAAGTACACGGATTTGTGTTACGGCTTCAATGCCTTCTGGCAAGAACACCTTCCGGTGCTGGGATTCGACGCCACGACTACCTTGCCAGCCGATAAAAGCGGATGCCTCTGGGGCGACGGCTTCGAGATCGAGACGCTCATCAACATCCGCACCGCGGCAGTGGGCCTTGCGATCACCGAGGTTCCTAGCTTCGAGCGCTCCAGGATTCATGGCGTCAGCAACCTGTCCGCATTCAGCGACGGGATCCGCGTGCTCCGGACTATCCTGCACGAGCGGTTCGCCGCCCCACGCCAACGGCGACACCTCCGGCATCCGGCGTCCCGGTCCGTATTGTCGAGCGGCAGCAGGGATATGAGCGATTCGCCGCTTGAAGCAGACCCGCACGGCACCGGGGCTGGACCGGTCACAGGTGGCCTGCAGTCTGGCCTGGTAGTCACAGCCGGCGAATCCGTTGGACAGGACGGTGAACCTGATCATGGAGGTGTCCCCAACCGCCGGGCCGCCCCGGGGACGCGGACTGGACGATCGGCCCCGTTGATCATGGATCAGGACGCCCCGGCGTGGGCGGTACGTGGCGCTGGCGAGCCCACCGCCACGGAGCCCGCGCAAATTGAAGATGAAATAAGGCACCAAAGTGGCAGATCATCAGTAACTTGAAAAGGGAGGTCCATGACGTCGCAGGCATCGTGGCCCGAGGCGCCCGTCGCTGACCGTTCGACTTGACTCAAACGACGTCGGACATATACGTCAGCGTGCGGAGGCAGAGTCCCAATACCCCAGTGTAGATTCGAGTATTTCGAGAGGGATGACGAGGGCGATCTGCCATGGGGACAGGCAATGTGCGCAAGGGGATGAGACCGTGACTGTGCTTTCATCATTGGCGGAACTTCGTGCCCCCGTCACCGTGGCAGAAATCGAGCTAGAAGAGCCAGTCACCGTCACGACCATATCAGTCGCTTCACCCAGCGAGGATGGTCACGCAGCACAGGCTGTCGTGCTCGTGCGTCTGCACACCATGCCAGTAGGAACCATTGTGGTCGACGCTCCAGATGGCATAGTGGACGCCACGTCATGCGCTGAGACCGCGTGGCTATCGCTCGGAACGAGCCTCTGCACCCACCTGGCTTCGGATGGCTTGCCGGGCAACCCGCCTATCGCGCGACCGGCTGACGCCGACGTACCCCGGTGTCAGCGAGACCTGCCAACAACACAGACTCCGCTTATCTCGGTTGTGGTTGCGACAAGAGAACGGCCCCGGTCGCTCGCGGCATGCCTAGATTCCCTCGCCCGCATCGACTACCCAGATTATGAAATCATAGTCGTGGACAACGACCCGGTCACCAGCGCGACCGCCTCGCTCGTGCGCGGCCGGGCAGATGAAAATCTGCGATATACATGCGAGCCCAGGCGCGGCCTGGCTGCCGCGCATAATCGCGGACTGGAACAAGCAAAGGGCGCCATCGTCGCGTTCACCGATGATGACGTGATACTCGACCGGAAATGGCTGAACGAAATCGCCCAAGGTTTCGGGGCTGCCGCTGATGTAGCCTGCGTGACGGGCTTGCTCATGCCTGCTGAGCTCCAGACACAAGCCCAGCTTTTGCTGGAGGCACATGGTCATTTCGGTAAGGGCTTCGAGCAACGGCTCGTCAATTGTGGCGCGCGCCGCCCCGCGGATCCGCTCTTCCCTTTCACGGCTGGCAAACTTGGCTCAGGCGCCAACATGTCCTTCAGTAAAGACCGCCTGTGCGAACTCGGTGGCTTCGATCCGGCCATCGGGGCGGGCACTGCGGCCCGCGGCGGCGACGACCTCGCTGCCTTCTTCTCAGTGCTGGCCGCCGGATACTCTCTCCTTTATCAGCCCACCGCAGTGGCCTGGCATCGCCACCGACGGGACTTCGCTTCCCTCGGTAACCAGGCGTATGGCTACGGCGTGGGCTTGGGTGCCTACCTCGCAAGCGCCCTGGTCGGCCATCCCGCGATGATTGGTCCTGCCCTACGCGGGGCACCGGCGGGCCTACGCTATGCCTTCCACCCGGCCTCACCACGCAACGCCCGCGTAAGCAGTTCCTGGCCACGCGACCTTGTCTGGCGCGAGCGGCGCGGCCTGGTACTTGGGCCTGCTGCATACGGCGTCAGCAGGCTGCGCGGCCTGAGACCTCCCGCCCCGACAACAGCCGGTAACTGAGCATGACACCAATTCCGGCCGGATCTTCCCAGGAGACCCCAGAGGATCGCCGCTCCACGGTAAGCATTGCCACGGTTGACAAGGCGGTGATGCGCACGAAGGGTATCAATAGTCACTTGCGCCTATTCCCTGGGCAGATGGGGAGGCCTGCGGAGGGCGGTCCAGTCCGTCCAGAAGCAGAGGGAAGTAGCAGAGGAGATCGTTCTCGTTGTGGACCACCGCTCGGGGCGGCTGGAGCAGGCCAACGTCCTGCCGCTGCCCCGGCTGGCACGCCGCTGGCAGTACCCAGTTGGGTGTCGCCATCCGGCTATCATTGCGGCGCTAGCGGTCCAGACCGCTACCACCGGCCGTCCGCCGCAGGAACTGCTTGTAGTGGCGGTGCTCGCGTTGGTCGGCACCCTCGCCGAGGCGACCCAAAGGGAGGAGGCACGTGGATGAGCCGGGCGCCAATTCTCGTTTATCACTCGGTCTGCGTCGACCCGCCAGAATGGATCGCTCCTTATACTGTTAGTCCGAGGACCTTCTCTGCTCATCTCGATGTGGTGCTCGCTAGCGGCCGCCAGCCCCTCACCGTCTCACAGTATGCGGACTGCCTGAGAGGAGCGGCCGAATTTCCCTCCGGGGCAGTGCTCATCACGATCGATGACGGCTTCGCCGACTTTGCCGGGAACGCTCTTCCTGCGCTGGCACAGCGCAAGATACCAAGCACGCTCTATGTCACCACTGGCGCACTGGCCGATTGCCGCCAGGAAAGCGTACTGCCGTCCGCACGGATGCTACGTGGCGCAGACCTTCCTGGGCTTGAGGCCGAGGGTGTTGAGATCGGCGCGCACTCTCACACCCATCGTCAGATGGACATCTTGCCAGTCCGCGAAGTCAAGCGTGAGCTGTTGCTCAGCGGCATGCTGCTGAGCGAGAGGCTCGGGCACAGCATCCGCAGTTTCGCCTACCCACATGGATACTGGCGGCGGCGGATCCTGGAACTTGTAAAGGAAGCGGGCTTCGACTCAGCCTGCACGGTCGGCAATTCGCTGAGCTCGGCCGCCGACCGAATGCTGGCGCTTCCGAGACTGATGGTTATGGCCCACACGGACACTCTCGAAGTGGCGGCCTGGCTAAAGGAATCCGGGCCGCCGGTCACCTCTCGAAGTTACCGCGCATCGGCGTTCGCGTGGCGTCAGTACCGCCGGGCGGCATCCATGGTGCGCTAGCTTGATAACGGTCTGTGCGGTTTGAACGGAAGTCTCTACATTTCCAGGGTATTGCCGCCGGAATTGGCCTGGTCAGCTAGCGAATGGCGGCAGCCGTACCAGAGCCCTGGCACAGTTTCAGCAGGGCCAAGCGCTCAGCCCGCGACCACCCGATCCTCTCCATCGGGTAACGGAGCCCGGCGTGGGCGGTGTCCCCTAGACGGCGTAGGAAAAAGACGCCAGCTTACGGAGGCAGCGACCATAGTAGGGCCGTAAGCTCGGGGAAAATACCCACAACGCCAATAGATACACCGTCATGCGTCTAAGAGGCAACCTGGCTTGAGGGCTTCCCGCCGGACGTTCAGGACAGACGCTGCGGTCTGCTGAGGTAGGTGGCAACGCTTGCACCGAATCGGGAATGTTCAAGCATCTGGGACTGTGACAGAACCAATGCATGGAGAAGCTGTGGGAACACAGATCCGAGGGGAGCTGACCGAGTTCATAGTGACAAACTACCTCTTCGGGGACACCGCAAGAGTTCCGCGGGATGATGACTCCCTGGTCGAGGAGGGCATCATTGACTCCACCGGCATCCTGGAACTCATCGAATTCCTCGGATCCCGCTTTGGAGTCGAGGTGTCCGAAACAGTGCCGGAGAATCTGGGCAGCATCTCCGTCCTTACCAAGTTCGTAATGAGCAAACAGCCCATTCGCGATCCGACCTGCTAAATTTGGGGTCCCTGGTGGCTGCCCGCACAAGATTGGTGACGGCGATAAGGGAGTCTATGGACCGGCCAATACCACCAGAAGAGTCGAAAGTGAGCTTGCCCGTCAGCTACCGGTAATGAAGTCGGAGCCCGCGACGGCCTGTATCCGATCTTCGGGTTTGCTCGCATTCCCGGCTTCGAGGCGAAAGGCGGCGACTGCTGTCGCCACTCGGGAGAGAGCCTGAGCAGTGTGGCAGCAAGGAGTGATGAGTGGCCATGGGATATCGCCCCAACACCAGTGACTATCTGTTGGCGGATGCTGTGCCGGACGACGTGGCGCTGGTGGAGTCTGACGAGCGGTACACCCACGGGCAGTTGTGCTCCGCCGCGGGGAGGCTGGCTGCCGACCTGGCCGCGCTGGATCTGCCCCCGGGTTCCCGGGTGGGTGTGCTCGGTCCTAACTCGTTCTTCTGGGTGGCCGCCTACCTGGCGGTGATGAAGCTCAACCACGTCGCGGTGCCGTTCTCCGACAAGCTCACCCCGGACGATGTCCGCCGCAACGCGGGCCTCGTCCGGTGTGCCGCCGTCTTCGCGGACCAACGAGTCCAGCGCAGGTTCGCCGGAGCGTTCGGTGACGGCATGGCGGTTCTCACCGACGCGGCCCTCCGGTCGGGCCAGGAGCCCTACTGGCCCGATCCGGTCCCGGTCGACCCGGGCGCCGACGCCGTCCTGATGTTTACCTCCGGGACGACCTCCCGGCCGAAGGCCGTGCGGCTGACGCACGGCAACATACAGGCGAACACCGACTCGATCATCACGTTCCTGGAGCTGCGCAGCGATGACCGAGTACTGGTCATCCTGCCGTTCTTCTACTGCTATGGCGCTTCGCTCCTGCACACACACCTGCGACGTGGCGCCCGGGCCGTCCTGTGCAACTCCTTCGCCTTCCCCGAGACGGTCCTTGATCTGCTCGAACGGGAGGAGTGCACCGTTCTGGCCGGCGTGCCCTCGTCGTTCCAGCTGCTCCTGCGGGCCAGCACGTTCGCGCAGCGGGAATTGCCGTCGCTGCGGCTGATCCAGCAAGCGGGCGGAAAGCTGCCGCCAGTGCTCATCGAGGAGCTGCTGGCGGCCAAGCCCGCGGCGGGGCTGTTCGTCATGTACGGGCAGACCGAGGCCACCGCGCGCCTGTCGTACCTTCCGCCTGGCAAGCTACGGGACAAGCCCGGCTCCGTCGGCAAGGGCATTCCTGGCGTGGAACTGCGGGTGCTCAACGAGAACGGTGCGCCGGTTGCGCCAGGCGACCGGGGGGAGATCTACGCGACCGGCGCGAGCATCTCCCCGGGCTACTACGAGGACCCTGAGGGCTCCGTCGCGAAGTTCACACCTCGTGGGCTGCGCACGGGAGACATGGCCGTCGTGGACGATGACGGATACATTTTCATCGTCGATCGCCGGGACGACTTCATCAAGTCGTGGGGCCATCGCGTCTCCAGCCAGGAGGTGGAGGCGGCTGCACTCCGGATGGAACAGCTCGTCTCGGCGGCGGTGATCGGCGTCCCGGACGACCAGGCCGGCGAGGCGGTCACACTGTTCGTCACGGCCAGGCCCGGCGCCGAGATCATGCCGGATGAGGTCCTGGCCGTCTGCCGCCAGCACCTGCCGAAGTACATGGTGCCCCGCTCGGTGCTGATCCTGGACGCATTGCCGCTGAACGCGAACGGGAAGATCGTCAAGCCACGGCTGCGTGAGATGGCTGTGAGGTAGCCATCCGTGCCCGGTGGAGTAGGGACCGACATCGTCGCGGTAGGCCGTATCGCGGCGCTGATACGCGATCGCGGCGCTGCGTTCACGGAACGGTGGTTTACCGCTCAGGAGATTGACTACTGCGCCGGTAAGGCGGTGCCGAGCCGCCACTTTGCTGCCCGGTATGCCGCCAAAGAGGCCGTGGTGAAGGCGATGCCGGTGTCCTGGGATGGGCCGCTGCCCTGGCGGTCCATCGAGATCGTCAACGATCCGAGTGGCGTCCCGTCGGTCCGCCTGTCCGGCGCCATCCTGGAGGCCGCGACCCGGGCTGGGGTCGGCGAGATCAGCGTGTCCCTTGCGCACTGCGACGAGTACGCCACCGCGATCGCCCTCGTGGCCGTGACAAGTGACCAGGCCATGACGACGTGACCGAGGCCGCGGACGGAAGGCATGGCTCATGAACCAGGACATCGTCGAGCAGGTCCTCCGGGACTACGACGCCTCATGCCGCCCGGACGGGGATCCTGAACTGGAGGCAGTGCGCCTCGCGATCCTGCTCGAGGATGTCTTCGGCGTCGTGCTGTCAGACGCCGAGATCGAACCGGCCCTCCTCGCCGATGCCGCCGCCGTGGCTGCTTTGGTCGTCCGCCTCCGAGGGGGAGCCTGATGTGCGGCATCTGCGGGATCGTCAGCTACGCCGGTCCCCCGGACCTGGCCTTGCTGCGCCGCATGACGGGCCTGCTCGTGCACCGCGGGCCGGACGGCAACGGGTACTACCGCGACCGGCGTGCCGCGCTGGGTCATACCCGGCTCGCCATCATCGATACCCCGGGCGGAGCCCAGCCGCTGTGCAACGAGGACGGCACCGTGTGGGTGACGTTCAACGGGGAGATCTTCAACTACGTCGAACTCCGCGAGGAACTGCGGCACCGCGGTCACGTCTTTTGCACGGCGAGCGACACCGAAGTGATCGTGCACGCCTGGGAGGAGTGGGGAGAGGCGTCCTTCTCCCGCTTCAACGGCCAGTGGGCGATCGCGCTGTGGGACCGGCACACGGAACGGCTGGTGCTCTCCCGCGACCGGCTCGGGGTACGTCCGCTGTTTTATCTCCGGCGGCCGGCGGGCCTGCTGTTCGCGTCCGAGGCGAAGTCCATTTTCGCTGACCAGTCGGTGGAGCGCGCCTTCGACCCGGCCGGTCTCGACCAGACCTTCACGTACTGGTCGCCGGTCGCGCCCCGCACGGTCTTCCGCGGCATCGAGCAGCTCGAGCCGGGGCACTATGCCGTCCTGGACCGGGACGGATTCCGGAAGGCTCCTTACTGGCGCATTACGTTCCCCGAGCAGGGCAGCGAGCCCATGCAGGACATCCAGGAGAACACCCGCGCTCTTCGGGAGCGCATTGTCGAGGCGGCCCGGCTGCGCTTCCTGCGCAGCGACGTCCCGGTGGGGGCGTACCTCTCAGGTGGTCTCGACTCCTCCGTCACGGCCTCCGTCATCGCCCGCTACACCCATGCCCCCCTGCACACGTTTTCCCTGCGCTTCTCCGACAGCGAGTTCGACGAGGGGCTCTACCAGAAGAAGATGTCAGCGGTGCTCGGCACGGAGCACCAGGACGTCATGGTGAGCCCGGCCGATATCGCCGCGGTTTTCCCCGAGGTCATCTGGCATGCCGAGATCCCGATCTTGCGCGCGGCGCCCGCGCCGCTGTTCCTCCTCTCCAAGCTGGTGCGTGGGAATGGCTACAAGGTCGTGGTGACGGGCGAGGGGGCCGACGAGGTCCTCGCCGGGTACGACATCTTCCGCGAGGCGCGGGTCCGCCTGTTCTGGTCGCGGGACCCGGGATCGGCGAAGCGCACCCGGGCGGCGGAGCTGCTCTACCCGTGGATGGCCCGGTCCCCAGGCAGGATGCCGGCCTTCGCCCGCAGCTTCTTCGGCCGCCGCCTGGACCCAGCCGATCCGGCCCTGTCGCACCGGCCGCGGTGGGACTCGACGTCGGTCCTCAAGAGCATGCTGGCGCGTGCCCTGCAGGACGAGATCGACCGGGCCGGCGCGGAGGATGTCGTCGCGGCGATGCCGCCCGAGAGCAAGGACTGGGATCCGCTGAGCCAGGCTCAGTGGCTGGAGATGACCACGTTGCTCGCCGGCTACATCCTCGCCTCCCAGGGCGACCGGATGCTCATGGCCCACTCTGTGGAGGGGCGATTCCCGTTCCTCGACCGGGATGTCGTCGATTTCGCCAACGCGCTGCCGGCTCGGCACAAGCTGTTCGGCCTGGAGGAAAAGCATCTCCTCAAGCACGCCTTCGCCGATCTCGTGCCGGACGACATCCTGCACCGCCCGAAGCAGCCCTACCGGGCCCCGGACGCCGCGAGCTTCTTCGTAGCGGACCGTCCCGCCTGGTTCGACGAGGTCATGTCGGAGCAGGCCATCGCGACGGCCGGGGTGTTCGAGCCGTCGGTGGTGGCCGGCCTGCTGGCCAAGGGCAGGCGAACCGGCGGGGAGAACATGAGCAACACCGACAACATGCGGGTCCTCGCCGTCGTTTCCACGCAGCTCATGTACGAGTATTTCATCGCCACAAGCGGGCGCGGGGCACAGGAACGGGCCCTGCCCGATCCCTGCGTCGCCGTCGACCTCGTTACCGATGACGGGAGTGTGCCATGACAACATCGACAGCGCCGTTCGGGCCCGCGAGCCTGCAGATCGACGCCGGGGCCGAGACGGCGAAGATCTCCGCAAGCGTCGATGCCTATCTGACACGCTCGAAGCGGCGGGGTGTGGTGGTCGCGCTGTCCGGCGGGATCGACTCCAGCACGGTGGCGGCCCTCTGCGTGGCGGCCGTGGGCAGGGAGCGGGTATTCGGACTGCACATGCCGGAGCGGGAGTCGTCGTCCGACACCATCATGCTCAGCCGGCTGGTGGCCGACTCGCTGGGCATCGACTCCACCCTCGAGGAGATCTCGCCGATCCTCGAGGCCGCCGGGTGCTACCAGCGCCGCGACGACGCGATCCGCAAGGTGTGCCCGGACTACGGGCCCGGCTACAAGTCGAAGATCGTGCTGCCCAGTGTCATCAACTCCGACAGCTACCGCCTGTACTCCCTCGTCGTCATGGCCCCCGACGGTACCCAGACCAGGCACCGGCTCACCCCAGAGTCCTACCTCGGGATCGTCGCCGCGACCAACTTCAAGCAGCGCGTGCGCAAGATGCTCGAGTACTACCACGCGGACCGCCTCAACTACATCGTCGCGGGAACGCCGAACCGGCTCGAGTACGATCAGGGTTTCTTCGTCAAGCTCGGGGACGGGGCGGCGGACGTGAAGCCGGTCGCCCACCTCTACAAGTCGCAGGTGTACGCGCTGGCGGAATACCTGGGCGTACCAGAACAGATCCGGACCCGCCCGCCGACCACCGACACCTACTCGCTGTCGCAGTCGCAGGAGGAGTTCTACTTCTCGCTGCCCTACCCGGCCATGGACCTGTGCCTGTTCGGCAAGAACAAAGACATGCCCATCGAGGACATCGCCGCCGCCACTGGCCTGACCGCCGAGCAGGTGAACCGCGTCTTCCGCGACATCGACCACAAGCGCAAGACGACGCGGTACATGCATCTCGGCCCGGAACTGGCCGGCGAAATCCCGGAGGTCTCGTGAGACGGAGACTGAATTCGCGCGTTATCTGAATGTAGGCACGGCCACACGGATCTCCCGGATCGGGCTGGAACCTGGCAGTTCAGCCGCCAGCCGTGCGGATAAGACCGGTCCTACGCCAACCAGGAGGCCATCGTGCGCCGGGCGTTGGAGCTGGGCGTCACGTTGTTCGACACTGCCGAACTCTACGGGAATCGGGCACAGCGGCAGATCCACGGGGAAGTGCTCGGCGAAGACCGCGAGTCCGTCTTCCTGGCGACGAAGATCGTCACTGCCTGCCGGTCCTGCCGGCCGGCGGGTCGTCGAGCGGCGTGCGGCAGCCGACGCGAACCCGGCTCCTGGTCCGCCGACTGACCTGTACCACTGGCGCTGCCTGATTACGTTTCAGGATCCGGCCTGATGGTCACGAACGCCAGCCCCGGCGGCGGTCAGGTCCCGGCGGTCACCGTGGCGCTGCGGGTGACGCTCTTGACGGTCCCGACGTGCATGACCAGGTTTCCGCTGGAAACTACGATCAGCTTGTTCGATCCCCCGTCGAATGCGAGTCCAACGTCGTTGGACTGGTCACCGACGATGACGTTCCCGGTTACCGAAAGGTATCCTGTGCCATAGTTGGTTCCTGTAATGCGGAGATAGATATATTTTGCGCCAGCGCTCTCGCCAAGGTCGTTAAAAATTTTGTTGTTGAAGATGGTCGACCCGATGCTTCCTTGGACTGTTGCGACGATACCGGACCAGGTGCCCGAGCCATGCTTGCGGCCAAAGTCCTCTATATAATTATTGGAGATCGTCGTCCCACGAAGCCGACCTGCGTAAATACCATTGCGTGAGTTGCCATATAGGTGATTGCCCGAAATATCCCATCCCGCGGCATTGTCAAGGTGGATGCCGTCCAGGCCAGAATACCCGATCAGATTGTCATCGAGGAATCCGTCGGTAACGGAGTTTCCGCTGTCGTAGATCTCGAATCCGTACCGACCGCTATTGCTGATGAAGTTGTTAGTGAACCAGCTGTTCACGCTGGTGTTCTTGATCGCCTTGCCGTTCACCGTCGTATTTGTGTCCACGATCCCCGATCCGCCGCAGCCGTTGACGTTCACCTCATCCACGTGAGCTTGCCAGTTGAGAACAACGATTCCATTTGTGCCGCCTGAGCCGTCACATTCGACAGTGAGATCACGGATGGTTACTGGCTCGCTGGTCCACGAAGAGTTGCCCGCATATGCCTGGGAGGCCAGCACGTAACTCATATCGCCATCTTGCTTGAGGACGGTGCCCGTGCGGTTGTATCCGGCGTAAGTCCGGTTACCGAGAAAGATGATCCCTCTGATAAGCCGGCAGATGCCGCCCTTGATTTCGATGACCGCTCCGGGCGAGCTTGAGTAGATCGCTTGCTGCAGGCTTGCAGCGTCTGAGGTCCTGCCGGTGCAGGTAGCGGTCACAACGCTCGGACTGGTACCTGCCGGACCGTCCCGCGGGGCGCCAGTGTTCTGCCCTGCATCCGCACGGGTTGACTGAACGCCAATGTTCTTCCCGGCATCTGTGCCTGTTGCGACGGAAGTGCACGCGGCAACGCCTCCAGCGATCGCGAGGGCACCCAGGGCAAGGAGAGCTCTCATGTGTAATCCCTTAGGTCGACCAGTCTGCAGACAGCAGTAGTCTCTATACTGGTTGTTCTTGGCATGACGATTCGGTCGGCCATAGCTCTCCTTAGACCGGAGATCAAATGATCCCCATGAACCGAAGGGAGATGAGCGCGAACGATATGACTCCGGCTGCGATGGCGTCGGCGATCATCCCCCGGCCCACGGCCAGGCTCCCTGTACTGGTGAGGCGCCGCAACTCCCACCAGGAAAGCAACAATGAGGCTAGGATGAGGCAGATAATCCCGGCCATCGGGCTGTGTATCGCGATGAAACGCATTAGTGATGTTGCGGAGTACATACCTGCCCCTTTATGTCCCGCGCGTCCCAGAGCAGCTTCAGTCCCACGGCAAAGGTGACGACGAGCAGCCCCAGCGAGACGGCTACCGGCGCCCATACGTGCGACAAGACGAGCACGAGCCCGACCAGCATCTGCAACGCGACATCAGCGCCCATGCCGTACACCAGGCATTCACCGAGACTCAGTTCCGGGCGGAGCCGCAGGGCGGGGATGGCCGGCCCGAACACGGCGGCAGCGGCCACAAAGGGGAAGCGTATCTGCCACGGAGCTGAGGCGGCGACTAGCGCAACGCTAGCGATCGATAGCGCTACCGCCAGTGCCCCGATCGCGAGGCGCTGCGCCCGTAGGCTATATCGCCGACCCTCGCTGTCGGCGGGGGAACTATGGCTGGCCGGAATCATGTGCGCCCACTACTTGATAGATCTTGCTCGCGGAGTTGGAATAGATCAAGCGGAACAGGTGCGACTGCGAGAGCTGTTTCTCGACGTCAGCTCCCCAGCCAGGGGGCGCAAATGCCGTCGGGGCATATTCGAGCTGGCTGGAAGTGATGATCAGGTAGCCTCCGCGCGGGTTCTTCCTCAGCTGGCCCGCGAGGCCAGGGACCAGCCGCGCAGGGCTAGGGGTTCCGTTGGAGGCGAACTGCTCAATGTTGCTATTTGGATACTGGTACTGCCCGACTTTCTCGAACTGCCAGGTCATCGGCGAGGTAAGCGCCATCATGCTCGAACCGGGCGGTGCGATTCTGTAGAGCGCGTTCATGGCGGAGATCTCACCTGGAAGCACGCGCTCAAAAAGCTCGTTTCCCCACCGGGCTATCAGGAAGGAAGGTATCAGCGCTGCCGTGAGCGCGCCGGTGAGGATCGGCCTGAGCCCCGGGCGGACAGATGTCAATGCCATCGCCACGAGGCACAGGGCGCCTGGCAGGGAGAAAAGGAATGCGCGAAGCCCGGCTTCGTCCCCGTAGGACTGTCCGGCGATCGTAAACAGCGGTGTTAGCATCATCACGGCGGCGGCTGTCCGGTCTGCACGCATCTTGCGGCCGGCGAAGAAGCCGATGGCCGCCAGCGTCCATATAACGCCGGCGGCGAGCAGCCGCACGTGGACGATGTCGCCATGAGCTGCGTTGGCGTGCAGCCGCAGGTTCCCCGCGTAGTTACCGGTGACCGTGCTAAGGCCACCGAACAGCGCCGTCAAGTGTCCTGCCCAATAGGCGACAGCCCCGTAGCAGATCCAGGCAGCGGCAAGCAGGAACATCACGCCCGGCCAGGCGAGAAGCCTGGTCCGCCCGAAGAATACCAGCACAGCCACTGTCGCGACGGCGAAGACCGGAGTCAGCTGATGCCCGGTGTCCATGGCGGCGCAGAGCACCAGCATGACGAGCAGCAGTGTAATCGCGTGAGCCCGGGCTTGCGGATGCCAGTCGTCCGGCGGCTTCTTCTGGTGCTCATGCTGTATCGGCTGACAGCACTTACAGTAACGCGCACCGCATTCATGGCAAGCACCTGCAAACCGGCCGCAGGTGTGGTACCTGGAGGTCATCCCTGGATTATCGGCTATCAGGCCATTGTCTTCGGGTTTTCTCCTGAGACGGCCAATCACGCCCTTGCGGCTGGCGCCATATGGCCCGAGCACCAGGCAAAGAAGTACCAGGTATAGCAGGTATGCGACCGACTGTGGCGAATAATAGTCCTGGCCGACCCAATTGGCGAAGGGAAACAGCCAGATCGCGAGCATCGCTTTTTTCTCCTCGCGCAGGACAAGCTTTGCGAGCAGGTACAGCGGCGGCAAGTAGAGAAGGTTGATGAAAACCGGCCACCATTTAAGGAGAATGATCACATTCGGCAGACCACCGGCGCGTCCCAGAAATGCCATGCCGGTGAAGAACGAGGGCCAGTTGAACCTGGCGTCGATCTTAGGTAGTACCCGGCCGGTCTGCGCAACGAAATCAGTAAAGCCGGCATGCAGCCAGGCCGTCGAGAATCGCGGTTCGCTTTCGATGATGCCGGGAGCGCCCTGGAGCAGCACGACCAGGCTAATCATGCAGAGGATGACTTCTGGGAACCTTGGCTGCGGGCTGCGCCAGGCGAGGATGAAGCTGATGGCCACGATACCGAGCGAAACGAAGTACAACGGCGGGAGCGCCTGGATCAGCCCGTACTGGCCGATCGCCGACTCCCGCGCTGTGGTGAGGCTCAGCAAGCCGATGGCCAGGCCAGCCAGTGGAAGCGCGCAGCGCGCGAGCATCAAGATGAATGGCGGCAGCGGCCGAATGCTGCGGACCTGAATAGCCGGCCGGAGAGAGTCTGCTTTAGACGAAAGCATTCTTTACTCGCGGCTCACGTCGACGTCGGCCTGTTCTGGGAGAGCGATGCATAGACACCGCGCCAATGTCATATCCTAGCCCTCACTCCTTCCAAATCGCGGACATTCTGCGACGCCATTTCTTTAATATAGCCTCCAGCGGCCGACAGGGTTCCTAGACACAAGGCGACGAGGCGCATCATCGAGTCCCTTCTGCCTAGCCGAAAGAACCCACTTAGCTCGCGGCGCACAGCCCGGATGATCGTGTGTGCAACGTAGCTTCTCTCCGAACTCAGTGCAGCTGACGCTCCGGATAGCCGTGTTACCCGGGCCTTCGAGCATCCCTCCGCACGGCATCGGCCGAGGAAGTAACGCCAGGTGGCACGGGACTGGTCTACATGGTGATACACCACGGCCTGCGGTTCATAGATGATCCGTGCACCCGGCGAGAGCCTGCGTAGGCGGATGCTGAACTCGGTCTCCTCGCAACCGAGTGGGCGGGATGTTAAGGTGCGCCCTACCGACGAGTCGAAAAGCCCGGCCTGATCAAAGGCTGATCGGCGGAATGACATATTCGCTCCGATGGGGTTGCGAACCTCAGCTTTGACCTCGGGCTGTCCTCGGTAGCTGCAGCCGACAACCCAGAGAAACTCATCCGGCAACCATGCAGGCCGGCCGGGCGAACTCCATTCGGCAAGAACCACTCCGCCCACGCCAAGGACCGACTCGTCGTGGTAGGAAGCCAACAGGGTCGATAGCCACTGGGGCTGGGCCCAGGCGTCATCATCGAGGAAGACGACGACATCGCCTGCCGCATGCTCGACGCCAGTATTTCGGGCACCGGACAGGCCCCTCTCGAATTTGTTGGAAATCACCTCATGGTCTGGGTACTCAGCCGCGAGACGATCACATAGTGCCGGGTTGTGGTCGGCTACCACGATCACCTGCGATGGTGGCATCGTCTGGCGGGCGATGCTGTCAAGTGCCGCCCGGATCTGCGACAGCCGCTTCTCGGTGTAAACGCACACCACCACGGATGCCCTGATGCTCTGGCGAGCCCCGGCCATGAGGTGATCCCTCACAGCAGAACCAGAAACGAAGCGCCGTCGGTGGATCTATCTGCGTCGAGCATCACCTTGATCTCCCAGCGACACGTTTAGAAGCCAGTGTACTGGCAGCGGCGCATCGCCCAGTCAGGCCCAAATGACGTGGAATATGTACGCCAGGTTGCGGAGGCAGGGTCCCCATACCCGGCGTAGATTTCGAGCGTGCGAAAGAGATGACGGACGCGACCGGCCATAACTGCGTTCTGTCGGCAGTCCTGTCACCGAGTCCTGAGAGGTGCGGGCTGGTTCGCGCGTCTGCATAGGGGGAGGGAGGTAGGTGGCGAGAATGCGCGGGCAGAGGCTTGATCCCCAGACACTGCACAACTCGTGCGCGGCGCCGTTGCCGGAGACCGGCAGGCGTGGGGGCGCCTGGAAGATCAGTGCGCCTGGCTCCTCCGGGTCGGCACGTCATCCACGCCCGCCAGCGTCACTCGGCGGGCCGGCGGACCGTTGTCAGCGCCGGACTGCCCTTAGCGGCTAGCGCGCATCGTGACCGACGCCCGGGCCGACTGTGGCGGCCACCGGCCCGCCGGAGGAGGCGGTTGGAGCGCCACGTCGCTACGGTCCCCCCGGGCGGCCATCATGGCCACGTGGCAGCGCCACAGGGATCTGCTGAGCAACTCCGGCAGCCTAGTCGCAACGACCGCCGTGTCGTCGGCACTGGGATTCGCCTTCTGGGCCGTCGCCGCCAGGCTCTATGACCAGCAGGCGGTTGGTTACGGCTCGGCCGCGGTGTCCGCCATGACGCTGATTGGCACGATCGGC